>Ga0209369_1001655_pt1 | contig 10206 bp, 10 predicted proteins | sample EBPBio142010_DNA_FD_185865 | JGI IMG/M metagenome (GOLD analysis project Ga0209369, IMG submission 185865) | Wastewater treatment Type I Accumulibacter community from EBPR Bioreactor in Madison, WI, USA - Reactor 1_10/4/2010_ DNA (SPAdes)... | ecosystem: Engineered > Bioreactor > EBPR >... | reverse complement strand
CCGCGAGAGGCCCTGGTTGCAGTGAACCAGCACTTTGAACTCGCCGATGTGACGGTCGATCGCGCCGAGCGCCGTATCCACGATGATAGGCGCGATGAAGCTCACCTGCGCGACATCGACTGGTCTGCCCCCTGAAAAGTGGTCCTCCCTGAATTAGGCTTTCGAGCCTTTGGAGGATTGAGCGATGGCGCAGAAGAAGCACAAGCCTGAAGAGATTGTCTCGAAGCTTCGGCAGGTCGACGTTTTGGTGTCGCAGGGACGGCCGGTAGCCGAGGCGATCCGGGCGATCGGGGTGACGGCATTCACCTATTATCGCTGGCGCAAGGAATTTGGCGGCCTGAAGAGCGACCAGGTTAAGCGGCTGAAGGATCTCGAGAAGGAGAACGAGCGGCTGCGCAAGGCGGTGTCTGACCTGACACTGGAGAAGCTGATCCTGAAGGAAGCTGCGTCGGGAAACTTCTGAGCCCCGCCCGGCGCCGGCGCTGTGTCGAGCACGTCAGAGCCAAGCTCGGCGTATCGGAGCGGCTGGTGTGCCGGGTTCTGGGGCAACATCGATCCACACAGCGCAAGATGCCGATGGCGCGAGCCGAGGAGGCGGCCCTGACCGCCGACATCGTCGAACTCGCCACCCGCTATGGGCGCTATGGTTATCGTCGGATCACGGCCTTGCTGCACCGGGCGGGCTGGGTGGTGAATATGAAGCGCGTCGAGCGGATCTGGCGGCGGGAGGGGCTCAAGGTGCCGTACAGGCAGCCGAAGAAGGGCCGCTTGTGGCTGAACGATGGGTCCTGCATTCGGCTGCGGCCGGAATATCCCAACCACGTCTGGTCCTACGACTTCGTCGAGGACCGCACCCATAACGGGCGGAGGTTCCGCATGCTGAATGTGATCGATGAGTTCACTTCGTCGACCCCGGCGAGGCGGGTGAGATTCGAACTTTTTGGCCGTCGGTTTACCTTGAGATTAAAGGTGGTGCGGGTGGTCGGAATCGAACCGACACTCCTCTCGGAACCGGATTTTGAATCCGGCGCGTCTACCAGTTCCACCACACCCGCACATTTGCCGCCGATTCTAGCCGACGCTCTCTGCACCTATACTGCACCTAGAGCGAAAAACCGAATATCGCCAGCCTCTTTTCCTTCCTTCTCAACCCCCTGAAAACACGCCGCTTTCAACTCGTCGTGTTTTTCTGTGGATTGGTAGACAAACCACTTTTTGAAGGGAGTCGTGTCTACCGCAGGCGTCGGCGTTGTTGCAGGCCCCACACGTTTCGAGCTTGTCCATCAGCGCCTGTTCGCCCCTATGCTGCTCCTAGCAGTCAGGAAGAACCCGCCGATGTGTACGCTATAGCCCGAAAACACCGCAATGCGTTTCGAAGGGGCTTTCACTATCACCATCTATCATTCTCAATCGCCTCAGCAATGAAGGAGATTGAGAATGGCAAAGATCGAAACTACACAAATTCGGAGAACAATCCGGCGGCAACAGTTGCGAGAGATGGTACCGATGGCCGACAGCACAATTTATGAAATGGAGCAGCGTGGCGAGTTTCCCCGCCGGTTCGCGCTCTCGCCACGTTGTATCGTATGGGACCTGGCCGAGGTCGAGGCTTGGCTCACGGCACGGCGGGCTGCGCCGATCCGGCGTGCCCAACATCCTGATGTTTCCAAGCGTAAATCCCGCCCGGTCAAAGGGCGGGATCCAGTTCCATCAAGGGCATAGCTTGCGGCAAAAGCGCGGGGGCATACTTCCGGCCATCGATCCAGGCGTCAACGGTATCCGCCCACTGCTGCATCATATGCCGACGCTGCACCTCATACTCGGCCTTGTTATAGACGCCGCGCGACGAACGCCCGTCCTCGTGCGCCAGGCACTTTTCGATCCAGTCGCTGTTAAAGCCCAGCTCATTTAGCAGCGTCGATCCGGTCCGCCGCAGATCATGGACCGTGAATGGCTCCAGTGGCAGCCCCTCCTTCTTGGCTCGCTCGACGACCGCGTAGGTGATCCGATTGAACGTCGCGCGAGACATTGGCGCGTCCGCGTCGTACCGGGACGGCAAAAGATATCGGGAGTTGCCGGAGCAGGTCTTAAGCGCGATCATGATGTCTAACGTCTGTCGGCACAAATAGACGTTGTGCGGCTTCGAACGCTTCATGCGCTCCTTCGGGATGGTCCAGACGGCGTTGTCAAAATCGATCTCGTCCCAAACTGCATCCTGCAACTCGCTCTTCCGGACCATGGTGAGGAGGTAGAGCTTCATACCGAGGCGGATCGTTGGCAAAGTCGCAACATGCTCGAGCTGCTTGAACATGATGCGGATCTCTGCGGGCGAGAGCGCGCGGTCCTTCGGCGTAAAGGTAGCGATCGAGGCTGGACCGACGTCATCGGCCGGATTGGCGACCTTCTCGCCGTGCAGAATGGCAAAGCCGTAGATCTGCTTGAGGATATCCCGCACATGGATAGCAGTTGCAGGCGCACCCCGTTCGACGATCTTGCCGCAGTGAACGCGTAGATCATCCGGTGTGATCTCCGTCAGGAGACGATTTCGCCAGACGGGCATGAGTTCGCGTTCGAAGATGGAGCGACGCATCGCGCGCGTGCTGTCGGCCATGGTCGCGTTGGTCAGCCACTTCTCGCCGAATTCGCCGAAGCTCTTTGCTTCCTTGATCCGGCGTTTCTCCCGCTGCTTCTCGATGGCGGGGGACCGCCCCTCGGCGATCGCCCGACGGGCGTCGATGCATAGCTCGCGAGCCCTGGCGAGCGATATTCCGTTACGGGCATATCTGCCGAGATAGACGGTCTCTCGCCTGCCGTTCAGCCGATAGTCGAGCCTGAACGAGATGGCGCCCGACGGCGCGACGCGCACATACATGCCGTCACGATCGGATACCTTGTACATTTTCGCTTTTGGTTTCAAGCACTTGAGTGCTGCGTCGGTCAACATTTCGGGCCTCCTTGCGGAAAAGTACCGTCACGCGGTTTTTGAAGGCCAATGGCGCTGAAAACTATTATATTTCAGTGCGTTAATTCGAAAAAAGTACCGTCATTGGCCTCATTTGACCTGACGGTACTTTCGTTTTTCCGGTTGATCAATGGGGGCGAGGCCCGTCAGCGAGGCCGCCGGACATGATCTATGCCCACCGATAGATGCCGATAGCCAAAGGATAGATTTATTTTTGATTTCAGTAGCTTAGATCGTACCGCAGCGTAAAATCGGCGGCGTTCGGATGGGCCTGAATCATTCCCACTCGATCGTGCCGGGCGGCTTTGACGTCACGTCATAAACAACACGATTGATGCCGCGTACCTCGTTGATGATGCGAGTTGCCGCATTGCCGAGGAAATTCATATCGTAGTGATAGAAATCAGCAGTCATGCCGTCCACCGATGTCACAGCACGCAGCGCACAGACGAATTCGTAGGTACGACCATCGCCCATCACACCGACGGTCTGGACTGGCAACAGAACGGCAAAAGCCTGCCAGATGGCATCATAGAGACCAGCCTTGCGGATTTCGTCCAGATAGATCGCGTCGGCTTCGCGCAGAATCTCGAGTTTCTCGCGCGTAATACCGCCCGGGCAGCGGATAGCGAGACCCGGTCCCGGGAACGGATGGCGGCCGATGAAGCTATCCGGCAGGCCGAGTTCCTTGCCGAGCAAGCGTACCTCGTCCTTGAACAGTTCACGCAGTGGTTCGACGAGCTGCATCTTCATGCGCTCCGGCAGACCACCTACATTGTGGTGCGACTTGATCGTGACAGAAGGACCGCCGGTAAACGAAACGCTTTCGATAACGTCCGGATAGAGCGTGCCCTGCACGAGGAAATCCGCACCGCCGAGCTTCTTTGCTTCTTCCTCGAACACTTCGATGAAGAGACGGCCAATCGTCTTGCGCTTCTTTTCAGGATCGGTTTCGCCTTCCAGCTCGCCGATGAAACGATCAGCAGCATCAACGAGAATGAGCGGCAGGTTGTAATGCTCGCGGAACATTTCAACGACTTGGTTAGCTTCGTTTTTACGCATCAGCCCGTGATCAACCAGAATACACGTCAGCTGATCGCCGATGGCTTCATACGCCAGGAGTGCTGCAACAGAAGAATCCACACCGCCGGAAAGCGCACAGATAACCTTGCCGCTACCAACCTGCTTGCGGATCGCCTCAACTGCCTGTTCGCGATAGGCGCCCATGGTCCAGCCCGGCTTCACACCGACGATACGATGAACGAAGTTCTGAAGAAGTTTTGCACCGTCCGGCGTATGCACGACTTCCGGGTGGAACTGCACGCCGTAATATTTGCGCTTCTCGTCAGCGATAGCCGCAAAAGGTGCGTTTGGCGAAGTGCCTATAATGGTAAAACCATCAGGCAACGACGTAACACGGTCACCATGGCTCATCCAGACCTGATGACGGGTGCCCTTGGCCCAGATGCCTTCGAAGAGAGGGCTATCTTCCTGCACATCCAAGAAAGCACGACCGAATTCGCGATCATGGCCACTTTCGACTTTACCACCCAACTGGGCGCACATCGTCTGTTCACCATAGCAGATGCCGAGGACCGGAATGCCTTCTTCGAAAACGGCCTGCGGCGCTCGCGGCGACCCAATATCAGTCGTCGAATGGGGGCTGCCTGAAAGGATAACACCTTTCGGCTTCAGCCGCTTGAAAGCCTCTTCCGCAGACTGGAAAGGGACGATTTCACAATAGACACTGGCTTCGCGCACGCGACGCGCAATCAGCTGCGTAACCTGGCTGCCAAAGTCGATGATTAGGATTGTGTCGGGATGTGCCGTGGTGCTCATGTGCAGCATCTATTTAAAAAGTGACCGGGATGCAATGCCTATATGGGTTATAGGCATCGTGCTCAACAAGTGCGTTGCCAAAAATCGACCTATACTGACATACCATTGTCAGGATCCGACAGGAGACCATCCGCAATTGCAGCCTCCAATCGCTCGACAGCATGGGCCAGTTTTTCATCGATAATGTGCAGATACTGTGTCCAGTCCCCCACATGCTGCAACTCGCTTGCACCATCGGAGATACCGCGAAGCCCAAGAAGCGGAATTCCTGCGAGCTGGCATGCGCGCAGACAGGCATAGGTTTCCATATCGACCATATCCGCATCAATCGTCGTATAGGCTTTGCCAGAAACGATATTGGCACCTGTAGAGAGCGATGCAACAGGGATTTCCGGTACAGAAACCGGGAGCTCGATCACTTTGGGAAGATCGAGAAAAGGCGTTGCACCTTTTTCAAACCCGAGAGGTGAAGCATCCATATCGCGATAGGATACGGAAGATACCTGAAACACTTCAGCTTGCGGTAATCTGGCCGAGCCTGCTGAGCCAAGCGAGACCACGAGGTCGGGCTTTTCTCCCGCCTGCGCCAGACCTGCAAGAGCATATGCGAGATTGGCAGTCGCCTCGACTGGCCCTACCCCGATCATGACCGGCGTAAAGAGTTTCGCCAAATGACGTCCATATTCGGCATCCACTGCCATGACGTAGAGGAGACGCTTTCCGGCGACAGTTTTAATCATCCCTGCAGGCCTTTTCTGTCCTGCACGACCATCATTGTTCCGGTCATGGTTGCGATCAGGCGCACTTCCGTGTCGGTTACGGCGAATGCCTGTCCATCACTAACCATGATCGTTCGCCCGGGTTTGGTGACCTCGCCACGAAAGAGGAACCGTTCCCCTTTGCCCGGAGCAAGCAGATTCACTTTGAACTCAATGGTCAGTACAGCCGCGTCGGAAGGCATCAGCGTCAGTGCCGCATAGCCACAAGCAGAATCGAGAGCGGCAGAAATCATACCCGCATGGAGAATGCCATGCTGTTGCGTCAGCTCCTCACGAAACGGCATCTCAACTTCAACGATACCGGGCTCACACCGTGTCAGTTCAGCGCCTATCAGTTTCATGGCTGCCTGCCGACCAAAACTTTCCTCGACGCGCTCTTTGAAATCCGGTTCTGCTACACGATGCGCTGACATCGTCCCCCCGTTCTTTCCATCTATTATCACGCATTATCCAACGCAAAACCGCTTCGCACTTTTGCTGGAAATGCTTTAGTTTGATCTCTGCAGAAGGCTCACATAAAACCCGTCAGTGCCAGTGGACAATGGCGAGAATACCGCGCCGTGCGACGAGAATACTGGCTTCACATCACCAGCGTCCGCTACAATTGTATCCCACAAAGCCTCTGGCGCAACTTCCGTAAAATCAGCATTCCCTGTGAGAAACTGTGCAATCTGTCTCGTGTTTTCTTCTGCGAACAATGAACAGGTAATATAGGCCAGACGTCCGCCCGGCTTCACATAATGCTTGGCAGATTCCAGCACTTCCTTCTGGTCTTGAACACGCCGCTCAAGCTGCTGGTCGTTCAACCGCCATTTCGCATCCGGGCGGCGGCGCCATGTGCCGGAACCAGTGCAAGGCGCATCGGTCAGCACGAGATCCATCTGCCCTGTCAGTGGGTCCAGTGCATCGAGATTTCCATGGACCTGCGTGTTACGCACCCCAGCACGCTGTAGCCGCTCATGCATGGGCGAAAGCCGCGCACGTTCAGCATCATAGGCATGAATTTGACCGCTATTCTGCATCGCAGCGGCCAAAGCCAATGTCTTTCCACCAGCTCCAGCGCAATAGTCCAGTACCTGCTGGCCGGGTTTGGCACCGGCAAAGAGGGCAGCAAGCTGTGACCCCAAATCCTGGACCTCGAACCAGCCGTCGAGAAAGGCCTGCTCGCCCTGCACATTCGGATGGCGTCCAAGTGCTTCAATCGGCGGGATGCGTAGCGCCTGCGCAAGGAACGGCGCGGGTGCAGCACCAGCCTTTTCAAGTGCTGTGAGCGTTTTTTCCGGCGTCGCCTTCAAACTGTTCACACGAAGATCGACTGGCGGTCGCGTTGCCAGCGCCCTGCCTTCATCCACCCAGCGCGCGCCGAAAAGTTCCTCAAGCGACGATGCACACCATTGGGGCACATCCGCCTGAACATGGGCAGGCGCTTCAGTGACATCCCTGCTTTCCCAAGCAATACGACGCGGCTGCTCCAGCACTTTCGGCGCAAACTTGTCTCCATCGAGAGCGGCGTCGATGGTCGCAATATCCATGCCGCCGTCGGCCAATAGTGCGCCAAAAGCCAGAGCGCGTGCGTCATCGGCATCCATTCGCCATGCGATGGATAATTTGCGGCGCAGCGCATCATAGACGATGTTGCCGATCACAGCGCGGTCACCCGCACCTGCGAAACGATGGGAAGCGCCCCAATCCTTCAGCACGTCAGAAGCCGGGCGTGTACCCGCTTCAATCTGATCCAATACCTCGATAGCCGCCTGCAGGCGTCCGCCAAGCCGCATTGTGTCTCCTTCTCGAATGCCTGCTCGGGCATAGCCTTCCTTGCAGGGAAAAGGCAATCGGCAAATCAAAACAAAAAAGCCGGAGCAACGAGCTCCGGCTTTCTTTCTGTCTTATAAACACGGTTTATTCGGCTGCCGTTGCCTCTTCATTTGTAGCAATCGTGTTGGCTTCATAACCATGTGCATCCTTCAAGGCTTTACGCACACCAGCCTCATAGTCGGGATGGATCAGCTTGAAGTGGCCGAGCTGACGCTCGACGATGAAGCCCGGAACTCCACCCATTGCCGCCGCAATATTGGAGAACAGACGCTGTTTCTGTCCGTCATCGAACAGATTGAACAAGGCCCGCGGCTGCGAGTAATCGTCGTTTCCCACACGATGGTCATAACGGGCGGCATCGCCGGAAATGCGCAACGGCGGTTCCTTGGCCGACGGTTGTTCGAGCGGGCCGTTAAACGAATTCGGCTCGTAATAGGCGTCCGGATTGCCGGTCTTGATACCGCCATAGACATTCATCTGACCATCACGGTGATAGTGATGAACCGGGCACTTCGGCTGATTGACCGGAATGCTTTCGTAATGCGTACCAAGGCGATGACGATGCGCATCCGCATAGGAGAAAATACGCGCCTGCAACATCTTGTCGGGTGAATAGCTGATACCCGGCACGATGTTCGACGGCGAGAAAGCCGCATTTTCAATCTCGGTGAAGTAGTTTTCCGGATTACGGTTCAGCTCCATGATACCGATATCGATCGGCGGATAGTCCGCATGCGGCCAGACTTTGGTAAGATCAAACGGATTGTACGGTGTCTTGTCGGCGTCGAGTTCCGGCATGATCTGCACCTGAACCTTCCACTTCGGGAAATTGCCCTTATCGATGGAAGTGAACAAGTCTTCCTGCGTGGATTCTCGCGTGCGACCAATCACACCTTCGGCTTCAGCATTGGTCCAGTGCTTGTGGCCCTGCATGGTCTTGAAATGGAACTTGACCCAATAGCGTTCACCGGCATCGTTCCAGAACGAATAGGTGTGAGAACCATAACCGTTGATATGACGCACATCGGTTGGCAAGCCGCGATCGGACATTAGGATCGTCACCTGATGCAGGCTTTCGGGCGAAAGCGACCAGAAGTCCCACATAGCGGTCGCCGAACGCAGGTTCGTCTTGGGATGACGCTTCTGGGTGTGGATGAAATCCGGGAACTTGACCGGGTCGCGTACAAAGAACACAGGGGTGTTGTTGCCGACCAGATCCCAGTTACCTTCCTCCGTATAGAACTTGAGAGCAAAGCCGCGCACGTCGCGCTCGGCATCAGCAGCACCCTGCTCGCCGGCAACGGTCGAAAAACGCGCCAGCATCGGCGTCTGGGCACCCGGCTGCAGTGCCTTGGCCTTGGTGTATTTCGAAATATCGCCGGTGATGGTCAGCGTACCATAAGCGCCCCAGCCCTTGGCATGAACGGCACGTTCCGGGATACGTTCGCGGTTTTGATGGCTTAGTTTTTCAATGAGCTGATAGTCCTGCATTAAAAGCGGGCCGCGCTCACCTGCGCTCAGGGAATTCTGGTTGTCCGGTATCGGAGCGCCTGCACTCGTCGTCATAATTGGGCGATCTGTCATGGGAATTCCCTCCTGAAAAGCCAATATTGGAATACAACTAGCCTTGCTATAAGCACGACACAGTTCGTCCGTGTCGCGCCGTGGCTAGGTAACTGGCTCAGATTAGACCTATTCCAATCATAATCTCCAATTGCTTTTCCGATTATTTTCGATAAGTTTTTCTTATCATGTTTACAGTACGTCAAATGCGCTATTTCGAAGCGCTTGCCGCCACGCTGCATTTCCGCAAAGCCGCGCAACTGGCACACGTGTCCCAGCCGGCCCTTTCGGCCCAGATCGCGGAAATGGAAGCTCTTGCAGGCGCGCCCCTTTTCGAGCGCTCGCAGCGACAGGTGATCATGACGGAGCTCGGCAAGCAGCTTTATCCGGGTATCCAGACCATCTTGCGCGAACTCCACACACTTGAGGAAATAGCCGCGCAAAGCCGGGGATTGTTACAAACACGGCTGCGGCTGGGCATCATTCCGACTGTTGCTCCGTATTTGGTCCCGGTTCTCATCCCTCTTTTGCGCGAACGGCATCCGTCATTCCGCCTCCAATTGCGAGAAAGCGTAACCGCGAAACTTCTTGATGAACTGCACGCGGGTGAAATCGATGCAATTGTCGCTGCCCTTCCCATTGATGATGAGCGGCTTGCCCAAAGAAAGCTGTTCGATGACCGCTTCCTGATTGCGACCTCAACTAATGATCAAACGGTTCTCGCTTCGCCTATGACACAGGACAACGTCGCTCTCGACCGTTTACTCCTGTTGGAAGAGGGGCATTGCATGAGGGATCAGGCATTGGCTGTTTGTTCGCTGCCTTCTCAGCGCCAGCTCGTAAAGTATGGTGCCACCAGCATGACCACCCTTTTACAAATGGTGAGTCATGGAATGGGCCTTACTCTCATTCCCGAAATCGCGGTGCGCGCGGAAGCACGCAGCAATCATATGCGCATCGTGCCCTTTGACGGCGAGCAACCAAAGCGGGAAATCGCCTTATTCTGGCGGCGACAGAGTATGCGCCGAAAAGATTTTCAGGCGCTTGGTGATTGTATCGTGGAAAGCGCCAATGGGCTTTTCATTCGTTCAAAGGAACTGGCAGCATTCACAAAATAAAAGGGCGGCCTAAAGCCGCCCTATCATGAATACCATGAGACAGGTTTACATGCCGCCGGGATAGTTCGGGCTTTCGCGGGTGATTGCAACGCCATGCGAATGGCTTTCCCGCAACCCGGCGTTGGAA
>Ga0209369_1001654_pt1 | contig 10208 bp, 7 predicted proteins | sample EBPBio142010_DNA_FD_185865 | JGI IMG/M metagenome (GOLD analysis project Ga0209369, IMG submission 185865) | Wastewater treatment Type I Accumulibacter community from EBPR Bioreactor in Madison, WI, USA - Reactor 1_10/4/2010_ DNA (SPAdes)... | ecosystem: Engineered > Bioreactor > EBPR >... | reverse complement strand
TTACCTGCCGAAACTTGGCAAGGACAAGGAAAAGCTGGCCGAGATCATCGGCCAATATGACGGCCTTGCCATCCGGTCCGCCACCAAGGTGACCGAGAAGCTGCTGGAAAAGGCCACCAACCTGAAGGTGGTGGGCCGTGCCGGGATCGGCGTCGACAATGTCGATATTCCGGCGGCCTCGAAGAAGGGCGTCATCGTGATGAACACGCCTTTCGGCAATTCGGTGACCACGGCCGAACATGCCATCGCGATGATGTTCGCCGTGGCGCGGCAGCTTCCGGAAGCCAGCGCTTCGACCCATGCCGGAAAATGGGAGAAGTCGAAGTTCATGGGGGTCGAGCTGTATAACAAGACGCTCGGCGTGATCGGGGCGGGGAATATCGGCGGCATCGTCTGCGACCGCGCGGTCGGGCTGCATATGAAGGTGGTGGCCTATGACCCCTTCCTGTCGGAAGAACGCGCCAAGCAACTGGGCGTGCAGAAGGTGGAGCTGGACGAGCTTTTGGCGCGGGCCGATTTCATCACGCTGCATGTGCCGCTGACCGACAAGACCCGCGGCGTCCTGAGCGCCGAGAACATCGCCAAGACCAAGAAGGGCGTGCGGATCATCAACTGCGCGCGGGGCGGGCTGGTCGATGAGGCGGCCCTGGCCGAGGCGCTGAAATCGGGCCATGTCGCGGGCGCGGCCTTTGATGTGTTCGAGGTGGAGCCGGCGACGGAATCGCCGCTGTTCGGCCTGCCGAATGTGGTTGTGACCCCGCATCTGGGCGCGTCCACCACCGAAGCGCAGGAAAACGTGGCGCTGCAAGTGGCCGAGCAGATGTCGGATTACCTGCTGACGGGTGCTGTGCAGAACGCGCTGAACATGCCGAATGTGACGGCGGAAGAGGCGGCCGTGATGGGGCCCTGGATCAAGCTGGCCGGGCATCTGGGCAGCTTCATCGGCCAGATGACGGATGAGCCGATCCGCGCGATCAACATCCTTTACGATGGCAAGGTCGCCGACATGAACATCGCCGCGCTGAACCAGGCGGTGATCGCGGGTGTGCTGAAGGCGCAGAACCCGGATGTGAACCTGGTCTCGGCCCCGGTCGTGGCCAAGGACAAGGGCATCCAGATCTCGACCACGCGGCAGGACAAGACCGGGGTCTTCGACGCCTATATCAAGGTGACGATGGTGACCGACAAGCGAGAGCGCTCGGTCGCGGGGACCTGCTTCTCGGATGGCAAGCCGCGCTTCATCCAGATCAAGGGCATCAATATCGACGCCGAAGTGGGTGAGCACATGCTTTACACCACGAATGAGGACGTGCCGGGGATCATCGGTCTGCTGGGCATGACCATGGGCAAGAACGGGGTGAACATCGCGAACTTTACCCTGGGCCGGTCGGGCGTGGGGCAGGATGCGATCGCGATCCTGTATCTGGACCAGCAGATCGACCCCAAGGTGGTCGAGACGCTGAACGCCACCGGCATGTTCCAGCAGGTCAAGTCGCTGCATTTCGAAGGCGCGTAAGCGCCGCAAGACCCGCCCCAGACCGGGGCGGGTCCGGGATGCGGCTGTCTAGGCCGCATTCTCGGCCACCGCGCCGACCGGGCGCGCTTCGGGCGGGCAGAATTCGGTCAGGGCCTCAAGGATCGCGGCCTTGCGCAGGGGTTTGGTCAGGTAGCGATCGATGCCCGAGGCCAGGATCGCATCGGCATCGCCTTCCATCGCATGGGCCGTCATCGCGACGATGGGCGTGTGCCGGCCCGGCGGTTCCCCGCCGCGAATGGCGGTTGCGGCTTCTTTGCCGTCCATCTCGGGCATGGAAATATCCGGCCTTATGTATCAAGCGCACCAAGCCTGAGGGGGTGCGGCCATGATCTGTAACCTATCTATCCTTGCTGCTATTTTAGTTGGCGGTATTTTGAATGCCGACTGGCTGCATGTTGATATTGGGAGCCTTCCTACCAGAAGCGTCATTGACTTCACCGTTGATATGAATGGCGAAGCAAGCCTCTGTTCTGCATGGGATATCGGGAGAAGCCACCGTCCCATATTCAGTGCAAGAGTATACAACGAGTTTTACCTCGCCGCGTTCAAGCCTTGCCAATTCATCCCCTGCAATAACGTGAGATATGGTCCTTGTGCTGCCTCCTGGTGCTACAAAGCCGGGCTTGACGCCGCTATACGGCGGAGCAAAAAAAGCTGGGATATCGTCATCGAGATCAATGATTTTGCTGTCAAAATATGCACTAAGGTGCACTGCTGGAGAACGACCAGAGTTTTTCCAAATCATGGAGAAACCCAAGGCATGGCTGTACTGCACCCCATCTATTTTAATATCTGTCCACGGCTCGCACGCATACCCGTCAGGCAACATCCAAGCACGTTCGCTGTTGAGGGCATCCATGGCGGCTTTGGATGCAACAACGGCGGCATCAGTTGCGCGCCTGTTGAGATAAAGACTGTAAATAAGGGCAAGTGTTCCAAAAAATGCGAGGATGGTTTGGGCTATTCCTATTTGATAGGAATGTTCCGCAGCCTTGGCAGCCATCTGCTGCGCGACAAGATCATCTATTTCACGTTGCTCAGCTTCTCGTTGATCCCTCTTGGCGTCCTCGGACTGTTCTGGCACTTCGAGTATTCTGACAGGAAGACCAGGCGGCGTGGCGCTATTTTGTCCTTGTTGCTGCCCGCCGCTTTCGTCTTGTTGGTCTATGGTCTGCTCTGGTAATTGTTGAGCAAGTGCTTGGTCAGCAAAAACTAATCCAAATGCAATGATGAACTTCCAATCGCTATTAAGCATTGAAACAAGAACGCCGCAGTGAACTTTCCACGCGAAAGCTTGTTGCGGACGTTCACCTCCTTTTCGCTGATTCCCATTGCCTCAAGCTTGTCCACAAGCTGGGCGTAAGTCACGCCCTTCCGCTTCAACTCAGCCTTGAGGATGTTTGCAGCCATCAGTTCCCAGTCTGTATGCTCTGGCATGTGTCACCTGCGATAAGAAAAGTAACGCATACGATACTTATGCCCTTGCGCGCGATACGTCAACGCACTATATACGTTACATACGTAACGCAGGCGATGACAATGGCACAGCACTTCCTCCTTTCCGCAGCGGCTCGCACCCTGAGCCTCAAGGCGATCTACAAGGCTGGTGAAGCTGCGGCGCACGAAACGTTCTGCAAGATGCGCTGGCCGGAAACCGATGGCGAGGCGGTTTGCCCGGACTGCGGCTGCGTTGAAACCTACAAGATCACCACCCGCCGCAAGTTCAAGTGCAAGGCTTGCCTGCGCCAGTTCTCGGTGACTTCCGGCACCATCTTCGCCTCGCGCAAGATGGCTTTCGTTGACCTGCTGGCGGCGATCTGCATCACCGTGAACGCCTCAAAGGGCGTTTCGATGGTGCAGCTTTCCCGCGATCTGGACTGCCAATACAAGACCGCCTTCGTCCTGGCGCACAAGCTGCGCGAAGCTATGGCGATGGAAGTCCACACGGGCGAAATCCTGTCGGGCCACGTCGAAGTTGACGGAGCTTACTTCGGCGGCACCATCCGCCCGGCGAACCGGAAAGAGGACCGCAAGGATCGTCGCCTCAAGCAGCACCAGAACGGCCGCCGCCGCGTGGTTGTCGTGATGCGTGAGCGCCTTGGCCGCACGCTGCCTATCGTCACCATGTCGGAAGCCGAAGGCGTAGCGCTGATCACCGAGAACGTTGACCGCATGGCCACCGTGTCGGCTGACGAAGCCTCGCACTGGGATGCGCTGCATGGTGGCTGGCAGGTTGACCGCGTGAACCACAGCGAGGTCTACAGCGATCACGGCAAGCATACCAACTGGGCCGAAAGCTACTTCTCGCGCCTGCGTCGTATGGTCGTCGGCCAGCACCACCACGTCAGCCCGCGCTACCTGCACCAGTATGCGACGCAAGCCGCATGGCTGGAGGACAATCGCCGCGAAAGCAACGGCGCGCTGGCCTTCGGGCTGGTCGCGACCGCGATGGGTTGCCCCGTCAGCCGCACATGGAAGGGCTACTGGCAGCGGGCCGCGTGAGAATGATGTGAACTTTTTGCGTGACATGATCGTCAGACAGTGCTATCCGTAATGCGTCACGTGACGGTTGACAGGCGGTTTGTTTTCCCGTCATGTGCCCAAATGCTAGACCCGAATCGAATCCGAAATCGCAACCTGAAACGCTTTGCTGAAAGAGGCGATAATTCTGGGATTCGACCTGACTGGTTAAAGAAAGTTGGTCGCATCCTTTATGCACTAAATGCAGCAGTTTCGCCCGATGAACTTGATCTGCCATCATACGGATGGCACAAACTAAAAGGAGACCGAAGCGACACGTTCGCCGTTACAGTATCAAGAAACTGGAGAGTGACATTTAGATGGGACGAAAACGGTCCGTTTGATGTCGAACTAGAGGACTACCATGGAAATTAAGGCGGGAGAACTAGCCTTTGAACCACCGCACCCGGGAGAATATATAAGAGAAGACATACTCCCGGCGCTGAACATGAATGCTGCCCAGCTAGCCAATCATCTCGGCGTATCGAAGCAGACTGTTTCAAATATTTTGAACGAAAAGAGGGCCATTTCTACGGAAATGGCGATCAGGCTAGGAAAAGCTTTTAAGAATGGCGCGCGTTTTTGGCTAGCGTTACAGATGCAATATGATCTTTGGCAGGGTGAGCATAAGATAAACGTTTCTGTAAAGCCAATCCCTTGGGCTGGCGGAAACGCTGCATAATTGGCTGGCCCTTTACTGGGCCAGCCTCCACGCCCGTCCATCCCTCTGCACCAGCCCCCGACGCTGCAGATTGTGCAGCGCCTGATACATGCGCCGCCACTGGTCTGGTAGATCATCACCTGTAGCTTGTGCAGCGTAGCGCGCGACCTCATAGCCCCGCTTCGGCCCGTCCCGCAGCGCTTCAAGCGCCAGCCGCGACGTGTCCTGCCTCTGTGCGATCTTGCGCGGCACGTTGGGCAGCGGCACCTGGCGCAACGCCAGAAGCGCCTCCACATGCTCAAGGCCGCTCAGCCCGTCACGGATGATCTGTGCGCGCAGGTAAAGCAAAGCACCATCAATCGACTTGTCCAGCATGGCTAGTTGACCGGACGCTTGAGAAGGACGCGAGCCGCGTCTGACAGGCCATACTTGGCCGCGTAGTTCGCCAGTTCAGCCTCTAGGGCAGCGATGTGCGCCAGAAGGCGGGCGATGTGATCTTGAGCGTTTTCCATGCGCCCATTGTGCCGAAAATGGTTAAGAAGTCGTTAAATCTCTTGGTGCGCTTGCTACATAAGGCCGGAAATATCCATGAAGATCAGATCGGGGGCGAAGCCGCGCCAGAGATCCAGCGCCTCGCGCCCGTTATTGGCGAAGACCAGTTCGATATCGAGACCGCGCACCATCTTTTGAAACACAAGCTGGTTGGTCTTGTTGTCCTCGGCCGCCAGAACCCGCATCTGGCGCAATTCGGCCGGGGGCGGCGCGGGCGGGGCGGCGGCAACCTCGTCCTCGGCTTCGGGCGGGGCGGAGAGGTCGTGCAGACGGCGATACAGCTCGGCCCGCAGCACCGGCTTTTGCAGGATCGCATCCAGCGCCGCCGCGCCTTCGCGTTCGCGCGCCAGCGAGGGGCTGGAGGACAGAAGCAGGATCGGCATCATATGCCCGGCCTGGCGCAGCCGCAGGGCCAGCGTCACGCCATCCATTTCCGGCATGTCATGGTCGGTCAGGATCACGTCGAAGGGCGCGGCGCCCGAGCCCTCAACCGCCGCCAAGGCCTCGGCCCCCGACCGGCACAGCGTGACCTCGATGCCGCAGGGGGCAAGCTGGCGTTCCAGGATGGTGCGGTTGATGAACTTGTCATCGACGACCAGCGCGCGGCGCAGGGTCACGGGCGGGCGCACCGCCTGCCCGGCCTCGGCCACCGGCAGGGTGACGCGGAAGCCGAAGGCCGAACCCTTAGATGCCTCGCTGTCGACCCAGACCGCGCCGCCCATGCGTTCGATCAGGCGGCGGGTGATGGCCAGGCCCAGGCCGGTGCCTTCGTATTTGCGGTTCTGTTCATCCTCGACCTGATTGAACTCGCCGAAGATGTGATCAAGGTGTTCGGGCGCGATGCCGATGCCGGTGTCTTCCACCGTGACATGCAACTGCTCGCGGCCATCCTCGGTCTCGATCCCCACGACGCGGGTCAGGACATGGCCCTGATCGGTGAATTTCACGGCATTGCCGATCAGGTTGGTCAGCACCTGCCGCAGCCGCCCCGGATCGCCGACAAAGCGGGTGGGCAGGAACATGTCATAGTCGATCATCATGTCTATGCCCTTGGCCCGCGCACGGGGCTGCAAGAGCATGGTCACCTCATGGATGGTGCGTTCCAGATCGAAGGGTTCGGGATGCAGGGTCATCCGCTCGGCCTCGAGCTTGGAATAGTCGAGGATGTCGTTGATGATGACCAAAAGCGCCTCGCCCGAGGAGCGTATGGTTTCCGCGAAAAGCCGCTGTTCATCGGACAGGGTGGTGTCGCACAAAAGCTCGGCCATGCCGACGACGCCATTCATCGGCGTGCGGATTTCGTGCGACATATTGGCCAGGAAGGCCGATTTGGCGCGGTTCGCGGCCTCGGCAGCGCGGCGGGCGGCCTCAAGCGCGGTCTGCTGGTCACGCAACTGGGTGATGTCGGTGCGCAGACCGACACGGCCGCCATCGGGGGTGACATGGTCGGTCTCGCGGATCCAGCGCCCGTCCGACAGGCGGCATTCGCTGACCCCGGCGCCGCGGAACTGGGCGAGGCGCTTGGCCAGCCATTCGTCTTCGCGCCCCTTGGCCTCGGGGACATGGCCCGCCGCCAGACCCTGGCGCAGCAGCGCCTCGAAGGGCGTGCCGGGCACCATGTTATGGGCGGAATCGGGAAACATGTCGCGGTAGCGCTGGTTGCAGGTCAAGAGACGTTCCTCCCGGTCGAAAAGGACGAAGGCATCGGGCAGGGCCTCGATCGCGGCCCAGATGCGCATCTGTTCGGTGATGTCGAAGACAAGGCTGACCATGTCGCCATCGCGGGCGCGGCGGTCGACGACGCGGATCCAGGTGCCATTGGCCAGCCGCGCGGTTTCGGTTTCGACCGGATCATCCTCCAGCCGGGCCATCATGCGGGCGGTCCAGGCGGACTGGTCCTCGCCCCGAAGGTCGATGATCCCGTCGCGCGCGGCCATGGCGATCAACTCGGCATAGCTGTCGCCCGCGTTGATGCCATGCGCCGTGAAGATCGCCTTGTAGGCGTGGTTGGCGGTAACGAGACGCAGGTTGCTGTCATAGACGGCGAAACCGTCACGGATGGTGTTGATCGAATCCCACAGCCGCCGTTCGGCCATGACGGCGGCGGTATGGGCGCGTTCCAGATCATGCAGGAAGCGGTGGTTCTGGCCTTTCAGCGTCTCGGCCTCGGTCTTGGCGGTCCGCACGACCTCGCGCTGTTCGACGATCTGGTCCGACAGCGACCGCGCGTGCAGGGCCAGCTTTTCGTTGGCGGCGAACAATTCGCGCGTCTTCTGTTCCAGCAGCCGTTCCGCCGCCAGCCTTGCCCGCCTTTCCTTGGCCAACCGTTCCGTCAGATCCATTCCGCGCCCTGCGCCGACCTTCCGCCCGCCCGCCGGCACGCCGAAAGACACGCAAATGCCCGCCACGTCCGGTTTTCAGGACTACTTTCCGCGGGCTGGGTGAACCAAGACTTAACGGGATAGGGTGGCGACATGCCTTGCTGGAATCTTTGCTGCATGTAAGGCTTCCGCCCATAAGACAGGAGGATATTTCGATGGTCCGTTTTGCCAAGGCCGCCGCAGCGGCCCTGTTTCTTGCGATTCCGGGTCTTGCCATCGCGCAGGATCTGATTCCCGAGAAGCGCACCATCGTGACCCAGGATGCCGACCTGCCGGGGGGCGACATCGCCTCGATCTTCGACACCAGCCAGGAGGCCTGCGAACGCGCCTGCCTGACCAACAAAAGCTGCGAGGCCTATACGTTCAACACCCGGAACGGGTCGTGCTTCCTGAAGGCCGATCCCGGCGCGCCCGCCTTTTTCCAGGGCGCCATGTCGGCGGTGGTGGTGGCGGGCGATCCTGCGGTGCGGGCGGCGGCGGCCGGGCGGCGGGGCGATCTGACTTTCGTCTATGATTACGAGATCACCAATGCCGTCGACATGGCGGCGACGATGGGCCGGACCCATACCTCGGGGGCCTGGAGCGCCGAGGAACATCTTCAGGCCGCGTCCGAGAACGAGGCGCAGGGCAATTGGGTGATGGCGACGGCCTTCACCGGGGCGGCGCTGAACATCACCGACGATGCCGGAACCTGGCTGGAATATGCCCGCCGGGCGCTGGCGGCGTCGCGCCAGAACGGCAACGATCGCTACTGGTATGAGAACCGGGCCTATCTGGCGACGGTGAACGCCTATCTGCGGGCCGACAGCCCCGCCCTGCGCCATTCGATCCTGGTGCAGATGAGCGAGGTCCAGGAGCAGATGGGGCGCGGCCGCGACATGGTGCAGGCGCTGCGTCTGGCCCAGCAATTGCAGCCGCGCGACGATACGGCGGCGCTGCTGGACGTGGCCATCGGCAAATACGGCTTCCGCATGACCGACAACACGGTCGAGGCCGATCTGGCCCGCCCGCGCATCTGCGCCAGCTTCTCGGAGAATCTGGTGCCTTCGGGCGTCGACTATTCGACCTATGTGAAGCTGCCCCAGGCCGATCTTGCGGTCGAGATCGCCGATTTCAACCGGCTTTGCATCGTGGGCCTGACCCATGGATCGCGCAGCACAATCACCTTCCGCGAGGGCCTGCCCTCGGCGGATGGCCAGGTGCTGGCCAAGGATGTGGCGATCACCTCTTACATCCGCGACCGCAATCCCGGCGTCAGCTTTGCGGGCCGGGGCTATGTGCTGCCCAAGCTGGCCGATGCCGCCCTGCCGGTGCAGACCGTCAACACGGAAAAGCTGGACCTGACGCTCTACAAGGTCACCGACCGCAACATGCTGCGCTCGATCCAGAACAATTATTTCGGCTGGCCGCTGCAGGACTATGACGAAAGCTATTTCACCGACGAGATCGGCGAGAAGATCTGGCACGGCACGGCGAAGGTCGCGCAAGAGGTGAACAAGGATGTCACCACCCGCCTGCCGATGGCCGAGGCGCTGGCCGGGCAAGGCGCGGGCATCTATGTGCTCAAGGCCGCCGTGCCGGGGGTGGACCCCTATGTCGTGCCCTCGGGCTGGCAGTGGTTCGTGGTGTCCGACATCGGCCTGACCACAATGTCGGGCGTCGACGGGCTGCATGTCTTTGCCCGCAGCCTGGGCGAGGCCAAGGCCATGCCGGGGCTGACGGTGGAACTTCTGAACCGCGCCAACGCGGTTCTGGGCACCGCCACGACCGACGATCAGGGCTATGCCCGGTTCGATGCCGGGCTGACGCGCGGCACCGGCGCCGCCGCCCCGGCGATGGTGGTGGTCAAGAATGGCGACAGCGACATCACCTTCCTGTCGCTGACCGACCCGGAATTCGACCTGTCCGACCGCGGGGTCGAGGGGCGCGAACCCGCTCCGCCGATCGACGTCTTCCTGACCACTGATCGCGGCGCCTATCGCGCGGGCGAGACGGTCTATGCCACCGCCCTGTCGCGCGACCCCGCCGCCGATGCGGTGGAAGGCGTGCCGCTGACCGCCATCCTGCTGCGCCCCGACGGGGTGGAGTATTCCCGCCAGCTGGTGGCCGATTCCGGCGCGGGGGGCCATGTCTTCCAGATGCCCGTCGCCGGCACCGCGCCGCGCGGGGTCTGGACGGTGCAGATCCTGGCCGATCTGGACGCGTCGCCGCTGACCACAAAGACATTCCTGGTCGAGGATTTCCTGCCCGAACGCATCGACTTTACCCTCGATTTCGGCACCGGCCCGATCAAGCTGGCGGAAGAGACCCCCGTGGTCAGCCTTGCCGCCAAATACCTGTTCGGCGCGCCGGGCGCGGGGTTGCAGGTCGAGGGCGAGGTTCTGTTGCGGGCCGCGCAAGCCCTGCCCGATTTCCCCGGCTATGTCTTCGGCCGCCACGATCAGGCCTTCTCGGCGCTGATGAATTCGCTTTCCGGCACCGAGACGGATCAGGACGGCAATGCCACGCTGGACGTGGCGCTGCCCGATCCCGGCCCGGTCGGCCGCCCGCTTGAGGC
>Ga0209369_1001650_pt1 | contig 10227 bp, 12 predicted proteins | sample EBPBio142010_DNA_FD_185865 | JGI IMG/M metagenome (GOLD analysis project Ga0209369, IMG submission 185865) | Wastewater treatment Type I Accumulibacter community from EBPR Bioreactor in Madison, WI, USA - Reactor 1_10/4/2010_ DNA (SPAdes)... | ecosystem: Engineered > Bioreactor > EBPR >... | reverse complement strand
CTGCGGCGGCAAGCCCTGCCGGCGTCAGCTGATAGCAGCCGATGGCCATCCGCTCGAGGTAGTTCCGGCGGAGCAAATTCGCCGCAGAGTCAGAAACCTGACGCTTGGTGAGGTCGAGATCCTCAGCCAACTGATCGATGGTCAGGCAAAGCCCGCCCGACAGCTTTTGCAGCAAGGCGGTCGGCGCCTTGCCCGGGTGATGCCGGTCCACCATCAGACCGCCCCCGGAACGATGATGGGTTTCGAGGTCGAGCGGTCGTTCATCAGCACCTGGCCGGCCATGTCCGCCATGGTGATGCCCGCGGCGCCGATGTCTGCCCGCATGCCAAACCGCTCGATATGTGCGATGGCTTCAAGGATTTCGCGGTTGAAACCCTTCGAGAGGCGCCAGACGAACTCCGTCAGATCCTCGGCCACCGGAATTTCACAACGCCCGGCGATCAGGGCGCGTGCATCCTCCAGCGTTGCCGGTCGGAAGGTGATCTTGTTGGAGCCGGCCCGGCTCTCGATCTGGGGGAAGCGGCGGAGATTGTCGCGCAGCGAGCCCATCCCCACGAGGATGGTCGGCAGGTAGCGCAGATCCGAGATTCCCCGGATGGCCTCCATGATCTCGCCACGGGTCGAGACCATGTCGCATTCATCGATCACCAGGCCGAAGGTCCTGTTCTCGAAAACGGCCCGCTCCGAGCGGTCGGCCAATTCATCCAGAACCCGCGCGAACCGCTCGCGCTTGCCCCGGATGCTCTTGGCGTCGATCGACAGCGCCGTCAGCAATTCCTGAATGAGCCAGGAGTAATCCCAGCCCTTCTGGGCGCGCAGATAGATGCTGCCCGTCTGAGAGACCCAATGGCGGATGGTGGTCGTCTTGCCGAGGCCGGGCAGGCCATCGACCACCGCAAGGCAGGCTTCGACCGCCCCGCGCTCATTCACCCGCTTCAGGGCGCCGTAGAACTCACGGACGTTGGCTGTCTCGACAAAAGTGGGTTTCATGCTATGCTCTCTCCTCATCCTGAAGTTTCTGGTTAGGCAGCGGCACGGAGGAGGGTTCGAAGCGCCTCCGTGTCGATGCCGGCCATTTCGAGGACCTTGCGGGCCGTCGAATCGCTGATGCAGGCCCGCAGCACGCGGATCTGGTTGGTGGTAAGTTCGGTGGGGTGCCGAAGCGCCCAGGCGGCAAGCTCCTCGTCCGAGCGGAAGACCCGGCGCCGCGGCTCTGCCTCGGCACCAGCAGCCTGGACGGTGTTGTCGACGGCCAGAGCGATGGGTTGGATCGGCTCCGGTTCCGGGCTCCGCAAATCGAGAACATCCGCGATCTCGACCGCCTGCGATTCCAGAAACTGGACGTCGAGTTCGGCCAGCTTGTCCTCCCGGCGTCGATCCAGGCGCTTCAGGGCTGCACGGCTGCGGTCCTCGACGGCCTTCTGCTCGGCAGTCAGCGGGATGTACCGCTGGGCGTTTCCGCCGAACTCTGCCACGCAGATCAGCTTGCCCGGCTGGCCTGAGTACCGGTCAAGCTCGCGAACCCAGACCTTTTCGGCCTGGTGCAGGTCATAGCCCACCGCAACCTCTTCGCCGTGATAGGCTTCGAGCGACTGGTGGAAGTACTCATTGGTGTTCCACTTGACGAGGCCGCGGCTGGCCGTGCGGATCTCATAGGGCCGGAACAGGTCGTCCATTTCTTCCGGGTCGATCCTGACAGGCTCGAACCCGTTCTGGGCGTGCATCTCCCAGGCCTCATTCGGGGTCATGTGCCGCAGACGCCCGGTTGCCGGGTCCTCGTAACGCGGCAGCCCGGTGTGTTCGCGGTCGTTGTAGTCGGCGATGATTTTCTCGACCGCCTTGATGAACTCGGCCCAGGTTGGCAGACGGCGAGCCTGTCCAAACTCCCTGATCTCGCGGCGCGTTTCCTTGTGGATGGCCTGTTTGGCCTCCTTGTCCATGTCGCTGCCCATGTAGGTGGGCATGCGCTTGGCAAGGTCATTCCAGAGGTGGTTGAAGCGCTCGATGATGCCCTTTGCTTGGCTGTTGTAGGGGAGGGCATGCATCTTGGTGATGCCGAGACGGCCCATGAGGCCCCCGACATCGGCATCAAAAGTCTTGTTCTTATAGCCAGCCCCACGGTCTGTGTAGAATTGCGCGCAGATGCCGTGGGCAGAGCATGACCGGCGCAGGGCCTCGGTCACCGCGATGACGTTTTCCTTGCGGCTGACGGCATAGCCGACACATTTCCGCGTTGCGACGTCCAGGACCGAGGTGATTTCCGGACGCATCGGCTTGCGCGACACCGGATCGGCCACTTCGGCATCAAAGGTCTTGCCGTCAGCCGTGTAAATTGTGGTCGGCCACATATCGTCGGTCGTCCGGGTTACATAGGCCATGCGCGAGCGGAGGGTCAGGATGCCCTCACGTCCGACGTTCTTTTCGATGTTGTTCAACCGCTCGCGCAGGATCCTCGTGACCTGATCCAGGCTAAGCGTCATCAACTGCACGCCTTGCCGGACCTGCGCCGCCTCCGTCCATTGCCGATGGGCATCTGCGATGGATGGCTTGCCGGGCTTCGCGTAGAAAGCCATGAACTCGAAGAAGGCCGGCGGGATGGGCTCGACCTGCTTCGGCGGGATCGGCGCCAGGGCGAGAATTCCCTGATCGTCACGTGCCTTGAACCAGCGCCACAGGGTTCGCTCGGACAAATACGGTGACTTCGCTCGATCATTGGCCTTTGCGATGATACGCGGATCGACCTGGAACCCGTCATCGGCGGTCAACACCAGACGCAGGGCAAGCCCCGCGACTTCGCGATCCGTCAGACGCTGTCCTGCATCGCGGCGACGCTCCGCCTCCATGCGCGCGATCCAACCGTCTTGCGCTTCAAGGAAGCGGGCGATCCCCCAGGCCCGCGTCTGCTGCTGCGCTATCGCATAGCCTTCGATCGACCGCAGGATTTCGACCCGGGCCAGCATCACGCCACGACGCCCTGCCGGCAGGGCGGCCACGCGCAAGGCGTCGATCCTGCGCTGATCGACCAGTTGCTCTTGCCGATGCTGCCGGACGAGGCTGGCCTGCATCTCAATGGCCGCCAGCGCATTGCGCAGGGCCTCAGGCAGCAGGGTCACATGGTACTCGCGGCTGGGGCGGCCACCCTTTGCCTCGGCAGCCCGCCACCGGGTCAAATGCTCGGGCAGACCATTCCAACCAGCCCGCTCAGCAAATCTCTGTACACCGCTTTCCGAGGCAGGCATGCAAACGACACCCCGCTGAGCGGACAATTCGGCAATTTCTCTGGCTGTCAGGAACTCACGAAATCCGCCGGCGGCGGGAGCGATCCTGACGGGAAGCATGTCGGTCATCGCCGCGCCCTCCCTTGCGCGATCACTTCGCGCTCAAGAGCCTGCTCCATCGCTTCGATTTCGCGCTTCTTCTCGCGGATCAGGTGCAGCTTGATCATTCCGGCATATTCCGAGTCGATCACCGTCATCCCGAACTCGCCCGGCACAAAGCCGAGGAGATCACGGGCATCGGTGGCGTGGACGAGGGCAATGAAGGCATCGAGCGGGATGCGGTGATCCTCGGATCCTTCCGAGGACCATTTGTTCAACATCGCTTCCGAGATCGGGCGCCGCAGGTAGGCCGACATCCGGCGCGCAACCTCCGCCCGGCTGAGACCATCATCCCGGGCATCGCGCAGCGCTTGCCCGATGATCCGGGCAATGCGGTTGTCGAGCGGACCGCGACCCATGACCTCGGCGCCGTAGCCGACGGAAACCTTGGGCGGCTCCCAGGCGAACAGGTCTTTGGTCAAAGGGTCGCGATGGCGGGGCATCAGATGCGGCCCCGGCGCTTGAGGGAGGCGAGAATGCGCTCTTCATTCTCCACCAGCAGGAGGTCGAGGCTGGCCTCCGGCAGGGCCTTCAGCCCTTCGCTGATCGCGCGGAACTTGCGCTCCAGCGCGGTGGGCTGGATGCCGTTTTCGAGATAGGCTAGGGCAGCAGCGACATTCTCGATCTCAGGGTGTTCGCTGCCCAGGATCAGGTCGAGGATCCGCGCCTGACGCGCGGCGGGCTCTTCCGAAAGCGCCTTCAGCTCGGTCTGCTTGTCGGCCAGCTTCGTTCCGACAAGGCGCGGGCGCGAGGTCGGGGCAAGGTCTGTCCATATCTTGACGCCGGTTTCGATGGTGCGGACCGAAAGGCCAACCTTCTCGGCCACGGCCTTGCTGAAGCCGAAAATCTCGCCGTCAGAATCAAAACGCAAAGTTTGCGCTTTGATCGACTTCCTATCCCCACCGGCGGCGGCTTCGGGGTGAAGCGCCAGCCACGCCCTTTTCAGCTCATAGAGATGATGGCAGCGGTCCAGTGCGATCAGTTCGGCCCGGCCGAGGTTCTCCATCACCTCTTCCAGCCGCGCCGCCTCGTCGCTTTCTGCGGCCGAGACGCTGGCCGGGATCATGGCCCGCTGCAAAAGCTCATGGGCGCGCAGGCGGCGCAGACCGCTGATCAGCCTGTAACGGTCGCCGATCTGCCGCACCCGGATCGGATGGTGCAGCCCCTGTTCGGCAATGACGCCGGCCAACATCTGGGCGTCCGTTTTGTCATAGTCCCGCGCCCGATCTGCGGGGACGTCGATATCCCGGATCGACAGATCGAGGATGGTGAGTGATGTCATGATGCGCCTGTTTTCTTGGTTTTTGGGTGCCCCCCGACGAGGCTGCCACTCGCCGGAGGGCTGACCTCCCGCCCGTGTGCCGGTGCCGGAGGTTTTCGATGTGCCCGCTGCGGGAAGGCCGCCTTGCAGGCCGGATCACCGCACCTCTTGCAGCAGCTGATCGCCGCCGGTCGGCAGACCGATGCCGGCTGCAGCCCAGAACCCGCCGAACACCAGCAGGAACAGGGCAAGGCCACCGATCACGTCTTCAAAGCGGAGGCCCTTCATCCGTGCGCCCTCGCCAGATGTACGGCGGCGTCGGCCAGCACAGGCTGGAAGGGCGGCACCAGCGAAACTTGCCCCGCGCCCAGCACGGCGCGAAGCCCCTGATCCACAGCGACAGCTTCGCGCCCAGCCTGCTCTTTCGCCTCGGCGAGCAGAAAGCCCTGCAGACTGCGAAGCGATTGGCACAACCGCGACAGCGTCTCGGGTTCGGGCTTGCGCCCTCCGGCAAGAAAGGCCAGCGCCTCACCCAGATCGGCAGCGGCGCCACGAAACGACACCGAAGAGATGTCGAAGGGCAGCGCCGGTTTGGACAGGATCCGGGTCATGCCGCCGCCCTCTTGTCAGCGGGCGCGTCAGCATTTTGACTCGCCACCGGCGGATATTTCACGGTATCGAGGATGCGGGACTTCCCCTTGGAATAGCGCTCCGGCCAGATGCTCTCGGGTTTCTGGCCGACGAATTCGGCAATGACCTTCTGGGCTTTGAAGTTGGTGCGGTTCTTGACCTGACGGAAGATCGACGGGTCCATGCCGTTCCGTTTGGCAAGCTCGGTCAGGGTCATGCCGCTGCGATGGAGATGGGCAACGACATCGTGCCAGTCCATCCGGGTATTCGGTTGCGTCATCGGGGTCCTCCGACAGGGGCGGGTGCGGCAAACACCTGCCTTTTGTTGGTGCTTTTGGTTCAACAGCGATCCCCGCTAGGGGTTCGCATAGGTAAGGGATAACGACTTTAATCGTTACTATCAAGATTAAAGTCTGCATGGGTGTGGGTTTGGCCGAAGCCATAAGCTCAGATACGCAGGTGTTCCGAAGAAACCTCGGTCTTCGGATTGAGCAATGTGTTAAAATAATTGGAAAAAAAGCTGATTCAGCGGCTATCGCCGGGGTGACGCCAGAGCAGCTCAACAAGTGGATCAACGGTACGGTCAAGGTGCCAGTTGAGGCACTTCGCCTGCTGGCGGAAGCGGCGAATAGCGACTTTAGTTGGCTCGCAACCGGTGATGGGATGCCGCGCCACGACAGACCGTTCCAGATCCGCAGGACAATTGCGCCTAGAGAAACAGATGATCAGCCTCTCGATGGGGAGGAAGACCTTGATCAGCCGAACTTCGTCCGCCTGCCCGTCTATTTCGAGGTGCAGGCCTCAGCTGGCCCAGGCGCAGTGCCCGCCTCAGAGCGCGCAAACAACGTGGTGGCCTTCGATCGCACCTTCCTGCGCGACCAAGGCGGCAACCCAGATCGTTGCTCGATCATCTTCGCGCGCGGCACCAGCATGAAGCCAACGATCCCCGATGGCGCCATCCTCGTCGTCGATCACAGCCAACGGGACGTGACGCATGGCTGCATCTACGTCTTCAATGTGAGCGACCAGCTAGTGGTGAAGCGTGCGCGATGGCGCATGGATGGCCGTCTTGAGCTGGTCTCGGACAACACAGAAGAGGGCTACCCCGTTGAAACCTTCGGCCCCGGGGAGGCGCACGATCTCCGCGTCGTCGGCCGTGTTGTCTATTTTTGCAGGACACCATGAGCCAAGTGCCGGAATATAGACTGCTTGATCTGGACCTTACCCCCCTGCTCCAAGAGGCCTTTGAACGGTTTCGGACTGAAATGATGCTGGATTTCCCGACCTTCTGTCAGGTTGTCTATCGCACGATGTACGGGCCGTATCTTAGGGCTCGTGAGTGGGATGGATTAAACCGCCCAGTGATCGAAGATGCTGCCTGGTTAGTGGGGCGATGGGCGCACACACTCTATCGCAAGTCGCAAATTCAGGATTCTGACATCCAAGAGCTAAGGCCGTTCATCGTATTAGAAACAGATGGCGCGCACTGCAAAGGCGTCAAGCACCTGTCCGGGCGATGGGTTCTACCCGACGAGGTGACGCGTCTTCCATTGGACGGTTGTGACAATAGATGCCTATGCAGGTTCTCGACGCTTTCCCAGCGCGATCTCACGAGAAGGGGATGGTCCAAAGATGGGCCTGGAATTCCTCCGCCTCGGTCTTTGGCTCGCCACGATGACTGAGCGCCCGCCAAAGACCACCATCGAACAAGCTGCGCGGGCGATCTGCCGCTTGCGGGGTCTGCCAGAGGATACCCGATACCAGGGCGCCAAGATGTGGCAATCCCACCTGTTCGAGGCGCTGGAAATACTTCGCGCAGCCCTCCCGCCCGAAGACTTCCGCCGCCTCGTCCTCGACCAACCATGGCCTGGCCCCGTGCCGAATGGCCGTCAGGAACCCGAACCGCTCGCCGAATCCTGACATTTGCAACGCCGGAAACCTCGCCATTAGTCGTAGCAGCTAATGTTCGGCGCTACGCATTGATTTAATGCGATTTTCCACCCTTCACGCCATGCTCGGCAGGTTTCCGGCGTGAAGCAGGAAACCTGCCGCTTTTGTTGTGACCTGCACGTGATCGACACCGGCGCAAATCATCTTCCACTTGACGCACAAAGTCACGTTTCTTCAAGGTGTTACCTAGTGCGGCCCCATGTCGATCACATGCAGGTCAGATGTCGAGTACCTGCGCGCCCGATGACGCCTTTCCGTGCTTTTCCTCCTGCCAACTTGCATCACCACCACGCGCCCTAATGTCAGGATTTTCACGCGATCACAACATCTTAACCCGCCCTAGGTGGGTTTCCGGCCCTCTGCCAAAGCTAGTACCCCCCTACACGTGCTGCGCAATCAGGCCAGTTTCCTGCAATCGGTCTATCAGCAGATCGCCTCAAGCCGCCCGCCTGCCGATTGGCCGGCCTATTTCGACCGGGTGATCGAAATTCGCATGGCCGATGGGCTGACGCTGGATTACAACCGCTTTTACAGCCATCTTCTGACCGGCTTTTCCCGGCCGCAGATCCGGCTGATCTCTTATGACCACGCCACGCGCGCAGAGGGGGGCATCATCGGCACCTGGCTGCGGGAACTGGACCTGCCGCTTTCCCCCGCCGATCTGGTGCCGGTGCGCGACGAGGATGCGAACATCTCGGCCGAGCCGCTGGCGACCTTCACCGCCGCCAGCCTCAGCCAACCCGGGCTGCTGACCGGGACGCTGGTCGGCCTGATGCAAGAGGCGCTGCGGCAGAGTTTCGGCCCCGACCGGCGCAGCACCCTTTTCACTCGGGACGAGGTGGCGCGTCTGGAAGAGGTTTTTGCCCCGATGAATGCTGCGCTGTCGGCGCGGGTCGCGCTCTATCAGCCGGGCTTTGCCATGGGGCCGATGTTGGGCAGCGGTGCGGCGGTCTGGCGCGAAGACCTGACCGAGGAATTCTGGATCACCACCTGTCGCCTGCTGGAACGGGGCGCGGCATGAGGCGGGTCGTGCTGCATCTGGGGGTGCATCGCACCGGAATGCGGGGCTTGCAGGACCGGCTTTTCGCCCAGCGGGCCGCGCTCGCGCGGGCGGGGGTGCTTTACCCCGATCTGGGGCAGAACCACGCCCACCATGCGCTTGCCGCAGCCTGGATGACGCTGCCCGGCCTGTCCGAGGAACATTTCGGCCCCGAAGGCGCCGAGGCGCCTTGGCGGCGGTTGCGGGCGGAACTGGCGGCGGCCCCGCAAGCCGATGTGTTTCTGTCGGCCGAGGCGTTTTCGCGTGCCGGACCGCAGCCGGTGGACATGCCCGCGCTGGCGGCGCGGCTGCGGGCGCTGGGCGATGCGGTGCAGGTCGTGCTGACCGTCCGCGCGCAGGCCAGCCTGCTGCCTGCGCTCTGGCTGGAACTGGCGCGGCATCAGGTGCCGCCCGCGCCCGGCCCCTTCATCGCCCGCGCGCTGCGCGACCATGTCGCCGCCGGGGTCTGGCTGGATTTCAACCGGCTCTATGACCACCTGCTGCAAGGTTTCGCGCCTGACGAAATCACGGTTCTGGATCATGACACGCTCCATGCCGCCCCGGGGGGGGCATGGGCCGCGCTGTTGCAGATTGCGGCGCCGGAACGGATGGCGGAACTGGCGGGACTTGGCGGCGGCGATGGGCCGCCGTCCGATACCGACCCCGACCCGACCGGCGATGCCGGCCATCCTCTGGCCGTTCTTGCGGCGGCGCGGATTTGCGCACCGGCGCCGCCCCGGGCCGAACTGGCGCTGCGCATTGCCGCCGGGCTGGGCCGTGCGACCCCCGGTGGCTTTGCCAGCCAGTTGCTGACCCGGGCCGAAGATCGCGCGCTTGATGCGGTTTTTGCCCCGCTCAACGCCGCGTTTCAGGCGCGGGTCCGTCAGGTGCAGCCCGGTTTCACCTCCCCGCCGCTGCCCGATCCCGCGGCGCTGTGGCGCGAGGATATGACCGCCGATCTCTGGGCCAGCATCGCCGCCGATCTGGTCCGCCGCGCCCGCGCGGTCGAGCGGCTGACCGACCCGCCGCCGCCCAACCTGCCCAAGCGGATCTGGCGGCGCATTTTAGATATTTGCCTTGGTTGAGCCCGCTTCGCGGCGCCGAACCGGCGCTGCCGCCGCCGATCCTCTGCCCTGCATGGGGATGCGTGGGTGGGTGTCATGGCGGTTTTGGCGGTTGTCCAGACCTTCTGGGCCGGGGTGGTTTCGACCATCGGCGAGACGGCGCGTTTTGTGATCACGGCAGGAACCGGGGCGGGCACGGGCAGCCCGCTGCTGTCGGTCCACAACACGGCGCAGGGGCAGACGGCGACAATTGCGCTGACCACGGGCCAGATTGATTCGGCTTCGGTTACCACGACATCGGCAGGCGCCGGTCGCGGTCCGGTGACGGTGGATATTGACGGCACGACCCGGCGGATCGACCTCGCCCCGCTGACGGGCCTTGCCACGCCGGGCGGGCAGGGCAGCACCACTCTCTGGCTGGATGGCAGCGGCTTTTCCGGCAATGCGGTGGCGGCCCATCGCAGCGGCGATCTGGTCTTTCTGTCCTCTTGGGCGGCGGGCGGCATCTCGGTCTACCGCGCCGGGGGCGATGGCAGCCTGACCAAGCTGTCCAGCCTTGCCGATACCTCTGCCCTGGCGCTGGAAGGCATTGCCGCCATGGCCAGCGCGACGACCGCAGCGGGGCGCTATCTGATCACCGCTTCGCAGACCCAGAACACGGTCAGCGTGCTGCGCATCGACGATAACGGCTTGCTGACGCCGGTGGCCCAGCTTGGCGCGGCCAACTTCTTGCCGGTCAACCTGCCGTCGCAGGTGGCGGTGGCCACGCTGAACGGGCAGAATTTCGTTCTGCTGGGCGCCTTCGGCACCAGCTCGCTGACCGTCATGCGGCTGGGTGACGATGGCAACCTGACCTTCACCGACCAGCTTGCCGACAGCCTCGACACCCGGTTCGGCGGCGTGTCG
>Ga0209369_1001646_pt1 | contig 10248 bp, 11 predicted proteins | sample EBPBio142010_DNA_FD_185865 | JGI IMG/M metagenome (GOLD analysis project Ga0209369, IMG submission 185865) | Wastewater treatment Type I Accumulibacter community from EBPR Bioreactor in Madison, WI, USA - Reactor 1_10/4/2010_ DNA (SPAdes)... | ecosystem: Engineered > Bioreactor > EBPR >... | reverse complement strand
TCCACAGCCCGAGGTCGGCCACCGTCACCAGCAAGGCCACCAATGCCCCCAGCGTGAAGCGGTCCTTGAACGATGTGACGAAGGCCGCCTGCAGCACGCGCAGCATGGCCAGGCCGGCCAGCGTCATGATGAAGGCCTTGGGCGCGTGCAGCATCAGCCGCGTGCAGGCGGGGGCCAGCAGGCCGAAGCCCAGCGCCAGCATGCCGGTGACGATGCCGGCCGTGTAATGCCGCGGCTTCTCGCCCGAGGCCGTGAGGATCGCGTTGGTGGGCCCGGTCAGGCAGCTGCTGATGGCGCCCACCGCGGCACTGGCCAGCGCGCCGATGCCGCAGGCCACCGTGATGGCGTTCACCGGCGGCTCGTGCCCGGCGTTGCGCAGCACCGCGATGCCCTGCCCGTTCTGCACCACCAGCACGGTGATGGCCAGCGGGATCACCAGTTCCACCATCGCCGGCCAAGAGAACACCGGCGCCGGCCACAGCGGACGCACCAGTTCCACGGCGCCCAGCGCCGCGCCGTCGAAGCGGCCCAGCAACGCGATGGCCAGCCCACCGGCCAGCAGCGCGCCGATCAGCGGCGGCAGCCGCTTGGCCGCCGCGGGCCACAGGCTCAACACCAGCCAGGCGCCCACCATGGCGCCGGCGATGGCCGGGTCCTGGTGCAACGCGCGCACCAGGTCCAGCCCGAAGCGCAGGAACACGCCGGCCACCATGCCCATGACGATGGGCATCGGCACCGCCGCCATCGCGCGCCGCACCCAGCCCGAAGCGCCCAGCGCCAGCACCAGCAGCGCGGTGGCCACATAGGCGCCCGCCACCTCGGCAAAACTCAGCCGTGCCAGCGCCGGGCCCACCAGCACGGTGCCGGGGATGGTCCAGAAGAAGGCCAGCGGCTGGCGGTACAGCCAGCAGAACAGGATGGTGATCAGCCCGTTGACGAAGAAGGCGCCGAACAGCCACGAGGCGAGTTGCGCCTCGCTCAAGCCGCCCTGCGTGCCCACCGACAGGATGATGGCCACCGGCGCGGTGGCGGCGAACAGCCAGCCGATGAAGCCGTTGGCGGCGTAGCGGCCGCCGAAGTCGGCACGCAGCTGGCGCAGCGATGGCGGGGGCGAAGACGGGCGCTCGATGACGGAAGCCATGCGCGGCGATGCTAGCGCGCGCCGGCGGCGCGCAGCAGGCGCACCACCTCGTCCTGCCCACGGCGCTGTGCCAGCTGCAGCGCCGACGCGCCGTCGCGGTCGCGCGCCTGCAGGTCGCTGCCGGCGGCGATCAGCAGTTGCACCACCTGGCGGTGGCGCGGGCCGTCCTGGCCGAGGGCGATGGTTTCCAGCAGCGCGGTCCAGCCCAGGTCGTTGACATGCTGCAAGTCGATGGACGTGCCCAGCAGCACGCGCACCACCTCCACGTGGCCACGGTAGGCCGGGCCCATCAGCGCCGTGCTGCCGAATCGGTTCAGCAGCTTCAGGTCAGCGCCGGCCGCCACGGCCGCCTGCACCAGCGCCGCATGACCGTGGCGCGCGGCGATGAACAGCGCCGTGTCCTGGCGTGCATCGCGGGCGTTGACGTCGGCGCCTTGCGCCAGCAGCGCCTGGAAGGCCGGCAGGTCGCCAGCGGCCGCGGCGTCGCGCAGCGCCTGGTCGACCTCACGGGTGGTTGCTTCCGCAGGCCGCCAGGACAACGCCAAGGCGATCAGCAGCGCCTGGCGACGTCCGCGGACAGTCAACGCCATGCGGACCGCGGCCGCCGCAATCAGGCCGTAGCCAGCAGACGCGGCAGCAAGGTCGCGGCCGTGCCGCGCAGCACCCAATGCGCCTGATCGTCGATCTCGGATTCGTCGGGGTTCAGGATCGCCACCTTCGCCCCCGCCCGCCGGGCCACCGCCGCCAGCCCGGCGGCGGGCCACACCGCGCCCGAGGTGCCCACCACCAGCATCAGCTCGCAGGCCCGCGCCGCACGCTCGGCGGCGTCGATCGCGTCAGGCGGCAGCATCTCGCCGAACCACACCACGCCGGGACGCAGCAGGTTGCCGCAGTCGGCGCAGTGCGGCGGCGTGCCGGGCACGGCCGTGGCAGGGCTGCAGCCCAGGCCGCGCGGACAGTCCTGCAGCCAGCGGTCGGCCAGGATGTCGCCGTGCAGGCGGATGGTCTGCGGCCAGCCCGCACGCTGGTGCAGGTCGTCGACGTTCTGCGTGACGACGGTCAGCACGCCGGGACGGCGGCGGCCGTAGTCGGCCAGCGCCACATGGCCGGCGTTCGGCTGTGCGTCACGCACGCCCTGCTGGCGCTCGGCATACCAGGCCCAGACGCGCGCCGGGTCGGCGCGGAAGCCTTCCTCGCTGGCCAGTTGCGCCGGGTCGAAGCGGCTCCACAGGCCGCTCATCGCGTCGCGGAAGGTGGGGATGCCGCTCTCGGCGCTCATGCCCGCGCCGGTGAGCACGCAGACGCGCTGCGCGCGGACCAGCCGCTCACGCACCACGGCGATGGCATCGTCCATGGCTTTAGCTTGCGCGCCAGCGCCGCGCGCTTAGGCTGTGCCGGGCGCCCCGCATGCGCATCACTCCTTCGGCTGCCCCTTGCCAGAATCGCAAGCCTTGGTGCCGCAGTCCATGCGGTTGACCAGCAGCGTCAGGATCTCGCTGCCGCGCTCGCTGGCGGCATCGCTGCCGATGATGGCGACACGGCCATCGGCCGGGGCCCGGTACTCGTGCACCAAGTCGCCGAAGCTGTTGCGCTGTACGGCCACGCGCTGGCCTTTGCTGACGGCGTCGTTCAGCTTCACCTGCAGGGTCAGGAAGCCGCCGGCCACCGCCCGCACCGACTCGAGGTCGTTGCCGATGAAGACATTGGTGTCGGCCGAGGTGCGCCGCAGGGGCCCGGCTACGATGCCGTAGTGGATGAGCACGTTCATGTTGCCGTCCACGCCCATCTTCACCATCTCGGGGACGAACTTGCGTGCGCCGCCGAGTTCGGTGGTGACGGCCGGAATGCCGGCCTTGACCAGTGAGTACTCGAGCGTGCCTGGGTAGCCCGGGTCCAGCATGATCTGATCGGTCGGGAAGAGCTTGGCCAGTTGGATCGATTCGGGGCTTTCGCCATAGACGAACAGAAACTTGGCGAAGTCCGTGCCCGTGCCGCCGGTATGGTGGTCGACGGCAGCATCCACGTTGCCCTTGATCAGCTGGTTCGTGATCAGCCAGGAATGGCGCTCGACGGTGTTGCCGTCCTCACGCCCAGGCCAGGTGCGGTTGGGGTTGATCTGGGCACCGCCCAGGTCGTTGATCGTCCAGGTGCGCGTGATGTTAATCAGGCTGGGCGGGCTGGCCCCCATGATGCCGATCACCGTGCCGGACATGCTGGCCGGGTCCAGCAGGGCCATCGTCTCCTGCACTGCGGCCACCGAATTGAGCTCGTCGCCATGGACACCAGCCACCAGCAGCACCCGCTTGCCGGGCCGAGCCCCCTTGGCCACCATCACCGGTACATACCAGTACTGGCCAATGCTGGTCTCTGAGGTACGGAACATAAAGCGATGGGTCTTGCCCGCCGCCAGATCGGCGACATCGAGGCGGGTGATCACGGGCACCCCCTCGATCTTGTCCCCGGTGAACACGGTGGCTGCGTGAGCGATGGCCGACGACAGCAGCAGCGAAATGCCCAGCATCAGCCGGCGGTACAGGTGTCTCGACATGGTGGGTTCTTCCGTCAGTGTTGCAAACGCACTGCCGGCGCATTCTGCGGGCAGGGGGTGCGTTAGGACGGGCGACCCCGACAGAAGCTCGATAGACATTTGCATCGGGCGATAACTGCCCTTTTTCACCGTGCCAGGCCCGGAACGGGCACGACGCAGCCAGGCCAGTACCCCCGGCCGAGGCCGCCCTCAGGGGCTGGTCAGCCCAGGCGGCAGGACAGAGGCTGCGGCGCGCGATCGGCCAGCATCACCGGCGCCGGCTGCGCCGCGGCGGACACCTCCGCCTTGCAGTTGCGCCCACCCGGGCCAAAACCGAGCACGGCCAGCAACAGCAGCACCAGCGCCATGGCGGCGGCCAGTGTCCAGTAGATGCGGCGGAACATCTGCCAGGCGTCGGTCGAAGTCGTCGAAGGGTTCATGGCGGTCCTCGCGCGCGATCAGTCGTCCAGCCTGCGTCCACCGATCAAGGTGTCCTGCAGGGCCCTCAATTCGTCCCACCGCCCGGCGGCGGCAAGCCCTGCCTGTTCGGGCCAGGTCAGCGGATCGGCGATGCGGTAGTTCGGGCCGGCCGCGTCGAGCAGCGGCTGGATCGCCGCCGGCGTCATCGCCGCCAGTTGGGCAAAGCTGCGGATGTCGGCGGCCTGCAGGATGCCGGCGATCTTCGGGCCGATGCCTTCGATCAGCTTCAGGTCGTCGTCGGCTGCGCCGGCGGCAGCTTGGCCTTGCCGTGCTGCGGGCTGCTCGCCAGCCGGCGCCATGCCACGCAGGGCCGCCAGTTCGGCACGCAGGCGCCCGACTTCATCGTCCGACGGGCCGGGGCCGGCAGTGACCCTTGGAAGGTACTGGCGCGCAAACCAGCCACACAAAAGCCAGCCTGCCAGCACTGCAGCCAGCAGCCACCAGACGGAACAGACGGGGTTGGTCATCGACAGGCTCTCCGTTGAACTCGGGGACGCATCCGTTTCGCCATGAGCGAACGACATGCATCGATCGATCGTAGGCAGGCGCGCCCGTGTCGGGAACTAGGGTCGGCCCGCCCGCGGTCGCTGCCCCGACCCGCTCAACCCCCGCGCTGACGCCGCGCCTCGTACAGGCACACGCCGGCGGCCACCGAGACGTTCAGGCTCTCCACTGCACCGAGCATCGGGATGCGCACCAGCACGTCGCAGGTCTTGCGCGTCAGCTGGCGCAGGCCCTTGCCCTCGGCGCCCAGCACCAGCGCCAGCGGGCCCTTCAGGTCGGCCTCGTACAGCGTGATCGGCGCGTCGTCGCTGGTGCCGACGATGCGGATGTCGCGTTCCTTCAGCTCGTTCAGGCTGCGCGCCAGGTTGGTGACCATCAGGTAGGGCACGGTCTCGGCCGCGCCGCTGGCCACCTTGGCCACCGTGGCGTTCAGGCCCACCGCATGGTCCTTGGGCGCCAGCACGGCATGCACGCCGGCACCGTCGGCCACGCGCAGGCAGGCGCCCAGGTTGTGCGGATCGGTCACACCGTCCAGCGCCAGCACCAGCGGCGGGCCCTGCACGGCGTCCATCAGGTCGTCCAGCGAATGCACCTGCGGCAGCGCATCCACGCGCGCGGCCACGCCCTGGTGGCGCGGGTTGCCCACCAGCTGCGTCAGCCGCGCATCGTCGCTGTCCACCACCTTGACGCCGGCGGCCTGCGCACGCTCCACCAGCTGCCGCATACGCGCATCACGCCGCGTGGCGTCGACGTGCACTTCATGGACGGATTGCGGCGCCGTCTTCAGACGGACACCGACGACGTGGAAACCAAAGAGGATGCTGCGTGCGGACATGTAGGGAGCCTTCGGGCTGCGCCCTCCGGCATTCGCCCTTGGGGCGGCCCGGCGGGCTCATCCAGCCATTGTGACCGTGCCGCGGTGCACCTCGGCCTCGCCGTGGCGGGCCAGTAGCTCCATCAGCTTTTTGCGGATCAGCATGCCCGGGCGGTCGCTTTCCATCGAGTACTCGACGCCGCGGCGGCGCGTGTCCACCAGCGCGTCGGGGTCGGTGGATTCGAGGATGTCCTTGTCCTCGCGGGTGATCACGTGGTCGAACTCCACCAGCATGGCCTCGGGGCAATCGGCCTCGGTGTCGTTGCGGAACAGCCATTGCACCAGCTGGATGTTGCCGTCGTCGATGGGCGTGAAGCAGTTGATGATGACGTGGCGGATGCCTGGCTTGCCGTTGGCGGGCGGGTATTCGATGTCCAGCCGGCGCGAAAACGGCAGGTAGTAGGCATTGCGCATGTGGCGCGTGGTGATCGGGTCGGTAAGGCCGGTCACGCGCTGGTAGGCCGGCGGGTTGGTGGCGGCGATCACCGTCTCGGCATAGAAGCCGTGCTCCTGCTCCACCAGCTCGTACTTGCTGGGCTTGGGCTGGTCGGCCACGCCGAAGGTGGCGCGGTGCACGAAGCTGAAGTGGCTGTTGTCGAAGCTGTTTTCCAGCGCACGCAGCGGGCTGGTGGCCCAGCGCTCGTAGAACTGGAAGATCGTGCGCCAGCCCGGTGCGCCGAACTCGGGCATGTCCGGGATCGGTGCGATGGGTTCTTCCAGCGCCACCCAGGCATAACCGTACTGGGCCACGCAGCGGTAGGCGGGCGTGCAGTACTCGGCCGGGATCGCGCGGCTTTCGTCGTACTGCGGAATGCGCACCACCTTGCCTCCGCCGTCGTAGGTCCAGCCGTGGTAGCCGCATTCCAGCCGGCCGCCGACGCAGCGACCCTTGCTCAGTTTGGCGGTGCGGTGGCAGCAGCGGTCCTGCAGCGCGGCCGGCTGGCCCTGCGCGTCGAGAAACAGCACGATGTTCTCGCCCAGCAGCGTGAAGGGCCGGGGTGTCTCGCCCTGCAGGGCAGACAGCGGCACGGTGGCATGCCAGAACTTGCGGAAGACCTTTTGGCGGGTGGTCAGCATGGAGAGCTCGCTCGATGAAGTGGAAGGGAGCCGCGGGCGCGGCGCTTCAGAGCAATTTCCGACTGCACGATGGCAGTGAACGCTTCTACTCCTGCCAAGCCATGCTAGCAGGGCACGTGCCAGCAGTGCCGCCATGAGGCCTTGGGCGCTTGACGAAGCCTCCAACATCCTGGAGGATGGCTCCAGCATGACGGAACCCGAGCCGATCCAAGACCGCCTGGCGCGCCGCGTGCAGGGCCTGCGCGCGACGCTGGGCCTGTCGCTGGACGAGCTGGCCGCGCGCAGCGGCGTCAGCCGCTCGATGATCTCGCTGATCGAGCGCGGCCAGAGCAGCCCCACCGCGGTGGTGCTGGAACGCTTGGCCGTGGGGCTGAACGTGTCGCTGGCCTCGCTGTTCGAGCCCGATGCTCCGCGCGCCGACCCGGTGTCGCGCCGCGCCGAGCAGCTGGAATGGCGCGACCCGGCCTCGGGCTACCTGCGCCGCAATGTGTCGCCGTCGGGCGCGGGCTCGCCGATCCAGATCGTCGAGGTGCTGTTCCCGGCCGGCGCGCGTGTCACCTACGAAACCGGCCCGCGCCAGCCGCGCGTCTGCCAGCAGGTGTGGGTACTGGAAGGCCGCATAGATCTGACGCTGGGCACGCAGCGCCACCGCCTGGACGCCGGCGACTGCCTGGCGATGGTGCTCGACCAGCCGCTGAGCTATCACAACCCCACGCGCCGCGCGGCCCGCTATGCGGTGGTGCTGTGCAGCGAAGCCTGGCCCCGGAGCTGAACATGCCCCCTGCCCTTGCCGTGCGCCGGCTGACGGCGCCCACCACCGCGGAACTGGAGGCACTGGCCGAGGTGCTGGTCGACTGCGTGGCCGGCGGGGCTTCGGTCAGCTTCATGCACCCGCTGTCCTTCGAGCGGGCGCGCGCCTTCTGGCAGCAGGTGGCCGACGACGTGGCGGCCGGTGAACGCGCGCTGCTGGTGGCCGACGACGCGCAGGGTATCTGCGGCACGGTGCAGCTGGTGCTGGCGCAGCCCGAGAACCAGCCGCACCGCGCCGACCTGGCGAAGATGCTGGTGCACCGCCGCGCACGGCAGCGTGGCCTGGGCGCAGCGCTGCTGGCCGCGGCCGATGCCGAAGCGCGCCGCCACGGCAAGACGCTGCTGGTGCTGGACACCGCCAGCCCCGAAGCCGAGCGCCTGTACCAGCGCGCCGGCTGGCAGCGCGCGGGCAGCATCCCCGGCTACGCGCTGCTGCCGCAGGGCGGGCTGTGCGCGACCACCTTCTTCTACCGCGAGATCCCCTGAGATGGACAGCCTGCTGGTCGCCGCGGCCCTGCTCAGCGCCGCGCTGCACGCCAGCTGGAATGCGGCCGTCAAGGCCCACCCGCAGCCCACGCAGGCCATGACCGGGCAGATGCTGCTGTCGGCGCTGCTGGCACTGCCCGTGCTGGCCTTCACCGGCCTGCCAGCGGCGGCGGCCGTGCCGTGGATGCTGGTGTCCACCACGATGAACATGGGCGCGGTCAGCTCGCTGCTGCGCGCCTACGAGCACGCCGGCTTCGGCGTGGCCTACCCGATGGCGCGGGCCTCGTCGGTGCTGCTGGTGCTGCCGCTGGCCGCGGCGGTGGCCGGCGAATGGCCGCACGCACCGGCGCTGCTGGGTGTGGCGCTGGTGGCCACGGCGGTGCTGCTGCTGGCACGCGGCCCGAAGCGCGCGCTATCGCGCCCGGCGCTGCTGTGGACGGCCGCTGGCGCGGCCTTCACCGCCGGCTACGTGGTCTTCGACGCACAGGGCGTACGCCGCTCGGGGTCGCCGCTGGCCTATGGCTGCGTGTTGGCCTTCTGCAACGGCCTGCTGTGGACGGCCATGCAGCGGCAACGCGGCCTGCAGCTGCGCAGCCTGCTGTCCGGCTGGCCGCGCACGCTGGCCATGTCATTGGCGGCCACGCTGTCGTACTGGCTGATCCTGTGGGTGTGGACGCGCGCGCCCATCGCGCCGGCCGCGGCGCTGCGCGACACCAGCGCCATCTTCGCCACGCTGATCGCCGCCACGGTGCTGAAGGAGCGCATCGATGGCCGCGTCATCGCCGCGGTGCTGCTGGCCACCGCCGGCACGGTGGCCATCCGGCTCGGTTGACGCTGGCACGCTTGCTGCGAACGGGCTGCGCACGGCCTGCACCCACACGCACCTTCCCTTTGGCGGTGCATTTCGTGCCCACCCCCGGTGCAGGCCTGGCCCCAACCGAGGAGTTCCTGGATGCAACGTCGTTCCCTGATCCGTCTGGCCAGCAGCGCCGCCGTGCTGGGCGTGGCGGCCACGCGCCCGCTGCGCGCCCAGACGCTGACCAAGTTCAAGTTCAACCTGGGCTGGCGCATCGAAGCCTCGGGCGCCGGCTTCCTGCTGGCGCAGCAGCGCGGCTACTACAAGGACGCCGGGCTGGACATCACCATCGACACCGGCAACGGCTCGGCCGCCGCCATCAGCCTGGTGGCCAGCGGCGCCTACGAAGCCGCTTCGGCCGACCTGTCGACGATGATCGAGTTCAACACCGCCAACCCGCAGAGCAGCCTGTCGGCGGTGGCCATCCAGTACGACCTGAATCCCAACTCGATCATCGTGCGCAAGGGCGGCGGCATCGTGAAGCCGGCCGACCTGGCCGGCAAGAAGATCCTGGGCCAGCCCTTCAATGCTTCGCGCAAGCTGTTCCCGGTGTTCGCCAAGGCCAACGGCCTGGACCCGGCCAGCGTGACTTGGGAAAACGTCGAGCCCGGCATAGGCGACACGCGCTTCGCCAAGGGCGACTTCGATGCCGCGGCCTACTTCTTCTTCACCGGCCTGCTGAACCTGAAGGCGCGCGGCGTCATGCCCGACCAGCTGACCGTGTTCCGCTACTCGTCGATGGGCATGCGCAGCTACGGCAACGGCCTGGTCACCAGCGCCAAGGTCATGCAGGAGCAGCCGGCGGCACTGGCGGCCTTCGTCAAGGCCTCCACCCGCGGCTGGATCGAGGCCATCGCCGACCCCAAGGCCGGTGCCGCCGCAGTGAAGGCGCGCGAGCCGTTGGCCAACGAGGAACTGGAGCTGGAACGCCTGAAGCTGATCGTCGACGGCACGATGCTGACGCCCGACACCCGCGCCAACGGCTGGGGCGCGGCCACGCCGGCGCGCCTGCAGGCCACGCTGGACGAGACGGTGGCCGCCTTCAACCTGAAACCCGGCGCCACGGTGGCCGGCCTGTGGAGCGACAAGTTCCTGCCCCCGCTGGCCGAGCGCAGCCTGAAGGCCTGAACGCCGGCGGCAACGATGGCCACGGACATCCCGCTGATCGACCTGCAGGGCGCGCTGCAGCCGCAGGGCCCGCGCAGCGCGCAGGTGGCGCAGCAGCTACGCGAGGCCGGGCTGTCGGCCGGCTTTTTCTACATCAGCGGGCATGGCGTGCCGGCGGCGCTGATCGACAGGCAGTTCGAGATGGCGCGGGCCCTCTTCGACCTGCCGATGGCCGCCAAGCAGGCGGTGTCGCTGAAACATTCGCGCTGCATGCGCGGCTACGAGGCGATGGGCGAGCAGACGCTGGACGAACATGACCGGCCCGACCTGAAGGAAAGTTTCTACTGCGGCCTGCCCTACCCCGACGCGCACCCGTACGTGCAGCG
>Ga0209369_1001644_pt1 | contig 10260 bp, 9 predicted proteins | sample EBPBio142010_DNA_FD_185865 | JGI IMG/M metagenome (GOLD analysis project Ga0209369, IMG submission 185865) | Wastewater treatment Type I Accumulibacter community from EBPR Bioreactor in Madison, WI, USA - Reactor 1_10/4/2010_ DNA (SPAdes)... | ecosystem: Engineered > Bioreactor > EBPR >... | reverse complement strand
AATATTTTTTCCTTTTCAACTTATTACAATTTTCCAGAAGAATAAAATATTTTTGTGCAAAAATTGCAGCTAACGAGAAAAGTATTTTTGTTGTGCGGGCTTTCTATGACTGCGTTTTCAGCGATTTCCAACCTTAGCAAAAATGCTTTTTCAGATTTCTAAATTACAAAAAATTGAAATATGAAAAGCATTTTTTGCGGAATTATTTTGACAAATGTTCATATTTTGTATTCAACCCCGCATAACATAAATACTATGTTATGTGTAGTGCCTTTTTTCACATAGTTTTGTAGTTATTATTCAATTCTTTCCTATAAACTATGAAACCAATTAAAGGAAGAATAAATGCTGAAATATAAGTTAAATAAACGTAAACGATTGGAACATAATAATCTTTAAAAAATACAATGTCTTTTTTTTCGTTGTAATAATAGGTTGGTTTTATTTCTTTATTTTCAATTTTTTCACAAGTTCCTCTTGTCATTTCAACTTGGTATTCTTTAGAATTATAGTTTAATATAATATAACTCGAATCTCTAATGAATTTTGAGCAATGAACCCTAATTGTATAAAAGTTATCACTTAATGGTTTACTGTTTTCCTGAATTTTCACACCTTCCAAATATCTAAAATTCAAATAGACTCCAATAGAAAATAGAATAATAAAAACAGAAATTAAAAATGACTTAATTTTCATGAATTTTTAAGTTTCAATCTGGGTGTGAATTTGGTATGGCATTACACATAACGGGAAAAGTATTGGCGAAGTGCGGGCTAAAGATGAACGAATGTTCAATTTTCGACCAAACGGAGCCGATATTTTTTCCATGAAACTAAACTACAAAAATAATGTGGAATGGAAAAATAGCGGCGGCTAAATGTGGTAAATCTTTCAATTATCCCATAACCCCGCATTTTGCCAATACAATGTTAGGCGATGTCTTTATAATCCTCTTTTTTCATCAATATATTTTAACTCTGTTTTAAGATAAGCTAATAAACCGCCAAACCACTTTGAAAGCGTATCATTATTTTCAATTGTATGAATGTACTTACTAGTATTCATCCAATCCCCATTCATTGCAAAATGAAAATTATTCATATTAATGGTTTTATTTTTCTCTTCTGTTAATGCTTCTTCAAATGTATCGTGTATATCCCGAGAAGCCATTTCAGCAAAACTTGCAACAGTTCTCTCTAAGGAGTTATTTGATAAAAAATGCCAATGTGGTTGTGGGTGATTCATACTATAATCTCCATAATCATCCCATTCAGCTCTAAAAAGTTGATGTTTATAATCATCAGTATGCTCTCCTTGGAAAATTGATAAAGTGATAATAATTTCTTTAATTTTTATAAACTTTATTTCGGTAAAAATCCAATAGTCACTAAACCATTTTATAACATTTACAAAGTCACCGCCATTACCATAATCATCAAATGCCTTCGAATTTTCTCCAGTAATTCTTAGTCTATAAATATTTGAAGATCTGTAATTTTCAAAGAGAAAATTACCCCTCCCTTCGTTATCTATAAATGGTTCGAGTGCTTTATTAATTGATTTTATAACTTCTATTTGACTTAAAGGCATACTTAATTTATTGGATAAAATATTAAAATAATATCATCTAAAATTGACTTTACATAACTATCTCCATCAGATAATCTTTTACCTAAATCTACAAGTTTCTGATAACCTTCACTATTCTTTATGTTAGGATTGGTAATGTCTGGTATGGGGATATCTTTGGTGCTTTTTTTTCCTAAGTCATACCATTTACCTCCTGCAAGTTGCTTTGAGTATATCGATAACAATTTATCATAAAAATTACTTGAAAATATTGCCAAATAAAAATAATAATCATTAATGTCAAATTTTATTTTGGGTTGTAGCGAATAACCACGTTCTATAATATAATCACCTTTTTTATCTATTGCGAATGAAGATGAATTTCCAAATTCCGTAGATACTAATTTCATTTGTTTTTTTCTTAGCCAAGCTCTGTGCTCGCTCAAATGCCACCAATTCGTTTCATCTTTCCTTGCGCGAGTTTGTAATTTTGATTTATATCTAAATAATCTCTCACTAAAAATTGGAGTTTTCTCAATTAAATCTAATTCTGAATTTATTATAATACCATTTTTGTCATATGGATACCATGCAAAAAAATTATTTTGTAAATAGCCATTGTTAATAGCATCATTGTCTACTACAGGTCTAAAATAAACTTGTTCCTCTAGAGGTAATTTTTCATATTCTGCAATAGATATTTTAAATGCATCATTGTTACCCGTACGAATACCTTGCAGTACATCAAATATTTCACTTAAACTAATAAGCTTTTTAACGTACAAATATCTTTTTAAATCACGAATTAACAAATCTTCCTTTGCAGAAATTGCTTTCCATGATTTATGAATTGTAGGAAAGGAATGTGGCTTGTAAATACTATAATCAATTTTATCTGTAAATAGTTCCTTATTAGCTTGCATTTTTCTCAATTCACGTAAAGAATCTTGCGCTATTCCTTTTTCGTTTCTAGTCCATAAAATTGTAGGTATAAATCCATTTTTTCGTGGTCTTTGACCAATAAAAATACTAATATCAGTTAATGCATCTTCAAAAACAAAATTACCCAACTTTCCGATCAAATTAATACTAATTATTTTATTTAAGCTTTCTCGAATATCAGCGTATGCTGCATAAGATAATAGAGATGAAGGAATAACACATCCTAAGACTCCAAAAGGATTTAAACTTTGAGTTGCTTTAAAAAAGAAAGCGCTTGCTTGATTAGGCTTCCCACTAAAATATGAGCCTAATGTATTTCTAACAGCTTCTTTTTTATCTAAGTCCTTTAGTTGTTCCCATGACATAAAAGGAGGATTCATTAAAATGCAGTCCCATTTTTCTCCCCACTCCTCTGTTAATGAATCTTCAGTCGTCTTAATTTCAAAAATTAATTGTTCACCAAAATTCATTTTTTTTTCATAATTTAATAGAAATCTTGATGTTTCAACCGCAGTTTCTGATATGTCATAACCTAAAATATTAATTTTTCCTTTATAATTTCTTTCTCTTAATTGTTTAAGAATTTCAATCAAAAATTCAGCAGACCCACAAGCTGGATCCAGAATTTTTAAATCTGAAGTTATGTCAAGGCACATACTATTTAAACAATTTTCAACAATTGTTCGTGCTAAATATGAAGGTGTATAATGTATGCTTGAATATGCAGTATTTTTTGAAATAACATTTCCAGTGAAAGTACCAAACAAGTTTATTTGTGAATCAAAAAACAATACTTCCTTTTGAGCTTCTTGAAATATATTTCCAGCAGTATGTCTAAGAATCAAATTTAGATCAGGATTTATTTGTCCTAATCCATTGTTAAATAATTCTGCAAAATTATCAAAATTAGGTGGAATCATGATTTCGGTAATTCCCCACTTTTTGAAATCAAAATTTTTATAATTTCGATCTTCTAAACTAGCCAATAAAACAAATAATAACCTTAATGAATTTAAAGGACTTTTATATTCATTAGTCAATGTTCTAAATTGTCTGAAAATATCAATAACGTGAGGGACTACATCTTTGTCAGATCTATGACTTTTATTAACTAAATATTTGTAAAATTTTTCTACATTATTTTTTATTGAGTTAAAAGAAATGTTTTCAATATCATTATTTTTACTCCAATTATAAAGTTTAACATTGTCATTGTTTAATACTAAATAATTTTTTGTATTACTTGACCAAGACTGGGAATAATACGAGTATGGTGATTCAATCTCCTCAGTATTGCTAATATGTATACAGAAATCTCCACTTGTTCCATTAAGTAATAAATATTTATTACTTATCGTAGGTTTCAAATGAATTGGAAGGTGACCTAATTTTTTAGTCCAATAATTTATGTCAGTTAAATTTTCCATATAATTTGCAAAAATATACAAAAAAATGTTGAATGGACTATAATTTTATGTGATTTTGTATCTCTTTTAAGATATCGCCTAACGGAAAAAGTATTGGCGAAGAACGGGCTACTTTGCAGACAATTTCAAAGGAAAACCGACCTTTAGCAAAAATTTTTCCGCTGACTAAAATACAAAAAATAAGTTAGCGGAAAAATTTTTTGCGGATACTGCTAAATGAATGCTCAAAGACAGTATTCATCCCGTTTTTTGCCAATACTATGTTATCTGCAGTGCTTTTTCAATACTTACTTTCTTTTTTAAAATTTGAGTTATCAATAAATAAGAAAACAATTATTACGATTTGAATCACAATAATAATAAATGCAATCACTTGAGTTTGATAGGCTACTTCAGAAGAATTCCGAAAATTTCGTCTATTATTATCTATTTTATTTTTTTCAATTTCTTTCTCGCAATTATTTAAGTCAGTCCTTTTATTAATTTCTTGTTTTTGAATATTTGCATAAGTATCATTTTTGTTACTTGCAATATCTAGGGAATCAAGTTTATAAATTATTATCCAAGCACAAATAGTAATAGTTATTAGAGAGAATATTATTGCAATTTTTTTCATTATTCTTTATAATTTCCATCTTCAATTATGTAACCAATTAATGTAGAATCAGAATCATACATTAGCTTTAGATTTACAAATCCATTTGGATCAATTAATCCATATTTTTCTTCAATTTCATAAATTTCTCGACCTTCACAATCTTTTATTGTTGGTTTTCCGATTAAATTGATTACATCACTTTTTTTAGTTCCTTTTTCGTTTCTAGAATGCGGAAATTTTAAAGTATTATTAATTAAATCATCAAGCATTTTTTTTCGGTAATTTTCTCCATACAAACCTTTTTCAATTGGTTGCCATTTTGAAGAGTCAAACTTTTCATTGCAAGCATAAAAAGAAAATATCAAAATTGAAAATAACAAAATTTGTTTTGGTAGAGCGGTTTTCATAGCATTGCAGATAACGGAAAGGGGCTTTGCGAGGTGCGGGCTACTGCAACCGAGATTTCAAGAGGTGACCGAACGTTAGCAAAAACCATTTTCGTTTTTTCAAATTTACAAAAAATAAAAAAAGAAATGGTTTTTTGCGGGTATTTTCTTGAATTTCCCTGAGATTTCCTTCAACCCCGCATCTTGCAAAACCCATGTTATGCGTAGTGCTTTTATTCTGCTGGTTTTGTATAAGTTACAATGTCAATTCCAATTCCATTTGGGTCTTTAATTGCAAAATGTCTGTCGCCCCAAAGTTCGTCTCGGATTTCAAACTCCATTGAAACACCTTTGTCTTTCAGCCTTTTATAAATTTCGTCCACATTTTCAACTTCTATAGTCAAATAAACACCTTTTCCGGTAAATGCTGATTGGAAAATAGGTTTTTGACTTGGATGGTTCGGTCGCAAAAAACTGATTTCTGACGAATTGTTTGGTGTGTGCAAAAGAATATAAAATTCATTTTCAAAACTCACTCCAAAGTCCAACACTTCTTTGTAGAATTTTTTGGTTTCACTTAATTTTTCTGTAATAATTCCTGCGTTAAGTTTCATTTTGTTTGTAGTTTGTGCATTTGAAATTCCAAAAAGCAAAACAAATGCGGTTAGTAATATCGTTTTCATCATAATCGATTTTGTTTTACAAATTTAGTTTGAGATTAACCGCTGGAATTGTAAAAATCGGACAAACTAACGGAACGCTTCGGAAGGAGTTACTCCATAAAATGTTTTGAAGTTTTTAATAAAGTGTGCTTGGTCAAAAAAACCAACGTCAAAATAGAGTTTATTATTTTTCAAACTTTGTTGGGAAGGTTTTGCATTTAAAATGTATTGAAAGCGAATAACATTACTAAAAGATTTTGCTGTTGTTCCAATATAGTAATCAAAAATTCTTCGTAATTGTCGAGGACTTAAACCTGTATCCAAATCTTTTTCTGTATCTAAGAAACCTTTTTTTTGAAAAATTAGAATTAGTGAGTTCAAAAAACGCTGGTCTAATTCTATGTTTTGATTATGAATAACCTCTAACAATTTTTTGTTCAATTTTTTTGAAATATCTTCAAATGAAGTTCTTGGTTTTATTTCGGAACATATCCAATTATAAATTTCGGGATTTATATTTTTCAATTCCTGTGAGTTATTACTCAATTTTTTAGCGTTTATTCCGAATAATATTGGAAAAGCAGTTGGCAAAAAACGAATGCCGATATAATTAAACTCTTTTCCTATGTTGAATTCAGTAAATTTTCTACAAAATCCCATAACAAAACTCTCCTCGGGTTGTTTATTGTCAAAAAAAATATCAATACAACCATCAGAAACAACACAATAATTGAAATCTTCTGATAATTTTCTTTTGGTTTTCAGTTGCCAAAAACAGTAAACAAAATTTTGGATTTCGTTTTTTGGATAAATTTCTTGATAAGTTATTTCTCCGTCATTTTTAGAAACTGTCGGTTGAATTGGTTTGTAGTATTTTCTTATTGTTTCCAATTTTCTACGGGAGTTTTGATAGCATTACGCATAACGGAAAAAGTATTGGCGAAGTGCGGGCAAAATGGAACGAAAAGTTCAATTAAGACTGAACGTAGCCGATGCTTTTTTCGGATTGTTAAATTATAAAAAATAATAATACGAAAAAGCAACGGCGGATTATTTTTTCTGCTTTTCAATTCTACACTTCACCCCGCATTTTGCCAATACAATGTTAGCTACAGTTCTTATTTGCTCTTTCTAGATGCGTGCAAATCTTCAACATCTTTTCTTAAAACGTTAATTTCAATTGAACTAACATTTTTTGGGATTTTTGAAATAGTTTGCATTAAGTATTCAACATGTTCTGAATCTATTAGGATTTCTTCTCTTGCATAGTTTAAGATTGCAATCCAATTTAAATCCCTATCTTGAATATCATTTGTACTTTCTATTGCTTCAAGATAATGCGTTCTTCCTTCATCATATAAACCAGCTCTAAATAATGCTAATCCTCTTGTAGCATTCAAACATATTTTTGTTGTTTCTTCAATATGAATAGTATTTTTCACTTTATTCAATTCCTTCAACGCTTCTGCTGAATTATTATTTAATGCATGTGCATATGCTAAATTGTTAATTATTTGGGGGTCAGATGGGTGACTAACTAGACCTGCATTTAAAAGAGCAATGGATTTCTTCTGATCTTTCAGAAGCATACTTGAAAGATTTGAACCAAACATAACGGCTCTCTTGGAAAATGGCATGTCAATAAACCATTTTAGTGCAAATTCAAGAGAAGTATTATAATCTCCATTACCAAAATTTTCTAATGCTAAAGCTTCAAAACTATTTCTAATATTAAAAGAATTAACATTAAATTCTAATTGTTTATCTTTCGTAGCAGCCCATTTTAATTGAGCTAAAGAATTATCATTGGGAGACTTTGATGCAATTTTAAAAAAATCTTTACTTTTTTTATTGCTACCATTAAGTAATTCAACAGTTCCGAGACTACTTGCAAGCTCAGTCAAGTTAAATGAATTAATATTTTTTGAATTTACTAAATCCTGTCCCTTTTTTATTAGTCTAGAATTCCTATTTCTTAAAGTTGATATTGAAATTTCCGCAGATGTTAGCCACGGATCAAATTGAGTTACTGGACTCTTTCTTAAAAAATTATGAATAAAATCCATATAATCATTTCCTTCATTATCAAAATGAAGAAATAGTCTTGTTGCACTTCTAAGTATAAATCTATTTTCTGGAGCAAGATGTAATGCTATTTGCATAGCTTTCACAGATTGTTTCTCCTGACCAATTATTGAATAATATCTTGATAATTCAACATATAAAATTGGATTATATGGAAACTTTTTTATTCTACTTTTTAAAATATTTATTTTCAAACTAATTTCATTTGGCTCAATAAATTCGTTCAAATTTTCAATTTTAATTTTCTCAAATATTTCATTGTAATTGTACTCTTCACGACTTTTGACAATACTTTTTGATACTGATATTTGAGAAGGGGTTGCTGATTTACTATTTTCTAAGATAAAAGATGCAGCTTCACTAACTTTTGGACTTTCTTTTTTATTATTTACAATAGCAGCACTAATTAATTCTGAAGCATGAATAAGAGTTTTGTTTGCATCCCATTCATTAATATATTCATCAATAGATGCTTTGTCAGTAACACTACTACTATTTTTATTTCCTAACGAATTAAGTTCACCTAAAAAAATTGTTTGTTCAAAACTCCTCCAATTAGGTATTACTCTACGGTCTTCATGCTCAAAAAGATTAGCCATTACTTACATTTATTTTTAATTCTGCTTTTCGCTTTAATAAATCTAATTTAGAAACGAATCTTTCCAAGTTAAAATTGCTTCCAATTGAAGAAATATTTTTTGGATGTCCCCTTCTATTTGGTAATGGATCACACAAAAATTCGACCAAATTTTTTAACTCGGACAAATATTCACTTTTTTTAATATTGGATTCAAATTCAATTAAAGATTCTGTAAATGCACTTTCTAAATACGGAATAATTTCACCAAAACTACCTCGCCATAAATCCCAAGAGAATTCGTCTGGAATATGTTTTCTTAAAAGCGCTGTCATATTTATGCCTGTAAAATAAAACACTATCAAGCTTCCCAAAAGGTAACAGTCTGTTGCAAAAACTCTTTTATTCCAATCAGCTTCATAAAAACCATATAATAATTCTGGAGGTGCATAAGTCCAATCTCCTGTAAATACAGCATGATTATATGGTCCATCCATGGACTTGCACATTGATCGTCCTAAATCTCCTATCTTACTTTCGGTATTAAAAACTAAAACATTTGATGGCTTCAAATCTTGATGTGAAACTTCAATTTTATGTAATTGTTTTAAACCAACTGCGACATCATGAAGTGATTTAAGCCTCCATGCATAATCAAGATTTTCAGAAAAATCAAGAGTTTTTCTTATATCTCCTTTTGCCAAATCAAAAATTAAATATGGTACAATTGAAAAAGTATGACCAACAACAGTTTCTTCACCAGCCTCAATTACAAAAGAAACTTTGTCAACGTTTTTACTTTTGCAAAAATTTGATAAATCTCTTTCATATTTATATACGGTTGTCATTTCATTCATTGAGTCAACCATGCTTTCACCTGCCGAAATTGAATTAAATTTCATTATGTCAAAGGCTTTCAAAAAACTTATGGTATCATCTTTTTCAACTAGATAACAAACTGAAAAAAACGATCCTGTTTGATTGTCTGTTTTTTCAACTTTTTTTAGAACTTTCCAGCCGGTTTTTAGTGTTAAACCTTCTAAACTGTGTGCAGCGTTATTGTCCATATAATGATTATGTAATTTTTTTACAATATAAGAAAATCCCTCCAATTTGGTTAGGTTTTTTGCTGAAGAATTGTAGCTAACGGGAAAGGGCTTTGCGAGGTGCGGGCTACTGCAACCGAAAGTGGAGAGGAGGACGAAACTCTAGCAAAAACTTTTTCCATTTTTTAAAATTACGAAAAAAACTAAAAAATGGAAAAGTTTTTTGCGGGTATTTTCTAGAATGTTTCTAAGATTTCCTTCAACCCCGCATCTTGCAAAACCCATGTTAGCAGAAGTTCTTTTATTTATTCGGTTTTAAACAGTTTAATTGTATAATCAAGTAATCTTTTGTTTCCAAATTTTCCATGACCTGGAACAACAATTTTTACATTAGGATATTCGTCTTTTACTTTTTGAACTGTATTTGACCACGCATACACATTAGCATCCCCCAAATAACCTTTGTTTGCATGGAGTTCTTTTATTAAACATCCTCCGAACATGATATTTTCACTGGGAAAATAGCCAACAACATCATCTTTTGTATGTCCTTCTCCGAAAAATTTAGTAATTGTTTTCTCAGTTCCCACATTCAGGGTCAAATCACTTTCAAATGCATTTTGTGGAATAGTGTAATTGTTTTCTTTGGCTAATTCAATAGTTTTCACATTTGCATATGAGGGAATTTTGTGATTATGAAATGCATTTAAACCTCCTAAACAGTCTTTATGAAAATGAGTTGGGATTATTGCATTGATTTTTGAGCTCAGTTTTTGTCCAATCCATTTTATCAATTCTTCGGAGCCTTTATCGTCAGTAGGAGTGTCAAAAATGATTGTTTCATTTTTGTCGCGCACAATTAAACCGTTGCAAGGAACATTTCCAAAATCATTTGTCTGCAAAAATGAAGTATGAACAAACGAGTTTTCACTTATTTGCGTAATAATTAATTTTTCTGTTTGATAAA
>Ga0209369_1001643_pt1 | contig 10280 bp, 7 predicted proteins | sample EBPBio142010_DNA_FD_185865 | JGI IMG/M metagenome (GOLD analysis project Ga0209369, IMG submission 185865) | Wastewater treatment Type I Accumulibacter community from EBPR Bioreactor in Madison, WI, USA - Reactor 1_10/4/2010_ DNA (SPAdes)... | ecosystem: Engineered > Bioreactor > EBPR >... | reverse complement strand
CAGCAAGTCGGGCAACAAGGGCAGTTCCGAACAGTTGCCAGGTGACAAAGGCCGAAAGCGGGTTTCCGGGCAGCCCGAGCCATGACACCCCCCGGACAGTACCAAAGGAAACGGGCTTGCCGGGCTTTATTGCGACGCCGCTGAAATGGATCACGCCACCAAGGTTTTGGATCGCCGGTTTGACGTGGTCCTCTTCGCCGACCGAGATGCCACCGGTAGTGATGACAAGATCCGCGCTGGCCGCCAGTTCCGCGATCTGCAGGTAGAGGCCATCGCGGCTGTCTAGGCCCTGTTCGACGGCGACCAGTTGAAGGCCTGGTTGGGTCAGGGCAGCGGTCAGCATCGGGGTATTGACGTCCCAGATCTGCGCCTCGTCACGGGTCTTGCCAACGCTGCGCACTTCGTCGCCGGTCACCAGAAGCGCCAGACGCAGGCATCGCTGGACCGTCACCGATCCTGCCCCGGCCGCAGCGCAGGCGGCAATCTCACGCGGGCCGATCCGCCGCCCGCGACCTAGCACGAGCGTTCCCGCAGCCATCTCGCTGCCTGCGCGACGGATGTTCAGTCCGGGGGCGGGCCGCCGGGCGATGCGGATGGCGCTGCCGGTGCGGCGGACATTTTCCTGCATCACGACGGCATCTGCCCCCGTCGGGATGGGTGCCCCAGTAAAGATGCGAGCGGCCTGCAGGCCCGTCAGAGACAGGTTGCCAGGCTGCCCGGCCGGGACCCGCGCCGCCACATCCAGGGTCCAGGGCCCATCTCCAGTCATTTCGCGCGTGCAGACCGCATAGCCATCCATCGCCGCATTGTCGAAGGGCGGACAGGCGGACCTTGCGTGAACAGGGTAAGCAAGAATGCGACCAAGGGCCTGACCCAGAGGCAGATTTTCGGTTTCCGCGACAGGGGTGGCGCGATCCACGATCAGGGCCAGCGCCCGGTCGATGCTGATCAACGACTTCGCACCCTGTTGATCGTCGCACCCACAGCCCGAACGCGTCATGTCCTGCAGAATGGTCATGCTGTCACCGCCTCTCCGAAATGCCCGGGCCCGATGCTGCAATCGAGATCGCGCAAAAGCCCATCCTTCAGCCCGTAGATCAGCCCATGCACCCGGACATTCCCGCCCCGTGCCCACGCTCGTTGCAGGATGGGTGTCTCGCAGACACGGTGGACGCCTTCGACCACTTTGAACTCTGCCAACCGGTCGCGCTGCGCCTCAAGGTCAGGCTGGCGGCCCAGATCGACCGCATAGGCGCGGGCAAGGCGCCGGATCGGCTCCAGCCAGTGGTCGGCAAGGCCGTGAGGAAGATCCTCGGTTGCTGCTTTGACACCTCCACAGCCGTAGTGGCCGCAGACGATGATCTCGCGCACCTTCAGCGCCTCGACCGCGAATTCCAGCGCAGACAGCATGTTCATGTCAGAGGAATGGATGATGTTCGCCACGTTGCGATGGACAAAGACCTCGCCCGGGTCGAGCCCCGCCACGACGTTGGCCGGAACACGGCTGTCCGAACATCCGATCCAGAAGAATTCCGGGGCTTGAAGGGCCGCAAGGCGGGTAAAATATCCCGGTTCCTGCGCCTGCCTCTTGGCGGACCAGTCGCGGTTGCGGGCGAGGATGTCAGTCAGCATGGGTATTCTCGGATACGGTGGAAATGCCGCGCCGCGACCGCATGTGATCGGCAAGTCGGCGCAGGTCGCCTCGTGTCAGCCGGGCGCGAGCGATGGGCAGCAGGATCGCGTTCTCGGCCACCAGATGGCGGCGGACATGGGCGGCAAAACGGACGAGGACCTCCCGGTCGTCGCTGGTCAGGTCGGCACCCGCATCGAGGCAATGGGCAATGGCCCCACGGACTGCAGGCAGAAGAGACAGGGCATGATCCTGATCCTGACGAATGCGACCGAGGACGGTGTCGATGGCATCCTCTTCCGTGCAGCGCTTCGCGAGGATCGGGAATAGGTCCTCGGCTTCGTCACGGAAATGGACGCCGAGTTCTTCATTCAGGAAGCGCAGGATGGTCACGCCCGCATGACGGTTGAACGCTGCCGTTGCGACAAGGCCGTCGATATCGGCGCAAACCTGCCGTTCGCGAAGATGGTCCTCGCTGATGAAATCGAGCGGTCGGGCCAGAAGACCGGGATCAGTGGGTGACTGGCCGCTACCGCGTCGTGCTGGCTCTGGTCGCTTCATGCTGGCTGCCCATCCTGGATCAGATCGGGGCGAGGCTTGCGCCGGTGATGGTGGCCTGCTGGCCAAGCTCGGCCACGAAGGCGCGCGACGCCTGCGCCCAGGCGGCCTTCTCCAGCGCCTCGGCGATCCTTGGGCGGACGGTCTCGAATGGCAGGACCTGGCCGGGGGCCACGGCGTTCAGGCGAATGAGGTGCCAGCCATGCCGCGACAGGACCGGGGCGGGGGTCGTCTGGCCCTCGGCCAAGCTGCGCAGGACGGCCTCGAACTCAGGTACGGTGTCGCCGGGGCCGATCTGGCCCAGATGCCCGCCTGCTGCCTTTGATCCGCAGTCGCTTTCGCGGGCGGCGGAGGCAAAGCCTTTGGCGTCCCCGTCCAGCCGGGAGAGGATCGATTTGGCGCGGGCACCTGCCATGGCAGACGCGGCGTCGTCACGCGGATCGCAGGCGCACAAGATGTGCGACACGTCCCACAACGGAGCCGAACGATATCGACCGGGGTCACGCTCCCATTCCGCGCGGATGTCTGCATCCGTGACCGGGGCGGGGGTGACAGCCTCGTCCAGGAGCGCACGGATGAGCACCTCGTCCTCGGTCTCCCACCGGCCGGGGGCCAGTTCTTCGGGGTCCGGCTCCAGCCCACGCGCCCGCGCCTCTTGCAAGAGAAGCGTGCGGATCGCCAGGGCCTGCGCCGCCTTGCGCCAGGCGATGCCGGGCTTGTCCTTGGGTGCTGCGTGGTTCTGGGCCTCGGCGGCGATGGCCGCCGAGGGAATGATTTCGCCGTTCACCACGACATCGGGAAACAGGGCCATGTTCATCGCACTCACTCCGCCGGGGTAGAAGCTTTGGGGCCATCGACCCCCTGCCGCCGGTCAAACGCACGGCGGCGTTCTTCCAGAGGGCGGCGGCGGCGGGACCGGACGATCTGATAGCCGGAGCGGGCCAGAAGATAGCGGAAGGGTGCCGCGAAACCCGACCAAATGTGCACCAGCCGCGTGAAGGGGAAGAGCATGGTGATGATCAGGCCGAGGAAGATGTGCAGCTTGAACAGCCAGTGCACATCAACCACCGTGACCCAGGCGTTGACGTTCCAGGTGACCACGCTTTGCGACCATTCCATGAAGCGGATCATTTCGGACCCGTCCATGTGCTGCAGCGACTGGGTGATCGTCAGCAGGCCAATGGCCAGTTGGAACCAGATCAGGATCAGGATCAGGATATCCAGTGTGGTCGAGGTCGCGCGGATGCGCGGATCGGTCAGGCGGCGGTGGATCAGCATGGTGCCGCCGATCAGCGCGGCCAGACCCGCCGGACCGCCGATCAGCACGGCCATCCACTGCTTCAGCCCATAGGGCACCCCAAGGGCATCCAGCACCCAGACCGGGGTGAAGAGACCGACGAGATGGCCGAAGAACACCGTCAGGATGCCGACATGGAACAGGATTGAGCCCCAGATCAGCTGTTTGCGTCGCAGAAGTTGGCTGGACGAGGATTTCCAGGTGAAGGGATCGCGCTCGTAGCGGGCGATGGACCCCACGAGGAACACCGTGAGGGCGACATAGGGCATCACCCCGAAGATGACGAAGTCGATGTCAAAGCTCTCGAACATCTCAGGCGCTCCTGTGCTGCGGGGCGGGTTGGTCCATCAGGGCCAGCATGTCGCGGACCTGCGGGCAGCCTGCATTGGGGTCGGGGCCGAAGGTGACCTCGGTTTCCTCCCAGACCGCATCCAGAGCCGCCAGATCGGTCGGGTCATCCTCGGGTTGGGCCAGCATGCCGGCTAGGGCTTCGGCATCTGCTGTGCCACCGGCCAGCGCGGAAAGGGCGGCGAACGCGGCGGCATATCCGCTTTCGCGCCGGACCAGCCGGGTTGCGAGAGCGTCAAGAATATGCGCCGCGTCCGCCAAGGTTTCCTGTGCTTCGCCTGTGGGACGCGTCGACAGGAATTCCAGCAGCACCGGCAGATGGTCGGGCAGTTCCGAGGTGGCGGGCTCAAACCCGCCCTCCCGGTAGGTTTCGATCAGGCTGACCATCGCGCTGCCCCGTTCGCGGCTTTCGCCGTGGACGTGTTCGAAGAGGTTCAGGGACAGCGTGCGCGACCGGTCGAACAGCATGACGTAGCGCTCTTGCAGGTCATAGAGGTCGGAATGGGCCAGCTGATAGGCGAGGGCCTCGAGCGCGGCGCGGGTGGCAAGCGGCAGCCGGGGGTCAGAGGCGACCTGATCGGCGATGGCGGGCATCGCCTCTTGCAGGTCCCCGGACGGGTAGCTGAGGATCAGCGACAGGGCTTTCAGGGTGCGGTCCATCAGAACGACTCCAGCGGAAGGGCGAAGGATTTCTTCTTGCCGCCGAACATGGTGGTCTTGCCGCTCTCGCCGTTGGAACAGCCGTTGCCGTCGGTGAAGCCGCAGCCGCCGCGGATGTCGGCGCCAACTTCGTTCTGTTCGCGGTGTGCGGTCGGGATCGCGAAACGATCCTCGTAATCCGCGATGGCCATGACCTTGTACATGTCCTCGATCATCCGGCCCGACATGCCGACGCGGGCAGCGATACCTTCGTCGCGTACGCCGTCCACGGTCAGGGCGCGCATGTAAAGGCGCATCGCCGACATGCGTTCCAGCGCCGAAACGATCGGTTCCTCGTCCCCCGCCGTCAGCATGTTGGCGAGGAATTTGACGGGGATGCGGAGGGACCGCACGTCGGGCATCTGGTCGCTCATCGCGATCTGGCCGGCTTGCGCGGCGTTCTGGATGGGCGACAGCGGCGGGATGTACCAGACCATCGGCAGGGTGCGGTATTCCGGGTGCAGCGGGAAAGCCACTTTCCAGTCCATCGCCATCTTCCAGACCGGGCTGATCTTGGCGGCCTCGATCCAGTCCTCGGGCACGCCGTCGCGGCGGGCGGCGGCGATCACCTCGGGGTCGTTCGGATCGAGGAACACATCCAGCTGCGCGCCGTAGAGGTCGGTTTCCCGTTCCGCACTCGCCGCCGCCTCGATCTTGTCGGCGTCATAGAGGATCACCCCCAGATAGCGGATGCGCCCGACGCAGGTTTCCGAACAGACCGTCGGCTGGCCGGACTCAATCCGCGGATAGCAGAAGGTGCATTTCTCCGACTTGCCGGTATCCCAGTTGTAGTAGACCTTCTTGTACGGACAGCCCGAAATGCACATCCGCCAGCCCCGGCACTTCTCCTGGTCGATCAGGACAATGCCGTCCTCTTCCCGCTTGTAGATTGCACCCGACGGGCAGGAGGCAGAGCAGGTTGGGTTCAGGCAGTGCTCGCACAGGCGCGGCAGGTACATCATGAAGGTATTCTCATACTCTCCGTAGATGTCCTTCTGCACCTTGTCGAAGTTGTAGTCCTTCGACCGCTTCGAGAATTCGCCGCCCAGGATTTCCTCCCAGTTCGGGCCTTTCTCGATCTTCTCCATCCGCTCGCCGGTGATCTTCGACCGGGGGCGGGCGGTGGGGAAGGCCTGCATGTCGGGGGCGGATTTCAGGTGGTCATAATCGAAATCGAACGGCTCGTAGTATTCGTCGATCTCGGGCATCGAGGGGTTGGCGAAGATGTTCGCCAGGATCCGCCACTTGGCCCCCTGCTTCGGCTGCAACTTGCCCGAAGCGCTGCGGACCCAGCCGCCGTTCCAGCGCTTCTGGTTTTCCCAGTCGGTGGGATAGCCGGTGCCGGGTTTGGTCTCGACGTTGTTGAACCACGCGTATTCGACGCCTTCCCGCGTGGTCCAGACGTTCTTGCAGGTCACGGAACAGGTGTGACAGCCGATGCACTTGTCCAGGTTCAGCACCTTGCCGATTTGCGCACGAACTTTCATTCCGCTGCCTCCAGACCTTTGGTTGCGGGACGGTCGAGCCAATCGACCTTTTTCATCTTGCGGACGATCACGAATTCGTCCCGGTTACTGCCCACGGTTCCGTAGTAGTTGAAGCCGTAGGACAGCTGCGCATAGCCACCGATCATGTGGGTGGGTTTCAGCGTGGCGCGGGTGACTGAATTGTGGATGCCGCCGCGGTTGCCGGTCTTTTCGGACCCGGGCGTGTTCACGATCTTTTCCTGCGCGTGATACATGAAGAGCGTGCCCTGCTTGATCCGCTGGGACACCACCACCCGCGCGGTCAGCGCGCCGTTGACGTTGTAGGCCTCGACCCAGTCGTTATCGACAAGGCCAGCCTTCTTCGCATCGACCTCGGACATCCAGACAACCGGCCCGCCGCGGTTCAGCGTCAGCATCAGAAGGTTGTCGGTATAGGTGGAATGGATGCCCCATTTCTGGTGCGGCGTGATGAAGTTCAGCACCACATGCGGGTTGCCCTCGGCCGCGTCGTTGTTGACGGCCTTGGTGATGGTCTTCAGGTCCACCGGCGGACGGTAGCTGACGAAACCTTCGCCAAAGGCCCGCATCCAGAGGTGATCCTGATACAGTTGCTGTCGCCCGGTGAGCGTCCGCCACGGGATCAGCTCATGCACGTTGGTGTAACCTGCGTTGTAGCAGACCTCCTCTGATTCAATCCCCGACCAGGTGGGGCTGGAGATGATCTTTCTCGGCTGGGCCGCGATGTCGCGGAAGCGGATCTTCGTGTGATGCGCGCCCTCGGCCAGGTGGGTGTGATGCTGGCCGGTGGGTTTTTCCAGTTCTTCCCAAGCCTTGACCGCGACCTCGCCATTGGTCTCCGGCGCAAGCATCAGGATCATCTCGGCGGCATCGATGGCGGTTTCGAGGCGGACGAGGCCCTTCGACACCCCCTCATCCTGCACCACACCGTTCAGGTCACGCAGGTGCTTGACCTCCACCTTGGTATCCCAGTTGATCCCCTTGCCGCCGTTCCCAAGCTTTTCCAAGAGCGGCCCGACCGAGGTGAACTTCTTGTAAAGGTTGGGATAATCCCTCTCTACCGCGATATAGTTCGGCGCGGTCTTGCCGGGGATCAGGTCGCATTCACCCTTCTTCCAGTCCTTCACATGCGCCTGCGCCAGTTCGGCCGCCGTGTCATGCAGCAGCGGAAGCTGGACGATATCCGTTTCCACACCCAGCACCTCAGGCGCGACCTCGCTGAACTTCTTCGCGATGGCCTTGAAGATTTCCCAGTCGGATTTCGACTCATAGGCCGGGTCCACCGCCGCCTGCAGCGGGTGGATGAACGGGTGCATGTCCGAGGTGTTCAGGTCGTCCTTTTCGTACCAGGACGCCGTCGGAAGCACGATGTCGGAATAGACCGCCGTCGTCGACATGCGGAAGTCGATGCAGACCAGAAGGTCCAGTTTCCCCTTCGGCGCCTCGTCATGCCAGACGGCCTCTTTCGGCTTGGCATGGCCTTCCTCGCCCAGGTCCTTGCCCATCACGCCATGCTGGGTGCCAAGGAGGTGCTTCAGGAAGTATTCGTGCCCCTTGCCCGATGACCCCAGAAGGTTCGACCGCCAGACAAACAGGTTGCGCGGCCAATTCTCGGGCGCGTCTGGGTCCTGGCAGGACAATTCCAGCTTGCCCGACTTCAACTGCTCGGCGACGAACTCCTTGATGTCCTTGCCGGCGGCCTTGGCGGCCTTCGAAACCTCCAAGGGGTTGGTCTTCAGCTGCGGGGCCGAAGGCAGCCAGCCCATCCGTTCCGCCCGGATGTTGTAGTCGATGAGGGAGATGTCCCAGTCGCCCTTCGGCGCGGTGGGCGACAGGATTTCCCCGGCGCGCAGGGTCTCATACCGCCACTGGTCTGTGTGGGCATACCAGGCGCTGGTGGAGTTCATGTGGCGCGGCGGGCGGTTCCAGTCCAACGCAAAGGCCAGGGGCGCCCAGCCGGTTTGCGGGCGAAGCTTTTCCTGCCCCACGTAATGCGACCAGCCGCCACCCTCTTGACCGATGCAGCCGCACATCACCAGCATGTTGATGATGCCGCGATAGTTCATGTCCATGTGGTACCAGTGGTTCAGACCGGCCCCGAGGATGACCATGGACTTGCCGCGGGTCTTTTCCGCGTTCCCCGCGAATTCGCGTGCAACGGCGATGATCTTCTCCCGCGCGACGCCGGTGATCTTTTCGGCCCAGGCGGGGGTATAGGGAGTGTCGTCGTCGAAGTTCTTCGAAACCCATTCTCCCCCCAGCCCCCGGTCCAGTCCGTAATTGGCGCAGAACAGGTCAAACACCGTGGCAACGAGGGCCTCACGCCCATCGGCCAATTTCACCTTCCGGGTGGGGATGTTCCGGGTCAGCACCTCGGGCGCGTCGCACTTGACGAAGTCGCCCGTCGCCGCGCCGCCGAAGTAGGGAAAGTCCACACCGACGATGCTGTTGTGGTGTTCGTCAAGGATCTGGCTCAGGCGCAACCGCGTCTCTGCATTGCCAGCTTCCTCCACCAAGTTCCATTTGCCTTCCTCACCCCAGCGGAAGCCGATGGAGCCATTGGGGGCAACGAAGCGACCCGTTGCCTCGTCAAAAGCGACGGTCTTCCAGTCGGGGTTGTTCGTCTCGCCCAGCTTGCCGTCGAAATCCTCGGCCCGCAGCATGCGACCGGGGACAAGGCGGCCGTCCTGTTCGTCCAGCACCACCAGCATCGGCATGTCGGTGTATTTGCGGGCGTAGTCCTCGAAATACTCGGCCTGCCGATCAAGATGGAATTCACGCAGGATTACATGGCCCATGGCCATCGCCAGTGCGGCATCGGTGCCCGCCTGCGGGTTCAGCCAGATGTCGCTGAACTTGGCGGCTTCCGAATAGTCGGGGCTGACCACGGCGGACTTGGTGCCGCGATAGCGGACCTCGGTGTAGAAATGGGCATCCGGCGTCCGCGTCTGGGGCACGTTCGACCCCCAGAGCATCAGGAAGCCCGCGTTGTACCAGTCGGCACTTTCCGGCACGTCGGTCTGTTCGCCCCAGGTCTGGGGGCTGGCTGGCGGCAGGTCGCAATACCAGTCATAGAACGACATGCAAGTGCCGCCGAGCAGGCTCAGATACCGCGAACCGGCCGCGTAACTCACCATCGACATCGCCGGGATGGGCGAGAAGCCGAACACCCGGTCAGGACCCCAAACCTTGGCGGTATGGGCATTTGCGGCGGCGACGATCTCGGTCGCCTCGTCCCATGTGGCGCGGACGAAACCGCCCTTGCCGCGAGTGGTGGTATAGCTGGCGCGCAAGGCGGGATCGGCCTGAATCGCAGCCCAGGCGGCCACGGGTGTCAGTGTCGCCCGCAAGCGGCGCCAGGCGCGCATCAGGCTGCCGCGGATCAGCGGGTTCTTCACCCGGTTGGCGGAATAGAGATACCAGCTGTAGGACGCACCCCGCGCACAGCCGCGCGGCTCGTGGTTGGGCAGGCCGGCGCGGGTGCGCGGATAGTCGGTCTGCTGCGTCTCCCAGGTCACGATGCCGGACTTGACGTAGATCTTCCACGAACAGGACCCGGTGCAGTTCACCCCGTGGGTCGAGCGCACGATCTTGTCGTGCCGCCAGCGGTTCCGGTAAGTGTCCTCCCAACCCCGATCCTCGCGCGTGGTTTCACCCCAGCCGTCGGAAAAGGTCTCCAGCGTCTTTTTCTGAAAGAAGTTCAGTCTGTCGAGCAGGTGGCTCATCGTCGCGTCCTTTCGTTATTCGGCAGGATGGGCGGCACCAAGGCGCCGACCATGCTCGATGTCGTGGAGAAGCCCGCCGGGACGCGTGTAGACGACCCAGGTCAGGACAAGGCAGATCACGTAGAAGGCCAGGAACAGCCACAGCGCGCCAATCGGGCTGCCGGTCATGGCGATGGACGAGCCATAGGCCTTGGGGATGAAGAACCCGCCATAGGCCCCGATGGCGCTGGTGAAGGCGACGATGCCGCTGCTTTCCATCGCGATCTGCCGGGCGCGGTCCACGCCGGTCAGCTGGGGCATCAGGCGGGGCACTTCCTTACCCATGATCACGGGGATCATCTGGAAGGTCGAGGCGTTGCCGACCCCGGTGAAGAAGAACAGCGCCATGAAGCCCGCGAAGAACCCGGCGAAACTTCCAGCCTGCAGCGAGAAGATCACGGCCAGGACGGAGGCGATCATCCCCGCGAAGACCCAGAAAGTGACCCGCCCCCCCCCGAACCGGTCCGCAACCCAGCCCG
>Ga0209369_1001632_pt1 | contig 10354 bp, 9 predicted proteins | sample EBPBio142010_DNA_FD_185865 | JGI IMG/M metagenome (GOLD analysis project Ga0209369, IMG submission 185865) | Wastewater treatment Type I Accumulibacter community from EBPR Bioreactor in Madison, WI, USA - Reactor 1_10/4/2010_ DNA (SPAdes)... | ecosystem: Engineered > Bioreactor > EBPR >... | reverse complement strand
CCAATTTCTGATTTGAGTTAAATCTTCAAAATTCGGATTAAAATCAATTTCAATATTTTCCATTATTTGTGCCGGATTTTTGGTAACATTTCTGCTAACACTCAATTAACCGCAAAATGGTGTTATTGATAAGTGTAACATCATAATCGCCGTTTTGGCGGGATTGGATAGATTCAATTTTTGAAAGATTTACAATATGGGATTTGTGAATACGGACAAATTGTTTTCCATCTAATTGCGTTTCCAAAGATTTCAATGTTTCGGTATGCAGGTATTTTTTTGAGGAATGATAAATGCTGATATAAGGCGAATTTGCCGAGAAATAAAGAATATCCTCAACTTGTAAAAATATCTTTTTGTTATTACTGTCGGCAACTATAATTGAAGTAATAAAATTTTCTTCTTTTATTTCAACTTCAATTGTTGTAGATTCTTCCCGACTTTTCCTTTTTGAAAAAACAGCAAACGTAACCAAATAAATAATAGCTGTAATAATAAAATAGTTTGACAGACTGAAACTGAAAGTTTGCCAGTAGGAAAAAGTATGATAATAAAAGATTTCAGACAAAATCCAAACCAATGCAGGATAAGCAAACTGGTGCATTATAATAATCGAACTTATAAAAATAAAACTCAATCTTATACTCCGATTGCTTTCCATAAATTTTGTAAAAACCAACAGCAAAGGAAGAAACAGTATCCAAAACGAAACACTAAACAGTAAAGCTTCCGAAATATAAAACGAACTGTTCCGGAATAACGTAAACAAGAAATCCAATACTATGTTCGCAAAAATAAATAGCACAATACAGAAGATAATTACAAAATTCAGCCTCCGTTTGTTTTGAAAAATCTGATATGTATGTTGTATTGTCAAGTTGTGTTTATTTATACCGGTTGTTCAAATAGGGTTGCACATAACGGTTCGCGGCTTGGCGAAGGGCGGGATTTTTAGCACTAAAGTTCATACGAAGTACAAATGTTTGTTTAACCACAAATGTTTCTACGAAGCACGTCAGCCCGCCTTTTGCCAAACCGCTGTTACCTGCTGGCCTTCTGTCCACCGTGTCGCTGTATGCCTTGTCAATATTGAGTTTCTGTGTCATTGTCTGTTGTGTGTGTCGGGCTGTGTGTCGGTGTATTTTTATTTTTTTTGAAGCGTTGGGAGATTTTTTAAAAACAATTTTGTCTGCGTTGGCAAAGCAAGCTCTTTTGCAATTTTTGGTCTGAGCGTTGGCTTGTGCGAATTGCAAATGTGCTTGCTTTTAGGGCTGGCTTTCCTTTGGTTTCATAAATATTGATACTAAAAGTCCTATTCCTACAACTACGTCAACTATGTTCCACATCTGTCTGCCAAGTGCAATTTTAAAAAACGGTTGAAATAACAAAGCAAGTCCAGCGTAAATTATCATTTCTGTCTGTCTGCCTTGTTGGTTTGCCTGATAAGCTAAAATTGCAAAACCAATAAGTCCAGCGAATCTTACAAACTGATAAAAGCCATAAGGCATATCTGCCAAACAGAGAAAGAACAAAATCGCTAAAATTATTTTGATTGCGTTATTCATCTTTTTTTAAATCGTCTAATGAACTGGTGTCAATGCTGATTAACTCAAACTGTGGTAATTCAGCAGCTTCCAAGTATTGGCTCGTGATTTTGTCAAGGAACGATTCCGTCACAATATCTTCTTCCAAAAACTGTTCAATGTCAGGGAAAACTGCTAAAATGTTTTCATCACTTACTTTCAGTCTGTGTCGGATATTCTTAAAGAATTTTATTTCAGAGTATTCTATTTGCTCATCTGCATTGACTGTCTGAATAGCAAAATCAATCAAGGTTAGTTCTTCTTGTTCTGAAAGTTCCGCTTTGTTCAACAAGTCAAAATAATGCTGAATGAACTCTTTACCTCTTGTATTCATTTTGTTTACAAATTGATTGATTTCTTCCTGAAAATTGAAGTCTTTAAACAAGGGTGAATTTTCACACATTGTTTTAATCAGGGCAATTTCTCTATTGTCAATATGCCCATCAGATGCCATACAGCAAAAGGCTGATTTAAGCAATAATTTGTCAAAGCTAATTGTGTCCATATTATTTTGTATTAAGGTTTAAAACCAATTCTTGGTCGGTCATTTTTTTGTTCGCTATTTTCTGAATTCATTTTGGCTCTTACTGTTTCATATTTCTGTAATTCGTGTAGCGGAACAGAAGGCTTAGTTGCTTTTATGATGTTCTCTAAAATTGTCATTGTAATTCTTGACTTTTCTTTCAAAGCCAAACGAGAAGCCTCATTAACTAAAAACTCAATGTCTGATGAAACATAGTTTGCAGTTAGCGTTGAAAGTCTGTCATAGTCCATTCCAAAATCTAAAGGTCTATTCTTTAAATACATTTCAAACATTGCTTTTCGGGCTTCAAAGTCAGGTGGTGGCAAATAGAATTTTTTATCTAAACGCCCTGCTCTAAGCATTGCAGGGTCTATCATATCAGGATAATTTGTTGCTCCGATAATGAAAATTCCTTTTTCTCCTGTTCTGTCCATTTGTGCCAACATTTCATTTACGGCACTTTTTGCCATTTCGTGAGCATCACTGTCACGGTTAGGAAGAAGTTCGTTTATTTCATCAATGAATATGATTGTTGGAGCATTTTTTTCCGCTTCTTCAAACATCTTGGCAATGTTTTCTTGTGTAGCGTTGATGAACCGACTTTTCAATGTGGAAGGAGTAGCTAACATAAAATTAAAGCCGACTTCTTCGGCAAAGTGTTTGGCAAAAAATGTTTTGCCACAACCTGGAGGTCCATATAAAAGCATTCCGTTTGGAATGGTAACGCCATACTTTGCGTATTCTTCGGGTTTGTGCAAAGCATCAATTACATCTAATTGCAATTGTGCTTTTAGTTCCTTCATTCCTGCAATTGCATCAAAGCCCTTTCCTTTCGCTTTATGCGTTTTTATTTTTTTCTCGTCTTTCTCGTCCGACTTTACCTTTTGAACCGTGTCCACATCTTCAATTTCGATTTCACCGTTTAATGCTTGGATAAATTCATTAGCAGATTGAAAACGATTTTCGGGGTCTTGTTGTAATGCTTTTTTTAAGACTTTCAAAACAGCTTCATCAAAGTCAATTATATCGCTGGAAACTTTTGGAAATGAAATTGGCTTTTTACGTTCTTCAATAATTACATCTTCGGCTTTTGTTCTATCCGCTTTAAATTTTGAAATGTCTTTAAACCAAGGTGGCATACCAAAAAGCAAATGATACATCAATGCTCCAACTGAAAATAAATCAGATTGAGGAGAATAAAAATTATTGAAACATTCAGAAGCCACATAATTTAAATTCAAACCTTCTTTTGAGAATGACTTTGACGATTGGTGAAAAGAACGGGCAAAACCAAAATCAATAATTTTTGCTTGAGGAATGTCGCCCGACAAATCAAGCATTACATTCTGTGGAGTAATTTCATTATGAATTATCGGGTCGGGCAAACCGTGTAAATAATTCAGACCATTCAAAACTGCTGAAATTATTTGTTTCAAATCGTAAACAGATGAAATTTGCTCTCTGCTTATTTTTTCTGCTAAAGTTTCCCCTGCAATGAAATTAAGCACTAAGAAACCAAATTTCTTTCCGTCATAAATCAATTCGCCACTGTCTTTGTAGGAAATAATGTTTGGATGCTCGATTGATTTCAGAAACTCGATTTCAAGCAGGTTGTTTTCGCTGTCAAATGCAGAACGGTGAAGTTTAGCATAATTGAAAAGTTTTAAAAAATACAGTTTTCCGTCTTTCCCTTTTACTCTGTATGTTTCGGCATTACTACCTTGCTTGATAAAAAGCATAACAGAATACTTTTCATTAATTGAAAAGTTCTTTGGTAATATGCCTTTGTAATTGTCCATTTTTTATTTCATTTTTTTAATTGCACTACTTTCCACCAATGATTTCATTTGAGCAATAGCAACTTTGTTTAACTGAAAAAGCCTGTCTGCTTGTGATAAACCTTGTTGAATAAGCAAAGCATTTATACTTTCCATATTGCTCAATACTACCAACTGCTCCAAACTTGCATAATCCCTTACATTCCCTGTTTTGTCGCTATTCGTATCTCTCCATTCTTTTGCAGTAATTCCAAAAAGTGCCACATTTAATAAGTCGGCTTCGTTGGCATAAACCAAACTCGATTGCTGATTTGTGATTTCTTTGGGTATCAAATTTTCTTTGATAGCATCGGTATGAATTCGATAGTTTATTTTTGAAATGGTTCGTTGCAAGTTCCATTCTAATTGCAAACGGTTGTTTTCGTCTGCTTTTAGGCGTTGGAACTCTTTTATTAAGTAAATTTTGAATTGTGGGCTTATCCACATTCCGAATTCAAAAGCTATGTCAGGATGAGCATACGTGCCGCCATAACGCCCTGCTGTTGCTTTTAAGCCAATGGCATTGGTCTTTTCAACCCATTCCTTAACGCTTAATTTATAGCTATTTAACCCTGCCTGACTTTTAATTATGGCGAATTCGCCATAATTAAAATCGGGGTTGTAAACCGATTCCCAAATCCCTAAATATTCAACGGTATTCCTGTTGCGAAGCCAGTCCGAAATGAAAAAATCACCGTCTTTGGCTTTCAGCATATCGGTAAGCGAAATATATTCCTGTTCATTCTGAACAAGAATTGTTATTTCTTTCCCTTCAACTTGTATTTTTTTGCTCTTACTCATATTCTACAAATTTACAATTTTAAACCTGCCTAATTCGATAGGTTTAGAATCGCTTTTTTTATCCTAATGTGTCTTTTGGTTTTTCATCATCAGGCATTAAGGCAATTAATTGAACTAAAATTGGTCTGATTGCAGTTGTGTTTCCCGCTGTTGCTAATTGCAAACCTTGATTACACAATTGTCTTGCTTTGTTTCGGTCTTTCCAATGATAAGAGTTAAAGTCGCTGTCAATATGTTTTAAGAACTGAACATCCATTGCGTTGCCTGTAACAGCATTTCGTAAATTGAAATCTAATGAGCCAATTTCACTTATCAAGTGTTTCGCTTCTTTGGTGTTTTTGTCCTTTATGACCTGCTCAATAGTTTTCTTGTATTCCTGAATATGTGCTTCAACTTTACCCATATTCAAATCGTCATCATCACTGTTGGCTTTTATCTTTTCTATCAAGTCTTCCAACTCATAAAAAGCGTCTTTCAATTCTTGTTCAACCTTTGGCCATTCTGCAACCTTTTCAGCACTATCTAATTTCAATAATTCTTTTCGCAAGCCATCAAGAATTTTCATTTTACCGTCTGCACTTCCTTTTTCGTTTTCTAATTGTTCTTCAAGGGCTTCCAATTTTTCAGAAACATCATTTGCATTTACTTTTTGTGCTGTGCGTTTTGCTTTTGAAATTTCTTTGGTTAGCAATTCTTCTGTTGGTGGCTCGGTTTGCTTTATTTCAATTTCTAATTCTTCTGTGTGGTTTAACAAAGGAAAATAAGCACTGAATTTCATTAATTGCGACCTGTCAACTTTGATAGTAATATCAACATCGCTGCTCTCTGGAAGTAATGCAGGTAAACTTTCGCCTGTAATAATTACTTCGGTAATGAAATTGTTTAGAACTGGATTTGTTCCTTCTGCATTAAAATCACCTTGATAAATCGGAATACGAATGATGTCTTTAATCATTCCGGGTCTAATGGCACTTCTTGTTTTCAAACCATTGATTACACCAGTTGCCGGAACTTTTTTGCTTTTTTCCAAACCTTTTACCGGCAGAAACAAATCTTTGCCCTCGATATGGAAAAACTTTGCAATTCCAATATGATAGGGTAGAACCTGCATTCCGTCAAGTCCGCCAATACCTTGTAAAATGCTGAATTGGTGCGGTTGGCATTCCAATTTATTTCCTGCTTCATCATAAACATTAATTTCAAAAGAATTGGAACGACCTTCAACCAAAAGCACATCAACTATTGTCGCTTTTTCGCCTATCAATTTTTTGCCGCTTGACCAAGCACCATCAAATCGAACTACATCAGCATAAATCTTTTCAGGGAAAGTCCCTGTTGTTTTTTCTTTCAACACTTTCAGATTAACCATTTCGTCCAACTCAACGGTTGTGGCTTCGTATTTTATATCTAATTGAAGTTTGGTTTTATCCCTTGTGGTTTCTTTTACTTCGTCCGATACGGAAATGGTAGAAGCGAACAAAGCAGCACCTTTGGCAACTACTGTCATTGGGTCAACCGATGTATCAACTTTATCTGTGATTTGCTCTTTGAGCATTCTGCGTAAGATTGGCGAAAAAGTTGGGCCTCCAACTAAAATCAATGCACCAAGGTCAGAACCTTTTAAGTTATTTCGTTTCAATAAATCTTTTGTGATGTCAATTGCTTTCTGAAAGATAGGAGCAACAACATTTTCCATATCCTTTTGGGTAACCTGAACATCTATTTCGGGTTCTTCGCCATTATCATCTTCAAAAGGCAAATCACCTAAATTAGAAAGTATATTGTGTGAATCTTTAAATGACAATTGAATTTTGGCTTCCTCTGCGAAAAACTTAACTGCATTTCTTAAAATCTCTTTTTTATCAGTATCCTCTAAAACGCTGTCAATTGCATAATTCTGTTGTAAGTTTGGAATAATAATTTGGTCAACAATAGCTTCATCTAAATTTTTGCCACCAAGCCAATTGTCGCCATCGGTATCTTTTACAGCTAAAATACCTTCCTCTGCTTTTATCAAAGCAGCATCAAACGTTCCACCGCCAAAGTCAAACACCAACCAAAAACCGTCTTTACTTTTTGAACCAAGACCATAAGCAGTGGCGGCAGCCACTGGTTCTTGTAATAGTTCAATATGTTTAAATCCTGCAAGTTTTGCAGCTTGCATTGTCGCCTCATTTTGCGGATTAAGAAACTTTGCAGGAACAGTAATTACAATGGAAGAAATATTTTCATCCTGAATAAACGATTTGAGTTTCTTTAAAATCTCTGCCGACAATTCTTCTGATGCAAAACTCTTGTCCATATTAGAACAGTCGTAAGAATGGGTTGTTCCCATAGTTCTTTTGAACTCTATAAAAGTGTTAGTCTTACCTTTTTCAAAAGTTTTCAATGCTCTTGTATTGTCATTCTTCATCACATTAAAAGCGGTGTCACCCACAAGAATATCCTGCCTTTTATTAAAGTGAATGCAAGACGGCACTGTATCTTTTAAAGTGTCCGATTTTTTAATGGTCGGAACTCCGTTTTCCATTCTTGCAATTGCCGAATTGGTTGTTCCTAAGTCAATGCCGTAGTCAATTTTATTTCTCATACTTTGAAAAGTGTTTTATTGTTAGTAGCCAACAGAAACCTCTATTTGTGCTGTTTGAATCATTTTGTCATTATAGTTTACTTGCGGAATCAGTATTTTTGAAATAATCTCTGAACCCTTTTCAAGATTTTCATCAGGAATTGAACTTGTTACAATTACTTTCATTCCTTGATGAAACTGTTTGCCTAATAGTTCTGGCATTTCATAACCGTTGGCAGAAAGGTTGTCTTTCAGTTTTCCAACCGATGCTTGTAACTGTTTCAACCCTTTTGTTTTTGAATCCATCAAGTTGATGTTTCTTTCAATTAGGTTGATTTCACTGGCAACTTTCAATGCTAAAGAGTGGTCAGGCTCTGCGTTTGGTGTAGCTTGTAAAGTTGTTTTCTGTTGTTCAATTAAATGAAGTTGCGAATCCATTAACTCGGTTTGCTTACCAAACTCTTTTACCAAACTTTCTTCAATAGAAGATTTGGTTTTACTCAACTGGTCTATAAAATCCGTCTTGTCGGTTTTTTGTCTTTTGCTCAATAGCCAATACAAAAGCCCTGAAAGCAGGATTGCTGAAAGCACTCCAATTATTCCATAAAGAGAATTTTTACTCAATGATTCGGAAACTTCAGTGATTTTGCCTGCGTTTTTGTCGCCTGTCTCTTTGATTTGTATTCCCAGTTGGTTTGCTGTTTGAGTAATTGCGTTGCTGTTATCTTGTGTTTGCATTCTCAAACTGTCAATACTTTTGTTAGCATTTGAAAGTTTTGAATTTAGCGTTACAATTTCGGTTTTAAGTTTGCTGTTTTCCGATTGAAGCGAATTTACCTTTTGTGTCAAAGGCTTAATTTCTTTGTCTAAATCTTCTTGTGTTACTTGTGCAAAAGCACCCAATGAAGAAAATAGAAATATTGCGAGTGTTACTTTTTTCATTACTTGATTAGTTTTATAAATTGGTTCAATGTTTGGCGAATGATGCTGTTTACAGTCTTTTTGGTTTTCAATTTTTCTACAAGTTTTGGCGAATAATGGTAGTAGACTTTAATAAACCACTTACCAAATGCTGATTTGTCCAACACATTATCTCTAAATTGTCTTAAAATCATTACTTGCGGATGGTCATATTCACCATAAGCCATTGTTGCAATGTAACAGCCACTACTACCTGAACTACTTGAAGAACCTGTATTTACATTAGCAAGTTGTGTTTTCAAGTTTGAAAGTGAATTTCTATTTGTTGTATATCTGTTTCTAAAATCTTGCCGTAAATCCATTCCACCAATGGTTGTAGTAACCTCATAGGCTTCATTTACTTTTTGTTTTAGCAATAAGATTGCTGCTATTTTTGTAGCGTTATCGTAAGAACTGCTGAATTTTTCTTGTAACCTGTTTACTTCTGATACACACATTCCTTGTGCATCTGATGCGATTCGTGAACTTAAACCTAAATAGAGTTCATCGCTACTGCCCAAAACACTTTTTACGTTGTTTAAATATGGTCTTGCACTTGCTAATAATTGTTTTGCATTTGATACCGTTTCGCTTTTCTTGTCATATTCATCAATGAGGTTTTTAAGGGTTTCAAAATCAACTAATATTTTCGCCTGCTTTTCTCTTTCAGGTTTTTCATCTATCCATTCTTGTAAATTCTCCGTATTCTCTTGGCATCTTTGTTTCGCAATATTTCCAATGGCTAAAGTTTTTGCTTTACGGAACAAATCCATTGAGGCATTGCCTGGGTCTGTGCCTGAATCTTTATAATGTGAGAAGTAGTCAATACCGCATTGTAGTATTTCGTCAGAAACCTTATCAGAAATTGAAGATAATTTAAGGCTTGATGTGCCTAAAATGGATTTAAGTTGTTTTAAATTTTCAGCAGTCTGTTCATACAAAGCTTTTCCGATGTTTACTGCATTTGCTTTATTAGCCTTGCGTTTGGTTTTAGCTTCTTCTATTTTCTTTTCAATTTGTTCAATAGGTTTTTGAACAAAGCCTTTCAAGAAATCTTCTTTGGCTGAAAATTCTTGTTTGGTTAAAATGTCAAGTAATTTATTTGAAGTTATTCTTCCGTTTTTTTCAATTTCAGATTGCATTTGGTTAAGAAACAAAAGTTGAAGCTCCTTTTTTGTTGTCTTAAAAGTTTCATCAGTGGCTAATGCTTTGAAGTCTTTAATAAAATCACTTTCAAGGAATTTCAGTTTTAATGAAATGCCTTGTTCTAAAAGTGCTTCATTGGTATTTGTGCCTTCTAAAATGCCACTCAAATATAACGTTGCTAAATTGCTGTAAGCAGAAGCATTTCGTTGAGAAATTTCTCCGTTTGATGTGAGTTTTGTCCAAATATTTAATACTTGGTCTAAGTCGGCTTCTTTTATAGCGTCAAATGCTGGTTCGTCAGTGATTGGGTTTCCTTTGTAAAACCAAAACAAGGCAGCATTCATTTTGTCGCTGTCGAGGTTTAGTTTTGATGCGGCATCAATTACACTTTCCATTGTTCTATGCAAGTTTCCAATTGTCGGAAAACTAAAGTCGTCCTGTGGGTCTTGTTCGGCTTCAATAAATTGTTTTAACCGTTTTACTTGTCGTTCTTGTTCTCTTGCTGTTGCACCAACAAGCAAACCAACTGTCCGATAAGGATTGTTCTGTATTATTTGCATTTAACTCTCAGTTTAAAATTCTCGGATTTATAGTTTTCGGTGTGTTGGCAAAAAATGGCTCTTTTGGTTTTGCGAAGGGTCGGCTCGTGTGTCGGGCAAAACCAAATGTGCCATTTGTGCGGCTGGCTAAAATTGTTTTTAAAAAATGTGCGGTGGGGAAAAATAAAAATACAGAAGCGTTGGCTTTTGGGTCGGCTGTCTGTCGGTTCAATTGTCCCGTTACTTGTTGATGTTTCATTCTGTCGTTCATTTTATGCACTGCCGTCTGTTAGGCTTGCAGGTAACGAGAAAAGTATTTTTGTTGTGCGGGCTTTCTATGACTGAGTTTTCAACGATTTTTCACACCAGCAAAAATGCTTTTTTCTTTTGCTAAAATACAAAATATAGAAAAAGAA
>Ga0209369_1001631_pt1 | contig 10364 bp, 8 predicted proteins | sample EBPBio142010_DNA_FD_185865 | JGI IMG/M metagenome (GOLD analysis project Ga0209369, IMG submission 185865) | Wastewater treatment Type I Accumulibacter community from EBPR Bioreactor in Madison, WI, USA - Reactor 1_10/4/2010_ DNA (SPAdes)... | ecosystem: Engineered > Bioreactor > EBPR >... | reverse complement strand
AGTGCGCGATGGCCTGCGCCACCGTGGCATGGGCGCCGCCGTCGGAGAAGGAATCCGGCGTGATATTGACGATGCCCATCACCCGCGGCCGGCTCAGGTCGATGCGGAAGCGCCCGGCCTGCCAGGCGTTCACCGGCCGCCCTCCGCGACATCGAGCCTCAAATGCAAGCGGGGCCCGAAGCCCCGCGTGCGAAGGAGGAAAGCAAGTGCCTCAGGCCGGCGCATGCGCTCCGTCGGGGTTGACGGGCGGCGGGTTGCCCGGAGGACGGCTGGACGGCGCTGACCAGTCCTTCGGCGGACGCGGCGCCTTGCCGGACATGATGTCCTCGATCTGCTCGCTGTCGATGGTTTCCCACTCAAGCAGGGCCGTGGCCATCGAGTGCATCTTGTCCTTGTTCTCCTCGATCAGCCGGCGCGCCAGCGCGTACTGCTCGTCGATGATGCGGCGGATGACCGAATCCACCTTCTGCATCGTCTGCTCGGACACGTTGACATGCTTGGTGACCGAGCGGCCGAGGAAGACCTCGCCTTCGTTCTCGGCGTAGACCATCGGGCCGAGTTCGTCCGTCATGCCGTAGCGGGTGACCATGTCGCGGGCGATCTGCGTCGCGCGTTCGAAGTCGTTGCTGGCGCCGGTGGTCATCTGGTTCATGAACACTTCTTCGGCGATGCGCCCACCGAAAAGCACGCTGATGGTGCTGAGCATGCGCTCCTTGTCCAGGCTATAGCGGTCACCCTCGGGCAACTGCATCGTCACGCCCAGCGCGCGGCCCCGCGGGATGATCGTCACCTTGTGCACCGGGTCGGTCTTGGGCAGCAGGCGCGCCACCAGCGCGTGACCAGCCTCGTGGTAGGCGGTGTTCTTCCGCTCTTCCTCGGGCATGACCATGCTCTTGCGCTCGGGGCCCATCATGATCTTGTCCTTGGCCTTCTCGAAGTCGGCCATCTCCACCACGCGGGCATTGCGCCGCGCGGCGAACAGCGCCGCCTCGTTGACCAGGTTGGCCAGATCAGCGCCCGAGAAGCCGGGCGTGCCGCGCGCCAGCACGTCAGCGCGGATGTCCTGCCCCACCGGCACCTTGCGCATGTGCACGTTCAGGATGGCTTCACGGCCACGCACATCGGGCAGCGACACGTACACCTGCCGATCGAAGCGGCCGGGACGCAGCAGCGCCGGGTCCAGGATGTCGGGCCGGTTGGTGGCGGCCATGACGATGACGCCGAGATTGGTCTCGAAGCCGTCCATCTCGACCAGCATCTGGTTCAGGGTCTGCTCGCGCTCGTCGTTGCCGCCGCCCAGGCCGGCGCCGCGATGGCGGCCCACCGCATCGATCTCATCGATGAAGATGATGCAGGGCGCGCTCTTCTTGGCCTGCTCGAACATGTCGCGCACGCGCGCCGCGCCGACGCCGACGAACATCTCGACGAAGTCGGAGCCCGAGATGGTGAAGAACGGCACCTTGGCCTCGCCGGCGATGGCCTTGGCCAGCAGCGTCTTGCCGGTGCCCGGCGGGCCGACCAGCAACACGCCGCGCGGGATGCGGCCGCCCAGCTTCTGGAACTTCTGCGGGTCCTTCAGGAAGTCGACCAGTTCCTTGACCTCTTCCTTGGCCTCTTCGCAGCCGGCCACGTCGGCAAAGGTGGTGGAGTTGTTGGCCTCGTCGAGCATGCGGGCCTTGCTCTTGCCGAAGCTGAAGGCACCGCCCTTGCCGCCGCCTTGCATCTGCCGCATGAAGTAGATCCACACGCCGATCAGCAGCAGCATCGGGCCCCAGCTGACCAGGATGCTCATCAGCAGCGAGGGCTCCTCGCGCGGCTTGACGTCGAACTTGACGCCGCTGGCAATCAGGTCTCCGACCAGACCACGGTCCAGGTAGGTGGCGGTGCTGCGCAGCCGCTTGTCGTCGTTGGTGATCGCGAGGATCTCGGTGCCGCCATTGCCCTCTTGCAGGGTGACGGACTTGATGCGCTTGTTGCGCACCTCTTCCAGGAAATCGGAGTAACCGATCTGGTTGCCCTGCATCGCCCCCCGGTCGAACTGCTTGAAGACGGTGAACAGCACGAGGGCGATCACCAACCAGACTGCGACTTTAGAGAACCATTGATTGTTCACCGCGGCTCCTACTCCACTTCGACCCAAGCCGGCCAGGGCTCACAAGCCTGCGCCGAATTCCACGGCATATGGGGACGATTCTAGTGCACACAAGGTAGCCCCTGCCGGGCTATCCCAGGGCGTCCGACCCCTTGTCGCCGTGCAACTGTGCGCACCCGGCACTCTGCCGTGGACCCTCAGACCACCGCCTTGGGACCCAGGCCGACCAGAAAGGTTTCGGCCGACTTGTCGCGCGAGGCCTTCGGCTTGATCGGCTTGACGACCCGGAAGCGCTCCTTGAACTGCTTGACCAACTGGCTATAGCCGCTGCCGTGGAACACCTTGCAGACCAGCGCGCCCTCTGGCTTCAGGTGCTGCATCGCGAACTCGACCGCCAGCTCCACCAGGTGCGCCATGCGCGCCGCATCGGCCGAGGCGATGCCCGACAGGTTGGGCGCCATGTCCGACACCACCAGGTCGGCCCGCTGCCCGCCCATGGCCGCTACCAGCTTCGCCAGCACCTCGTCATCGCGGAAATCGCCCTGGATGAAGTGCACACCATCCACCGGCTCGAAATCCAGCAGGTCCACCGCGACGATGCGGCCCTGCAGTTCGCCGCTGGCTGCGCCGCCAGCGCCGGCCGTCTTGGGGGCGAAACGGCGGCGCAGGTACTGGCTCCAGGCGCCAGGCGCGCAGCCCAGGTCCACCACCAGCTGGCCCGGCTTGACCAGGCCCAGCTGTTCGTCGATTTCCTTCAGCTTGTAGGCGGCGCGGGCGCGATAGCCCTCGCGCTGCGCCAGCTTGACGTAGGGATCGTTGATGTGGTCGTTGAGCCACGCCTTGTTGACCTTGCGGCTCTTGGTCTGGATCTTCATCGCGCGGGGATAATACGGTGATGCCCGCACTCCAACTCTCGCCCGCCGAACGCAAGCACCTGCGCGGCCAGGCTCATCATCTGGAACCGGTCGTGCTGATCGGAGCCGACGGCCTGACCCCTGCCGTGCTGAAGGAGGCCGACTCGGCCCTGAAGGCACACGGCCTGATCAAGGTGCGCATGTTCTCCGACCAGCGCGACGAACGCATGCGCGCGCTGGAGCAGATGGCCGAGGCACTGAGTGCTGCGCCGGTGCAACACATCGGCAAGCTGCTGGTGCTGTGGCGGCCGATCCCGACGCCAGTGCGCGCGGCGGCCGAACCGGCCATGCCCGGGCCACGGGTGGTCAAGATCCTGAAGTTCTCGAAGAGCGGCAACCATCGGCCGCAGATCAAGAAGGTCAAGGTCTACGGCAACCAGCGTGTCACGGCCGGTGGCGAGATCAAGCGCGCCAAGCCGCGGGTGACCAGCGTCAAGAAGAAGGCCGTCGACTGAAGAGACGGCTTCAGGCGCGCCGCGCGGCGCGCCAGGCCAGCGCCAGCACACACAGCAGCTTCAGGGCAAAGCACAGCAGGCTGATCCCGTGCAGCTGGCCGAAGCTCAGCAGCCCCTGGCCGGCGCGGGCCGCGGCCATCAGCGGCTGCAGCGCAAAGTAGCCCAGGCCGGTGCAGGCCGCCGCGGCCAGCAGCAGCGCCAGATCGACCGGCCGGCCCTCACGGCCCTCACGGCCATCACCCAGACGCAGCAACAGCAGCAGCGCGGCCAGCCCCAGGCTGAACCAGGCTTCGCGCCAGAAGATCCAGCCCACCACGCGGCCGGCCTCGGCCGAGGGCAAGGTAGCAAAGGCCGCAGGCGCAGCCAGCGTGGCGATGGCCAGCAGCACGCCGGCCCACAGTGCCGGCAGCAGCCGCAGCAGCGCCCGGACCATCAGAGGTAGCGCACCTCGATGATCTCGTAGGTCTTGACGCCGCCCGGGGCACGCACCTCGGCCACGTCGCCGGCCGAGCGGCCGATCAGCGCGCGCGCGATCGGGCTGCTGATCGAGATCAGGCCCAGCTTCAGGTCGGCCTCGTCGTCGCCGACGATCTGGTAGGTGACGCGGTGGCCGCTGGCTTCTTCTTCCAGGTCGACGGTGGAGCCGAAGACCACGCGGCCCTCGGCGTCCAGCGTGGCCGGGTCGATGATCTGCGCCGCCGCGAGCTTGCCTTCGATCTCGAGGATGCGGCCTTCGATGAAGCCCTGCTTGTCCTTCGCGGCCTCGTACTCGGCGTTCTCTGACAGGTCGCCCTGCGCGCGGGCTTCGGCGATGGCCTGGATGACCGCATGGCGCTCGACGGTCTTCAGCCGGTGGAGCTCCTCCTTCAGCTTCTCGCTGCCGCGCTTGGTCAGGGGTATGGTGCTCATGGTCGGTCTCGCTCTGGAAAATGGAAACCGCCGCTTGTGCCCCGTTCGACCTGGCGAACGGCTGGCAGCAGCGGCGGTGGTAAAAAGTGATTTTAGGTCAGTTCGGCGTGCAGTTCCTGCAGCGAACGCACGCTCAGCTCGTGCTGGTGGCTCATGGCCTCGGTGGCGGCCTCGCAGCCGGCCATCGTGGTGTAGTAGGTCACCCGATGGGCCAGTGCCGCGGTGCGGATGTGGCGCGAATCGGCGATGGCCGTGCGCGTCTCGTCCACGGTGCTGAACACCAGCTGGATCTCGCCGGCCTTCACCATGTCGACGATATGCGGCCGGCCGTCCTTGACCTTGTTCACCGTGCGCACCGGCAGGCCAGCCTCGGCGATGGCCGCGGCCGTGCCCCTGGTGGCCACCACCTGGAAGCCCAGGCCCACCAGGTCGCCGGCGACCTTGACCGCGCGCGCCTTGTCGGCGTTCTTCACCGTGATCACCGCGGTGCCCTTGTCGGGCAGGCGCGAGCCGGCGCCCAGCTGGCTCTTCAGCATCGCTTCGCCGAAGGTGGAGCCCACGCCCATCACCTCGCCAGTGGAGCGCATCTCCGGCCCCAGGATCGGATCGACGCCCGGGAACTTGTTGAACGGGAACACCGCTTCCTTGACGCTGAAGTAAGGCGGCTGCACCTGGCGCGGCTCGCGGCCGTCGGGGCTGCGTTGGTCGCTCAGTGCGATGCCGGCCATGCAGCGCGCGGCAATCTTCGCCAGCGGCTGGCCGGTCGCCTTGCTGACGAAAGGCACCGTGCGTGACGCACGCGGGTTGACCTCCAGCACGTAGACCACGGCTTCGTCGCCTTCGCCCTGGATGGCGAACTGCACGTTCATCAGGCCGACCACCTTCAGCGCCTGCGCCATCAGCGTGGTCTGGCGGGCCAGCTCGGCCTGCAAGGCGGCCGACAGCGAATAGGGCGGCAGCGAGCAGGCCGAGTCGCCGGAGTGCACCCCCGCCTGCTCGATGTGTTCCATGATGCCGCCGATCAGCACGTTGCGGCCATCGCTGATGCAGTCGACGTCGACCTCGATGGCGTCGTCGAGGAAGCGGTCCAGCAGCACCGGCGACTTGTCGGACACCTGCACTGCCTCGCGCATGTAGCGCTGCAGGTCGCGGTCGCCGTGCACGATTTCCATCGCCCGGCCGCCCAGCACGTAGCTGGGCCGCACCACCAGCGGGTAGCCGATCTGCTGCGCCAGCTGCAGCGCGGCCTCTTCGGTGCGCGCGGTGCGGTTCGGCGGCTGCTTCAGGCCCAGCGTGTGCAGCAGCTGCTGGAAGCGCTCGCGGTCCTCGGCAATGTCGATCGAATCCGGCGTGGTGCCGATGATCGGCACGCCGTTGGCTTCGAGCTCCAGTGCCAGCTTCAGCGGCGTCTGGCCGCCGTATTGCACGATCACGCCCCAGGGCTTCTCGACGGCGACGATCTCCAGCACGTCTTCCAGCGTCACCGGCTCGAAGTACAGCCGGTCGCTGGTGTCGTAGTCGGTGGACACCGTCTCGGGGTTGCAGTTGACCATGATGGTCTCGAACCCGTCCTCGCGCATGGCCAGCGCGGCATGCACGCAGCAGTAGTCGAACTCGATGCCCTGCCCGATGCGGTTGGGCCCGCCGCCCAGCACCATGATCTTGCGCTTGGCGGTGGGTTCGGCCTCGCATTCCTCGTCGTAGCAGGAATACATGTAGGCCGTAGGTGTGGCGAACTCGGCCGCGCAGGTGTCCACCCGCTTGTAGACCGGGCGCACGCCCAGTTCGTGGCGGCGGCGGCGCAGGTCATGCTGGTTGCTGCCGATCAGCCGGGCCAGCCGCTTGTCGGAGAAACCCTTGCGCTTCAAATAGCGCAGTTCGGCAGCGCCCAAGGACTCGAGCGTGCGGCCAGCGACAACCTTCTCGGTGGCGATGATGTCCTCGATCTGCGCCAGGAACCAGGGGTCGATCGCGGTCTCTTCGAAGACCTCGTCCAGGCTCATGCCGATGCGGAAGGCATCGGCCACGTACAGGATGCGCTCGGGGCCTGCTTCGCCGATCTCCTCGATGATCTCGTCGCGGTCGGTCGAGCGCTCGTTCAGGCCGTCGATGCCGGTCTCCAGCCCGCGCAGCGCCTTCTGGAAGCTTTCCTGGAAGGTGCGGCCGATGGCCATCACCTCGCCCACCGACTTCATCTGCGTGCCCAGGTGCGGGTCGGCCTCGCGGAACTTCTCGAAGGCGAAGCGCGGGATCTTCGTCACCACGTAGTCGATGCTGGGCTCGAAGCTGGCCGGCGTGGCGCCACCCGTGATGTCGTTGCGCAGTTCATCCAGCGTGTAGCCCACCGCCAGCTTGGCCGCCACCTTGGCGATCGGGAAGCCCGTGGCCTTGGAGGCCAGCGCCGAGCTGCGGCTGACCCGCGGGTTCATCTCGATCACCACCATGCGGCCGTCGCGCGGGTTGATCGCGAACTGCACGTTGCTGCCGCCGGTGTCCACACCGATCTCGCGCAGGATCGCGATGGACGCGTTGCGCATCAGCTGGTATTCCTTGTCGGAAAGCGTCTGCGCTGGCGCCACGGTGATCGAGTCGCCGGTGTGGATGCCCATCGGGTCCAGGTTCTCGATCGCGCAGACGATGATGCAGTTGTCGGCGCGGTCGCGCACGACCTCCATCTCGAACTCTTTCCAGCCGATCAGCGATTCTTCGATCAGCAGTTCGTTGGTGGGCGACAGGTCCAGCCCGCGCTTGCAGATGGTCTCGAACTCTTCCGGGTTGTAGGCGATGCCGCCGCCGGTGCCGCCCAGCGTGAAGCTGGGGCGAATGACCATCGGGAAGCCGTTGCCGCCGATCTCGGCCACGATGCGCCGCTGCACGGCCAGGGCCTCTTCCAGCGAATGGGCGATGCCGCTGCGCGCCGAGCCCAGGCCGATGGAGGTCATCGCATCCTTGAACTTCAGCCGGTCCTCGGCCTTCTCGATCGCATGCTCGTTGGCGCCGATCATCTCCACGCCGTACTTCGCCAGCACGCCGTGCTTGTGCAGATCCAGCGCGCAGTTCAGCGCCGTCTGGCCGCCCATCGTCGGCAGCAGCGCATCGGGCCGCTCCTTGGCAATGATCTTTTCCAGCACCGGCCAGGTGATCGGCTCGATGTAGGTGGCGTCGGCCATCTCCGGGTCGGTCATGATCGTCGCCGGATTGCTGTTCACGAGAATGACGCGGTAGCCCTCCTCGCGCAGCGCCTTGCAGGCCTGGGCGCCGGAATAGTCGAACTCGCAGGCCTGGCCGATGACGATCGGGCCGGCGCCGATGATGAGGATGGACTTCAGGTCGCTGCGCTTAGGCATGGGCCTTCTCCATCAACGCGGTGAAACGATCGAACAGGTAGCCGATGTCGTGCGGCCCGGGGCTGGCCTCGGGGTGGCCCTGGAAGCAGAAGGCCGGCCGGTCGGTGCGCTCCAGGCCCTGCAGCGTGCCGTCGAACAGCGACACGTGCGTCGGGCGCAGCGTGGCCGGCAGCGTGGCCTCGTCCACCGCAAAGCCGTGGTTCTGGCTGGTGATGGACACGCGGCCCGAGTCCAGGTCCTTCACTGGATGGTTGGCGCCGTGGTGGCCGAACTTCATCTTGAAGGTCTTGGCACCCGAGGCCAGCGCCAGGATCTGGTGCCCCAGGCAGATGCCGAAGGTGGGCAACCCGCCGTCGACCAGCTGGCGGGTGGCTTCGATCGCGTAGTCGCAGGGTTCCGGGTCGCCGGGCCCATTGGACAGGAACAGCCCGTCCGGCTTCAGCGCCCGCACGGCGGACGCCGGCGTGCGCGCCGGCACCACGGTGATCCGGCAGCCGCGGCTGGCCAGCATGCGCAGGATGTTGCGCTTGACGCCAAAGTCGTAGGCCACCACGTGCCAGCGCGGCGCGCCTTGTTCGCCATAGCCCTGGCCAAGCTGCCATTCGGTCTGCGTCCACTCGTAGGGGCGCTCCACCGACACCACCTGGGCCAGGTCCTGGCCGCTCATCGACAGTGCGGCGGCAGCGCGGGCCACGGCCTCGGCCACCTGGGATTCGCCCACTACCGTGCCGGCCGGAAAGGCGGTGATGCACCCGTTTTGTGCACCGCGGGTGCGCAGCACACGGGTCAGGCGGCGGGTGTCGATGCCGGCGATGGCCACCAGGCCCTCGGCGCACAGATAGTCCGACAGGCCGCGGGTGGCGCGGAAGTTCGACGCGCGCAGCGGCAGGTCCTTGATCACCAGCCCGGCGGCATGCGCCCGGGTGGCCTCCACGTCCTCGTCATTGACACCGTAGCTGCCGATGTGCGGATAGGTCAGCGTCACGATCTGTCGGCAATAGCTCGGATCTGTCAGGATCTCCTGGTATCCGGTCAGGGCGGTGTTGAACACCACCTCGCCGACGGCATGGCCGGCCGCACCGACGGCATGGCCGAGGAAATGCGTTCCGTCGGCAAGTGCGAGCAGCGCGGGGGGCAGGACGGGAAGCAAGAGAGCGGCTCCGGTTGGCGCAGGCTCGGGCCAACCCTCTGCCCGCCCGCAAGGGCGCCACAGGGAGCGACAAATTCCGGGGGGTTCGGCCGAGCTGCTTGGGTCAGCAGGATTGCGGTGTGAATTGTAGCCGCTCCCCCCTGGCCGCCGGCAGTGTGCGGGCGCCGTACAACCCCTGTCACGGAGTCGGGAAATTCGATTCCCGAGCGGAAAAGTTGGGAACTAGAATCCGCGCCGCGGGTCTATCCCGCCGTTCACAACCACTCCCATGGAGATTGATCGCATGAACCCTGGCCTTCAAACCGCTCCCGGTTACGTCGGCTCCGGCGCGCTGACCGAGCAGCGGCATCGCGTATTGCGCAATACCTATTGGCTTCTCGCGTTGTCGATGGTGCCCACGGTGCTGGGTGCCTGGATCGGCGTGTCTACCGGGCTGGCCGCCGCCATGTCCCCGGGCGTGAGTATGGTGGTGTTCCTCGTCGGCGCCTTCGGCCTGATGTTCGCCATCGAGAAGACCAAGAACTCGGCGGCCGGCGTGCCGGTGCTGCTGGGCTTCACCTTCTTCATGGGCCTGATGCTGTCGCGCATCGTCGGCACCGTGCTCGGTCTGGCCAACGGCGCCAACCTGATCATGGTGGCCTTCGCCGGCACCGGCGCCATCTTCCTGGGCATGGCGACGCTGTCCACTGTGATCAAGCGCGACCTGTCCGCGATGGGCAAGTGGCTGTTCATTGGCGCGATCATGCTGCTGGTGGCGGGCATCGCCAACTTCTTCATCCAGTCCAGCGCGCTGATGATCACGCTGATGGTGATGGCGATCGGCATCTTCTCGGCCTTCATCCTGGTTGACCTGAAGCGCGTGCGCGATGGCGAAGAAACCAACTACATCACCGCCACGCTGGGCGTGTACCTGAGCCTGTACAACGTGTTCCAGAGCCTGCTGGCGCTGCTCGGCATCTTTGGCGGCGACCGCGACTGATCGCTTCAGCCTCCCACATGCAACAGGGCCTTCGGGCCCTGTTTTCATTGGTGCGGGCCCCGGTGCCTTGAATCAGGGAAAGCCTGCGGGCCGGCAAACGTCACGTTCGTTACCATCGCGGCCCTATCGAGGAGAAGGCCCCTGAACCCGAATGACCGCGATCGCCTGCATGCGCTGCTGGGCACCATGCTGCGCATCCGCGCCTTCGAAGATGCGGCCGAGCACTTGAGCCAGGGCGGTGTGTCCGCCTTCGGCGCCGCCACCGGCCAGACCGCCCGCGTGCGCGGCCCGCTGCACCTGTCCACCGGGCAGGAGGCGGTGGCCGCCGGGGTCTGCCAACACCTGCGGCGCGCCGACCTGCTCACATCCACCCACCGCGGCCACGGCCACACGCTGGCCAAGGGCGCCGACACCACCCGCATGATGTGCGAGCTGTTCGGCCGCGCCACTGGCAGCAACGGCGGCAAGGGCGGCTCGATGCACATCGCCGACTTCTCGGTGGGCATGCTGGGCGCCAA
>Ga0209369_1001625_pt1 | contig 10381 bp, 8 predicted proteins | sample EBPBio142010_DNA_FD_185865 | JGI IMG/M metagenome (GOLD analysis project Ga0209369, IMG submission 185865) | Wastewater treatment Type I Accumulibacter community from EBPR Bioreactor in Madison, WI, USA - Reactor 1_10/4/2010_ DNA (SPAdes)... | ecosystem: Engineered > Bioreactor > EBPR >... | reverse complement strand
ACCCTGCAAACCCTGCAGGACCTGCGGTCCACCGCCGCTGTCGACCCCGCCGAGGCCCCGCTGTCCCTGCTGGTTCCGTCCTTCCTGCTGTCTGAAATCCAGCGAGCCTTCGAGATCGGGTTCATGATCTTCCTGCCCTTCCTGATCATCGACCTGGTCGTGGCGGCGATCCTGATGTCGATGGGGATGATGATGGTCCCGCCGGCTGTCGTCTCGCTGCCGTTCAAGCTGATCTTCTTCGTGGTGGCCGACGGCTGGGCGCTGGTCTCGGGGGCGCTGGTGAGGAGCTATTTCTGAAGCGGGACGCGAAAGTGTCCACGGTGGACATTTCTGGATATGCGAGTGATTTCAATTTGATGACCGTGGACGTTCAGGATTGGTTAAACAGGATCAGCAGATGGAATCCGGCCTTGTGGCAGGCGGATGTTCCATCCTGTCTTGCGGCGATGCCGGGGTGGGTGCGCGGCGGCTCAGGTGGTTTTCACCTACCCCGCGGAGGATCCGGGCTACTTGAGGATTTGCCCGGAGGCGATCCACCAGCCGGGATGCGCGGCTGCAAGGGAGCGGGCGGCGGCTTCGGCTGCGGCCGCAGACGCATAAAGGCCGAAATGGGTGCCGCCGGAGCCGGACATGCGGGCGATGAGGCAGTCGGGCGAGGCGGCAAGAGCGGTGTGCACCTCGGCCAGGATCGGGGCCACGGCGCGGGCGGGGGGGGCGAGATCGTTGCCGGTATGATCGGTCAACCAGGCGGCGAGGGCTGCGGCGGAGGCAAGGGCAGCGGGCGGTAGGTCGGGCAGCGGCGGGTTGTCGCGGCGGGTCAGTGCCGCGAAGACCTGCGGCGTGGAGACGGCGACGCGCGGGTTGACCAGAACGCACCAAAGCGGCGGGAGGGTCTGCAGCGGCGCGAGGGTTTCGCCGATGCCGGCCATCCGGGCCGGGCGACCGGCGAGGCAGACCGGCACATCCGCGCCGAGGCGCAGCACCTCGGCGTCAGAGGGCAAGGGTCGCCCCGTCAGCCGCACCAAGGCGCGCAGCGTTGCCGCCGCATCCGCCGAGCCGCCGCCGATTCCAGAGGCCACCGGCAGGTGCTTTTCCAGACGCAGCCCCGCATCGGTCACGCCCATCGCCCGGGCCGCGCGCAGGACCAGATTGTCGGATCCGTCGGCAAGGCTGACGCCTTCCGGCCCCGTCACCCGCAGCGAAAGCCCCTGCCCCGGCGCGGCCAGAACCCGGTCCGCCACATCGGCAAAGACCACCAGACTGTCCAGCAGGTGATAGCCATCGTCCCGGCGGCCGGTGACGTGAAGACAGAGGTTCAGCTTGGCCGGAGCGGCTTCGCCGATCTCAGTTGCCATTCTCGGCGGCCTTGACCGCGGGCTTCGCCGTGCCCTCATCGGCCATCACCGCATCCAGCCCGACGTCCAGCTTGCGCAGGATACGGGTCTTGTCCGTCTCGGTCGGGTCAAAGGACAGCGCCCGACGCCACTGGAAACGGGCCTCCAGCTTGCGGTCGTTCATCCAGTAGACATCGCCCAGATGGTCGGTGACGATGGGATCGACGGGTTCCAAGAGCGAGGCCTTCTCCATCGGTTCCAGCGCATCGGCGTAGCGGCCGAGCTTGAAATAGGCCCAGGCCAGGCTGTCGATGATATAGCCCTGCTCCGGGTCGGCAGCGACCGCCTTCTGGATCATTCCCAGCGCTTCGTCGAGATTTTCGCCGCGGTCGACCATGCCATAGCCGAGGTAGTTCAGCACCTGCGGCTGCGCCCCGTTCAGCGACAGCGCCTTGCGGAAATCGGCCTCGGCCGGGGCCCAGTTGTTCGACTGTTCGTGGCAGATGCCGCGGTAGAAATAGAGCACCCAGTTCTCGGACTTCGAAGCCTCGGAAAGCGCGATGGCTGCCGAATAGGCGACCTCGGCCTCGTCGAAGCGCTCCTCCGACCGCAGGAGGTCGGCCAGCGCGAATTGCACACCCAGAAGGTCGCCATGCGACCGGGCCAGCGTCTGCAGCGCCTCGATGGCCGCATCGGCCTTGCCCTGCGACTTGAGCGCCGAGGCCCGACCGACTTCGGCGGTGACATAGGTGGGGTCTTCCGGTGGGAAGGTGGCATAGGTGTCGGCGGCGAGGTCATGCTGGCCCAGCTGTTCCAGCACGTCGGCGGTCATGAGCAGGGCATCGGCATGGTCGGGCCGGAGGTAGCCCGCGACGCGCAGGTGCAGAAGGGTGTAGACCGGATCGGCCTCGCCGTTCAGCGCGGTCGAGATGGTGAAGAAAACCTCGGCAATCCCGTCCCGGGCCGAAGTCACGGTGTCGAAGGGGATCGGCTCGCCCGCCTGCAGGCGGTGGCGGATGGGATCGACGACGGGATCGGGCGCGGTGCCGAAGGTCTTGTCGAGAAGGGCAATGGCATCGGCGTTGCGTTCGAGCTGGCTGAGGATCTGCGCATGGGCAAAGACCCCGCGCCGCATCACGGTGATCGAGCCGCCTGCCTTGCCGGAGAGGATTTCATCGGCCCCCTCGAAATCGCCGACCGAGGCGAGCGCCAGCGCCTTGTGATAGAAGCCGAAGGCCTCCAGGCCCTTCTTCTTCGTCAGGGCGTCGAAATCGTCCAGCGCCTCGGACATCTTGCCTTCGCCGACCTTGGCCCAGGCGAGGATCAGCGCATTGGCCAGTTCGCCGATATCGCGCCCACCCTCGGCTCCGGCGATCAGCGCGGCGTAATCCTCGCGCTTGGCCTGGTCGGCGATGAGAGCGATCTCGGCCAACTGGCTGGGGTCGCCGGCGACGGCCTTGCGCATTCCGGCGATCTCGATGGCAAGGGGGAAGTCGCCGACGCCGATGTCGGCCAGGATCGCGCCATCCAGAAGCTGCGGGTTCTGCGAATCGGCGAGGATCGCCTTGGCATACCAGGTGGCGGCAGAGCGGAAGTCGTTCTCGCTTTCGGCGACGCGGGCGGCGAGATAGGCGCCGCTGTCCGCCGTGTCCTCCGCGCGCAGCGGTGCGGCGAGGCTGGCCGCGAGGAACAGCGCGGTCAGGGTGCGGGACGTGATCTGGCGCATCGGCCTCTCCTGGCAGGGTCGGGGCGAAGGTAGCCCGGAGGCGGGGCGCGCGCAATGCAGAGGGACCCGGCCTTGCGGCGGGGCCCCCCGGATTCGGACAAGCTTTCGTGAGTCGGTGGCGCCGGGGCGTCACATGTTGGGGTAGTTCGGCCCGCCGCCGCCCATCGGCGTGGTCCAGACGATGTTCTGCGACGGGTCCTTGATGTCGCAGGTCTTGCAGTGGACGCAGTTCTGGAAGTTGATCCGGAAGGTGGCGTCCTGGCCTTCGCCCAGCACCTCGTAGACCCCCGCAGGGCAATAGCGCTGCGCGGGTTCGGCGTATTTCGGCAGGTTGACGGCGATGGGGACCTGCGGGTCCTTCAGCACCAGATGGGCGGGCTGGTTCTCGTCATGGTTGGTGAAGGAGAAGGCGACGTTGGTCAGCCGGTCGAAGGACAGCTTGCCGTCGGGCTTGGGGTAGTCGATCGGCTTGAAGTCCTTGGCAAGGCCGGTGGCGGCGGCGTCGGACTTGCCGTGCTTGAGCGTGCCGAAGGCGGTCAGGCCCGCCGTGTTCAGCCACATGTCGAGCCCGCCCCCCATCAGGCTGGCGACGAGGCCGTAGCGCGACCAGAGCGGCTTGACGTTGCGGACCTTCTTCAGGTCCTTGCCGATCGGGCCGGTGCGGACCTCGGTCTCGTAAGCGGTGAGTTCATCCCCGGCGCGGCCTGCGGTGATCGCGGCATGGGCGGCCTCGGCGGCGGCCTTGCCCGAGAGCATGGCGTTGTGGTTGCCCTTGATGCGCGGGACGTTGACCAGGCCAGCGTTGCAGCCCAGCAGGGCGACGCCGGGCGCGACCATCTTGGGGATCGACTGCCAGCCGCCCTCGCTGATGGCGCGGGCGCCATAGGCCACGCGCTTGCCGCCCTTCAAAAGCTCTGCAACCATCGGGTGATGCTTGAAGCGCTGGAATTCCATATAGGGGTAAAGATGCGGGTTCTGGTAGTTCAGGTGGACGACGAAGCCGACATAGACCTGATTGTTTTCAAGATGATAGATGAAGCTGCCACCCCCGGCGTTCTTGCCAAGGGGCCAGCCCATCGTATGGGTGACGGTGCCCTCGCGGTGCTTGGCGGGGTCGATCTCCCAGATTTCCTTCATGCCGAGGCCGAACTTCTGCGGGCAATGACCCTTGGACAGGTCGTATTTCGCGATCACCTGCTTGGCGAGGCTGCCGCGCACGCCTTCGGACAGGAAGACATACTTGCCGCGCAGCTCCATGCCGGGCTCGTACGCCGGGCCGGGCTCGCGCGTTTCGGGGTCGCGGCCGAATTCGCCCGCCACCACGCCGACGACGGTGTCGCCTTCGTAGACCAGTTCGGAACAGGCCATGCCGGGGAAGATCTCGACCCCCAGCCCCTCGGCGACGCCTGCCATCCAGCGGCAGACATTGGCCATCGAGACGATGTAGTTGCCGTGGTTCGACATCAGGGGCGGCATCGGCCAGTTCGGGATGCGGATCTTGCCGGCGGGGCCGAGGAGGTAGAAGTTGTCCTCCTTCACCGGGGTCTTGATCGGGGCGTCCATGTTGCGCCAGTCGGGCAGCAGCGCGTCCAGCCCGGAGGGGTCCAGCACCGCGCCGGAGAGGATATGCGCGCCGACCTCGGAGCCCTTTTCCAGCACCACGACCGAACGCTCCGGGTCCAGCTGCTTCAGCCGGATCGCCGCCGACAGACCCGCAGGCCCCGCACCCACGACGACGACGTCATAGTCCATCTTCTCGCGCTGGATCGCAGTCATAGCTTGTCCTTCCCCCGGGCGGCCTGGCTTGCGCCCTGAATCCTGGCGCCTTGCGGCCCCCCTGTTGCCGCAGGTGAGACGCGACGTCAACCGTGACGCAACATCACGCCATTGGACAGCATTCCGCGCGAAACTTTCTGTCTTCCACGCGGCAGGCCGTTGCGCAGCAGCGGCATGACCCCTTGCATTTGTGCAGTCCATCGGGTGAGGTGAAGAAGAGTTGTCCGAAGTCATGGGTCGCACCCCGGCCCGTGGCTTCTTCTTTTACTGTGGAAGTCCGATGGAAAAGATCCCGATGACCCGGCGCGGTTTCGACGCGCTGGATGCCGAGCTGAAGCAGCTGAAGACGGTGGACCGTCCAGCGATCATCCGGGACATTGCCGAGGCGCGCGAACATGGCGACCTGTCGGAAAACGCCGAATACCACGCCGCCCGCGAGAAGCAGGGCTTCATCGAGGGCCGGATCAAGGAGCTGGAAGGCAGCCTCTCGCTGGCCGAGGTCATCGACCCGTCGAAACTGTCGGGCGCGATCAAGTTCGGCGCCACCGTGACGCTGGTCGATGAGGACAGCGACGAAGAGAAGACCTACCAGATCGTCGGCGAGACCGAGGCCGATATCGAGAACGGGCTTTTGAACATGCGCTCGCCGCTGGCCCGGGCCCTGATCGCCAAGGAAGAAGGCGATAGCGTCGAGGTCAAGACGCCGGGCGGGACCCGGTCCTACGAAGTCCTGTCGATCCGCTATATCTGACCGGGGGGCACCGGGGTGAGACCGCCGGTCAAGGATCTGCCAAAAGGGGATGCGGGGCTGGGCGAAGGCCCGCTCGCGCAGCTGAACGACCCGCCAAGCCGGGGGATGGAGGTCGCGGGCGTCGGGCTGAGCCTGGTCTGGGTGATCCTGATCCTGGTCTATGTGCTGGTCACGCCGCCGGGCAGCGAGACGCGGACGCTGGGTCTGGTGATGACCCTGCTGATGGTCTTCCTGCCCATCGCGCTGATCTGGGCGGTGGTGATCACCCTGCGGTCGATCCGCGAGCTGCGGGCCGAGGCGAAGCGGCTGCAGGCCACCGTCGACGCCATGCGGTCAAGCTATGTGCAGGCGCAGGGACAGGGCAACGGGCTGAAGCCTTCGGTCGAGCGGAAGATCGACGAGATCGCCGCCTCGACCAGGCAGGCGGAAACGGTGCTGGCCACCTTCAGCTCGCGGCGGGATACCGCGCTGTCGGTGCCCTCGGCGGACCGCAAGGCCGCACTGGTGACGCCGCAGGCGCAGCCGACGACCGAGGAGCCGACGCTGGCACTGGGCACCCCAGCCGAGGATTTCCGCCCGCCGCTGTCGGTCGCCGATTTCATCCGCGCGCTGCAATTCCCCGAGACGCCCGAGGACAAGGAGGGCTTTCGCGCGCTGCGGCTGGCGCTGGAGGACCGGACCTCGTCCAAGCTGATCCGTGCGGCGCAGGATGTGCTGACGCTGCTGAGCCAGGACGGCATCTACATGGACGACCTGCAACCCGACCTCTGCCACCCCGAGCTGTGGCGGCGCTTCGCGGGCGGCGAACGTGGGCGGTCGATCGCGGCTTTGGGAGGGATCCGCGACCGGGCCTCGCTGGCGCTGACGGCGGGGCGGATGAAGTCGGACCCGGTGTTCCGCGACGCGGCGCACCATTTCCTGCGCGCCTTCGACAAGACCTTCGCGGCCTTCGAGCCGAACGCGACGGATGCCGAACTGGCCGACCTGGCCGATACCCGGACCTCGCGGGCCTTCATGCTGTTCGGGCGGGTGACGGGAACGTTCGACTGATCCCGGGGGGAATTGGAACACTCTTGTCGTTTTCCCGGCTTCCGCTGGAATGGTGTTCCTATTTGCCCGGCGGCTGACGCTGAGGGATGAAACCCTGTTCCGATCAGCATATGTTCGCCAGCAGACAGGATTCCAACCCCGAGGTTCACATGGCCGTCCGCATCAACGACACCGCTCCCGACTTCACCGCTGAAAGCACGGCGGGCACGATCCACTTTCACGACTGGCTGGGCGACAGCTACGGGATCATCTTCAGCCACCCGCGCGACTTCACCCCGGTCTGCACCACGGAATTCGCGGCGGTCGCGCAACTGGCTGCGGAATGGGAGAAACGCAAGACCAAGGTGATCGGCGTTTCGGTCGACGGCACGGCCGACCATGAGAAATGGAAGCGCGACATCGAGGCCTTCGGCGGCGCCCCGGCGGATTTCCCGATCATCGACGACAGCCAGCTGACGGTCGCCAAGGCCTATGACATGCTGCCCGCCGACTATTACCTGCCGACCGAGGGGCGGACGCCCGCCCATTCCGCGACGGTGCGGACGGTCTACATCATCGGGCCGGACAAGAAGGTGCGGCTGACGATGACCTATCCGATGTCAGTGGGCCGCAACTTCGCCGAGATCCTCCGCGCGCTGGATGCGGTGCAGAAGACCGACGGCGTGCCGCTGGCGACGCCCGCCAACTGGGTGCCGGGGCAGGATGTGATCGTGGCGCTGGCGCTGAACAACGATCAGGCCAAGGAACGGTTCGGCGAGCTGGACATCAAGCTGCCGTATCTGCGGTTTGCGAAAGCCTGAGGCCCTTCGGGGGGTGCCTTCGGGCGCCCCCTATGCGCTTTCCACCTTCGGCAGCAGCAGGACCGGGGCGCCGAGTTCGACCTGGTCGTAAAGCTCGGTGATATGCGGGTTCGCCAACCGGACGCAGCCGTTCGAGACGGCGGTGCCGATGGTCCAGGGCTCGGGCGTGCCGTGGATGCGCAGGAAGGTATCGGCGCCATTTTCGTTGAAGAGGTAAAGCGCGCGGGCGCCAAGCGGGTTCTTCGGCCCGCCGGGCATCCCGTCGGCGTATTTGGCATAGTGGTCGGGGTCGCGTGCGATCATCGCCTTGGTCGGGGTCCAGCTGGGCCATTCCTTCTTGGCGCCGACGCTGAACCAGCCGGATTCGTAAAGGTTCCCCCGCCCGACGCCGACGCTGTACTGCATCCCCCGCCGCGGGGTCAGGGCGAGGTAAAGCGCGAAATAGTCCGGGTCGACAATGATCGTGCCGGGCTCTTGCGGGTCGAGGAAGCGGACGGGGCGGGGCAGGAATTCCTCGGGCATGACCCAGTCCTCCTCGGTTCTGGCAAAGGCGCGCCAGGGCAAGGCGGCGGCGAGGCCGGTGGCGATGAGGGTGCGGCGGGTCAGATGGGTCATGCGCTTGTCCTTTTCCGGTGATCCTTGCGGGGACGCAGGTAACGCGCACCACAAGAAGGCGTGAGACAAGACGGAAAAGGCCCCGGGGTTGCCCCCGGAGCCTTCACGTTCGCGCCAGCCGGAAGGATCAGCCTTCGGCGGATTCTTCTTTCTTCTCGGTGATTTCCGCGCCGGTCTCCTGGTCGACCATCTTCATCCCCAGGCGGACCTTGCCGCGGTCGTCGAAGCCCAGAAGCTTGACCTTGACCTCCTGGCCTTCCTTCAGCAGTTCGTTCGGGTGGTTCAGGCGCTTGTTGGCGATCTGGCTGACATGGACCAGACCGTCGCGCTTGCCGAAGAAGTTCACGAAGGCGCCGAAATCGACCAGCTTCACCACCTTGCCGGTGTAGATCTGGCCTTCTTCCGGCTCTGCCACGATCGACCAGATCATCTCATGCGCCTTCTTGATGGCCTTCTGGTCGTTCGAGGCGATCTTGATCACGCCGTCGTCGTTGATATCGACCTTGGCGCCCGAGACCTCGACGATCTCGCGGATGACCTTGCCGCCCGAGCCGATCACTTCGCGGATCTTGTCGGTCGGGATCTGCATGGTCTCGATCTTCGGGGCGTATTCGCTGAAGCCCTGCGGGGCGCTGATGGCCTTCGCCATTTCGCCGAGGATGTGCAGACGGCCATCCTTGGCCTGCGCCAGGGCCTGTTTCATGATCTCGGGCGTGATCCCGGCGATCTTGATGTCCATCTGCAGGCTGGTGATGCCCGCTTCGGTGCCCGCGACCTTGAAGTCCATGTCGCCGAGGTGATCCTCGTCGCCGAGGATGTCGGTCAGCACGGCCCATTTGCCGTCGTCTTCCAGGATCAGGCCCATCGCCACGCCCGCGACCGGGGCCTTCAGCGGCACGCCGGCATCCATCATCGACAGCGACCCGCCGCAGACCGACGCCATCGAGGAGGAGCCGTTCGATTCGGTGATCTCGGACACGACGCGGATGGTGTAGGGGAAATCGGTCGGGGCGGGGAGCACGGCTTGCAGCGCGCGCCAGGCCAGCTTGCCGTGGCCGATCTCGCGACGGCCGGGCGACCCCACACGGCCAACCTCGCCGACCGAATAGGGCGGGAAGTTGTAGTGCAGAAGGAAGTTCGACCGGTAGTTGCCGTTCAGCGCGTCGATGATCTGCTCATCCTCGCCCGTCCCCAGAGTGGTGACGACGAGGCCCTGGGTTTCCCCCCGGGTGAACAGCGCCGAGCCGTGGGCGCGCGGCAGGATGCCGGTTTCCGCGACGATCGGGCGGACGGTCTTGGTGTCACGACCGTCGATCCGGGTGCCGTTCTTCACGACATCGCCGCGCAGGATCGAGGATTCCAGCTGCTTGATCGCCGGGCCGAGGTTGGCATCGGCCTTGTCCTCGTCGCTCATCGCGGCCTTGATCGCGTCGACGGCGGCGTCGATGGCGTTGGTGCGGTCCTGCTTGTCGCGGATCGCGAAGGCGGCGCGCATGTCTTTCTCGCCCGCCTTCTTCACCTTGGTATACAGCGCCGAATAGTCGGGCGGGGTGAAGTCGAAGGGCTCTTTCGCGGCGGATTCGGCGAAGTCGATGATCAGGTCGATCACCGGCTGCATCTGCTGATGACCGAAGACCACGGCGCCGAGCATTTCCTCTTCCGTCAGCTCGTAGGCCTCGGATTCCACCATCATCACGGCGTCCTTGGTGCCCGCGACAACCAGGTCGAGCCGCTGGTCGGGCTTCATGCGCAGCTGCGTCATGTCGTCCATCGCCGGGTTCAGCACATACTGGCCGTCGACGAAACCGACGCGGGCCGCGCCGATCGGACCCATGAAGGGCACGCCCGAGACGGTCAGCGCCGCCGAGGCCGCGATCATCGCCACGATGTCGGGGTCATTGACCAGGTCGCAGGACAGCACGGTCGCCATGACCAGCACTTCGTTGCGGAAGCCGTCGACGAACAGCGGGCGGATCGGACGGTCGATCAGACGCGAGACCAGCGTCTCTTTCTCGGACGGCCGCGCCTCGCGCTTGAAGAAGCCGCCGGGGATCTTGCCGGCCGCGTAGTATTTTTCCTGGTAGTGGACGGTCAGGGGGAAGAAGTCCTGGCCCGGCTTCGCGGCGCGCGCGAAGGTCACGTTGGCCATCACCTGGGTCTCGCCCAGCGTCGCGATCACCGACCCATCGGCCTGGCGCGCAACTTTCCCCGTTTCCAGCGTGAGCGTTTCATTGCCCCACTGGATGGATTTCTTGGTCACATTGAACATGTATCGTTTCCTCTGAGGACCCGGCCCCTGCCGGTGCCCCCGATATATGGCGGCCCCATT
>Ga0209369_1001623_pt1 | contig 10398 bp, 9 predicted proteins | sample EBPBio142010_DNA_FD_185865 | JGI IMG/M metagenome (GOLD analysis project Ga0209369, IMG submission 185865) | Wastewater treatment Type I Accumulibacter community from EBPR Bioreactor in Madison, WI, USA - Reactor 1_10/4/2010_ DNA (SPAdes)... | ecosystem: Engineered > Bioreactor > EBPR >... | reverse complement strand
AAACCGTTCATCTGGACCAAGAGCGCCCGCGACATCCTGCAGAAGGTCATTCGGGCCAATAGCCGATTAAGCTCCAAACAGAATGGAACACTACACTAGCTTCGCGTAGTCCGCTGCCCCCCGAGGGGGGCTTTTCATCTTGGGGCGGCCCGGCAATGAAAAAACCCTGCCAGCAACAATGGCCTGCGGGGCTGGATGGTTCAGGCAGGCAGCATCAGGCTTGCGCCCCGTCCACGCGTCGCAGGTGCGCGTAGATCTGATCCTTGAGCAGCAGCTTCTCCTTCTTCAGTTTCTCGATCTCATGGATCGTGGCGGCGACGATGCGCGCCTCCATGTTCTTGATCAGTTGGTCCAGCTCGTTGTGCTTGTCAAACAGGCGCGTGAAGTGGCCGTCCTGGCCCTTGATCTTGGTAATCAGGTCGCGATACTCGGGAAACATCGGTGCTCCTTAGGGGGGTGAATGACGCCTACAGTTTACGGGCTCGCCCCCGCCTCCCGAATTCACCACCGAGGCCGCCGCACCACCGCTGCCCCTGTGCAAGCATGTTCATGCGGCCTCGACAAGCCACCCGGGAGATCCCATGCGCCGCGTTGATGCCACTTTGCGCCCGAACCGCCATGATACTGAGCATGTTTTTCACATGCAGCGCTTATATATAAAGCGTTTGCAGCTATGTTTTTTGATGATTTTGGGTTGCATGGCGGCGCATGCCGCTCCGCCCTCGCCCACGTTGGCACAGCGTTACCACCCTGGAATAGACGTGACCGCCTACCGGGTCAGCGAGAAATACGACGGCGTACGCGCGCTGTGGACGGGCAGCCAGCTGCAAAGCCGCCAGGGCCTGCCGATTCGCGCACCCGCCTGGTTTACCGCCGGCTGGCCGGCAGAGCCCCTGGATGGCGAGCTGTGGGCCGGACGCGGCCGGTTCGCCGCCGCGCAGGCCGCAGTGGCGGCCGGCACGCCCGGCGACGCGCAGTGGCGCGGCCTGCGCTACATGGTGTTCGATGTGCCCAGCGCGCCGGGTGGTTTCGATGCCCGGCTGCCCACTCTGCAACGCCAGGTCGAAGCCATTGGCCAGCCCTGGGTGCAGGCGGTGCCGCAGTGGCGCGTGGCCAGCCATGGCGAGCTGATGCAGCAGCTGCGCGCCCACGACAAGGCCGGCGCCGAGGGCCTGATGCTGCGCCGGGGCGATGCACCCTACCGCGGCGGGCGCAGCGAGGATTTGCTCAAGCTCAAGTCCTTCGACGATGCGGAAGGCCTGGTGGTGGGCCATGTACCGGGACGCGGCAAGTACGCGGGCCAGACCGGGGCGCTGCTGGTGCAAATGCCGGACGGCCAGCGCTTTCGCCTGGGCAGCGGCCTGAGCGATGCACTGCGCCGCGATCCGCCACCGCTGGGCACGCTGGTGACCTACCGCTTCAACGGCACGCACGCCGGCGGTCTGCCACGCTTTGCGCGCTTCTGGCGCGTGCGGGCGGATCAGCCACCGGGTGAAAAAACTAGCCAAATCGCGCCCTAGCGCCCGTCCATAAAGCGCTATCAGCTATCAAAACAATGGCTCAAGTAGCGATTCCTATTGACGCCGAATGACAAGCCTACCGAGCGTGGCACGGGCCAATCAACAGATATCGCTACTTGAGCCAAAACAATAGAAAAAACCGAGGGCCATAGCTCACCCTCGGTTCTGGCCTGACCGGTATGCCAGGTGGCGCGTCAGAGGGTGCGGCCGAAGGGGCCGTCGCTGCCCACTTGCACCAGCTTATCCTTGGCCGATGCACGTGCGCTACGCGCCTTGGGCGCAGCGGTGGCGCCCGGCTGGGCCACGCAGTCAGCGTAGTAGTGCACGTTACCGCTTTCGTCCTCGATCTCCACCAGGCCGTGGATGTCGGTTTCGAAACCGGGACACAGCTTGGCGAACTCGCGCGCGAACTTGAGGTAGTCCACGATCTTCCTGTTGAAGACCTCACCCGGGATCAGGAGCGGAATACCCGGCGGGTACGGCGTGATCAGACTGGTGGTGATGCGGCCTTCCAGTTCATCGACGGGCACGCGCTCGGTCTTGCGCTGGGCAATGTGGGCATAGGCGTCGCTGGGCTTCATGGCCGGGGTCAGGTCTGAGAGGTACATCTCGGTCGTCAGGCGCGCGATGTCGAACTTTGCGTATAGCTCGTGCACATGCTGGCACAGGTCACGCAAGCCCATCTTCTCGTAGCGTTTGTGCTGCTGGCAAAACTCTGGAAGGATGCGCCACATCGGCTGGTTCTTCTCGTAGTCGTCCTTGAACTGCTGCAGCGCGGCCAGCAGCGTGTTCCAGCGGCCCTTGGTGATGCCAATGGTGAACAGGATGAAGAAGCTGTACAGCCCCGTCTTCTCGACCACCACGCCGTGCTCGGCCAGGTACTTGGTGACGATGGAGGCCGGAATGCCGGTCTTGCCAAATTTTCCGTCCAAGTTCAGGCCGGGGGTGACGATGGTGGACTTGATCGGATCCAGCATGTTGAAGCCATCGGCCAGATCGCCAAAACCGTGCCACTTGCTGGCATTGGCGGCGCCGTTCTTCTTTTTGCCCTTGCTGCGGAAGACCCAGTTCTCGGCCGTGCCCAGGCCCTCATCCACGAGCTCCTCGGGGCCCCAGACCTTGAACCACCAGTCGTCCTTGCCGAATTCCTCGGCCACCTGGCGCATGGCGCGGCGAAAGTCCAGCGCCTCGACGATGCTTTCCTCCACCAGCGCCGTGCCGCCGGGCGGCTCCATCATGGCGGCCGCCACGTCACAGCTGGCGATGATGCTGTACTGCGGGCTGGTCGAGGTGTGCATCAGGTAGGCCTCGTTGAACAGGTGGCGGTCGAGCTTGGTGGTCTGGCTGTCCTGCACCAGCACGTGCGAGGCCTGGCTGATGCCGGCCAGCAGCTTGTGCACCGACTGCGTGGCATAGACCACCGAATGCTGTGGCCGCGCGCGCTTCTTGCCCATGGCATGGAAGGTGCCGTAGAACGGGTGGAAGGCCGCATGCGGAATCCAGGCCTCGTCAAAGTGCAGGTTATCGACATAGCCATCGAGCATGCCCTTGATGGTCTGGGTGTTGTAGAGCACGCCGTCGTAGGTGGACTGCGTCAGCGTCAGCACGCGCGGCTTGATTGCGGCCGCATCCACATCCTTGAGCAAGGGGTTGGCGCGGATCTTTTCCTGGATGGTGGCTGGTTCGAACTCGCTTTGCGGTATCGGGCCGATGATGCCGAAATGGTTGCGCGTGGGCTTAAGGAACACCGGAATGGCCCCGGTCATGATGATGCTGTGCAGTATCGACTTGTGGCAGTTGCGATCCACCACCACCACGTCGCCCGGCGCCACCGCGTGGTGCCAGACGATCTTGTTGGACGTGCTGGTGCCATTGGTGACGAAGAAGCAGTGGTCGGCGTTGAAGATGCGCGCCGCATTGCGCTCGGACTCGCCAATCGCGCCGTTGTGGTCCAACAGCTGGCCGAGTTCTTCCACCGCGTTGCACACGTCGGCGCGCAGCATGTTCTCGCCATAGAACTGGTGGTACATCTGGCCGACCGGGCTCTTCAAAAACGCCACGCCACCCGAGTGGCCTGGGCAGTGCCAGCTGTAGGAGCCATCCTCGGCATAGTCCAGCAGCGCCTTGAAGAACGGCGGCTGCACCCCCTCCAGGTAGCTCTTGGCCTCACGGATGATGTGCTTGGCCACAAACTCGGGCGTGTCCTCGAACATGTGGATGAAGCCGTGCAGCTCGCGCAAGATGTCGTTGGGCAGGTGGCGCGCGGTCTTGGTCTCGCCGTGCACGTAGATCGGCACCTCGACGTTCTTGCGCCGCACCTCCTCGATGAAGGCGCGCAAGCTGTGCACGATGGGATCCTGCCCCGTGCCCAGGGTGAACTCCTCGTCGTCGATGGACAGGATGAAGGCGCTGGCGCGGCTTTGCTGCTGGGCAAATTGGCTCAGGTCGCCATAGCTGGTCACGCCCAGCACCTCGAAGCCCTCGGCCTCTATGGCCTGGGCCAGCGCCCTGATCCCCAGGCCGGAGGTGTTTTCTGAACGATAGTCCTCGTCGATGATGACGATGGGAAAGCGAAATTTCATGCGCTGCCTCCGGCAACCGGGTCAATAAACAAAATAGGCGCGAAGTGTATGAAAAATGGGCTTGTTGCCTATGAAACTGCTGGTATTTCGCCCAAAATTCGTCGCACTGGAAACAAAAAACCACAATACGAGCCAAGGAGATACAACATGAACCTCAATCCCGCCACTCTCTGGTGGCTGATGGCAGGTGTCACCGTGGCCATAGAGCTGCTCAGCGGCACCTTCTACCTGCTGATGCTGGCCATAGGTATGGCCGCAGGCGCCGTGGCAGCGCACATGGGCCTGGGCCTGACGATGCAGATCGTGACCTGCGCCGTGGTCGGGGCCAGCACGGTGCTGGTGGCCTATATCAAGCGCCGCTCACGCCCGGGCGAACCCAGCCCCCGGGCCGAGCGCAGTGTGAATCTGGACGTGGGCGAAACCGTCTTCATCGACGCCTGGCAGGCCGACGGCACCGCTCAGGTCAAATACCGCGGCGCCAATTGGACTGCCATCCACCGTCCTGGCATCACCCCGTCGGTCGGCGCTCATCGCGTGGCCGAGCTGGTGGGCAACCGGCTGCTGGTCGATCCACTGTAACTTGAAATCACAGAAAGAATACCCCCCATGGAAGTCGCCATCGTCCTCTTCGTCATCGCCGTGATCTTCATCGCCCGCGCCGTCAAGATCGTGCCCCAGCAGCATGCCTGGGTGAAGGAGCGCCTGGGCAAGTACGCGGGTACCCTCTCGCCCGGCCCGAAGTTCATCATTCCCTTCATCGATCGCATTGCCTACAAGCACAGCCTGAAGGAAATTCCGCTGGACGTGCCCAGCCAGGTGTGCATCACCAGGGACAACACGCAGCTGCAGGTGGACGGCATCCTGTACTTTCAGGTCACCGACCCGATGCGCGCCAGCTACGGCTCAAGCAACTACATCAGCGCCGTGACGCAGCTGGCGCAGACCTCGCTGCGCTCGGTCATCGGCAAGCTGGAGCTGGACAAGACCTTTGAGGAGCGCGACCTGATCAATGCCAAGGTGGTCGAAGCCATCGACGAGGCGGCGCTCAACTGGGGCGTGAAGGTGCTGCGCTACGAGATCAAGGACTTGACGCCCCCAGCCGAGATCCTGCGCGCCATGCAGGCGCAGATCACCGCCGAGCGCGAAAAGCGCGCCGTGATCGCGACATCGGAGGGCAAGCGCCAGGAGCAGATCAACCTGGCCGAGGGCGAGCGCCAGGCCTTCATCGCCAAGTCGGAGGGCGAGAAGCAGGCCGCCATCAACAACGCCGAGGGCGAGGCCGCCGCCATCACCGCCGTGGCCGATGCCACCGCCGGCGCCATCGAGCGCATCGCCGCCGCCATCCGCCAGCCCAGCGGCGACCAGGCGGTGCAGCTCAAGGTGGCCGAGAAGGCCGTCGATGCCTACAGCAAGGTCGCCGCCGACGCCACCACTACCCTCATCGTGCCCAGCAACATGACCGAGGTCTCGGCCCTGGTGGCGTCAGCCATGAAGATGATCCAGACCAGCCAACGTTGATGCCTACTCCTGACTACCCGCGCACTGCACCAGCAGCCAGTCTCTGAAGGCCATGACCAGCGGCGTCTGCGCACGCGCTTCGGGGTAGACAAGGTAGTAGGCGTCGGCGCTCACAACCGCATCGTCAAACAATTGCACCAGGCCGGCGCTGGCCAGCTCCTGCGCGATCAAGAAGCGCGGCAACAGGGCCACGCCCTGGCCACACACCGCGGCCTGGGCAATCATGGCGAAATGCTCCAGGCGCGGGCCGCGCAGCGCCACGGTGGTGGGTGCGCCCACCTGTTCAAACCACTCGGCCCATTGCGTGGGGCGCGTGCTTTGCTGCAACAGCACCACGCGCGTCAGATCCTGCGGGCTGCGTATGCCATGCCCCTGGCGAAAGGCTGGGCTGGCCACGGGCACCACCTCTTCGCGCATCAGGAACTCGCACACGGCGCCAGGCCAGGTGGGGGCGCCAAAATGGATGGCGGCATCAAAAGGCGTGCCGGCAAAGTCAAACGGCTCGGTGCGCGCTGCACAGTTCACAGTTACATCAGGGTGCTGCGCCGTGAACGATCCCAGGCGCGGTATCAGCCAGCGCGTGCCCAGCGTGGGCAGCACGGCCAGGTTCAGCAGGCCGCCGGCATGCGAGAGCGCCATGGCCTTCTGCGTGCTGGCCGACAGCTGCTGCAGCGCTGCGCGTACATCGGCGGCGTAGACACGGCCGGCGTCGGTGAGCACGATGCGCTGGCGCACGCGGTGAAACAGCGCCATGCCCAACTGCTGCTCCAGCTGCCGTATCTGGCGCGACACGGCGCTTTGCGTCAGGTGCAGCTCCTGCGCCGCACGCGAGATGCTGGCGTGCCGCGCCGCGGCCTCGAAGGCCAGCAGATCCGCAATCGGCGGCAGAAATGTCTTGCGCAAGATGGTCATGCAGTTAAGGAATGATTGAAACACAAGGATGACACGGCCACTACGGTGCCAGCGCACTGTTTACGCCGCCAACACACACCGATACCCGAGATAACCCCAGGTAGTTCATACCAAATTTTCATGAAATAGTTCCAATTTATCGCTATGCACAGGCCCGTCAAGCATGGATAGTTGCGGCGTCGCAAAGCCAATACGATTCTTCAAGGAGACACAACATGGCAAGCTCGTACACCAAGATGGCTGCAACCGCCGCCGGCCTAGCGCTGTGGTGCGCCGCCCTGCCCGCGGCGCTGGCCCAGGCACCGTCGGCCACGCTGGACAAGATCAAGGCCTCGGGCAAGGCAGTGCTGGGGGTGCGCGAATCGTCGCCACCTATGGCCTACGCACTGGGCGCCAACGAAAAATACGTGGGCTACCACGTCGAGCTGTGCGAACGCGTGCTCAAGGAGATCGCGCCCACGGCCAAGCTTGAATACATGGCCATCACCGCACAAAGCACAATGCCCCTGGTGAGCAACGGCACGGTAGACATTGGCTGCGGCCCCACCACCAACAACCTGGCGCGCCAGCAGCAGGTGGCCTTCGCCGTCACCAGCTACGTGAGCGAGGTGCGCATGGCAGTGCGCAAGGACTCTGACCTCACTTCCATTGCCCAGCTGGGCGGGCGCACCGTGGCGGCCTCCACCGGTACCACGGCCGTGCAGCTGCTGCGCAAGCAGGAGCGCGTGGTGGGCTCGCCCATCAAGACCGTGCTCGGCAAGGATCACCACGAGAGCTTCATGCTGCTTGAATCCGGCCGGGCCGATGCCTTCGTGCTGGATGACAACATCCTGGCCGGCGTCATCGCCAACTCCAAGGATCCAAGCGCCTACCGCATCGTGGGCGAACCCCTGGGTGCCGAGCCCATTGCCCTGCTGTTTCGCAAGGACGACCCGGGCTTCAAGGCCGCCGTGGATGGTGTGCTCACGCGCCTGATGCAATCCGGCGAGATGGAAAAAATCTATACCAAGTGGTTTGTGAACCCCATCCCGCCCAAGAACGCCAGCCTGAACCTGCCCCTGGGCAACGCCCTGCGCCAGCTGTTTGCCACCCCGAACGACAAGCCGCTGGAAACCTACCAACAGTAAAGCCCACAATGTCTCCTGCCCTCACCCCTCGCACCGGCGGCCAGATCCTGGTGCGCCAGCTCATCACCCATGGTGTCCAGCAGCTGTTCTGCGTACCCGGTGAGAGCTACCTGGCCGTTCTCGACGCTCTGCATGACGCCGACATCGCCGTCACCGTCTGCCGCCAGGAGGGCGGCGCCGCGATGATGGCTGAGGCCCAGGGCAAGCTCACGGGCCGGCCCGGCATCTGCTTCGTGACACGCGGGCCGGGAGCGACCAATGCCTCGGCCGGCGTGCACATCGCCCACCAGGACTCCACGCCCATGATCCTGTTCGTGGGCCAGGTGGCGCGCGGCGCCAAGGGGCGCGAGGCCTTCCAGGAGCTCGATTACCGCGCCGTCTTTGGCACCATGGCCAAGTGGGTGGTGGACATCGACGACCCGGCGCGCCTGCCCGAGCTGATCTCACGCGCCTTCCACGTCGCCACCTCGGGCCGCCCCGGCCCGGTGGTCGTGGCCCTTCCCGAGGACATGCTGACCGAGGCCGCCAGCGTGGCCGACGCCCTGCCCTACCAAGTCACGGAAACCTGCCCCGGCACCGCCGCGCTGCAAGAGCTGCATGCACGCCTGCAGGGGGCGGAACAACCCGTCGTCATCCTCGGCGGCAGCCGTTGGTCCGACCAAGCCGTACGCGACATCGCCACATTTGCCGAGCACTGGCAACTGCCGGTGTACTGCTCGTTCCGCCGGCAGATGCTCTTCCCCGCCAACCACGCCAGCTACGCCGGCGACCTGGGTCTGGGCGTCAACCCCAAGCTGCTGGCACGCATGCGCGCGAGCGATCTCGTGCTGGTGCTCGGTGCCCGGCTGTCGGAAATCCCTTCGCAGGGCTACGAACTGTTCGATATACCCAATCCTGCACAGCCACTGGTGCATGTACATGCCGATGCCGACGAACTTGGCCGCCTGTACCGCCCGGCGCAGACCATACATGCCACGCCCCAGGCGATGGCCGCGGCGCTGGTCAGCCTGCTTCCAGCCACCGCACCGGGTTGGGCCGGACACACACAGGCGGCGCGCGCCGAATATCTGGCCTGGAGCGACCCCGCGCCCATCCGCATCCCCGGCCAGCTGCAAATGGGCGCCGTGATGCAGCACCTGAAGGGCGTACTGCCCGCCGACACGATCTTCTGCAATGGCGCGGGAAATTTCGCCACCTGGGTGCACCGTTTCTGGCCCTTCACCAGTTATGGCAGCCAGCTCGCGCCCACCAGCGGCTCCATGGGCTACGGCCTGCCGGCAGGTGTGGGCGCCAAGCGCCTATGGCCTGCACGCGAGGTAGTGGTGTTCGCCGGCGACGGCGACTTTCTGATGCATGGCCAGGAATTCGCCACCGCCGTGCAATACGGTCTGCCCCTGGTCGTGGTGCTGCTGGACAACGCCATGTACGGCACCATCCGCATGCACCAGGAGCGCGAATACCCCGGGCGCGTCAGCGCCACCGCGCTCAAAAACCCCGACTTCAAGGCCTACGCCCAGGCCTTCGGCGGCCATGGTGAGCGCGTCGAACGCACCGAGGACTTCGCCCCTGCCCTGGAGCGCGCCCGCGCCAGTGGCCTGCCGGCAATCCTGCACTGCTTCATCGACCCCGAGGCCATCACTCCGACCGGCACGTTGCAAGGCATACGCAACGCGGCGCTGACCAATGGCTGACAGCAAGGCGGCCCCAAGAAAACGAGGGCTTTTCTGCTGATCCGGCAAATCTGCAAGATTCCGCCACAAGCATGGCTATAATCGCGGGCTTCGGAGAGGTGGATGAGCGGTTTAAGTCGCACGCCTGGAAAGCGTGTGTGGGTTAATAGCCCACCGCGGGTTCGAATCCCGCCCTCTCCGCCATATTCAACATCGGCCCCTTGTGGGCCGTTGTTTTTTAAGGGTTTTTTGCGAATCAGGCACTTGCGGTAGGTCGTCATGGGAACAAAGCTGGGAACAACCGGCACAAGTACACCTCACGACAGCGACATGGCCTACCCGCCTGGAATGGAGCTACATGGCTCCAAATGGCGCATCAAGAAGCGGGTTCCGCAAGACCTGCTGCGCAAGCACCCTGACATCTACCCCTCCCAGTTTCTAACGCTCAAGACCGACGAGAGCGACCGCCGTGCTGCGGCTTCAAAAGCCTGGGTTTGGCTGGGAACACTGGAAGAAGAGTTCCTCCGGGTTCGAGAGACCGGCTCCAAGTTCAAGCGCGTATTGCTCCAAGGAGCGGCTGAAGAGATCATTCATGCGGCCATCCGTAGCTCACTCAGCGCGGATGAAGAAAGTCGCCAGAATGGGCTGGACGACTTCATGTTCGAGCGTCTTGGTTTGTCCATAGCAGAGCGTCGAGAGCGGGAGCGGCGCGTCATCGCTAGGGGGCAGATCGACGCTGAGGCAGAGGACATGGTCCATGACTGGCTCCAGGCCTTCGGGTATGACCTGGATCGTTCATCCACTGAGTTCAAGCAGTTCGCTGTCGAGTTCTTCCGGCGGACTCAGCGGGCGACTCAAACAATGCATTCCCGGTCGGAGGGTGGGAGTGTCAGGATTTCTGTGTGTGAGGCTGTTGAATCCGTCACTCAATCGTGAGGCGGCTTGGTGATCTTACTGGCCCGATCTGGTAAATCGGTCCTCGTAGAGGATCGCAAATTGGTTCATCGCTGATTTCCAGTGGTTGGCCGCCCGCCCCCAGTCCGCGGTGATGTTGCGCAGCGCCAGCCAG
>Ga0209369_1001618_pt1 | contig 10440 bp, 9 predicted proteins | sample EBPBio142010_DNA_FD_185865 | JGI IMG/M metagenome (GOLD analysis project Ga0209369, IMG submission 185865) | Wastewater treatment Type I Accumulibacter community from EBPR Bioreactor in Madison, WI, USA - Reactor 1_10/4/2010_ DNA (SPAdes)... | ecosystem: Engineered > Bioreactor > EBPR >... | reverse complement strand
CGCGCGGGGCTGGGTCGCGGGCCATCTGCCGACCTGCGCGCCGGGGCTCAGGGTGAACGCCTTCGCCACCGGGCTGGACCATCCGCGCTGGATCGAGGTTCTGCCCAATGGCGATGTGCTGGTCGCGGAATCGAAGGAACAGCCCGCCCCGCCCAAGACCCTGATGGACCACGCCGCCCATGCGACCATGCGCCGGGTCAAGGCCATCGGCGACAGCGCCAACCGCATTACCCTGTTCCGCGATGGCGATGGCGATGGCGTGGCCGAGTTCCGCACCGTGTTCGTCGAGAACCAGCGTCAGCCCTTCGGCATGGCGCTGGCGGGCGGGCGCTTCTATCTGGGCAATACCGACGGCATCAAGGTCTTCGACTATACTGCCGGGGCCACCGCGCTTCAGGGCGCGGGCGAAACCCTTGTGACGTTCAAGCCGCATGGCCACTGGACCCGCAGCCTGATCGTCTCGCCCGATGGCGGGCGCATCATGGCCGGTGTCGGCTCACTGTCGAATATCGGCGACCAGGGCATGGAGGCCGAGGAAGGCCGCGCCGCGATCTGGGAGTTGGACATCGCCACCGGCAAATCCCGCATCTTCGCCTCGGGCCTGCGCAACCCGGTCGGCATGGCGTGGGAGCCGGTCAAGGGCCAGCTCTGGACCGTGGTGAACGAACGCGACGGTCTGGGCGACGAGACCCCGCCCGATTACCTGACCTCGGTGCAGGACGGCGGCTTCTACGGCTGGCCCTATTGCTACTGGGGCAAGACCGTCGATGACCGCGTGCCGCAGGATGCGGCGTTGGTCGCCCGCGCGATCCAGCCCGATTACGCCCTGGGCGGCCATACCGCCTCGCTTGGCCTGTGCTGGATGCCCGAAGGCACCCTGCCCGGCTTTGGCAGCGGCATGGTGATCGGCCAGCACGGCTCGTGGAACCGCTCGATCCTGTCGGGCTACAAGCTGATCTTCGTGCCCTTCGCCAATGGCGCGCCTTCCGGCCCGCCGCGCGACATCCTGACCGGCTTCCTTTCGGCAGACGAGAAGCTGGCCTATGGCCGCCCGGTCGGCGTGGCAATCGGCGCTGACCGCAAATCGCTGCTGATGGCCGATGACGTGGGCGACGTGATCTGGCGCGTCACCGGGGCCTGACGTCACGCGGGATCAGGCCAGCAGGGCCACGGCCCCATGCGCCCCGACATAAAGCCCGACCAGAATGATCAGCGCGCCCGACAGATAGGGCGCGCGGCCCGCCAGCGCCGCCAGACGCGGCGACAGCCGCGAGGCCCGGCGCGCGCCGATGGCCGCCGCCGCGCCCACCCCCACCAGAACCAGCGCCAGCCCGATCGAGAAGCACAGGACCAGAACCGCGCCCAGCGGGATTTCCTTGAGTTGCAGGCAGATCAGCAGAACCGTGATCGCCGCCGGACAAGGCAATAGCCCGCCGGTCAGACCGAACAGCAGGATCTGCCCATTGGTCACGGTCTGGCCCTTGAAGCGGCGCTGGATATCGGCGGCATGGGCGCGCTCATGCGCGTCCTGATAGCCCTCATCGCCCAGATCAAGCCCCTCATCCTCGGCCGGTTCCGCCGCGCCGAAGGCAAGGTCATAGTGATGCGCATGGCCGCGATGCGACAGGGTCAGCCTGGCGGTGAAATCCTCCGGCAGATCGACCGGCGTGGCCGAGAGCAGAACGCCCTCCGCGACCCGGAAGGCATAGTGCCGCTCTGCCCCGCCCTGCGCAGGCTGCGCCGTCACCGTCACCTCTCCCGGCGCCCAGAATTGGCCGCTCAGCGCGGTGAACTGCCAGAACCGCTGCCCGTCGCGCGGCACCAGCGCCAGCGCGACATGACCATGGCCGGTGTCCAGCGTGCGGCTGTCCTCCGCTGCGCGCCGTGGTCATGATCATGGGAATGGCCGTGTGCATGCTCATGGTCATGGTCGTGGTGATGCCCGTGGTCGTGGGAATACGCCCGCGCCGCGCGGCGGTCAGACCAGGTGCGCCAGATCATCCACAGCGCCAGAAGGATGATGATGGCACCGGACAGAAGCTGGAACCAAGGTTCCACCGCCTCGGCATCGAGGCCCTGATACAGCCACATCCCACCCAGCGCGATGGCCCAGACCACCAGCGTGTGCGAGACGGTCGCAGCCAGCCCCAGCAGCACCGCCTGTTTCACCGTACCGCGCACCGCCACAATGAAGGCCGCCATGAGCGTCTTGGAATGGCCCGGCTCCAGCCCGTGCAGCGCGCCCAGAAGGATCGCGCTGGGAATGAAGAACCAGGCGCGTCCGCCACCCTGGGCAATCAGATCGGCAAAGGGGGTCATGGTCCCGGCCCTGAATCATCCTCCCCCCGGGGATAGACCCAAACCCGTGACCGGATCAATCCCCCCAGGGGGGATGCCTCAAAGTAGTTTCGCCAGCGCCCTGATGTCTTCCAGCGCGTGCGGCCCGGCCCCGTCATCGGCCATGCCCAGGCAATGATCCATATGGGCATGGATCATCTGCCGCTTGGCGGCCACGATCCCGCGCTCAACCGCCAGCAATTGCTGGGCCGTATCCAGGCAGGGGCGCCCCGCCTCGATCATCTGGATGACATGGCGCAGATGGCCCTCGGCGCGCTTCAGCCGCTTGATGATATCCGGGCCGACATCGTGGGAATGATCATGGGACATAGGACGACGATATCCGGGGATGGGGGATAGGGGCAAGCGCCGCGCGAGAGGGTGCGGCCTAATCCAGTGCCTCGAACCGCAGCACGCCCGCCACCCGCGACCTGCCCCCCGTGTCCGACGGATGCGCCACCCCGTCCATCACCGGCACTTCGGCGAAATCAAAGGGGCTGACGCCGTGGATACAGGCGACATTCACCCCGAATTCCTGCGGGTTCGACCGGCGCTGGTGATGGGTGTAGATGCCGCAGGTCTTGCAAAACCAGTGTTTCGCCGTGCCGGTGTTGAACTGATAGAGGGTCAGATTGTCCTGCCCGCCCAGAAACTCGAAATCCTCGGCCCGGGCCGAGACCGCAATCGCCCCGCGCATCCGGCAATAGGAACAGGTACAGCGCCGCACGCTGGCAAAGCCCTCGGGCAGGGTCAGCCGGAACCGCACCTTGCCGCAATGGCAGGCGACCTCGTGGCGTGTCTGGTTCGCGCGCATCCGCCCTGCCCCTCTCTGGTTTGTGCCGGAGCCTAGACCGCGTCCGGCCCCGGCCACAAGCTCAGGTCAAGGGCGTCATCACGCCCTTGCGATAGGCCGGGCGTTCGGTCAGGCGGCGATACCAGCCCTCGAGATGCGGCAGGGCGGGCCGCTCGATCTCCATGGTGAACCAGCCATAGGCGATGACGCCCAGGGGAATGTCGCCAAAGCCGAACGCGCTGCCCGACATCCAGTCCTGCCGCGACAGGACGTCGTCGGCCAGCCCCAGCACCTTGCCGCATTGCACCCGGCCGCGCTCCATCGCCGCCTCGTCGCGCTCGCCCGGGCCCAGCCGCACCTTGTTCCAGAACAGGTCGCGAAACGGCGCGGCGAAGGACAGCGAGGTCCAATCCATCCATTTCTCCGCCGCCGCCCAGGCCTTGGCATCGGCAGGCGCAAAGGGCGCCGCGCCATAGGCCCGCGCCAGATAGCGCACGATCACGTTGGATTCCCACAGGACCAGCCCGCCATCTTCCAGCACCGGCACCAATCCGTTCGGGTTCATCGCCCGGTATTCCGCCGAATTCACCAGGCCGAACGCGCCCCCCGCCGGGACATGCTCATAGTCCAGCCCCAGCTCCTCGGCGCACCACAGCACCTTGCGCACATTGGTCGAATTCTCGCGCCCCCAGATCTTCATGCCTTTTTTTCCTTGTCATTGTCGGTTGGGTCTTCGATCGCCCGCCGCATCTGCTCTTTGATGCGCTGGGCGATAAAGTCGGTGAAAAGCCGCAGCTTGGGGTCCTTCAGCCGCCGGTGCTGCGACAGGCTGGACAATTGCACCGGCACGGGCGGCGTCGCCGCGCAGACCTGCACCAGCCGCCCGTCGCGCAGATATTCCGCCACTTCGAACAGTGGTTTCATCACGATGCCGCGCCCGTCCAGCGCCCAGCCGGTCAGCACGTCGCCATCGTCGCTTTCGAAAGGACCCGAAACCTCGAACCGCCGCGGCCCGTCGGGGGTCTGCAAGCTCCACTGAAACTCTTTCGCGCCGGGAAAGCGAAGGTTCAGGCAATCATGCCCGTCGCGCACCAGCGCCGCCCCATCCGCAGGCATCCCGCGCCGCGCGATGTAATCCGGCGCGGCGCAAAGAACACGCGGGCAATCGGCGATCAGCCGCACTTTCAGGCTGCTGTCTTCCAGAATCCCCAGATGGAAGGCCACGTCTATGCCTTCGGCCACCACGTCGATCACCCGGTCCGACAGGCGCAGCCGCAGGTCGATCTGCGGATAAAGATCCTTGAACCCCGGCACCTGCGGCGCGATCAGCCTCCGCCCGATACCCAGGGGCGCCGCCACAAGGATCGTGCCGCGCGGGTTCTGCGTGACATCCATCACCGCCGCCTCGGCCTCGTCGATTGCCTCCAGCACGCGGCGCGCCCCGTCATAGAAGATGCGGCCATTCTCGGTCGCCTGCAGGCTGCGCGTGGTGCGGTTGAACAGACGCACCCCCAGATGCTTTTCCAGCTCCGAGATTCGCGCCGAAGCCACGGCCGGCGAGGTGCGCTGGTCGCGCGCGGCCGAACTCATGCTGCCCAGTTCATAGACACGGACGAACATGCGGATATTGTTCACATAGCTCATCGGCCCACCCGGCGATTATTCAGCACGATTTGAAAGTGATCCGGCATTTGAAAGGATTATCAGGAAATCCGGCTTGGGTATAGCCTTGGGCCAAAGAACAGGGGGCACGCGCATGTATGACTGGCTGGTTTTGGGCGAATGGATCGAGATCGCGGTCCGCTGGCTGCATGTGATCACCGCCATCGCCTGGATCGGGTCCAGCTTCTATTTCGTCGCGCTCGACCTTGGCCTGCGCAAGACGCCCTCGCTGCCGCCGCTCGCCCATGGCGAGGAATGGCAGGTCCATGGCGGCGGCTTCTACCACATCCAGAAATACCTGGTCGCGCCAGAATTCCTGCCCGAGCATCTGGTCTGGTTCAAATGGGAAAGCTACGCCACCTGGTTGTCGGGCTTCGCCATGCTGGTGCTGGTCTATTACCTGGGCGCCGACCTGTTCCTGATCGACCCCACGGTGATGGAACTGGCGCATTGGCAGGCCATCGGCCTGTCGCTGGCCTCGCTTGCCTTCGGCTGGCTGGTCTACAACCAGATCTGCAAGACCTTCGTCGCCGCCAACCAGACGCTTGTGATGGTTGCACTGTTCGTCGTGCTGGTCGGCATGGCCTATTTCTACACCTCGGTCTTCTCGGGTCGCGCCGCCATGCTGCATCTGGGCGCCTTCACCGCCACAATCATGTCGGCCAATGTCTTCATGATCATCATGCCGAACCAAAGGAAGGTCGTGGCCGACCTCAAGGCGGGCCGCGTGCCCGATCCGAAATACGGCAAGATCGCCAAGCAGCGCAGCACCCACAACAATTACCTGACGCTGCCCGTGCTGTTCCTCATGCTGTCGAACCACTACCCGCTGGTCTTCGCCACGCAATACAACTGGATCATCGCCAGCCTGGTCTTCCTGATGGGCGTCACCATCCGCCACTGGTTCAACACCCGCCACGCGGGCAAGGGCAACCCGCATTGGACCTGGCTGGTGACGGTTATCCTGTTCCTGATCGTGGCCTGGCTCTCCACCGCCCCCCTGCGCACGCCGCCCGCCGAGGCCGCGCTGTCGCCGCAGGCCACGCGCTATGCCCAGGCCGAAGGGTTTGCGGATGTCGTCTCGATCGTCCAGGGCCGCTGTTCCATGTGCCATGCCGCCGAGCCGGTCTGGGACGGGCTGCACTGGCCGCCCAAGAACGTGGTTCTGGAAACCGAGGCCCAGATCGCGCATGAGGCGCCGCGCATCGCGCTTCAGGCGGGCTATTCCCACGCCATGCCCCCCGGCAACCTGTCCTATATGGAACCCGAGGAACGCGCCGCCATCGTCGCCTGGGTCCGCGCGGCGGGCGGGATCTAGGCCCGAATTTTCGCCGAAAATTCACCACGTCCCGCGCCCGCCTTTGCAGGTGCAGAAATCTTCCGGCATTGAACCTGCCCGCAACAGGCGCTAACCCCGTAGACGACGTGCTATCGGAGGTTCGCCATGCCCGCCTATCGTTCCCGCACCACCACCCATGGCCGCAACATGGCCGGGGCCCGCGGCCTCTGGCGCGCCACCGGCATGAAGGATGGCGATTTCGGCAAGCCGATCATCGCCATCGTGAACTCTTTCACCCAATTCGTGCCCGGCCATGTCCATCTGAAAGACCTGGGCCAGCTTGTGGCGCGCGAAGTCGAGGCGGCAGGCGGCATCGCCAAGGAGTTCAACACCATCGCGGTCGATGACGGCATCGCCATGGGCCATGACGGGATGCTCTACTCGCTGCCCTCGCGCGAGATCATCGCCGACTCGGTCGAATACATGGTCAATGCCCATTGCGCTGACGCCATGGTCTGCATCTCGAATTGCGACAAGATCACCCCCGGCATGCTGATGGCCGCGATGCGGCTGAACATCCCCGCCGTCTTCGTCTCGGGCGGGCCGATGGAGGCCGGCAAGGCGGTGATCAAGGGCAAGGAAGTGGCGCTCGACCTGATCGACGCCATGGTCTACGCCGCCGATGACAAATATTCCGATGCCGAGGTCGAGGCGATCGAGAAGGCCTCCTGCCCGACATGCGGCTCCTGCTCGGGCATGTTCACGGCAAACTCCATGAACTGCCTGACCGAGGCGCTGGGCCTGTCGCTGCCCGGCAATGGCTCTACCCTTGCCACCCATGCCGACCGCAAGCGCCTCTTCGTCGAGGCGGGCCGCCTGATCGTCGACGTGACCAAACGCTATTACGAACAGGACGACGCCTCGGTCCTGCCGCGCAATGTGGCGAACAAGAAGGCCTTCGAGAATGCGATGGCGCTGGATATCGCCATGGGCGGCTCGACCAACACCGTCCTGCATATCCTTGCCGCCGCGCAGGAAGGCGGCATCGACTTCACCATGGACGATATTGACGCCCTCTCGCGCAAGGTGCCCTGCCTGTGCAAGGTCGCACCGGCCAAGCAGGACGTGCATATGGAGGACGTCCACCGCGCCGGCGGGATCATGGCGATTCTCGGCCAGCTGGACAATGCGGGGCTTCTGAACCGCGACACCACCACCGTCCACAGCCCCACCCTGGGCGCGGCGCTGGACCATTGGGACATCAGCCGCACCAACCACGACACGGTGCGCAATTTCTTCATGGCCGCGCCGGGCAATGTCCGGTCGGCCACCGCCTTCAGCCAGGAAAAGCGCTATGCCGCGCTCGATCTCGACCGCGAGAAAGGCGTGATCCGCAGTGCGAAACACCCCTTCTCCAAAGATGGCGGGCTGGCGGTCCTGAAAGGCAATATCGCGCTCGACGGCTGCATCGTGAAGACGGCGGGCGTGGACGAATCGATCCTGGTCTTCTCCGGCCCCGCCCGGGTCTTTGAATCGCAGGATGCCGCCGTCTCGGCGATCCTGACCAACAAGATCAAGGAAGGCGACGTGGTCGTCATCCGCTATGAAGGGCCGAAGGGCGGGCCGGGCATGCAGGAAATGCTCTATCCGACCAGCTATCTGAAGTCGAAGGGCCTGGGCAAGGCCTGCGCCCTTCTGACCGATGGCCGCTTCTCGGGCGGCACCTCGGGCCTGTCGATCGGCCATGTCAGCCCCGAAGCGGCGGCGGGCGGCACGATCGGCCTCGTGCGCGAAGGCGACATGATCGACATCGACATCCCCGCCCGCACCATCAGCCTGCGCGTGTCGGAGGCAGAACTGGCGACGCGCCGGGCCGAGCAGGACCGCAAGGGCTGGAAGCCCGAAGCCAAGCGCAGCCGCAAGGTCACCTCGGCGCTCAAGGCCTATGCGCTTCTCGCGACCAGCGCCGACAAGGGCGCGGTGCGGCAACTGCCCGACGAGGCGTAAGCCCGCGACGTTTCTAAAGAAATCGGGCCGGAGCCTTCAAAGGCTCCGGCCCGCGGCATTCAAACCTTCCGCCAGTCGCGATTTTTTGCCGAAAGATCGCCCGGCCCGTCTCGAACCGCCTCAATCCCCCAGCTTGGCATGGACCTCGTCCAGGTCCACCTCGCCCTTGGGCATCTTGTTGCCTGGATTGTCGAAGTCATATTTGAACAGCTGGAAGTCGCGCTTGTAGATTTCCCAGACCAGATGCATCGACAGGTCGTCGAAATAATCCTCGACCGGATGCAGCCGCTTCGGCCCATGCCCCTCGCTTTCGTTGAAGCGCGGGATCTGCTTCAGGTCGACCTTGTGCTTGACCTTGATGTGGTCCAGCACCTTCTGCATCCCTGGATTGAAATCCTCGGTAAAGAAGATCTGGTCATAGCGCCCGCCATTCACGATGAATGTCGCGATATGGCCCGACATGGCCGACCAGTGGATGTCCGGCTCCATCGGTTTCTTGAAGCGGATGGTGTCTCGCGCGAACAGCAGGAAGCGGCGGAAGCTCTTGATCTGGTCGAACTCCTCCTTGCCCTCGGGCCCGCCGACCTCGATCCCGTATTTCTGCACCAGCATCGGCACCAGATTGCCGCGATAGCGCTTGCCGTTGCGCTGGATGCCGCAGATCTTATCGAAGAAGCTCGACAGGATGCGGGTGTAAGGGTTGCGCACGCAGGTGAAGGCATAGCTTTTATGCGCCTTCACGTTCTTCTCGATCAGCGGCTGGCTTTGCTCCTGCGCCCATTTGTGCAGGCCGGTCGTGGAGTCATGAATGTCGCCGTCGAAGAAACGGCCATGATCCGAGTAATACATGATCTGGCCGATGGTCGAGCAGGCGCATTTCGGCACCACGCGATAGACCACGCTCTCGCTTTCCGTCATCCATGTGCCGGGAAACCCCATCGCCTGTCACCTCTGCCTCAACCGGGTCGCTTCTCGGGCGGAGCTTGACCGCCTGGGACCCCTTTGACGCGAAAAGATCAAAGAACCTCTGTCCTTTCAAGGAAGCATAAGTCAATTTGCGGAAACAATGCGCGCAAGACACCCCAGCGCCACGACAGGACGGCCCGGACGTGAAGACCAGCAGGACCTTTCCAGCATGACGGCGGCCTGAATGGCGACGATCGCCTATATCCTGCTCTGCCACAAGGACCCCGACGGGATCATCGCCCAGGCCCAGCGCCTGACGGCGGCGGGCGACTGCATCGCCATCCATTTCGACGCCCGCGCCCGGCGCGAGGATTTTGACCGCATCCGCGCGGCGCTGGCCGACAATCCGGGCGTGGTCTTCGCGCGGCGCCGGGTCAAATGCGGCTGGGGGGAATGGAGCCTGGTCGATGCCAGCCTTCAGGCCATCCGCGCCGCGGTCGAGGCCTTCCCCCGCGCGACGCATTTCTACATGCTCTCGGGCGATTGCATGCCGATCAAATCGGCCGAATATGCCCGCGCCTTCCTGGAGCGCGAGGATGTCGATTACATCGAAAGCTTCGATTTCCACAATTCCGACTGGATCAAGACCGGCATCAAGGAAGAGCGGCTGATCTATCGCCACTGGTTCAACGAACGCAGCCAGAAAGCCTGGTTCTACCGCTCGCTGGCCTGGCAGAAACGCCTGGGGCTGGAACGCAAGATCCCCGCCGATCTTGTCATGCAGATCGGCAGCCAATGGTGGTGCCTGCGCCGCCGCACCGTCGAATGGGTGCTCGACTTCATCGCCAAGCGCCGCGACGTGATGCGCTTCTTCCGCACAAGCTGGATCCCGGACGAGACCTTCTTCCAGACCCTTGTCCGCCATCTCGTGCCGGAACAGGAAATCCGCACCCGTCCGTTGACCTTCCTGATGTTCACCGATTACGGGATGCCGCTGACCTTCTACAACGACCATTACGACCTTCTGCTGTCGCAGGATTATCTCTTCGCCCGCAAGATCAGCCCCGATGCGCAAGAGCTGAAGGACCGGCTGGGCCAGCTTTACGCCGCACGCGGCAAGCGATTCCAGATCTCGAACGAGGGGCGCAGCCTGTTCCAGTTCCTCACCGGCCGCGGCCGCATCGGCCGCCGCTTCGCACCGCGCTTCTGGGAAACCGAAACCTCGCTGGGCCGCGAACGCACGCTGATGATGGTGACCTGCAAGAAATGGCATGTCGCCAAGCGTCTGGTCGACCGCGTCCGCCAGGTCACCAACCTGCCCGCCATCGACTATCTCTTCAACGAGGGCGCCACCCCCCTGCCCGATCTGGGCGGCATCCAGTCCACCCTGGAAAAGCGCACCCGCCACCGCCGCGCGCTGGTGCGGATGCTGTTCGACTATTGGCAGACCGACCGG
>Ga0209369_1001617_pt1 | contig 10446 bp, 8 predicted proteins | sample EBPBio142010_DNA_FD_185865 | JGI IMG/M metagenome (GOLD analysis project Ga0209369, IMG submission 185865) | Wastewater treatment Type I Accumulibacter community from EBPR Bioreactor in Madison, WI, USA - Reactor 1_10/4/2010_ DNA (SPAdes)... | ecosystem: Engineered > Bioreactor > EBPR >... | reverse complement strand
GCGCCACCAACTCCGACCGCTTCGATTTCGTTGCCCACCATCGCGGCATGTTCAGCCGCCTCGGCCTGACCGAGGCGCAGGTGAACCGGCTGCGGGAAGAGCATGGCATCTACATGGTCGGCGACAGCCGGATCAACATCGCCGGACTGAATGCCAGGACCGTCCCCGTGCTCGCCGCGGCCATCGCGCAGGTGATCTGACCGATCATGCTGGCCGTCGTCCTGTCCCTTGCAGCGGCGGCGGCTTTCGCTGGATCGGCGATGTTCATCGACTCGGTCCCGGCGCGGGTCGGCCCCTTGCAGCTGTCGCGCTGGCAGATGGGGCTGGCCTTCCTGATGACCGCCGCAATCGTGCTGGTGACGGGCGGCTGGCGCAGCCTGGACCTGCCGATGATCCTCTGGCTCACCGCCTCCTCGGCCTCCGGCATCATGATCGGCTCGCTGACCTATATCGCGACGATCCAGTTCACCGGGCCGCGCATCTCGGCGCTTCTTTTCACCACCGCCGCACCCTTCGCGCTGGCGCTTGGCTTCGGCTTTCGGGGCGAGACGGTGAGCCCGCTTCAGGCCGCGGGCGTCGGGCTGATCGTCGCCGGGATCGCGCTGGCCGTGATGGGGCCGAAGCAGGACGAAGGCGCGCGGGTGCCGAAGCCGCTGTGGATCGGGATTTCCATCGGCCTCCTCACCTCGCTCGCGCAGGCGCTGGGAAGCCTGCTGGCCCGCCCCGCCATGCTGGCCGGGGCCGACCCGGTGGCGGCGATGGCGGTGCGGTCGGGCACCGGCGCGCTGTTCTTCATCCTCCTCCTCGCCCTTCCGGCCTTCCGCCCCGCCGCCCTGCCCTCGCCGGTCGCGATCCGGCAGATCGGGCTTTCCGCGCTGGCCGGGATGGTCGTCGGCATGTCCTTTCTGATGGCCGCGCTGGCGGTGGGGGACGTGGGGATCGTGACCACGCTGTCCTCGACCACGCCGATCCTGATCCTGCCGATGGTCTGGGCTGTCTACCGCCGGGCGCCCCGACCGTTTGCCTGGGCGGGGGCGGCGCTGGCAGTGGCGGGGACGGCGCTGATCAGCGCGACGAACTGAGGGTGGGTGTCCACGGTGGACATTTTCATATTACATATTGATATCAATATCTTGATCGCGGGCGTTAGGGATTGGTTAACCACTTCTCACCGCGTCGATTGCCCGCAGGGCAGCTGACACATTTGGACCAACAGCAAGCGCAGGGAAGGGCCTGCTACCGGCTGGCCCGCCAGGCGGCCAGAAGGCCCGCGGCGGCGATCAGGGCCATGCCGGTGAAGGCAGGCGCGTCGGGCAGCTGGCGGAAGACCAGCCAGCCCAGGCAGGTCGCAAAGGCGATGTGCAGGTAGTTGACCGGGGCGAGGGTGGAGGCCGGGGCCTCGCGGTAGGCAGAGGTCAGGAGCAGGTGGCCGAGGGTCGCGCAGGTGGCGTAGACCAGCACCAGCCCGGCGTCGGGGGCATTGGGCCAGACCGCGACGCCCAGCACCAGAACCATCGCGACCGACAGCACCGACCCGACCAGCGCGGTGTGGAAGAGGAGCGCCATCGTCGTCTCGGTCCGGGTCAGGACGCGGGTCAGGAGATGATAGCCGCTGCCGAGAACCGCATTCAGAAGGCAGAGCGCCACGCCCCAGGGGTCGAGCCCGCTGCCCGGCCGGGCGATCAGCAGCACCCCGGCGAAGCCCAGTGCAGCGCAGAGCCAGCCGAGCGGGCTGACCTTTTCGCCCAGGACCGGGCCGGAGGCGAGCATGACGAGGACGGGCGTGATGTAGATGATCGCCACCGTCTCGGCCACCGGCATCACCCTGAGGGCGAGAAGCATGGTGCTGGTGGCGAGCGCCAGCAGAAGCCCGCGCAACAGGACGAGCCCCGAGCGCCGGGTGCGCCAGACCGCGCTGCGGTGGCGGGGCCACATGGTGGCAAGGACGAGGACCAGATTGATCAGGTAGCGCGCGGACAGGATCAGCGGGGCGGCGTAGAGCATCGAGAGATGCTTGCCCAGCGTGTCGCCCGCCGCGAAGAGCAGCGTCGCGGCCATCACCAGCGCCACGCCCTTCAACGGATCGCCTTCGGGATGCATCATCTCTCCTTGATCGGGTGAACCTAGAAGGGGATGGAGGCGGAGGGAAGATACTTGACCTCCGCGCCTGCCGAACCGTCGAAGTGGAGGCCAGCCGCCAGACCCGCTGGATACTCGTCGACAGAAGCTCGGCCGGTCATGCCCGGCGTTCCGGGGGAGCCAGGCTGGGACATGTTTTGATCGCAGTCTCAATCTTCTTGGCGGGCGACGATCAATCGAAGTTGAGGGAGGCGCGGCCCGCACAGGCGAACGGCCCGCGGGAGGCTTCCCGCGGGCCGCTGCGGTGGTGAGTGGCTGCTTAGCTGTGATAGGCCTGTTCGCCGTGGCTGATGAGGTCGAGGCCCTGACGCTCGGTGTCGCTGTCGACCCGGAGACCGATGGTCAGGTCGACCAGCTTGTAGGCGACGAAGGATACGATGCCGGACCAGAGGATCGTGATGATCACGCCCTCGACCTGCACCCAGAGCTGGGCGCCCATCGCGTAGTCGTCGCCCTTGACCCCGCCGAACGCTGCGGCCGAGAGGACGCCGGTCAGCACCGCACCGATGATCCCGCCGACGCCGTGGATGCCGAAGACGTCCAGGCTGTCGTCATAGCCCATCTTGTGCTTCACGGTCGTCACGAAGAAGTAGCAGCCCAGCGAGACGATCACGCCAAGCAGGATCGCGCCCATCGGGCCGATGGTGCCGCAGGCCGGGGTGACGGCGACAAGCCCCGCCACCATGCCCGAGGCCGCGCCCAGCATCGAGGCCTTGCCGCGTGCCATGCCCTCGATGGCGCACCAGGTCAGCGTCGCCGCCGCGGTGGCGATGAAGGTGTTGATCATCGCCAGCGTCGCTCCGCCGTTTGCTTCGAGGTTGGAGCCGACATTGAAGCCGAACCAGCCGACCCAGAGCATCGAGGCGCCGATCATGGTCATCACCATCGAATGCGGGGCCATGTTGTCCTTGCCGAGGCCGACGCGCTTGCCGATCACCAGTGCTCCGACCAGTGCCGCGATCCCGGCGTTGATGTGGACGACCGTGCCGCCGGCAAAGTCGATGGCGCCCTTGAGGAACAGGTAGCCGTTCGCATCCCAGACCATGTGGGCGATCGGGAAATACGAGAAGGTGCCCCAGAGGACCGAGAAGACGAGGACCGCCTTGAACTTCACCCGTTCGGCGAAGGCGCCGATGATCAGCGCGGGGGTGATCGCGGCGAAGGTCATCTGGAAGGTGATGAACAGATATTCCGGGATCACATAGCCCGCCGAGAAGGTCGCGGCCATGCTGTCGGCGGTGATGCCCGTCAGGAAGAGCTTCCCGGTGCCGCCCCACCAGGCGCTGGTCGAGCCGCCGAAGGCGAAGGAATAGCCGTAGATCACCCAGACGATCATCATCACGCAGGCGACGACCGTGGTCTGCATCAGGATCGACAGCATGTTCTTCGACCGCACGAGGCCGCCGTAGAACAGCGCCAGGCCCGGGATCGTCATGAACAGGACCAGCACGGTCGAGATCATCATCCAGCTGACATCGCCCTTGTCCATGACCGGGACGACTTCCTCGGCCACAACTTCGGCTGCGGCCTCGGTGGCCTCCTGCGCCCAGACAGGCAGGCTGGCGAGAAGCGCGGCCGAGAGCGCGCCGAGGCCAGCGAGTTTCGTTTGCATCTTCATTTCCGGAGTTCCCCTCTTCCCGCTCTTACAGCGCATCGTCATTGGTTTCGCCGGTGCGCACCCGCACGGCCTGTTCGACGTCCAGCACGAAGATCTTGCCGTCGCCGATCTTGTCGGTCCTGGCCGTCTTCTGGATCGTGGCGACCACCTGGTCGGCCAGGGCATCGGCGACCACGATCTCCAGCCGGACCTTCGGCACGAAGTTCACGGCGTATTCGGCGCCCCGGTAGATTTCGGTATGGCCCGACTGGCTGCCGAACCCCTTGATCTCGGTCACCATCATGCCGCGCACGCCGATGGCGGTCAGCGCCTCGCGGACCTCGTCGAGCTTGAACGGCTTGATTGCTGCAATGATGAGCTTCACCTTCTGTCCCCTCGTTTCCGTTGCATCAGGGCGCACCCTTCGACCGGAATGAGGCGGGCGGATGCTGCAACTGCACAAGGAATGACCGCGCGCCAGGGCGGCGACGGGGGCGTGACGGGCAGAATTTCTGCACCTTGGGGGGCAGATGCCCAATTCTTGAGCGGCAAAGCGATGCGAATCGTGGTCGGCCCGACTTCGCTTTCCGGGAAATCCGGGCTATGGTCGCCGTCAAACGGGCTGGAATGGCCCAGGTCACGAGTTGGCAGAGCAGGCATGGCAGCGAAAGACCGGGGGCGCGGCCCCCTTGTGGCGGACAGACGGTATTCCTCCTCGCGCGCGGCCCCGTCGGGCGGCGGGCCGAAGAAGCCTGCCCCCCCGAAAGCGGCCAAGCCGAAGCGCAGCCGGACGCCAAGGCCCCGGCGGCAGCATGGGCTGGTGGTGGGTCTGATCCTGGCGGTCTGGCGGGTCTTCTGGGGCATCGCCTGGCGCGGGGCGGCGATCGGGGCGCTGATCTATGGCGGGATCGTCTGGTATTTCTACGCGCAACTGCCCGAGGTGGCAGACCTGATCGACGGCCGGGCGCGGGGCTCGGTCACGATGCTGGACCGCAACGGCGAGGTCTTCGCCTGGCGGGGCGAGACCTTCGGGGGCATGGTGACGGCGGGCAGCGTCTCGCCCTGGCTGCACGATGCGGTCGTGGCGACCGAGGACAAGCGCTTCTACTGGCATTTCGGCATCTCGCCCCGGGGCATCGCCAGCGCGATCCGCATCAACCTGGCCGAGGGACGCGGGGCGTTCGAGGGCAACGGCGGGTCGACCATCACCCAGCAGACGGCCAAGCTTCTGTGCCTTGGGGTGAAATGGGACCCGAAGCTGTGGAAGTCCGAGGCCGATTACGAGAAGGACTGCCGCAAGGGCGGCATCTGGCGGAAGCTGAAGGAAGTGCCCTTCGCGATGGCGATGGAGGCGAAATACTCCAAGGAAGAGATCCTGACGATCTATTTCAACCGAGCCTATCTGGGCGCGGGCGCGCGGGGCTTCGAGGCGGCGGCACAGCGCTATTTCGGCAAATCGGCGAAGGATGTCGGCGTGGCCGAAGCGGCGATGCTGGCGGGGCTTCTGAAGGCACCCTCGACCTATGCGCCCACGGCCAGCATGGAGCGCGCGCGCAACCGCGCGGCGGTGGTGATCGGCCTGATGCAGGAGCAGGGCTACCTGACCAAGGCCGAGGCGGATGACGCGCTGGCCCATCCGGCGGTGCTGTCGAAGGCGGCCAAGCAGAAGTCGGGCGGCTATTTCGCCGACTGGGTGATGGAGACGACCCCGGATTATCTGGCGCGCGACACCACCGAGGATGTGGTGATCGAGACGACGCTGGACCAGGACCTGCAGAAGAAGGCCGAGGAGGCGCTGGCCTGGGTCTTCGAGAACAAGGTCAAGGACGGGTCCAAGGCCCAAGCCGCCATCGTGGTGATGAGCGCGGACGGCGCGGTCCGGGCGATGGTGGGCGGGCGGAACCTGCCCAATGCGGGCGATTTCAACCGGGCGACCCAGGCCCTGCGGCAGACAGGATCGACCTTCAAGCCCTTCATCTATGCCGTGGCGATGGACCTGGGCTACAGCCCGATGGACTATGTCGAGGACACGCCGATGTGCATCTACACGGCCGGGTCGGGCGACTGGTGTCCGCAGAACTACGACAAGAAATTCAAGGGCCAGATCACCCTCACGCAGGCGCTGGCCGAAAGCCGGAACATCCCGGCGGTGCGGGTCAGCGAGGCGGTGGGCCGCGATCTGGTCAAGCAGGTCGCGACTGATTTCGGCCTGGCGCAGAACTTCGCCGACGGTCCGGCGCTGGCGCTTGGCGTGTCGGAATCGACGCTGATCGACATGACCGGGGCCTTCGCGGGCATCCTGAACGGCGGATCCTCGGTCACGCCCTACGGGTTGCAGGCGCTGAAGCTGAAGGGGATGGACGAGCCTCTGTTCGGCGCGGGCGGCGGGATCGGCGAACGGGTGATCAGCGAGAAGGCGGCCCATGCGCTGACCTACATGATGACCGAGGTGCTGAACTCTGGCACCGGGGGACGGGCGCGGCTGAAAGATCGCGAGGCTGCGGGCAAGACCGGCACCACACAAAGCGCGCGCGACGCCTGGTTCGTGGGCTTCACGGCGGATTATGTCGTCGGCGTCTGGATGGGCTATGACGACAACAAGCCGCTGACCGGCGTCACCGGCGGGGGACTGCCGGCGGAAATCTGGCACGAGGTCATGGTGCGGGTGAACGAAGGCCTGCCCGCGAAGCCCCTGATCAAGGAGATCCCCGAGTCCACCTATGCGCCCCTTGGCACCGGCACCGGCGAAGGCGCCGTCGCGCCCGAGGACGTGCCCTATTTCGACGATCCGAACGCGCCCACCTATGACGAGGTCTACGTCGACCCGACAACCGGCGAATCCATCCCGGTCTATGACGGCCCGCCGCCGGATGGCGCGGTGCTGGAGGGGCCGGTGCGGGGCGCGCCCCGCGGGGACGACCTGGTCGACCAGCTTCTGGATGGCATGCTGGGCGGGAACAACTGACCCGCTTGCCGGGCGGGCTTGTCGGGCATAGCCTTTCCTGACAGGTTCGCCTGACCGGAGAGCGCCATGCGCATCGTGGAGCAGACCCCTGACCGTCTGGTGCTGGAGATCCTCCCCGTTGCGCTGATGGTGCTGTGCGTCGGGCTGTTCCTGCTGTTCTTCGTTCTTGGTTTCGGAATGCGGCTGATCCTGCCCGCCATCGCGGGGTTGACGCGGATGCCCGAGATGGGCCTCTCCGCCTTGCCCCGGATGCCCGGCATGAACGTCCTGGGCTATGCCTCGGTCATTCCGCTTCTGGTCGGGGTGTTCCTGATCGAGACCCGGCGGCTGACCTTCGACCGCCCCTCCGGCAAGGTGACGATGGCCAGCCGGGGCATCATGGGCCGCGGCGAGGCCGCCTATCCGCTGGCCGACTTGCAAGGCGCGACGCTGGCGGCGAGCCGGTCGAACGGTTCCGGCACCACCTATCGGGCGGTGATGCACTTCTCTGGCGCGACAGGGCAGGTGCCGGTGACACCCTATTCGACCAGCGGCCCGGGGCCGTCGCGGACGGTCGAGGCGATCAACGGCTGGCTCGGGCCCAGGGTGAGCTTTGTCGGGGGACAGTCCATCAACCTGTCCAGTGCGCAGGCTCAAGAGGCACTGGCCGCGCTGGAGAAGCTGGGGATCAAGCTGCCGCAGTAGTGTGGGTGCAATGCGGCGGCAAATTTCAGCCTGTCATCCCCGCGGAAGCGGGGACCCATTGCATCATCTGGGTCCCCGCTTCCGCGGGGATGACAGGGGAGACGCGGGATGACAGGTTACGCGCCTTGGCCGATCCGGCGTGCGGGTCCAACTGCGAGGAGGAGGCGAAGCCGAACGAGGAGCCGCCCGTCAGAGCTTTGCGAGATCGGCGATCAGGCGGTCGAGGTCGCCGCCGCGCTGGTCGAGCAGCGCGCCCATCTCGGTGCGTTCCGAGGCCAGCATGTTCACACCCTCGATGATGATGTTGAAGAACAGGCTCTTGCCCGACTTGTCGGACACATGCCAGCGTACCTCGAACGGGGATTCGCCCTTCATGTAGGCGGTCGAGATCACCTCGAAGTAGCTTTTCACCGCACGGGCGTCCGAGACCTCGATCCGCCCGCCGATGAATTCGCGGAAGCGGCGGCCATATTTGCGGCTGATGTAGCCCTGAAACGCCTTGGTATAGGCAGAGAGCTGACCTTTCGACGCCGAGCGCGCCGCCGTGCCGAGGACGGACCGGGCGATGGCGGGCACATCGGCGTAGCGGGCGAAGAGCTTTTCGAAATCCTTCAGCATCGCGCCTTCGGACTTGCCCGAATTGATGATTCCGTTGATGTCGCCCACCGTCTTGTCGACCAGCGATTTCGCGGCATCCGCGGTCAGCGCCAGGGCGGGCAGCGGCAGCGCGGCCAGTGCGCCGGTGGTTGCCAGTCCAGCCACGAAACCGCGGCGCGAGAGGATCAGGTCATTGGGCATAGGGGTCCTCGTAGGGGTCGATGAAACCGTCGTCGATTGGGGCAGCCGCCCCACTTGGGCCGTCTGCATAGGGGTCGATGAAACCATCGTCGCTCGGGCCAGCCCCGCCTGCGCCCCGCCCCAGCTGGAACCGCCGGTTCTGCAGGTAGAGGAGCCGCGCCTGGGCATAGCTGTCAGCGCTTTCATATAGGAGCGAATCCACCGTCGCCGAGAAGCGGTCGCGATCACCAAGCCGTGAGAACAGCTTGAGGATGGTGGCGGCATTGGCCTCGCGCTTCGGCAGGGCCAGCCGGACCGGGTTCAGCGCGATGTCGGCCAGCATGCCCACGGTGTCGCGCGCGGTAGAGGGACCGGCCAGCGGCAGTTCCATGTAGGGGCCTTCGCCCACGCCCCAGACATGCAGGGTCTCGCCGAAATCGGTGGGCTTGCCCTCGACCCCGGCGTAGGAGGCGAAATCGACCAGGCCGAAGACACCGAAGGTCAGGTTCGTCAGCAGGCGGACCGAGTTCTCGCCGGCATCGGCCAGGCGGAACTGCAACAGGTTGTTGGCGATGTCGCCGGGCAGGTCCAGCGTGTCGGCCACATTGCCCACGGCGCGCTTCAGCGGCTCGGGCACCACGCCGTAGCCCTTGGAGGCCGGGCCGACGAGCGCGCGGTCCACCCCCTTGTTGAAGGCATGGACCTTGCGGTTCGCGGGCTCGAACGGGTCGTTGATCCCGCTGGTATCGCGGGCAGCGCCACAGGCGGCCAGCAGTCCCGCCACTGCGACCAGCGCCAAAATTCGCGCCCGGCTTCCGGAAATAAATGGAATGTTCAGACCCATGTCCCTACTGTCGGCCACCACGCCGCCAACGACAGTCTTGCGCAGGCGTTGGCAAGGCATAGAACCCCGACTTGCCCAACACAACGGTCAAGCGTGGCAGATGCGCCGCGCATGGCAGGAAGACGCCAAGGAAGGAACGATGGCCGCGCCCGCGAAGCAACCCACCGAAGCCCGCGCCGGTTTGCCCGAGCTTGTCGCCGCCCGCGCCGCCTCGCGCCGGGCCCTGGCGCTGGCCTTCCTCTTCTCGGCGCTGGTCAACCTCTTGATGCTGACCGCGCCGCTTTACATGCTGCAGGTCTATGACCGGGTGCTGGTGTCGCGCTCGGAAGAGACGCTGCTGGCGCTGACGCTGCTGATGGCCTTCCTGTTCCTGGTGATGGGGCTTCTGGACCATGCACGGGGCCGGATCATGGCCCGCGTCGGCGCGCGGTTGCAGGATCGGCTGGACGGGCGGGTGCTGACCGCCGCCTTCCGCCGCCTGACCGTCGCGCCACAGGACACCGCCGCGCTGGCAGCACAGAAGGATCTTGACGCCATCGCGCGGTTCTGGGCCTCGCCGGTGCTGCTGGCGCTGTTCGATGCCCCCTGGGCGCCGGTCTTCGTCGCGGCGATCTTCGTCTTCCACCCCTGGCTGGGCGGACTGGCCATCTTCGGCGGGCTGGTGATCGTCGGCCTCAGCTGGCTGAACCAGCAGGGCACCGAGGCGCCGTTGCAGGGCGCGAACCTTGCCGCGCTGGCGGCCGAGAGGCAGGCCGAGAACCTGAAATCCGATTCCGAACTGATCCAGGCGCTGGGGATGTCCGGGGCCGCCTTCGCCCGGCTGAAGCTTGGCCGCGACCGGGCGCTGGAGGCGGGGCTTGCCGCCTCGGACCTGTCGGGGCGCTATTCGGTCGCGATCCGGACCTTCCGGCTGTTCCTGCAATCGGCGATGCTGGGCCTTGCCGCCTGGCTGGTGCTGCGGCAGGAACTGTCGGCGGGGGCGATGATCGCCGCCTCGATCCTGATGGGCCGCGCCTTGCAGCCGGTGGAGCAGGCGGTTGGCCAGTGGCCCGTCGTCACCCGCGCGCGGCAGGCCAGGGCGCGGCTGTCCGGGCTGCTGGCCCAGACCCCGCCGCCGCCGCCCCGGACCGAGCTTCCGCGTCCCAGGGCGATACTGGACGTGCAGGGCCTGGCGGTCGTCCCGCCCGGTGCCGCGACCCCGGTGCTGCGCGGGCTGACCTTCCAGCTGCCGCCGGGGCAGGCACTGGGGGTGATCGGGCCGTCCGGCTCGGGCAAATCCTCTCTTGCCCGCGCCTTGACCGCCGTCTGGCGGCCAGCGGCGGGGCGGATCCGGCTGGATGGCGCGACGCTTGACCAGTACGACCCCGATGCCCTGGGGCGCGCTATCGGCTACCTGCCGCAACGGGTGACGCTGTTCGACGGCAGCATCACCGACAACAT
>Ga0209369_1001616_pt1 | contig 10451 bp, 6 predicted proteins | sample EBPBio142010_DNA_FD_185865 | JGI IMG/M metagenome (GOLD analysis project Ga0209369, IMG submission 185865) | Wastewater treatment Type I Accumulibacter community from EBPR Bioreactor in Madison, WI, USA - Reactor 1_10/4/2010_ DNA (SPAdes)... | ecosystem: Engineered > Bioreactor > EBPR >... | reverse complement strand
GCCTCATGATGATGCGGTGATCCTGTTCGACCATGGTGTTGAGGTATTTGATCCGGACCATCTCGATCGGGATCGGGCAGCCAAAGCTCGGAAGCATGCGGTTGACCGCGCTGATCCCAGCAGTGTTGGCTCCGCTGCGGTCGATGACGATCTTGCGGGGTAGGCCGACTACCTCAAGGGCGCGTGCGAAGAACTTGGTCGCAGCCGTCTTGTTGCGCCGCTCCGACAGCATGAAATCAAGGGTTTTGCCCAGCTTGTCGACAGCTCGGTACAGATAGACCCATTCCCCCTTCACCTTGATGTAGGTCTCGTCCATCCGCCAGGATCGATCCGCCGGCGCCTTCCGGCGCCGAGCCGTACTTGCAATCAGCGGCGAGTATTTCGCCACCCAGCGGTTCAGCGTCACATGATCGACAATGACGCCCCGCTCGGCCATGATCTCTTCAAGGTCACGATACGACACCGTGTAGCGGACATAGAAGAACACCGCGAAGAGGATCACCTCCTTCGGAAACTGCGCACCCTTGAACGAGATCATCGCTCCGCCTCCGTCTGATGTTCTTGGATGACTGCAATGTCCGACCGTGACCCGACCGGGTCAACCACAGAAGTTTGCGACAAAACCGCTGCGATGACCGGGGCACGAGAAGCTCATTGAAGTCGCCTGACGAGAGCGGCGGCCGGGTCTAGAGCATTGTCGTCAGGCGGATGATCTCTGGCTCGGTCGCAGATCGGCGGAAAGCGGTGTCTCTTGCCATCCGGCAAGGTTGCCGGACCGCCCGAACTGGCCATAGGCCAAGTTCCCCTGACAACCAACACGCGCGCCCTGGCCCCATAGTGGGTCTGCGACAGCCGAGCCTGCCAGTGATCGCTATTTCCCGGGCGCGCCGAAGCCTTGCGTGGTTGACGCTGAACCTGCGTCTCCCTAGTAAAAGTCACATTCGCAGCTTTTTGTTGGGGTCACGGCTTGAAGGGAATCGTCATGCCCTGGGCGCGGGAAGACCTGGCTTTGCGCCAAGACCCTTTCCCCCATGGCCATCTCGACGATTTTCTGCCCGCCGCGCTGTATCAGCGTCTGGTTGAAACATTCGTCGCGCCAGAGCAGGACCCCGATCTTGAAATCCTGGGCAAGGGCAAGAAGCGCCTGCGTTTCAACGCGCCGCCCGGGCCAAAACGCCTGACCGATCGGTCACCCGACTGGGCCGAATATCTGGAATTCCTTGCGCTGGACGGTGTCCGGGCCGCCGCTCTTGACTGGCTTCGGCGCCTGATCCCGCTGGACAGCCTTCCCGAGGGCCCCTACCGCGCCCTATATGCGCTGCGGCATGAATTGCGGCCCGATCAACTTGTCTGGTCCTGCGAATTCTCCACCCTGGACCCAGGGGTGTATCTGCCGCCGCACAGCGACTCGACCGACAAGCTGCTGACTTTCGTCCACCATTTCGCCCCCGAAGGCTGGCAACGGGACTGGGATGGCGGAACCCAGATCTATACGGCAAAAGATTCCGCGCAGAACCTGAATTTCAGTAATTTCTTCCTGACCTATGACAGGGTGACTGTGCTGGACCATTGTGCCTACCAGCCAAACCGGCTGTTCTTCTTCGCCAAGACCCCGGCGGCCTGGCATGGGGTCGCCCCGGTCGGCCCTGACGCGACACTGCCGCGCCGATCATTCAATTTCAGCCTGAGGACGCACCCCGAGGCCACGCTGCCGCCGCGCATGGCAGGGTTGATTGCCGAGATACAGGCCCAGGAAGCGGCGGCATTCGCCAGATGACCCGGGGAATGATCAGCACCCTGCGCGATCTTGCCGCAAGCCGTTCGTCCCAGCCCGCGCTGATGGCGCCTGGCCGACCTTTCCTTTCGCATGGCGCGCTTGTCGGCGCGATTGAACGGATCGCGGCACTTCTGCCGCAGGGCGGACATATCGCCACGCTGCTGCCGCCAGGACCGGAGTCGGCGTTGCTTGCCCTTGCAGCGATGCAATCGGGGGTCGTCCTGCCGCTGAACCCCGAAAGCACGGGACATGACTTGGCCATCGCGCTGGACCGGCTGAAGCCGGATCTTTTGGTGACGGCCGCGGGCCTGCCCGGCGATGGTATGGTTATCGCGCGGACCCGGGGGCTAGCCTTGGCCGTCGCGACTGCCGACGATTCCATCGGGGATTTGTCGCTTGCGATTGAGCCTGGCACCACGCCGGAGCGGCTGGCGCTGCCGCCTCAGACGCGGATGCTTCTGCAAACTTCGGGAACGACGGCGTTGCCTAAGCTTGTGCCGCTGACCGAGACGAACCTCATGGCGGCAGCCACAGCCCTGGGCCGGTCGCTCGCGCTTGGCCCCGATGACCGGGCGCTGAACCTCTTGCCTCAATTCCACATCGGCGGCCTCTGGGATCTGGTGGCCGCACCCCTGCTTGCCGGAGGCAGTGTCATTTTCGGCGGCAGCTATTCCCGGCGGGCCTTTGCCGCGGGCATGGAGCTTGCGCCTACCTGGGTTCAACTCGCGCCGCCGATGATTGCCGATCTGCTCACCGACCCTGATCAAGGTCCGCTTGACCTGCGATTCATACGGTCCGTATCGGCCGCGCTGCCTGCTGCGCTGCGCCGGGATGCCGAAGCCCGGCTGGCCGTGCCGGTGATCGAGATCTATGGCATGACCGAAACTGCCGGCGTCATCACCAGCCAGCCGCCGGACCGCCAGGACGGGTCGGTCGGCCTGCCTGTCGGGCCGCAGGTCAGCATCCGCGCGGGCGAGATCATTGTTCAGGGCGATCAGGTGTCGCCGGGCTATCTTCTGGCGGATGCCGAAGAATCCGCCCGTTTCGGTCCGGACGGCTTTCGCACCGGCGATCTGGGCAGGTTCGACGCGATGGGGCAGCTGTGGATCACTGGACGAGCCAAAGACCTGATCAACCGTGGCGGCGAGATGGTCGCGCCCGCCGAGGTGGAAGACGCGCTGCGGACGCTGCCATGGATCGGCGATTCCGCCGTTTTCGCCCTGCCGCATCCCACATTGGGCGAGGAGATTGCCGCCGCCATCGTCGTGGCGGATCCGCCAGAGGATGCCGAGGCCGTGGCGCGCCATGCGGTGCGGCGGCTTCTCGGGCATGGAAGGATGCCTGCCTCGGTCCATATCGTCGATGCCATCCCGCGGTCGGCGGGGGGCAAGTTGCTGCGACGACTGCTGTCCGAGCGGTTTGCCGCTGGACCATCGCTATCGGTGCAGGCAAAACCGGCGGTGGCGCTGACGCCTGTGGGCGACTGGGTCGCCGCAGTCCTGGCGTCTGTGCTTGGCCGACCCGCCATTGGCGGTGGGGATGACTTCTTTCTCCTTGGCGGCACATCCCTGCAGGCCGCGCAGGCGATCGCCCTTATGCAGGAGCGCTTTCCCGATGCGATCCTGTATGTCTCTTCGCTTTACGAGGCGTCCAGCCCGGCTGCGTTCGAATCCTTTCTGGCCGAGAGCTATCCCGCGCTTTGCGCCGCAATTCTGCGCGACAGCGGGCCGAAGATACCTGCCGTTACGCCCTTGACCCAGGCCGAGCAGGCGATCTTCGATGCCAGCCTGCGCTGCCCGGCCCCGCCCGCCATGGGCGATGCGCCGAATGACAAGGCGGTTTTCATCCTTAGCGCGCCACGTTCCGGCTCAACGCTTTTGCGGGTGATGCTGGCGGGCAATCCGGCGCTTTTCGCCCCTCCCGAACTTTATCTGCTGCCCTTTCGCGATCTGGCCGCGCGACGCGACTGGTTCGGTCAGGCCCATCGCTCGCAGCTTGAAGGCCTGCCCCGCGCGCTGATGGAAGCCACGGGCATTGGGGTTGATGCCGCGCTGGCCGCCACGCAAAAGGGCGAAGCCGATGCCCGTCCTGTCTCAGAGGTGCTAAGGGACCTGCAGGAAGTCGTCGCCCCGCGTCTTCTGGTCGAGAAAACGCCCTTCAATGCCGTCCACCGCGAAACGCTGGATGCCATGGCCGCGCTGTTCCCCGACGCACATTACATCCATCTGACCCGCCACCCCTATGGCATGATCAACTCGTTCCTGCAGGCGCATATGGAGCAGTTGTGGTGGCCCAGGATTACCGGGCCGGACGGCCCCACCCTGCCTCTTGCAGCCCGGCATCTGGCAGAACTCTTGTGGACTCGGATTGCCGAGACGACGGTTGCCTTCCTGCACGAGATCCCGGCCGAGCGACAGATCCACCTGACATACGAGTCGCTGGTGGCAGAACCCGAAGGCCAGATGCACCGGCTGTGCAAGTGGCTTGGTATTGCCTACGATCCGGCGATGTGCGCACCGCACGACAAGGGCCGACAGCGGATGACCGATGGGCTTCATGCCGGATCGCGGATGATCGGCGACCCGAAATTCCACCGCCACAGCGGAGTGTCGCAGGCTAGCGCAAGCCTGTGGCGCAGCAAATTTTCCGACGATTTCCTCGCCCCCCGAACCTTCGCCTCCGCTGCGGGGCTGGGGCATGGGCAGCGGTTGCATGAGGAGAGGGCGTTTGTCTCTTTCGAGCTATGATTGTCCCCTTGCGCTCCGGCCATCAAACAGCCCATGAAAGGACACCTGCACCGCGTTTCCCGCCTTGGTTTCCGCGGTGGCGTCCCGCCTGCCGAATTGAACGTCAATGACGCGCCAGCACGAGACCCGAACCGACGAACTTCTCGACGATCTTGCCGCGCAGGGAATTCGCCTGGTGCTGGAGGGCGACCGCATTTCCGTGAACGGTCCAGCGGTGGCTCTTGATGCCGCAATGCGGGAAAGGCTGAGATCCGCGCGCGACGATCTTGTCATCCTGCTGCGTGAAAGGGCTGCCACTGCCGGCAAGGCGCAGCTGACGCAGGCGCAAGCCGCCCTTCTGCCACTGGCGCGCAGCTATCGCGAAGACGCCCGATATCATGTGCCGCTGGCTGTCGAGGTTGAGGGGCCGGTCAACCTGTTCCGGTTGATCCAGGCGCAGAACATCCTGCAGGATCGGCACGACGCGCTGCGCCAGTACTTTCCCGCCGATCGTGATACCCCTGACCTGCGTCCGCGCGGCGCGGGGCTGGGGCTTGATGCCGTGCTCGAGCTTGACCGGAAGGCGGCGGATGCGGCGCTGCGGGATTTCGTGGCTAGGCCCTTCGATCTTGAGGAAGGGCCACTATGGCGGGCAATGGCGATCCAGCTAAGCCCCGACCGCTTTGTGCTTGCGTGGGTGTTTCATCACCTGATCTTCGACGGTTTCTCGCGCGATGTCTTTTTGCGCGACCTTGCTGCCATCGACCGCGAGCTTGCGCAGGGCGTGGCACCGGAACGGACCAGCGCGGCCTGGCAGATCAGCGATATGGCGCGCTGGGATGAGGCGCAGTCCAGCCCCGCCCGCCGCGCCTTGGCGCTGGACTGGTGGAAGGGCCATTTCAGGGAACGGCATACGGCGACAGCGCTGCCCCAATCCCTGCCCGGCTGCGCCCACGCGTCGCCCCGCAGCCTTGCCTTCCCGATTGCGCCCGACCTGGCCGCAGACCTGCGTGCGGCTTCCGCGACGATGGGCATTCCGGCAGGCGCGGCCGCGATTGCCGCCGTGTCGCGGGCGATGGGGGCGGTGACGGGCCAGGATCGTATCATCGTCACGACGCCAGTGCTGAACCGCGATCCTCCGCAATCGGCTGGCACCATCGGATATCTGAACCGCGTCCTGGCAATTTCTGTGCCGACACAGGCCGGAAACGCCGCCGAGGTCGGACGGCTGCTTCTGGCTGCGAATGATCACCGGCATCTGCCGGGCGCGCAGCTGGCCGAGCTTGCCGCCGTGCCGCTGAACCGATTGATGGTCGGCTGGCAAGAGCGCGGCACGCTGGGGACGTTGCAGGGCCATGCCCTGCTTCCATGCCACATCGCGCGCGCGCAGACCGACTTTGACCTTGCCGTGAATTTCGAAGCGCAAGGGAATGATCTGACGTGCCGGATCGACTGGGCAGACGGCATTCTCGACGCCACGCAGGCCCATTCATTTGCCGGCCTGTTGCAGGCCGCGCTGCGCGGAGAGCGTCTGCCGAAAGGCCCCGATCTTGCCGCCCTGGTCTCGGCAGTCGAAACCCTGCCTGCAGTGACCGCCGCCGCAGGCCACACCGATGCGCGCAGCGGCGTGACGCAGCTGTGGATGGCGCTTGACGAGTTTCATCCCGTCGCACGACCGGCGCTTCTCGCCGCGCTGGCGGGCGCGGCCTGCCGGGTGCTTCCCCCGGTTCGCTTCGCAAGCTGCGCCGCCCTGCCCCGCCGGGCGGACGGTTCAATAGATCTGGACCGGCTGCGCGTCGAACAGCCTGTGGCCCAGACCGCCAGCGCGCCACCCGAAAACGTTCTGCACCACAAGATCGCGGCGATATGGCAGCGACTTTTGATGGCCGAAAGCCCGCTGGGGATCGACGACGATTTCCGTGATCTTGGCGGCCATTCGCTGCTGGCGGTGCGGATGTTGCGAGAAGTGGCCGCACTTTCTGGCCGCGACAGGCCATCGGTCGCCATGGCCTCGGCGCGGACGATCCGCGCGCTGGCCCATACGATGTCCGCACCGGACCTTGCTGCCCCGCCTGGCGGGCTTGACCCTGCGATTCAGGCGGGTCTGCGCAGTTTTATCGGCATCTGGCGGGGTGCACGCCATCGCCCCGACGCCTTGATCGTCGGACGCAATCCGGCAGGCCCCCGCGTGCCGCTGTTCTGGTGCCTTCAGTCGGAAAGCGAACTTGATGCGCTGGCCCGCCACCTGGGCGAAGACCAGCCTGTCTACGGGATGCGGTCCGGGTATCAGGTGATGGTCAAGTCGCCGGAGAACATCGACCATCTCGCCCGTGCCTACGCGTCCGAGATTGCCGAGATCCACCCGACGGGCCCACTGTTCATCGGCGGCAATTGTCAGGCTGCCGTGATCGCCTTTGCGCTGGCCCGGCAGTTGCGCGGGGCGGGACGACCTGTCGATCTGCTTCATCTGCATGAAAAGATGGTGCCCACCGCATATGACGGCCGCATCGCCCTGACATTCGGACGCGAGAGCGACCGCAACCCCTTTCTTTCGAGCAGCGATCCTGCGGTCGACTTCGCCCGCTACTACACCGGAGAGATGAGCATCGATCTGGTCTCGGGCAGTCATGGCGTCTACTTTCAGGAACCCCATGTCCTTGATCTGACGGGGTCGATCAAACGGCTTCGCGATGCGGTGCCCAGTCTGCGCAGGGAGTGACATGTCCGGTATCTGGTACAAACGGCTGAAAGAGGCGGTGCAGGCGCATGGCGGGCTTTTCAATGCCCATCTGCATCTTGACCGCGCCGGCACTTTTGAGGACCGCTACCTCGCCACCGCCCATCACCGCGCCTTCGAGGATTTTCATATCTCGCTTCAAAGAAAGCACGCGATGATCGCCGATCTTCATGCCGGTCCCGCCTTCGACCGCGACGATTTCTTCGCCAGGGTCAATGAAACGCTGGAAGACATGTATCAGGTCGGCACCCGGCGCGCCGACACGATGGTTGACGTCACGCCCGACCGGGTGGGGTTGTCCGGGCTTGACTGGATGCAAGAGATCAAAGCCGCTTGGGCGGCACGGATCGATATTCGCCTGGGGGCCTATACGCCATTTGGCTTCAAGGACAGCGAGCCGCAGCGCTGGCGCATGTTCGAGGAAGGCGTGCGGCAAGCCGATTTCATCGGTTGCCTGCCCGAAGCGGATGATACCGACGACTACCCCGATCATATCGGCTTCGAGGAAAGCTGTCGCCGCATGCTGGCGCTGGCGCAAGAGACTGGCAAGATGGTTCATGTCCATACCGACCAGCGCTTCGAGGATTCCGAGCGCGGCACCGAGCGCCTGGTCGAAGCAGTACGCCAGCATGGCGCTCCGGTCTCCGCGACAGGAGAGCCGATGGTCTGGGCGGTGCACATGGTTTCGCCCTCGACCTATGACGACGCACGCTTCTACCGGCTGGCCGAAGACATGGCCGCCCTGAAGATCGGGCTGATCGCCTGCCCCTCGGCGGCACTGGGAATGCGGATGCTGCGGCCACTGAACTCTCCTACGGGCAATGCGATGCCCCGGGTGCTTGAGCTTGTTGCGTGTGGTGTGCATGTGCGGATGGGTTCAGACAATATCGCCGACATCTGCTCGCCCAGCACGACACCCGACCTGATCGACGAAGCGATGATCCTGTCTTCGGCCCTGCGCTTCTACAATCCAGAGGTGATCGCCAAGCTGTTGTGCGGCGAAGCGCCGGATCAGGCCGACCGAGCCTTTGTCGGCGACCATCTTGCGCGCAACGGCGCCGAGATCGACAAGGCACTGGCAAAACGCGCTTTTCGAATGGGTGCCGCACATGCCTGACCGGGCGACTGTCCATGTCAACTGCTTCAAATGGGGCAGTCTCTATTCAGCCGACGATGTGAACCGGCTGCATGCCATGTTTGCCCGCCAGCTTTCCATCCCGCATGTCTTCCACTGCGTCACCGAAGATCCACGGGGCCTTCGTGATACGATCCGCGCCCATCCGATGCCTGATTTTGATTTCACAATGCAGGATTGCGGACATGGCCGGAAACTCGCGATCTTCATGCACGATTTCCTGGGGTTGCAGGGGCAGCTGCTTGTGCAGGTCGATATCGATGTCGTGCTGACCGACACTGTCGATTTCCTGTTCGATTACCCCGAGCAGGATTTCATGGTCGCCCGCGGGCGCAACCAGGCGAACAACACCCGCGGCCATTGCGCCGTCATGCGCGTCCGGGTCGGGGCAATGCCGCATGTCTGGACCGATTTCGTTGACGATCCTGCGGGAACGGTCGCCCGGTGTCAGCACCATCGCAGCCCTCCCGGATTCATCTCAGACCAAAGATATCTGGATTGGAAGCTGGAGGAGATGGCCTTTTTCAAGGACGGCGCCATTGTCTATTTCCGTCAGGATTGCGACGCCTATACCGACCATCCCCTGCCGCAAGGCGAGGCCACGCCCCCGGCCGGGGCGGCGATCGTTTCCTTCGCGGGCCAGATCAAGCCGGACATGGTCATGAACGGCCCATACGGCACCTGCCGACATGCCCCTTTCGTATCGACGCATTGGCACGAATAGACCGCGAACTGGCCCTCAGCGCGGCCTTCCCGACCCTGAACCGCCTGCCTCTCGTCACGCCGCGGGAAATGCAGCGACTGACGGATATTCCGCCCCGTTCTCGCCGTGTGCGGACGCATATCTCGCGCGGCCATTTGCACCTTCGTGGCAGATGTGGCTGCGATCCCAGCTCAATTGGACACCATCGCCATGCGCCGGTATGGCTGGATTTCGGCACGGAAACCTCCCAATGGCTTCGCCGGTGCAGTCAGCCGGTGCTGTCAGGCGACTGCGAACCCGTCTGAGTCCCTCTACCCCACCGGCCAGTCAGGCACGCGCCACCCGACGAGGGAAGCGGGGTCGCCAAGCCGCCATCGCTGATCGGCCAAGTTTGCGCGCGGTTGACCGCACACCCGTGCCCCGAGCGCATTCGAGGGCTATCTCCTCACGTTCCGCGAATGAAAGGCTGCGGTTCGTCGGCACCGGAGCCGATGGCGCAAGATGTGTGGGAGGCATTCCGCCAGAACTCCGAGACCATCGGGTTCCAACTGGAGCCGAAACACCTGCGGAAACAGCAGCGTCTTCGCTGGTCAGCCCCGATGCAATCCCCCGCCAGAACCGGCACAGATGCTCACGCTGCCAGACTGGCGGTCGACCTGGCGAGGATAATTTGTGTCGCGTCGAGCGTTCCGACAGCCGTCTTCCTGTCGTCATCAACACCTCCAAAATCAGGGTGTTGCGACGACCGGTTGAATCCTCCCAATACCTCTCGATCAAATACACTGAGCGGTTGGCCGAGGCGGGCATCGAGCCGTCCGTCGGCAGTGTCGGCGACAGCTACGACAACGCTCTCGCCGAGACGATCAATGGGCTGTTCAAGGCAGAAGTCATCCACCGGCGCGGCCCGTGGCGCAGCTTCGAGGCTGTCGAATACGCCACCCTCGAGTGGGTCGATTGGTTCAACACCCGCCGACGGTTTTGTCGCAAACTTCTGCGTTGAACGGCGGAAGTCTCTGATCTTCTTCTGTTAGGCCGCGAGAGCGGCGAACTGGGCAAATGGGCAGAGCCCGGGCGTCATCTGGCCCTTGCGGATCATGTTCGCCACCTCGATGCCTTCGAGCGTTGCCGACGCGGAGACGAAGGACTTGAAGCCCAGCATCGGTCGAATGCGCCTCATGATGATGCGGTGATCCTGTTCGACCATGGTGTTGAGGTAATTGATCCGGACCATCTCGATCGGGATCGGGCAGCCAAAGCTCGGAAGCATGCGGTTGACCGCGCTGATCCCAGCAGTGTTGGCTCCGCTGCGGTCGATGACGGTCTTGCGAGGCAGGCCGTTTACCTCAAGGGCGCGTGCGAAGAACTTGGTCGCA
>Ga0209369_1001614_pt1 | contig 10467 bp, 11 predicted proteins | sample EBPBio142010_DNA_FD_185865 | JGI IMG/M metagenome (GOLD analysis project Ga0209369, IMG submission 185865) | Wastewater treatment Type I Accumulibacter community from EBPR Bioreactor in Madison, WI, USA - Reactor 1_10/4/2010_ DNA (SPAdes)... | ecosystem: Engineered > Bioreactor > EBPR >... | reverse complement strand
GCATCGCTTCCGGCGATTCTCGCGGGGTCACTGGTGTTAGATCAGTGTGCCTGAAACGAATGAAGCCCCGGCGTGCCGGGGCTTCTGTGAGTGCGCGATACTGGGATCGAACCAGCGCGAGAATCTCGGGCCGGAAGCATCGCTTCCGGCGATTCTCGCGGGGTCACTGGTGTTAGATCAGTGTGCCTGAAACGAATGAAGCCCCGGCGTGCCGGGGCTTCTGTGAGTGCGCGATACTGGGATCGAACCAGTGACCTCTTCCGTGTCAGGGAAGCGCGCTACCGCTGCGCCAATCGCGCCTGTTCAGGCTATTCAATTGTTCTACCGCGAGGTGGCGACGGGATTCGAACCCGTGTATACGGCTTTGCAGGCCGCTGCCTCGCCTCTCGGCCACGCCACCGGAGTGGTTGACACCACAAGCGACCTGGAAAACCAGGCCACTGGAGCGGATGACGAGACTCGAACTCGCGACCCTCACCTTGGCAAGGTGATGCGCTACCAACTGCGCTACATCCGCATATCACCCGCTCTGCGTTTCCGCATCGCCTGGCGACTCAGATAACTATAGGGAAGATGACCGGGCGCCGCAAATCAAGAATCTCAACGCGGTAATTCTTCGCGTGATTCCGCGGATCTCACCGGCGTGGCGCGCGGGTGGGGCCGCCGTCGTGGTCACGTGCCTCTCCGAACCCGTGTATAGTCGTTGAGGTTGGTCCTGCAGCACTGCGGGGCAACGGGCGATTGGCGCAGTTGGTAGCGCGCTTCCTTCACACGGAAGAGGTCATCAGTTCGAGTCTGGTATCGCCCACAGCGAAGAACCCCTGGTCAGGCCAGGGGTTCTTCTTTTTCTGCTTGCAGGAGTGGCGCTGTTGGGTGGCCCAGAATCACCCCAAAATCACCCCGAGGCGCAGAAGAGGTCGCGCACGCTCGTAGGTGGGGCTACCGACTGAGGCCGCGCCCGCGCTCGAGCGTGCTGCTGTGCCCTGAGCCAGCGCCGAAGCTGTCGAGGTTCGGCAGCTTGCGGGCACGCTTGGCGAGGGTCTCGGAAGCGGACTTGTTGAGCACGTCCAGTGCAGCGCGGTCGGCGAAGTCGCCAAGGTGGTGCAGGTAGCGTGCAGTGATCTGAATGGAGCCATGCCCGAGCCACGCCTGAACAGTCGTCAAGGGCACGCCCCGAATCAGCCACTCGCACGCTGCGGTGTGGCGGAGGTCGTGAAGGCTACGCCCGCGCCCCAGGCTCTCCCAACTCGTCGCGCGCACGAACGAGGTGCGGTAGAGCTGTCCACCGCGAGGGCTGGTGAACAGCAGGTCGGTGGGCTGCTTGCCTGCGGCGGAGCGGCGGATTGTCGGCACGAGGTAGTCGGGAATGGGAACCTTGCGGCTCTTGCCGGACTTCGGCGCTTTGACCGGCGAACCCTCGGGCTGGTTCCGAATGACATGCAACATCGGCATAGGCGTCTCGGTGAAGCCGCGCACCTGCATCGCTCGCAGCTCGCCCCAGCGCAGGCCAGTGCGACCAAGAATGAGCACGAGGTCACTGTAGGTCGAGTCGAGTTCCGCGACCTGCCGCACGACCTCCTCGAACTCGGGCGCAGGCAATGGACGCATGTCCTCACGCGCCCGCCGGTCTTTCGGAGGCGGTGTGGCGATCACAGGGTTGTGCGAGATGTAGCCCTCAGCAACGCACCAGCTGAAGAACGATGAGAGCGAGGTTCGGTAGCGGGTTACCGTTGTTGCTACGAGGTCGCGTTTCAGCAGATCGTCCTGCCACTTCTGAATCGCACTGGGGGTCACTTTGACGGCGTGCAGCTTGCGAAACCAAGTAGGCAGCACCGGCTCGCGTTTGCTGGTGCTCGCGCGCTGCCCCTCAGTAGGAAGCAGGTAGCGATCGGTGTCTAGCGTCGTCTGGCTGACGCGCCCCTCGCGCTGTTCGAGCCATTGTCCGAGCAGCGTTTCGATCGAGACTTTGCCAGTGCTCGGGTTGTAGCCGTGCTCGTCAAGCGTTGTCCGTTGGCGTCGCTCCCACTCGACCGCGCTTCGTTTTGTGTCGAAGCGTCGAGTGCTCACGACCTTGCCCGCGATCTTGAGTCGCCCCTCCCACTTGTCACCGCGACGCACTGGCATGAGCTGCTCCTCTTCGCGGTGGACGATGCTGTGCGGTGGTTTTCGCGGCAAGCCATGCTTCTATGTCGTTCACGCGGTAACGCGGCACGCCCTCAGCGAGCCAGTAGACGGCTGGCCCCTCCCCGGACTGCCGCCAACGAACGAGCGTGGACTTGGATACCGACAGCCATGCGGCCACTTGATCGGTGCGCAGCAGACGATCGCCCGGAGGGGTTCCGATCAAGTCAGTCATAGCGTTACCTCAAGTGTTGGCAGTTACGCCACTCTATCGCACACCTGGCGTAATGGCTAGTGCGTGAGATTGTTCTCAGCGTCCAGTAAGGTGGAACCATGAGTCAAGACGTGGAGGATGTGCCGCTGCTGGTTCCCGAAGACCTGCCAGCCGGCTGGGTGATGCCCGACCCTCCCGTGATCGCATCCTCTGCCGAGTCGGTCGCCATTGATGCCGCACTCAAGTACGACAAGCTGATCTACCCCACGCCAGGGCCGGACGGAGAACTGAGCGGCTACAACGATGGCCGCGATGGGCGCTGGTTCCTCATCGAGCACGTCCAGTCCTACACCCGTGTGCTACTGCGGTTGCAACGCCAGTACCTCATGCACCAAGAGCCGATGGGTGAGGTGCGGATCACCGGAATCATCTACCTGCCCGAGCAGGCCGGTGACCCGGTGGCAAGCCCCATGCTCCGAAACCTCCCCACGTCAAGGATTGAGGCGGCGATCAACCGCCGCCAGTTCACCGTCACCGGAGCCACCCGCTTCGAGGGCGGCACACTCACCATGCCCTCGGGCCGCACCCTCCAGTTCAGTGAAGTTTTGAAGCCGTTGGGGAACCCGAAGCGCACCCCCGACTTCTACGAAGTCGTCGCCCTCCAACACACCCGCCTCGTGGACGACGGCGAACCCAACCCCACCGCGCGCATGGCCGAAATCAGCCGGGTGCCGCTCTCGACCGCTCAGGGATGGGTCGCCCGCGCCCGCCGCAAAGGACTCCTCCCACCCGGACGCCGAGGACGCGCCGGATAGCCGGACGAGGCGCAGGGCATGACTGATGTTCCCTTGAGGGGCGCAACGGCGGCAGACCGTGGGCTGCTCGCGCGGGCGACGCTCGACAACCTGAACTGGAACGGCCCACGCTTCACCATGAGCGAGGTCGAAGACACCCCGCAGTTTCGCCACTACTACGACGGCTGGCCGACCGGCGGAGACTTCGGCCTTGTCGCAGAGGACGCCGCAGGGGTAGCGGTCGCGGCGGTCTGGCTCCACTACTTCACCGCAGACGACCCCGGCTACGGGTTCGTCGCGGAGACCACCCCGGAACTGAGCATCTGGGTCGATGCCGAGCATCGAGGCCAAGGCATCGGTGGACTGCTCCTGCGCGATGTGATCGAGGTGGCCCGATCCCGTGGCGTCACCGCTATCAGCATCTCGATCGAGGACGGCAACCCCGCCGCGAGGCTATACGCCCGGCACGGCTTCCGGCCCGCCCCGCACGGCGCACCGGGCTGCCTACTCATGGAACCCTGACGCAAGCCTTCCGCCGCCTCGCGGTCAGTCAATGACGGCGGCAACCGCTTCGATCTCGACCAACTGGTCGTCGTAGCCGAGCACGGTCACGCCCATCAATGTGCTCGGCACGTCGTGCTCCCCGAAGGCGTCGCGCACGACCTCCCACGCCGTGACAAGATCGCTCTGCGACGAGGATGCCACCAGTACCCGCGTGCTGATGACATCTTGGATCGTCGCACCGGAAGCAGTGAGCGCGCGCTTCATCGTCTCGATACACGCGGCAGCTTGACCCGCGTAGTCACCGACAGCGACGGTGGCACCGCGTTCGTCCAACGGGCATGATCCGGCGAGGAAGATCAGTCGAGAGTCTTTCGGCGCTGTCGCCGCATACGCGTACTCGGCAACGTCTGAGAGGTCGGCGGCGCGGATCAACTGGACAGAACTCGGCATGCCTCCATTCTCTCAGGACGTCCGACGCCGTCGCATCTGCGCCAACCGACCCCGCACCGCCGCCCCTCCGCCGCACACATCACCGCGTACGCCCAGCACACGACGCCGCTGCACCCCTCCCGCCAACAGCCTGCCTATCTCCCGGCACCACCGGACTTCTCGCCTCTTTCTCAGCGAATGAACGTAATCTAAGTGCCGTAGTTGCTGATACACTAGATTATCAGTGAGGCAGACGCAGGGCGGTGGTCGAGATGCAGGGCGGCGTACTCCCGTTCCGGGGTACCGGGGCTGATGCGCTGCGCTATGTCGAGGCCGACCGTTCCCGCGCTGACGACTACTACCTCGGCAATGAGGCGACCGTCGCGCAGTTCGCCCAGCTCGACGGCACTGGCGAGGTGACCGTCGAGCTGGGTCTTGAACCGGCGGCGTATGCAGGGTGGGTGGACTGGACGCATCCGTTGACCGGGGAGCAGATGGGCAAGCCCCGGCGTGCGGGGTCGGATCGGCAGGCCTCGCCCCGATTCATGGAAATGGTCATCAACACCCCCAAATCGTTGTCGATCGCCGCCGCCCTGCACCCCGAGGTGTCGGCGGCGTTGGACGCGGCCCAGCAGGACGCCCTCTCGGAGATTCGGCGCTGGCTCGCCCTCCACTCGGTGACTCGCGTTGGGTCGTTGGGGGCGCAGGAGGTCGTGCCCGTCGAGCAGATGCACGTCGTCGGGATCACGCACCGCACCAGTCGGGCGGGTGATCCGCACCGGCATATTCATATGCAGATCGGGATGAGGGTGTGGGCGGCGGGCAAGTGGCGGGGGTTGAATGGTGCGGCGTTGTTCCGGCAGCAGGACGCGATCCGCGCCCTCGGTACTGCCGTGATCGCCGCCAGCCCGCAGCTCACCGACGTGCTCGACCGTCACGGCCTCACTCTCAACCCGGCAACCGGCGAAGTCACCGAGTTGCAGCCATTCAACACGGTGATGTCGAAGCGGGGTGTGCAGGTGCGCCGCAACCTCGACCGCCTCGAAGCCGAATGGCACGAGGCGCACCCCGGCGAGAGCATCGGCCCGGTCGTCGCCTCGCGCCTCAGGGCCGAGGCGTGGGCGTATCAGCGGCCCGCGAAGAAGCCCGCCACGCTCGCCGATGAGGCCGCATGGGTGACCGAGCTACGCGAGGCCGGATACGACCCCACCACCTTGCAACGCCCTGCGCCGCGCGCGTCAGTGTCGCTCGATGATCTGAGTGTGCAGGAGGTTGCGTCGCGCACGCTGGATCGGTGCGCCGCCGCCGCGTCCGCGTGGACGGCGCACACCGTGACCGAGCACGCGACCCGGATCATGACCGAGTACGGCGTGCGCGCGACGCCTGCGGAGATACGCGACTTCATCACTGTCGTGTCGCGGCTGGCGTTGGAGGACTGCTTCACGATCCTCCCACCCGACACGCCCCGACCGGAGTATGTGGCGCATTGGACGAGCGTGCGCGTCATGCAGGCCGAAACCGAACTCCGCGACCTCATCACCGCACAAGTGCCCGACGATGAGCCGCCGCTGCCGGACATGCAACAACTGGCGCAGGTCGCCGACCTCGACGCAGGCCAGACGGAGGCCGCCGCTGCCCTCGCCTCCACCGACCCGCTCGTGATCGTTGAGGGTGCAGCAGGGAGCGGGAAGACAACGATGCTGGTGGCGGCTATCGAGGTCGCCGCGCAGCAGGGCAGGTTGTCGCGGGTGGTGACGCCGACGAAGAAGGCCGCTGATGTTGCGCAACACGAACTCGGCACCCCCACCGCATCCGTCGCAGCCCTCGTGCACGCGCACGGCTGGCGCTGGAACCGCGACGGCGTATGGACGCGCCTCACGCCCGGCGACACCGACCCCGAAACCGGGCGCACCTACACCGGAGTGCCGAAAGCCTCGCGGCTCGCATCCGGTGAGCGGGTGATGGTGGACGAGGCCGGGATGCTCGACCAAGACACCGCAATCGCACTATTCACCGTCGCCGCCGAAGCGGGCGCAACGCTCGCGCTCGTCGGCGACCGGGCGCAACTCCCCGCAGTCGGCAGAGGCGGCGTGCTCGACATGGCCGCAGCCATTCGGGGTCGCACCATCGACATGTCCGAGGTGCATCGCTTCACCGATCCCGCCTATGCGGAACTCTCGGTGCGGTTGCGCGACCGGGATGATCCGGGTGTGATCTTTGACCAGCTCGGATCGCTCGGCTTGATCCACCTGCACACTGATGCGGAGAGTCTGCGCGAGCACATCGCCCAGCAGCGCGGCGATGGGGAGGCGGTCACGGTCGCCACCAACGACGAAGCCGCACGCCTGAACGAGCGCATCCGCGACCACCGCACCCACACCGGAGCCGTAGACGACGAGGCGACCGCGACGGGCAGCGACGGCCTTCCCATCGGTCGGGGCGACCTGATCCAGACCCGGAAGAACGACACCACCCTTGGGGTGGCAAACCGGCAACTGTGGGTCGTGCAACACGTCGAGAGTGACGGCACCGTGTGGGCGGTCGAGGCAGGCAACAAGAGGAAGCGCGAGCACACCGTGCAACTGCCCGCGGCCTACGTCACCGAGCACACCCACCTCGCCTACGCCTCGACCGCCTACGGCGTGCAGGGCGTCACCGCGCCGGGATCGCACACGATTCTCTCCGACGCGATGAGTGGAGCCGCCGTGTACGTCGGAATGACCCGAGGCAAGCAAGAGAACCAGTTGCACATCATCGCCGAGAACACCGCCGACGCCCGAGCACAGCTCATCGACGCCGTAGAACGCGACCGGGCCGACCGAGGACTCACCCACGCCACACAGCAAGCAGCAGAGGCCGTGCGCGGGCTGGTCGACGACGGCCCCGTCAAGCGCGTTAACACTGAAATAGCCACCCTCACGGCGCAGGCCGAGCGAGCCGAGCACCGAGCGGCACAGTGGCGGCAGGCAGCCGACGCACTCACTGAACTGCACGCGCAGCAGCGTCACGAACGCGACAATGCACGCCAGGCCAGCGATGCCGCGACCCGGCAGCTTGAGCGGGTGCGCGGCGAGGTCGCCGCGCCGCTCACTGAGCAGGCATCGGCGGCGTTGACCGAGTGGCAGGCTGCCGACACCAAGCGGCAGAGTGCCCGCGACCGCCTGCGCGCGGTCGGCAGGTTCGGCAAGCGCCGCGCCACCAGAGAACACCACACCGCCCAGACCCTCACCCGTGACGCCGAGCAGCGACTGACGAACGCTTGGGGCGAGCCGCCCCGCTGGAACGAGAACAGCGCCGCCTGGATCGAGCGCGCCACCAGGCCACGCATCGACGCCGACCCGCGCGTGACCGAGGCCGCCGCACAGCAGGAGGCCGCAGCGACAGCGGTGCGCAAGACGCTTGAACCCGACGAGCTGCCGCGCCTGCGCGTCTACGCTCGCATCTTCGGCGCGGACACGGTGGTGAAGAACCGGGCGGCCTACCTTGACGCCCGACCACGCGCGAACGCCGAGAACCAGACCCGCACCGCGCGACACGCCCGCGCCGAAGTCGCGGTGCTACACGCGCTCACTCCCGCCGAGGCGGTCGAGCGGATCGAGCAGACCCGCGCCGCCGAGCAAGCCGCGCGCGAGGCCGCTGAACGTGCTCTTGCTGAGCGTCGTCGCCAACTCCACCACGAGCCGCACACACGCGACAGCACCCCGCACCATGACGGCCCGTCCCTGGGCTGGTGACCACGCCAAAACCAAGTAGTCGGCCCAGTCGCCGGTGGCACGGCAGTGCAACCACTGGGGAACTATCCAGCCTTTGGGGGAAGGCGAACCTCAAGCGCTTCGATGGCGGCGCGCGCTTCCTGCGCGTCGATGCCCTCAGCGATGGCTGCCAGGGCAGCCCGCCAGGCGGCGGCGAGCACTCGCCCAAGCACAGGAGAATATGTGGCCGAGCTGAGCACGTCAGCGAGGCGATCGCCGTCCGCTCCGGCCGGAGGTGCTCCCAGGATGCGTAGGAACCGCTCGCTGACTGCGAAGTCGAACCCGACCAGGAGAGCCGCCCGCACGGCGGTCGCGTGATCCGCCCCGCTGGCAGCGACCGCGCCTTCCATTCGATCCAGCAAGCGGCGCTCTACATCGGCTCGGACGAACTCGTACAGCCCAAGCTTGCTGCCGAAGTGGTGATAGAGCGCACCAGTAGTCACTTCGGCCGCTGCCGACAGTTCGCCGACGGTGACCTCGTCAAAGGCGCGTGCTCCGAAGGCAGTCACCGCCGCGAGGACTAGTCGACCCTTCGGGGACGACGACACCGGAATCCACTCGCGCATGAAACCATAATACTGTTATGCTCAGAAAGAATCACGTTACGACACCGAAAGGCCAGCCATGAAACTGGAGTTCCTGTTTATCCCGACCACCGACCTCAACGCCTCGCTCGCCCTCTACCGCGACGGGCTCGGTTTCACCGAGTTGTGGCGTGAGGGTGACGCCACCGTCGCGCTGACGCTGCCCGGGAGCGAGGTGCAGATCATGCTCGACGCGAATGACCCCGAGGCTCCTGCTGGCCCGATCTTCGTGGTCGAGAGCGTCGCCGACTTCCACGCGAAGCGGCCTGAGGCGCTGAGCGTAATCGAGGAGCCTGCCGACATCCCTGGTGGCGCTATGGCGACCTATCAGGAGCCGGGCGGTGCCGTTCTCTACCTCCTTGACCAGTCCACGGACGCCGAAGCGGGCTGAATGGCAACGTCTGCCTCTGCGAACGAGAGCGGCGTTGCCTGCGAGTCGGAATCCACAACAGGTTCGCGTACGTCCGTGGATGCCGAAGTCTGTCTTGTGCGCGAGGGGTCGAGGCATACCGCTTGATTCCCTCGCTGTCGGTTGACGCGACTACCGCGTCTTCTCCCACACCGTGCCCCGGTGAATCCCGAGCTGACGAGTGGCCTCGGGGACAATCCGCAGCTTCTCTGGGAGAATAGAGGCGACGAGAGGAGGCGGTCATGGCGTTTCAGGGTGAGGTGCTGTCGATCGGCGCATTGCTTGAGCGCGCACAGGCCGCCCCACGCCACACGCCCGGCGCAGGCGTCGGCGTGCGCCATACGGCAGCGGGGAACGCTGCTCACGCGGCCGAGTTGCTGGCCTCTGGTGATACGCCAGAAGCGTGCTGGCGGTTCGGTGTACTCCAAACACTGGATGACTATGCTTCGACGCTTCGACGCGGAGGTGCGCAACTCGCTGCCGAGGTGTTCTCGACCGAACCTGCCCCAACGGGTTCGGTGCAGCTCGATGCCGCGTTCGCGGCGCTGGCAGACCACCTTGCGGAGTGCGACGGGTGGACGGCTCCGCTCTGGGCTGTTGATCCCGCACGACACACTGAGGCGTGGTATCCGGCTGTGCCTGCAATCTTCCGTGAGGAAGCAGAACAGGACAGCCCGCGAGCGTTCCGTCAGCGCGGTATCTTCATCACCGACCGGTCACTGAGCCGAGCATGACGAGGATCGGCGGCGAACTCGGTGCGGAGGATGTTCGGGCACTGTTCCAAGAACTCTCTGACCACCTCGCCGCCAAGCAGGTGCACGCGCAGCTCTTCGTCGTGGGCGGGGCGGCAATGGCTCTCGCATATGACCGTGACCGCCTCACCCGCGACGTTGACGCGGTGCTTGTGCCTGCCCCGGAGGTGCGCGAAGCAGCCGAGGCAATCGCCGATGCACGCGGGCTGGAGCCGGACTGGCTCAACGACGCAGCGAAAGGATTTCTGCCCGGCCAGGACGAGCACCCTGAGACAGTGTTCGAATCGGACTGGTTACTTGTGCAGATCGCATCGCCCGGCTACATGCTTGCGATGAAGCTGCACGCCTCACGCGACGAGACCGATCTGAACGACGCCACGACCCTGTTTACTCTGCTCGGGTACACCACCGCAGAGCAGGCAATCGAACTGTTGACGAGCACCTATCCGCTGGGGCAGCTCCTGCCGAGGCACCGCTACGTCGCCCAAGATATTGCCGAGCGCGCAGCCGCTCGCAGAGCCGAACAAGGCCTCTGAACCGATCACCCCAAAATCACCCCGATAACGGATTCATGGGTCTCTGGGACACCCGTAGGCCCTTATGAATCAAGGGAAACCCGGTTTTGACCACCTTCACACGGAAGAGGTCATCGGTTCGAGTCCGGTATCGCCCACCACATGTGGACTCTGTCTAGTCGAAAGCGACCGGGCAGCTAGATTTGTCCCGTGGCAAGACGCGACGGCAAACAGGGGGTCCTCCGGCAGTTCTTTGCCGGTGTGGGCTTCCTTTTCCGAGGATTCGGGGTGTGGCGAACGGCTCCGGGGCTCATGGTGCTCGGTATGGTTCCTGCCCTCATCGTCGGAGCGGCTTTCGCTGCCGGGTTCATTGCGCTCGGCATCAACCTTGAG
>Ga0209369_1001612_pt1 | contig 10471 bp, 10 predicted proteins | sample EBPBio142010_DNA_FD_185865 | JGI IMG/M metagenome (GOLD analysis project Ga0209369, IMG submission 185865) | Wastewater treatment Type I Accumulibacter community from EBPR Bioreactor in Madison, WI, USA - Reactor 1_10/4/2010_ DNA (SPAdes)... | ecosystem: Engineered > Bioreactor > EBPR >... | reverse complement strand
AGCGAGGCCATTTTTTCCATCGATAGTGAGTTTACGCGTTAGGCGCGCTCAGGCGTGGAACAGGCCGTCCTCGAAGCTGACCCATCTCGCGGTTTCGTCGCCCGCAGCAAGGCGTTGTCGATAGTCGCGATAATAATGCGCGAACGAGTCTGCACGGCGGATTGGGCGTGAGTTCCCGATATCGGCGAGCGCGGCCTTGAGATACTCGCTGGCATCGATCCATTCGCGCAGGGCCAGCATGATCTCGAAGAAGGGTTCCGGTCGCGCGCTACGGAACGCTTCGACATGCGCCCACAGCATCAAGCGTGCGGTCGCGACGCGCAGCGCATGGTCTTCGGCTGCCGCCGGCGCCGAGCGCGACCAGGCAAGCTCGATGTCCGCATCACCGATCTCGGGTGTCGGGATCGAGAAACGACGGCACGCTGTTCGCTCATCGAACCCATGGTCACCCATTGCGGAGGGATCGATAGCCGTCTCCCCAAAGCAGAGTTCTGCAAGAGCTGGCTCGACGAAGAAGCGCCGACTCATCGCGTCCATCGCCAGCGTCATGCGATCAGCGGTGGACACGATCTGGACCGCGCCGGGCAACAGCGTCTTGTCGAGCAAGTGCGGCAATGGGATTTCCGACTGGCACGCGTCGGAGACGCAGATCGTGTTGATCCAGCGATGACCATCATCTTGATCGACCATCGTCAGGACCGCCGCCGCAACCGGCCTGCGTGCCAGCGCCGGATGCTCGTCTGGTATGTCGTTGACGGGAATGCACGCCAGACCGATGACCTGTAGGCATTTGGGAAGTTGGTATTCGTTCACGATATTCTCCTTTCGGAGGATCAGGGATCCGAGACAGAACTCCTGCCTCTTTTCCTTTCACCCTGTTCCTCGCTTCCCGCGTCAGCGTCTCCACTGTTCAGCGGGCGCGCAGCCGCGTTCCGCTTTTCCATCCGGCGGACATGCGAGGTCGGTCTGCGGCGGCGCCGCAGGGGTGATCTTCATTTTAAGAGAAGCAGACCCTCCCTGAGGGTCTGCCGATCAGCGTCCGCGGCCGCCGGGTTCTCGGCCGGGCAGTCCGCGGGCGGGCGGATGAAGACCCTTCGATGGCTTCGACCGTTTCGCATTTTGCTTCGCTGTTCGCCGCTTGATCCCGAACGCCATGATCGCCGCGGCGGCCGCCATATCCCCGCTGGACCGCGCCAATGCCAGCGCGCGCTTCAACCGGTCCGCGGACTTCGGCGGATTGAACCGCACCGAACCGCGCTCGACGTGCAGCCATTCTTCGTCAAGCAGCGGATCGCCCATGTGCCGAAAGTGATCCGCTTCGCTCGCTCGGACGTTCGCGAGTGGCAAACGGTCGGCTTCGACCAGCCGGTCGTGCAGGATATCATTGCGGGTCTCTTGCTGAACGAACCATGCAGCCTGCGTGCGGGCGCGGATGTCAGGCCGTGTCAGCCACTCTCCGCGAGGTCCGAGGGCGTCTCGAAGTGCCTTCACTGTTTCAGGCGCATCTGCATCCGCAAACCGCGCGAACAGGAACGGCACGGGTGCCTTGCGCCACAGCGCGGCGGGATCGGTAAACGTGCGTGCCTCGGTCAATTCGCCTAGCATCGGCGCAACGTGTGTGGTGGCTCTATCAAGCCAGCTTGCCTGCCTCTTCTGCTCCATCTCCCACGCCGTTGGCCGGCGTGCCGGGTCGAGATCGGGCAGGTTCCTGAACATCTGCGCACGCCTATCGACAATCGACGAAAGCAGGTCCTGTCCCGCCGCGCTCCTGATGTAAGGGGTATCGAACCACCCGCGGGGGTCGTCGCGCAGATCGATCTGTCGCGCGCCGCGCCAGTGCACGATCCGAACAGGATAGGTTTCGATCACCGATCGAAGCGCCTGAAGCTGGTCAATGGTCGGTCTGTCGGGAAACGGCCCAATGATTGGGGTGTCGGCAAGCCGCTCATACAAATCAGCAAACTTTTCCCGCCCATTGTGATGGATGGGTAGATAATCATCACGACGAACATCGCGCAGGATATTGGCCTGCTTCGCCGCGACGGGATCAGAGTCTTCGGCGGGAAAATCAAATTCTCGCGGCAACTCTGCACGCGGCGATAGCCATGTCGGCACCGGCTGTGGTTCGCGGCCGGGTGTGATCTCACCCAACCCCACCATATCGAACCCACGCGTGTCCAACGATGCGATGGTCGGCAAAGGCTGATCGAGCGCGCGAGGCGGCGACAGTGCAAATTCTTGGTCGGCCTCCCGCTGGCGGTCTGATGTGATTTCGCGGGCCGCCTGGATGCGCAGATCGCGCAATTTGATCCGCCGCCCCATCTCGGGAGTATTGCGCCAGCGCCTCACCGCCGTTTGCAACCACGCGCTTTTGTCGACGAGATTTTCAGGATCGAGGCCTGTCGGGCCGCGCTTCGCCAACAACGCGCTGACTTGGGCGAGTTCTTTCTGCTGGGTATCGCGGATCGCCGGAAGCCGCTTTCGATAGGGTGCGGCATTCAAATCGACCCCGTGGATCAAATCCTGAGGATCGTCGGCAGGAAGCACAACCAGGCGTCCGTCGACTTCGCTGAGCAGGAGCGGCGTCTCAGCGATGCGCTTCATCACCGCATTGGGATCCAGCATCGTTGCGGAGCTGACCTCGCTGGACAGCATTGCGTCGACAACGCGCGTCGGCTCAGGGTTCTGGATCGCAAGTCTCAGGTCTCGCTCGAGCCGTTCGCGAAGATCGGCGGCGGTGCGTTCAAGAAACTTCGCCTGCTCGCGGCGCTCGGCCATCGCGGCCTGCTCAACGATCAACTCCCGTTCGAGTTCATGAAGATAGGCTTCGGCCTCGTTACCCCGCCGGGTCCACGCGTGCGACAGATAGGTATCGTGTCCGTCCTTGCGCGCCCTGGCGGCATAGCCCGGGGCAAATCTCGCAACGATACGCGGGTGGCTGTGCGCCATAGCGCACAGCGTTTCGATCTCGGCGGCGTCGGCGCGCAGCCGGATCGCGGTATGCTCGCGATCGCGAAGCTCGACCGCGAGCCGCTCCAGCCGGTCGCGGTCGTTCGAAGTGCGGACTTCGCGCACGCGCGCTTCGCGTAATTCGAAAGCCGCATCGGCATCCGCGAAATCCGCATCGCGCTTCGCCACCTGCTGCGCGAGCACCCGCGCCCAGCCGATCGCTGCATTGTCGAGCGACACATCCGGCGTATCTCCCGCGCGTTCGAGTACGGTGGCTTTGCCACCTACCTTGCGCATGGTTTGCGCATCCAGCCCCATCTTGGCGTAGGTTTCTGGCGAAAGCCGATAGTCAGCGTCAGCGGCCTTCAGTTCGACGTTGACGAGTCGCGCGATCTCGCAGCGGAACGGTTTCATGAAGCTGGTCGCGATTTGCGGCACGACGTGGGCGTCGAACGCCAGTTCACCGTCGCCATCGATGGTCACCGTACGCTTACCGACCTGGAAGTGCAGGTGCCAGTTCGTCAGGTTATTGAGCGCGTCGGGTTCATGCCGCACGAACAGGGCGGGCACGACCCGCTTTGCGTCAGCATCGCCGCTGTCAGAATTGGCGAGCGATTGCACCCAGGCGTTCGCGCCAACGAGAATGCGTTCGTGCGCCGCACCGTCGAGATCGGCGGGCAGCTCCGCCTCGCCCGCGATGACCGCATAGCTGCCGCGACCTTCGCTGAGCTTCACCGGCGGATCCGCAGCGGGCCAGCCGGGCAGCGCCTCCAGCCAAGTCAGCGCGGCTGGCGCCTCCGGATCGATCCATGGCACACCAACCAACTGGCGCTTTTTGCTGAGCTCCTTGCCGCCATCCACCCGCCTCTGCTCGGCGTTGAGGACGTCACGCAGACCTTCGGGACAATCGTTGCGACGCGCAGCGCTCGCCAAAAAAGCAGGCGCGAGTTCAAATTTTATGTTGAGACGCGGCGGTCCGGCGGATTTATTCTTGCGCCGCCCAAACTCATGCGCTTCGACCGCATCCCACTGCCTGGCTCGCTTGACCGGATCCGGATCGAGCGTCGTGATGAGGATCTGGCGATCGTCATGGCCATGATCCTGCGTGTAGCGGTCGAACGTCGCAGCGGGCCGCTCCTCTGCCGCCAGCTCCGGCTCCGCATTCGCATCACCGATCTTACCGGTCGCATAATCATCGAACGCCGCCGCCGATCGCTCGCGGGTCACGTTGCGCGCCAGGTGGAAGCTGCGCTCCCCCGCCGCGCTCGTCAGTCGCGACGTGTCCGGCACGCTCGGAATGCCAAACCAGGCCCGCCGGGCAGGAGCTGCTTTCCCGCGCTCCCACCGCTGCGCGGAATCGAGACTCGCTCGGACCTTTCCGCGCAGCAGTCCCAACGGATCGTCGAGTTCGGTCTCCGCCAGGTCGAGCGGCAAGTCGCGGATGATCCGCTTTGCCGCGCGCCTGCGAAAAGTTCCGATCGGATCCATGATCTCCAGTCCACGCTTCCAATGTCGGGCCATGCCCGTTCTACCAGCCCGCGGCAGGCGCCCGCTCGGAAAGTCCCGAGCGAAACCGGCCTTGCTAATCCGAAGGATATCATGTTGCTGTTAGCTTTCACAATCAAAGAATGTGGAGGCTACCTATTGCGCAAAAAATATTCAGTTACTCCCGATATATTCTCGATATCTTATTCAGATATTATAGATACATTACCGATATTCCGAAAGCTATTTAGATAAGAGATTTTGAACTCGAACCGGATATCTCTCAGCATGAGAGAATATCGGCTTCAGATACTATCTGACTTGCAACGATACCCGATCTCGGTGGCGGCGAAGTCGTCCCAATATCCGGTCTTTGGATATTTAAATGCTCGTTGTAATATCCATGCACCAATTTGCAGTGGAACAGCGAGCTTGAATGTCAGGTTTTGGCGACGAACCGTGCCTTATTAGCGACAGAATGGCTCGTCGTTCACCGGGGCTCCAACCTACCGACCAAGCAAGGAGATAATCATGAAAAACTTGCTTGCCGAGGCCATGGCGCGCGTAATCGTCGAAGGTTTGACTGCGCATTCTGCCCAGATGGAAAAATTGACGCGCGAACTTGAAGTCGCCATCATCCAAGCCGCCCAAGCGAGTGGCAAAATCGTCACGATCGAAACCATGTTCGCGGGCCAGTATCTGAATGGACCGGCTTTTGCCGACCTCCGCAAGACCTTGCGCAACCCGGGCCTAAAGCTTGAGGCGACGATCAGTGAATTGCGCCGGTCCGAAGCTTACTTCATCAGAGCATACGACAATTACGTCGCCGGATACTCTGACCAGCGGGCGATAGAGCTGCGCTGGGCAGAGCTCCGGCTTGCGATCGCACGCCTCTTCTACGACGATATGATCCGATCTGTGCCGGCTAAACCGCGCACCCAAGCGCGGCCAAAAGCGGAGCGCTCAACGAGCGTCATCGGGTTCGAGATGGATGCATTCTCTGCCGATGAGCAGAAAGCGCTTCGTCAAGCGATCCGTAATCGCGAAGAAGCAATCAGGCAGTTGGAGACCATCATCCGCCGAGGCGGCGCGACGTCGGACACTACGCATCTCATCTGTAGCTATTTGCGCGATCCGAACAAGATCGAGCAGGTAAACCGCTGGCTCACCGCCGAGCAGAGAAAGGCGCATCATAACAACCCGGAACCTGAAGATGACGTCCAGCCGATGGCTGCCGTTGCCGAGCCGCTGCAGATGGACACTCCGCCGAGCCGCAATGGTCAAGACAATGAAAAGCTGTGGCCGCCACGTCGGGAAGCACCTCGAACAGATCCGGTCGTTGCCCAGAGACTTGTCGAGTGGCTCCGGGCCGGCCCCAATAAGATTCGGAAACTGTACGCGCGGTCGTCTACAGGGGATATTCGGCTTAACGCCCGACCGGACGCACCACCGGTCGCCGACATGTTCGAGACCGCAGTTGATCACCCGTTGGTTCAAAATGAACTATCAGCAATATGCGCGCGTCTCGAGCTATAACACACTTCGTTCGGCGCGGGTTGGCTCCTTTCACTTACTTGCCTCGTTGGAGCTGGGGCCGAGGCTGCCTAAGCTAGCGGTCGCGCACAGTAATAGCGGCGCCGCCTCGTCGTGATCACGCCAGCACAGCACTAATTGCGCCACCGAATAGGATTCACCGAGCCAGACCGCCCGCACCGACGATGACCGACAACAAATGGCTTGTCAGCGCAGACGCGCCCTTTCGGTGGGCAATTCCCCCCCAATCATCCCAACGGTGCACCCGCTCGGCGAGCCAGGCGAAGAGATCATCGCGCGAATTTGCATCGGCGAAGGACTGCGACCACGCGATATTGCGCGTCGGCATCCGCGCGCCAACCTTAAGTCCGGTCAACGTCACCAGGTATCGCCTTCCCAGATTTTCGCGCGCGAACAGATGGCGACGAAATCCAACCTGCTGCTCAAAGGTGATCAGCGCCCGCTCCCGCGCCTCGGCGTCGAGCCCTTTGCTCGCACTTACCGCGGCGACAACCGCCGCCATTGGCAGGCGCTCGAATTCCGGCTCGCGCGTGGCCTGCAGCATCATGAGGACCGACTTCCCCAATGAGCTCAGCACCCCATCGAAGACGTTCCTCCCCTCCGATGTCTCGACCATACCGATGCTGGCGAGCCAGCACTGATAGAATCGCCAGAACATCATGTCCCCGCCGAAAACATCGTGGTTGCTCTCCGTGCCAAACCAGCGCGCATCGATCGCGGTCATGACCCTCAGCATCAGTTCATGCTGTTCGGGTGCGAAGTGGACCGGCGGGAATCCAAGTTCTCCCTCCCAGAAGGCGTCCCTGACGCTCGCCCAATTTCGCCCAGAGGCATCCTCGTAGCCGCGCGGATTGGCTCGAAGCCACCAGCCCCACGGGAGTTCGCCGACGTGACGCTCAAAGTCAGCCACGGCCACCCCCGCGACGAGGGTCGAGGCCGAGCGGCGGCGGCGCGCCATCGCGCGCGGGCGCCGCGCCTCCTTCAGCGATTGCTCGCAGCTGAGCTGCGAGGGCGACCGTTTCCCTGACAACATATGCGTCGTCGCGATATATCCGTCCAAGCTCCGAGGACTTCGATCCGGAGGAATTCGGCCTGGCGTTCGGAATAAGATCGTAGGCATGATCGCAACTGAAGCCGAACCACCACGCATGCGAATCTTCGACCCGGTGGTCGGTTGCGTGTTCTACCGGATGGTAGACCGCCGGTCGTAATGTCACGTGGCAGATGCGGCGCGCCTCGACGGCTAACCGACGCGTCGGACTCGGCCCTTCTTCGCACAGTCTTGAATAAGTCAAACCGCCATGCACATCGATCCCGATGTCCGGCGGAACTGCGTTTGCATCCCAGCCCCAGAGAGGGTGATCCTTGGGAATGCCGACATATCCGCAGAGAAAGCCATTGTCGGTGTTACGCAACATGATGCAGTCGTATCCACTCGCCGTATCGCGCCAGCTGACCTTGTCCGCCTCTCCCAGCCACGCCCCCTTGCCACCGGGCCGAGCAGCCTGATCGTAGAAAATTTCTTCTGCGGGAACGACGCATTCGCGGCTTGCATAGGCGCGGCCGGTGACGAGAACGACGCCGCCTTCTCGCGCGACTTCGCCTCCGTCGCCGATCAGCTTCTCGGCGGCGAATTCGGAGCCGAGGATCGGCAGCAGCGTGTCGGTCGTTGCGGGCACGACGACTGGCGTCGCCGTTTTCCTGCGTACGGCCGTCTGGCGCCGCTCAGCCGGAACTAGCGCCTGCGATTTGGTGGTATTCTTAGCCATGCCTATGCTCCCGCTTGGTTTGAAACATCAATGCCACTCGCCCCCGATAAGGCCTCATGGTGTTGTATCGGATGGTCTCTGCGCGCGTATCGCGCTCGCTCATCAGCCGCCGAATAGTTGATCCAAAAGTATTGAGTTCCGCCGAGTGGACGGCCCAGCCGCGAGGCTCGGCAATGATATGCTGGCCATGGCCCACGCGGCGCTCTGTCCGACAGATAATAACAATATCGTTCGATAGGTCATACGGTAGGCGGAGTCAACCGGCCCGAACGAAATCGTTCACTTGACCGAACGATCGTTGATTTCTATGTCGCCGATCTCAAGGTAAGTTGGGTCTAAGGAGGTCATGGGCATGTCGTTGGCGATGAGGCTGCAGAACCTTCGCACGGCAAAGCAGCAATCGCTTCAGGAAGTGGCTGACGCCATTGGTGCGTCGAAAGCCCATATCTGGGAGCTTGAGAAAGGCACCGCCAAGAATCCGTCGATCGAACTCGTCCGAAAGCTCGCCGATTATTTTGAGGTGTCTATCTCGCGCCTTGTGGGCGAAAGCCCGGACGAAGATGGCGATGACGAGGATTTGCTCGTAATTTACCGTCAACTGAAATCTCTCGATCTGCGCGACCGCTTGGTTCTTGGAGATATCATCAAGGGAATGCAGAAGCGCCGCTCGGGAGCTTAGAGGAGCCAGCGCGCTCGGCATTGGTCCGAAGGTTCGGCCAATACCGTGGTGGCCGTCACCAGCGCCAGATCCGCGGCAAAGGACTTCGGGGCGGTCGGCGCTTCGGTCGATCGGGCTATCGCCAATTCTGTCAGTCATTCTTGGGGGCGAATATTCGCATAGCGGACATTCGGCTCGATCGATCGAGGATGTTCAAGAAATTGGTAAGCTGACCGGACTAGTTTATCTCCCATGAAATGGCTTTTTGTAATCGGGCTGGCGCTGACGCCGGTGTTCGCATCCGCGCAGGACATTAGTGGCTCGGCCCGGGCGATGGACGGCGACACTCTCAATATGGCGGGGATCGTCATCCGCTTGCACGGTGTGGACGCCCCCGAGCTCAACCAGACTTGCGCGCGCGAGGGACAAAGCTGGGCATGCGGCAAAGAAGCGTCGGCGAAACTGGCGCAACTGGTCATTGGTGCCGAAATGCGGTGTGAGCAGCGCGATGTCGATGACTATGACCGGATCGTCGCCAGCTGCACCGCGCGGCAGATAGATCTGGGCCAAGCCATGGTCGAAGCGGGCCTTGCAATTGCGTTGCCTCAGTTTAGCGATCGCTATCTCGGTGCCGAGGCGCGCGCCAAAACCCTCAAACTGGGCATCTGGGCTTCCGACTTCCAGCAGCCGGCCGACTATCGGGCCGCCAATCCCAGAGCCCATCGGCCCAAACCGCATGCCTCCGCCGCGCGTCAGCCTATTGCCTCGCCCGCGCCGTCCGGCGTCTATTACCGCAATTGCAATGCGGCATGGGCAGCGGGTGCCGCACCGTTATACCGCGGTCAGCCCGGATATCGGCCAGAGATGGATGGAGACAGCGACGGCGTGGCGTGCGAACCATTCCGGCGGCGATGAGCAATGAAGATGCGTTGATAGAGGTTCAGCCAAAATTTCTAGCGCGGTGCTGCTACTTTACATACGGCGAAGACGTGAAGATGATTGGAACGAGAAACGAAGTGACCGGAACCTCGCTCCGTGATCGGGTATTGCCGCATTGAAGACGCGCGCGGGTTGCGGAGGTTGAACAACCGCCTTTTGCCCCTGCGGGGTTTGCCCACCACGTACGCGGTCGCCTTGCCTCGACTGGTTGACTTTCAGGAGCCGAGGCATCATTTTGATGCGATGCAGATGCAAGATCATCGCTATTGGCGCCTCACGCACGCGGGCCAGCTTCTCACGGGCTTCTAGTCCCGGGTTTCGGTGCAGCACGCCCCGAGCTCGGGGCGAAATCTCCTTTTCTCCGGCGGTTTTTGCGACCGCTAGTCTGCACTTTATTTCAAAGAGCCCGACCTATGTCCAAGACCGAAGCGACCAAGCGGCCGCCCATCCAGATGCTCGAAAGCGAAGCTGAACGGCTTACCGACCTGGCGATCAGCGTACAGGATCGTCTCCCCGAGGTCAGTGCGCTACTGATCCAGGAAATCGGCCGCGCAAAAATGCACGGGGCGGACCGGATACCTGCAGACGTGGTCACCATGCATTCGACTGTGCGATTCACTCACTCAGCGAGCGGCAAGGATTACAGCTATAAACTCGTCTATCCGAAAGACGCCGACATCGCTGCCGGGCGGATATCGATCCTGACGCCTGTAGGCGCAGGTCTTATCGGGCTGCGCGAGGGTCAGTCGATCTTGTGGCCCGATCGCGACGGCAACGAGCGCAGCCTCGCGATCACCAGCGTGAGCCGCGAGACCTGACGGCACAGCATTCGACCGGCGCGATGTGGCCGGCCGAACGCAGCTATATCGCGATCTGGAAGCTGTCGGCCCGGGCGAGCCGCCAGGCTGCGCTGTAAAAGTCGCGTTCTGACGCGCCACTTAGCAATTCTCCATGTTCCAGAAATATATGGAGCTGGGAGAATAGCCGAATCTCCGTGAGGCTGACCCGGCGAACCAGGTGATGCGGGCCAAGGCGGCCGGGGTGATCGAGCCCTGCGGCGGCGATCATCTCGGACAGCGCCAACAGCGTATTGCGATGGAAATTGTAAACGCGGGTC
>Ga0209369_1001606_pt1 | contig 10531 bp, 10 predicted proteins | sample EBPBio142010_DNA_FD_185865 | JGI IMG/M metagenome (GOLD analysis project Ga0209369, IMG submission 185865) | Wastewater treatment Type I Accumulibacter community from EBPR Bioreactor in Madison, WI, USA - Reactor 1_10/4/2010_ DNA (SPAdes)... | ecosystem: Engineered > Bioreactor > EBPR >... | reverse complement strand
GACCTGTTCGTGGCAGTGGGCTATTCGCAGCGCAACCGGGGGCGTCAGCGTGTCGTCGAGCGGGCCCGGGCGCTGGGCTATGCTTTGCCCAGCTTCGTGCACGAGACTGCCGTCGTGGCGCGCAACGTCACCCTGGGCATGAACTGCATGGTGCGGGAGCAGTCGGCGTTGTCGCCGTTCACCAGCCTGGGCGACGGCGTGATCATCGGCATGCAGGTCGGCGTGTCGCACCACGTGAGTATCGGCAACCACGCCTGGCTGTCGGCGGGCAGCATTGTCTGCGGCAGCGCGGCCATCGGCGAGCGCTGCTTCGTCGGCGCCAACGCCACAGTGGCCGACAAGGTCGTTGTCGGTTCGGGCTGCATCATCGGCGCCGGCGCGCTCGTCATGAACGACTGCGCAGCCGATGGGGTCTATGCAGCGACGCCGACCCCGCGCCGGGTGCGCACTTGAAGCGCATCGCGATCCTGCAGTCGAACTACCTGCCCTGGAAGGGCTACTTCGATCTGATTGCCTCGGTCGACGAGTTTGTGCTCTACGACGACATGCAGTACACGCGGCGCGACTGGCGCAACCGCAACCGCATCAAGACCCCCGCCGGGCTGCAGTGGCTGACCGTTCCGGTGCGGGTGAAGGGGCGCTTCGAGCAGACGATCCGCGACACGCTGATCGATGGCAGCGACTGGGCCGGCAAGCACTGGAAGGCCCTGTCGCTGAACTACAGGCAGGCGCCGTCCTTCGAGGCCACCGCCGCCTGGCTGGCGCCGCTGTACCAGCGCGGCTGGACCCACCTGTCAATGCTGAACCGCGCGCTGATCGAAGCCGTGTGCGCGCAGCTGCACATTGCCACGCCGCTGAGCAACTCCTGGGACTACGCGCTGGCCGACGATCGCAACGAACGACTGGCCTCGATCTGCGCGCAGGCTGGCGCGCAGATCTACGTGTCCGGCCCGTCGGCACGCACCTATCTCGACGAGGCCGCGTTCCGGCGCCAGGGCATCGCCGTCGAATGGTTCGACTACGGGCCGTACCGCGAGTACCCGCAGCTGTGGGGTGCGTTCGAGCGCCAGGTGTCGATCGTCGACCTGCTCTTCAATGTGGGCGTTGACGCGCCGGGCCTGGTGCGGCGCGCATGAAGATCGTGCACTTGTCGAACGATGAGAAGTTCCTGCCGCTGGCGCGATCGCTGTTCGAAGAGGCCTTCCCGGGACAGAACCGCTACTTGCTCGCCCGGCCGCGGCGCGGTGACATTCGCCACGTCGCGCCGGCGCCCGACATCAGCCACCACCGCTCGCTGCGCTTTCGCACGCGCTGGATCGCGCACGATCTCGCGGCGGCGGACTGCGTGGTGGTGCATCTGATGTCGTCGCGCTTCGCGCCGGCGCTGCGCCACGTCCGCGCCAATTGCCTGGTGGTGTGGATCGCCGGCGGCGGCGACTACATGCCTCTGCTCGAAGCGCGCCTGGGCGGCTTGCTGCTGCCACGCACGGCCGCGTTGCTGGGCACGCTGCCGCCGCGCCCGGTGCGGCGGGGCCGGCTGCGCCAGGCGTGGGATGCCCTGCGCGCGCGATGGGCGGCCGGCACGGCGGCGTCCGAGGCACCGGCCGTGGTGACGGTGGCGCATCGCATCGATGTCTTCAGTGCCAACCCCGCCGACGCCCGGCTGCTGCGCGATGAGCTGCCGTCGTTGCGTGCCGTGCACCATGCCATTCCGTCCTTCACGGTCGAGGACATCTTTGCTGCCGGCACGCCCGCGATGGCAGGGCCCGATGTGCTGCTCGGCAATTCCGCCAACCCCACCAACAACCACCTCGACGCGCTGTCGCTGCTGCGCGAGCGCCTGCCGCCGGGGGGCAAGCTGGTGGTGCCGCTGAGCTACGGCAAGGCCCCGAGCGGCTATGCCCAGGCGGTGGTCGAGGCCGGGCGGGGCGCGCTCGGCGCGCGCTTCGAGCCGATCACCGACTGGATGTCGATCGCGGCCTACAACGCGCGCATCGCGGGTTGCGGCTGGGTGTTCATGAACCACCGCCGCCAGCAAGCGGTCGGCAACATCTGTGCGGCGCTGTACCGGGGCGCCACCGTGTACCTGCGACGCGACAATCCGCTGTACGGGTTTTTCACCGATCTGGGGGTCGCCCTGCAGGCCGTCGAGGCGCTGGAGGCCGATCCCACCGCCCCCTTGTCGCCGCTGACGGTGGATCAACAGCAGCGCAATCGTCAGGCCATCGAGGCCCGTTATGGCCGCGCCCAGGTGGTCGCCGCCATCCGCGCGCTCGAAGGCTTCAGGCGTTGAGCCGCACGGTCAACTGCGTACACTGCCGCCGATGCGAGTGTTGAACCTGGGCCGTCGCGACTACGCCGAGACGCTGCAGGCGATGCGCGATTTCACCGCGCAGCGCACGCCGGATACCGACGACGAGGTGTGGCTGGTGGAGCACGCGCCGGTCTACACCCAAGGCGTGGCCGGGCGTGCCGAGCACGTGCACCAGGCACAGGACATTCCGCTGGTGCAGAGCAACCGCGGCGGCCAGGTCACCTACCACGGCCCCGGCCAGGTGGTGGCCTATCCGCTGGTGGACCTGCGCCGGCTGCACATCTACGTCAAGGAATACGTCTACCGGTTGGAGCACGCCGTGCTCAAGGTGCTGGAAGACTTCGGCGTCACTGGCCATCGCGTGGCCGGCGCGCCGGGCATCTACGTGCGGCTCGACGACCCCTTTGGCCATGCGGCGCTGGCCGGGCCGGCGCCGGCCGGTGACCCGTTCCGCGGCCTGGGCAAGATTGCCGCGCTGGGCATCAAGGTGAGCAATCACTGCGCCTATCACGGCGTGGCGCTGAACGTGGCCATGGACCTGAGCCCCTTCGAGCGCATCGACCCCTGCGGCTATGCCGGGCTGCGCACCATCGATCTGGCTACACTGGGCGTGCAGGCCGACTGGCAGACCGTGGCGGGCCAGCTGGGCGCGCGACTGCAGGCCCAGTTGAGCCCTTGAAAACGCCGGACCCCACCATGCCCCCCACCGACCCGAGTGCAGACGCCCCCGCCGGCTACGACGCCAGCGCCAAGCAGAAGTCGCAGGCCAAGACCTCGCGCATCCCGATCAAGGTCGTGGCCGCGCCAGCGCTGAAGAAGCCGGACTGGATCCGCGTCAAGGCCGGCAGCCCGAGCACCCGCTTCTACGAGATCAAGCAGGTGCTGCGCGAGCACCGGCTGCACACCGTGTGCGAGGAAGCCTCGTGCCCGAACATCGGTGAATGCTTCGGCAAGGGCACTGCCACCTTCATGATCATGGGCGACAAGTGCACGCGGCGCTGCCCCTTCTGCGACGTGGGCCACGGCCGGCCCGACCCGCTGGATGCCGACGAACCCGAGAACCTGGCCAAGACCATCGCCGCGCTGAAGCTGAAGTACGTGGTCATCACCAGCGTCGACCGTGACGATCTTCGCGACGGCGGCGCCGCGCATTTCGTCGACTGCATCCAGCGCGTACGCGCGCTGTCGCCGGCCACCCGGATCGAGATCCTGACGCCCGATTTCCGCGGCCGCATGGATCGCGCGCTGGACATCCTGAAGGCCGCGCCGCCGGACGTGATGAACCACAACCTGGAGACGGTGCCGCGGCTGTACAAGCAGGCGCGGCCGGGCTCGGATTACGACTTCAGCCTGAACCTGCTGAAGCGCTTCAAGGAAGCGGTGCCTGGCGTGCCCACCAAGAGCGGCCTGATGGTCGGCCTGGGCGAGACCGACGACGAGATCCTGCAGGTGATGCGCGACATGCGCGCGCACGGCATCGACATGCTGACGATCGGCCAGTACCTGGCGCCCAGCGGGCACCACCTGCCGGTGTTGCGCTACGTGCACCCGGACACCTTCCGCATGTTCGAGGCCGAAGCCGCGAAGATGGGCTTCACCCATGCCGCCGTCGGCGCGCTGGTGCGCTCCAGCTACCACGCCGACCAGCAGGCGCACGCCGCTGGCGTGGCCGACGCGGTGGCCTGAGACGGGCTCAGCCCGCCTTTGCCAGCTCGAAGCTCAGGGCGCCCGGCAGGGCGCCGACCAGCACGTCGCGGCCCACCCGCGAGGTGCGCTGACCGCCCAGGTCGCAGACCTTCAGCTCACGGCCCTGTTCGGTGATCTCGATGAAGGCCAGCGAAGGCACCTCGCGCGTCCATTCGGTGCGCAGCTTGCGGAAGTTCTCGCCGGCCAGCGCGGCCTCGTAGACGATGGCGTGCGGTAGGCCGCCGTTGCAGAACTCGCGGGCCTCTTCCACCGAGGCCACGTAGTCGATCATCAGGCCCATCGAGCGCAGCGTCTCGCGCACCGCGTTGCGGGTCTCGCGGCGGCTGGCGATGACCAGCACGTGCCGGCCGACCATCGGCTGCGAATTCGGCGGCGCGCCGGGCGCGGCATCCAGGTCCAGCAGCGTCAGCGTGGTCAGCCCCTCGGTCACCGTCTGCGGGAACTCCAGCGTCAGCTGGGTGCTGCCGTGGCGGTCTTCGCGCTGCACGCGCAGGTTCAGGCAATGCGCCAGGCGCAGCAGCAGTTGCCAGGCGATGGTCTCCAGCCGCTCCGCGCCCGTCGTGGCGGCATTCGCCACCTCGTCGGCCGGGATGTAGGCGAAGCGGCAGGACAACCGTGCCTGCACCGGCCAGGACTTGATGTCGATGCGGAACTCGATGTGCGAGCGCGCGTGCTCGAAGCTCCAGTCCAGCACCGCCTGCAGCAGCGCCGCGCACATCGAGGCATCGATCATGATCTCGGCGGGCTGCAGGTCCTGGCGCAGGTCGATGCCGCGCGACGCGGTCTCGCGGCTGCGCTGGGCCAGGGCGTCGCGCAGGCTCTGCGTCAGGTTCAGGCGCGCATGCTTGGGCTGCACCCGGCCGGACGCAAAGCGGCTGATCTGCTGGCCGCTCAGGCCCAGCCGCCGGGCGCACTCGATCTCGTCGCGCAGCGCGCGCAGGCTGGCGCGGTCGATGCGGCCGGTGGTGGCGAAGGCGTTGACGCGCTCCAGCGCGGCCGTCATCGGGGCCACCACCTCGCGGCCGAGCTGGCCCAGCAACTCGCGGAAGGCGTCGCCACTGGTCGCGCCCGGCACAGGGGGCTTGCCGGGCGAAGGGGGCAGGTCGGAAAGGTCCATCGCGCACACTCCTGAAGGTCGTCGGGGGTCGGCCGGTCGGCCCATGTCGACCGCGCCCCGTTTGCAGGTTGCAGTGTGGTGTGTGCGCGGCGCACCACCAGCCCGCGAGTGCGGGGTCGGGCCGCTGCGGCGGGCGGGCGGCGGCATTTCTTCACACTCGATAATCGCCACCCGATGAATCGACGCTCCCACTGCCTGGCGTGGGCGGCCGCGGGGCTTCTGATGGGCTGTGCACCGGCCCTGGACTGGCGCGAGGTGCGCCCTGAAGCCGGCGGCATCACGCTGCTGTTCCCCTGCAAGCCCGACCACCAGGCCCGCCGTCTGCCGCTGGCTGGCGCCGAGCTGCGGCTGGTGCTGCATGCCTGCACTGCCGGCGGTGCCACCTTCGCGCTGGCCTTCGCCGATGTCGGCGACCCGGCGCGCGTGGCGCCGGCACTGACCGAACTGGAGGCGGTCACCCGCCGCAACCTGAACGCCGGGGCGCCCGAGCGCCTGCCGCTGAAGCTGGAGGGCGCGACGCCGAATGCGCAGAGCCAGCGCACGGCCTTCAGCGGCCGCATGCCGGATGGCCGCGCCGTGGTCGGGCAGACGGCGGTGTTCACCAAGGGCACGCGTGTCTACCAGGCGACGATGCTGGGCGAGCGTGCCGATGCCGAGGCCAGCGACACCTTCTTCGGCAACCTGCGGCTGGCCCCATGAGCGCCATCGGCCGCAGCCGTGCGCTGGCGATCGTGCTGGCCTTTGCCTTTGCGTACTTCCTGTCCGCCCTGCTGCGCGCCATCACCGCCACGCTGGCGCCGGCCTTCAGCAGCGAGCTGGGCCTGGGCCCGGCCGACCTGGGGCTGCTGGCCGGCGTGTACTTTCTGGGCTTTGCCGCGCTGCAGCTGCCGCTGGGGCGGGCGCTGGACCGCTTCGGCCCGCGCCGCGTGCTCTTAGTGCTGCTTTGCCTGGCGGTGGTGGGCTGCGCGGCCTTCGCGCGGGCCGAGGGCCTGTTGTCGCTGAGCCTGGCGCGGCTGTTGATCGGCATGGGTGTGGCCGCCTGCCTGATGGCGCCGCTGACCTGCTACCGCCGGCTGTTCGAGACGGCCACGCAGCTGCGGCTGAATTCCTGGATGCTGATGACCGGCTCGATGGGCATGGTGGCATCGACGCTGCCGGTGCAGATGCTGCTGCCGCTGTGGGGCTGGCGCGGGCTGTTCGTGGCGCTGGCCGCCGCGATGGTGCTGGCGATTTTGTTCATCGGCTGGGCGGTGCCCGATTCGCCGCCAGCGCCGCGCGCGACGGCGGAGGGCCGCTACCGGGACATCATGCGCCACCCGGTGTTCGTGGCGATGGCGCCGCTGGGCTTCTTCAGCTACGGCGGCATGATCGCCATCCAGGCGCTGTGGGCGGGCCCCTGGATGACCGAGGTGACGGGCCACAGCGCGGCACAGGCGGCGCAGGGCTTGTTCGGCATCAACCTGTGCATGCTGGTGGCCTTCATGACCTGGGGCGTGGTCATGCCGCGCCTGGCACGCGCCGGCGTGCAGGCCTGGCAGGTGATCACCTGGGCGCTGCCGCTGAGCATGCTGATGCTGCTGCTGATCGTCGTGCTCGGGCCGCGTGCCGGAGCGGTGCACTGGGCGTTGTGGTGCGTGCTGTCGACCAGCGTGTCGCTCGGCCAGCCGGCGGTGGCGCAGGCGTTTCCGCAGGCCTGGGCCGGACGGGCGCTGTCGGCCTTCAACCTGGTGATCTTCAGTGGCGTGTTCTGCCTGCAGTGGGGCATCGGCCTGGCGATCGATGCGCTGGCCGGCTTGGGCTTCAGCCGGCCGGCGGCCTTCCAGGGGGCGATGGCCGGCTTTGCACTGTGCTGTGCGCTGTCGCAGGGCTGGTACGTGCTGCAGCGCCGGCGAATGGCCATAATCAAGGGCGAAGCCGAGGCCTCATGACCACCGTCCTGATCATCGCCCATGCCCCGCTGGCCTCGGCCCTGAAGGCTGTCGCCCAGCACGCCTATCCGGATTCGGCCGACGACGTGCAGGCGCTGGACGTGCCGCAGGACGCCAGCGAGCAGCAGGTGGAGGCCGCCGCGCGACAGCAGATCGCCCGCTTCCCCAACCAGGACACGCTGGTCTTCACCGACGTCTTTGGCGCCACGCCCTGCCGCGGCGCGAGCCTGCTGCTGGGCGACCCGCGTGTGCGCGTCGTCACCGGCGTCAATGTGCCGATGATCTGGCGCACGCTGTGCTACGGCACGCGCGAGCCGCTGGATGCCCTGGTCACCCGGGCCACTGCCGGCGCCACGCAGGGCGTGATGTCGGTGACGGCCTCCCCACCCCAGAACCAGGCCCTCCGGGCCGGCACGAATGATCAATCGGGTCGCCACGATCAGTAACAAGCTGGGCCTGCATGCGCGGGCCTCGGCCAAGCTCACCAAGCTGGCGGGCAGCTTCTCCAGCGACGTGCACCTGTCGCGCAACGGCCGACGCGTCAACGCCAAGAGCATCATGGGCGTCATGATGCTGGCGGCCGGGCTGGGCAGCGAGATCGAGATCGAGATCTCTGGCGAGGACGAGCAGGCTGCGATGGACGCAATCGTTGCGCTGATCGACGACAAGTTCGGCGAAGGGCAGTAGCGCCGCGCGCAGGCCAGTGTCGCGCGGCGGGGCTGCGCTACAGTGCCACGCATGAGCATGCAGCTTTTCGGCGTGCCGGTCTCTCGCGGTGTGGCCATCGGCCGCGCCGTGCTGGTGGCCTCCAGCCGGGTGGACGTGGCGCACTACTTCGTCGCCGACGAACAGGTCGGGGCCGAGGTCGAACGCCTGCGCCAGGCCCGCGACACCGTGGCCGACGAACTGAGCACGTTACAGCGCGACCTGCCGGAGGACGCGCCGGCCGAGTTGTCGGCGCTGCTGGACGTACACCTGATGCTGCTGCACGACGAGACGCTGACAGGCGCGGCGCGCGCCTGGATCGTCGACCGCCACTACAACGCCGAATGGGCCGTGTCGGCGCAGCTGGAGGTGTTGGCGCGGCAGTTCGACGAGATGGAGGACGACTACCTGCGCGAGCGCAAGGCCGACCTCGAACAGGTGGTGGAGCGCGTGCTGCAGGCGCTGTCGCGCGAGCCGGCCGGCGGCGCCGCACCGGCTGGCGGCGGCCTGGCGGCGCGCGACTTCGCTGGCGAGGACCCGCTGGTGCTGGTGGCCAACGACGTGGCGCCGGCCGACATGATGCGCTTCAAGAACAGCGTGTTCACCGGCTTCATCACCGATGTCGGCGGCCGCACGTCGCACACGGCCATCGTGGCACGCAGCATGGACATACCGGCGGTCGTCGGCGCGCGCGAGGCCAGCCGGCTCATCCGCCCGGACGACTGGGTGGTGATCGATGGCGATGCCGGCATCGTCATCGTCGAGCCTTCGTCGATCGTGCTCGAGGAGTACCGCTTCCGGCAGCGGCAGAGCGAGCTGGAGCGCGCGCGGCTGCACCGGCTGCGCCACACCCCGTCGGTGACGCTGGACGGCCAGGCGGTGGAACTGCTGGCCAATATCGAACAGCCGGGTGACGCGGTGGCTGCGCTGGAGGCCGGTGCCGTGGGTGTCGGCCTGTTCCGCACCGAGTTCCTGTTCATGAGCCGTGGCGGTGATCTGCCCGACGAGGACGAGCAGTTCGAGGCCTACCGCGATGCCGTCGTTGCCATGCGCGGCCTGCCGGTGACGATCCGCACCGTCGATGTCGGCGCCGACAAGCCCCTGGATCGGATGACCATCCAGGAGCTGCGCCACGAACATGTGCTGAACCCGGCGTTGGGGCTGCGCGCCATCCGCTGGAGCCTGTCGGAGCCGGGCATGTTCCGCCAGCAGCTGCGTGCCATCTTGCGCGCCAGCGCCTACGGACGCGTGCGCATCCTGATCCCGATGGTGGCGCAGCTGAACGAGGTGCGCCTGACGCTGGAGGCGCTGGACCGTGCGCGGCGCCAGCTCGACGAAGCCGGGCAGCTGTACACGCCGGTAGAGATCGGCGCCATGATCGAGGTACCGGCGGCGGCCATCTGTCTGCGGCAGTTTCTGCAGCACTTCGACTTCGTCTCGATTGGCACCAATGACCTGATCCAGTACACGCTGGCCATCGACCGCGCCGACGATGCGGTCTCGCATCTCTACGACCCGTGGCACCCGGCAGTGCTGAACCTGATCGCCAAGGTGATCACCGAGGCCCAGGCTGCCGGCAAGGGCGTCAGCGTCTGCGGCGAGATGGCGGGCGACCCGGCCTTCACGGCGCTGCTGCTGGCCATGGGCTTGCGCAGCTTCTCGATGCACCCCGCGCAGATTCCTTCGATCAAGCAGCGGGTGCTGCGTGCCGATGCCAGGCGCCTTGCGCCTTCGCTGCAACGCGTGCTGGATGCCGAGCAGCCGCAGGCCGAGGCGACCAAGGTGTTGGCCGGCGGCTGAACTGTCCCGACAGCGGAAAGGGCTTGCGCGCTTCGAAAGTCGTGCTATAGTCATGGGCTGCGCTGACGAGAGCAACCCAGCGGGCCGCAACAGCGGAAACCGAGCAGGTTCTCTAGAAAGCGAAAGACGGAAGCTTGACAAGGTTAAGAAAACAGGTCAAAATTCCATCTCTTTGCTGCTGACGACAAAACGTTGTCGCAAAGACCGCTCTTTAACAACATACAGCCGATAAGCGTGGGCGTTTGAAGGCGAGTGCCAAGAGCAAAGCAGGAAACTGCCGAGCTCGGGCCGCAAGGCCTCAAACGCTCATAGAAGTGAAGTTCACTTCAATTCTTTGAGCAACATTCAAGATCGAACTGAAGAGTTTGATCCTGGCTCAGATTGAACGCTGGCGGCATGCCTTACACATGCAAGTCGAACGGTAACGCGGGGCAACCTGGCGACGAGTGGCGAACGGGTGAGTAATGCATCGGAACGTGCCCAGTAGTGGGGGATAGCCCGGCGAAAGCCGGATTAATACCGCATACGACCTACGGGTGAAAGCGGGGGATCGCAAGACCTCGCGCTATTGGAGCGGCCGATGTCAGATTAGGTAGTTGGTGGGGTAAAGGCCTACCAAGCCTACGATCTGTAGCTGGTCTGAGAGGACGACCAGCCACACTGGGACTGAGACACGGCCCAGACTCCTACGGGAGGCAGCAGTGGGGAATTTTGGACAATGGGCGCAAGCCTGATCCAGCCATGCCGCGTGCGGGAAGAAGGCCTTCGGGTTGTAAACCGCTTTTGTCAGGGAAGAAATCTTCTGGGCTAATACCTCGGGAGGATGACGGTACCTGAAGAATAAGCACCGGCTAACTACGTGCCAGCAGCCGCGGTAATACGTAGGGTGCAAGCGTTAATCGGAATTACTGGGCGTAAAGCGTGCGCAGGCGGTTCTGCAAGACAGATGTGAAATCCCCG
>Ga0209369_1001605_pt1 | contig 10534 bp, 10 predicted proteins | sample EBPBio142010_DNA_FD_185865 | JGI IMG/M metagenome (GOLD analysis project Ga0209369, IMG submission 185865) | Wastewater treatment Type I Accumulibacter community from EBPR Bioreactor in Madison, WI, USA - Reactor 1_10/4/2010_ DNA (SPAdes)... | ecosystem: Engineered > Bioreactor > EBPR >... | reverse complement strand
CTGGCCGCGCTGCGCTGAGCGTGGCGCGTCGGCCGCGCGGGGGCGCACGGCCACAATAGCGGCATGCAGGAATCCGACTTGCCCGGCCTGACGGCCACCGTGCTGTGGGCCGCCTTCGGCCTGGCGCTGGCCTTCGGTGCCATCGCCCAGCGCACGCATTTCTGCACCATGGGCGCAGTGGCCGACGTGGTGAACCTGGGCGACTGGACGCGCATGCGCATGTGGGGCATGGCCATCGGCGTGGCGATGATCGGCTTCAACGGCATGGTGGCGCTGGGCTGGATCGAGGCCGCGCAGAGCATCTATGCCGCGCCGGCGCTGATCTGGCTGTCCAACATGCTGGGCGGGCTGCTGTTCGGCTTTGGCATGGTGCTGGCGTCGGGCTGCGGCAGCAAGACGCTGGTGCGCGTAGGCGGCGGCAACCTGAAGTCGCTGGTGGTGGTGGTGGTGATGGCCGTGGCCGCCTACGCCACGATGCGCGGCATGCTGGCCGTGGCCCGCGTGGCCACCGTCGACAAGGTGGCCTTCACGCTGCCCGCGGGGCAGGACCTGCCCTCGCTGCTGGCCCAGGCCACCGGCGCGTCGAAGCCGATGCTGGCGCTGCTGCTGGGCGGTGGCATCGGCCTTGCGCTGCTGGGCTGGGCGATGGCGCGGCCCGAAGGCCGCAGCGGCGAGGCGTTGCTGGCCGGGCTGGGCATCGGCGCCGTCATCGTCGGCATGTGGTGGGTGTCGGGCCGGCTGGGCTTCGTGCCCGAGCACCCGCAGACGCTGGAGCCCAGCTTCCTGGCCACCAACTCGCGGCGCATGGAAAGCCTGAGCTTCGTCGCGCCGGTGGCCTACACCATGGACTGGCTGATCCTGTTCAGCGACACCAGCCGCGTGCTGACGGTGGCCATCGTCACCACGCTGGGCGTGGTGGCGGGCTCGGCCGCGGTGGCGCTGGCCACCGGCAGCTTCCGCTGGGAAGGTTTCCGCGGCACCGAGGACACCGCGCTGCACCTGGGCGGCGCTGCGCTGATGGGCGTGGGCGGCGTCACCGCCATGGGCTGCACCGTTGGCCAGGGCCTGAGCGGCGTCAGCACGCTGGCGCTGGGCAGCTTCATCGCGCTGGCCGGCATCCTGGCCGGCGGCGTGCTGGGCGTGCGCTTCCAGGCCTGGCGCGTGGAGCGCAGCCTGTGAACGCGGCCGTGCACGACGAGGCCGACCTGGAGCGCCGCTTCGGCGGGCTGCGCCGCCTGTACGGCGAGGCCGGCTATGCACGGCTGCGCGCGCTGCGTGCGGCGGTGGTCGGCGTCGGCGGCGTCGGCTCGTGGGCGGCCGAGGCGCTGGCGCGCAGCGGCGTGGCCACGCTGGTGCTGATCGACCTGGACCACGTGGCCGAAAGCAACATCAACCGCCAGGTGCAGGCACTGGGCCGCACGCTGGGCCGGGCCAAGGTGCAGGCGCTGCGCGAACGCATTGCCGACATCCACCCCGGCTGCGACGTGCAGGGCGTGGAGGAATTCGTCGATGCGCAGAACTGGCCTGCGCTGCTGCCGCAGCCGGTGGATGTGGTGATCGATGCCTGCGACCAGGTGCGTGCCAAGGCCGCGCTGGCCGCCTGGGCGTTGCGCACGCGGCAGCCGCTGGTGTGCGTGGGCGCGGCCGGCGGCAAGCGCCAGCCGCAGGCGGTGCAGGTGCAGGACCTGGCCGAGACCACGCACGACCCGCTGCTGGCATCGCTGCGCCAGCGGCTGCGCCGCGATCATGGAGCCGCGCGCAGCGGCCGCATCGGCCTGCGTTGTGTGTACTCGCGCGAGCCGGTGGCGCTGCCCGATGCGGCCTGCGACAGCGGCGAGGGGGTGGACGGCAGCCTGAACTGCCATGGCTATGGCTCCAGCGTCACCGTCACCGCCACTTTCGGCATGGTGGCGGCCGCCGAGGCCATCGCGCTGCACCTGGCTGCGCGGCCGGCCGGGGAGGGTGCCGCGGGCCCGCTATAATGCGCGTCTCTACGGACGGGTTGTTAGCTCAGTCGGTAGAGCAGCGGACTTTTAATCCGTTGGTCGCAGGTTCGAATCCTGCACAACCCACCACTCGATTCATCGAGCGGGTCCTTAGCTCAGTTGGTAGAGCAGCGGACTCTTAATCCGTTGGTCGAAGGTTCGAATCCTTCAGGGCCCACCAATCCAGTCAACGGCCCAGGCGTGACGCCTGGGCCGTTGGTCTTTGTGGCGTAGCCACTACGTAGCCACCGAACGCCTAGAGCCTACTTGCGGCCCCTGAAATGCATCTGGGGCTACGGGCGCGTATCGCTCGACCATTGCTCCGGTCTTGAAGCCGCCGAGCCTTTGCAACTCGTGATCATGGGCCCGGACCGGTGCCCCCGCCTTTGATTCCGCGGCCGACGGCCTGCCCGATGGCGGGCTATCGGCCCAGCCTCGCTTGAACTTCGGAGTGCGCTGAAAGCTGCGTGCCGAGTCGCGCTTTTCTGCTGCTCTTGTTCGCACGCATTTACACTTGGCATTCCCGAATTGGGGAAGGTTCTGGTCAATGCTATTGGCGGCCTGTGCTGCCGTACTGAGCGTGCCTCGGCATCGCGGCTTCATTCGGAATCGTGACTTGCTGGGCGCAGGCATCGGTTTCCCAATCGAAACCATGTCGAACCATGCACAGCCCTGCTTCAGTTCGGGATTACGACCTCGGACCAAAAAACATGAGCACTCGCCAGATTCATGTCTTCATCAGCCATGCTTGGGCGCATTCGGGCCACTACAACACTCTGGCCTCTTGGATCTTTGGCGAACGGTGGTCAGTTGGTCAGGCATCGCTCGACTTCCGGGACTATTCGATCCCAAGAAGCGATCCAATTCACAATGTCACCAGTACGGAGATGCTTCGCCAAGCAATCTTTAGCCAGATCAGTCGCTCGCACGTTGCCGTAATACCGAGTGGCATGTATGCCACGCACAGCAAGTGGATTCAGAAGGAAATCGAGGGCTGCAAGATCTACAGAAAGCCGGTCGTCGCCGTCAATCCTTGGGGGCAGGAGCGCCGAGCTGGTGTTGTTCTAGACAACGCTGATATTGGTGTGGGTTGGAACAAGCAGCCCGTGATCAACGCGATCTGGGAGCTTTACTACCAGCAGAACCCCTAGGCTCCTGACACAAGAGCAGCTGAACCAACATTTCTTGCCGTCTGATCGAACTCAGGTGACTGTATGAAACACCGTGTTGTCGCAATGATCCTCGGATCGATGGCCCTTGGCGCTTCTGCTGCAGATGTAGATGTGACCCTGCGAACTCACCAATCCACGGTTCCGCCTTCGACCGCGAGATTCGAGTTACTTCAATCGACACTAGCGGCGCGCTGGACGTTTCGACTGGATCGATTCACGGGACGAGTATGGCAATTGGTCAGGACGAAGGACGACGACAACGCATGGGAAGAAATGCGAGTGTTCGAGCGCCCTCAGCTCCAAGCGCCTACCCGGCCCCGCTTTCAACTGTTTACCTCTGGACTAGCCGTACGGCACACCTTCATGATCGATACCGACACCGGTCGAACATGGATTGTCGTTACGGGCAAGAGAAAGGAGTCGGATGGGACAGAGATCGAGTACCACGCTTGGCAGCCGTTCGCGGATTAGCAAGTATTGGTAGCGCACGCTAGCCCCTCCGCTCCTTCTAGGTAGTTCGGTTTTAGCGCTGAACATTGAAGCAGACAGCTGGCTCGTTGCCGATAGAAAATGGCAAGGACGGCTAAGTATCAATGAAGGCAAAGGTTCGAATCCTTCAGGGCCCACCAATGCAATCAACGGCCCAGGCGTGATGCCTGGGCCGTTGGTCTTTGTGGCGCGGCCCCATCGGACCTGGATCAGGCCCTGCGCCCAAGCACCGAACGAATCCGCTCCGCCCTCGTGGTGGCCTTGGGCGGCAGGACGCTGCCCCAGGCCGCGTCGAAGATGCTCCACGCGGCCGAGCGTGCCGTGTCGTTGAACACGTGAGCCCAGGGTTCGAGCCGCTGGGCCGCAAGCGCCAGGTCCGGAGGAAGTTGGCGCGACGCGATCCACTGCGCCAGCAGCAGCCAGGCGGCTCCCGTGGCGTCGCTTTGTCCTGCGATGCTTGCGAGGACTGCGGCCACTTCGGGGGGGGCCGTCCATTGCTGCGTTGCCAGGTAAAGGCTTTCGACGGTGCCGCCCTGCTGTAGCGCATCGGACACCATCGTCAGAAGAACCCCCAACTGCTCCGGCGTCGGCATGGCCACGGGCGTGGACGGCGGGGCACCCGGTGTGGCTGAACGACGAATGGTCGCGTCGGTCGGCAGCGCCCACTTTGCAATGAAGGAGTGCCTCAAGAAGGCTGGTGTTTCGAGGCTTCCAAACCGGTCGCTCGCCAATGGCGTCCCAAGCGTGTCCATCGTGGACCGGATGGCCCTGATCGGACTGACGGCCGCGGTGGCGCCCCAACCCGCGGCCAGCATGCTGGGTACCCTTTGAAAGGTCGCGGCTGTGGTGACCCGGTCTTGCGCCGCGCGTTCGTTCACCAGCACGAACCGCGTGTGGGCGCACAGCAGGCCGTAGGCCAGAGAGATTTGCGCCTGCTGCGTGGGGTTATCGCTGGTCAGGCGTCGCGCGGCCACCAGCCGGGCCAGGTCCTGGCCTTCGATGCGCTGGGCCACCGCGGTCGCCGTCAGTGCGACTTGCTGGCCTTCGGCGTCGATGGCGTGCAGCACGGCCTGACGCTCGGGCATCGCCATCGGCAGTCGCGCCATGGCCAGCAGGCTGTCGCCGCCGAACGCCGACGCTGGCAGTGCCGCCTGCCATGCCACGTCGGCGCCCCAATCGACCTTCAGTTCGCGCAGCGGCACCTGCCGCATGCGGGCCAGCATGCGCTGCGCCGCCGCCCCCACCGCCTCGCCCGGGGTTGCAAACTCCGCGTACCCGCCGGTGGCCTCGGCAACGTTGCGCAGCACCGATTCGGCCGGCGCACTGCCCACCCCGATGGCAAACACGCGGTGGCCGCTGCGGCGGGCGCTCGCGACCAGTGCGTCGCCGTGCCAGACTTCGCCGTCGGTGATCAGCAGCACGTCCGCCCTTTGCTGCGGGCGCGGCCAGGCCGCGAACACCGTCTCCAGCGCATGCAGCATGGACGTGCCGCCCATGTTGGCGTCGGTCCGGTCGATCTCGCCCTGCAGCCGCAGGCGGTGCGCCGCGCTGCAGGCTTCGGGGCCGGCTGCATGCTGCACGTTGTTGCCAAAGCGGCTCAGGCTGGCCTCGTCATCGCCGTTCAACGCGCGCAGCACGCCTCGCAATGCCTCACGCGCCGACGCAATGCTGTCGCCCCCCATCGACCCCGAACAGTCCACCAGCATGCGCAGGCTCAGCGGGGCGGCCTGTGGCCGCGCCGGCAGTTCGAAGCCGGCCACCAGCACTTTCGATGCCGGGGCGCCGGCCTCGTCAGAACCCCACAGCAACAAGGCCGGGATGGGCTCCTGCGGCGTCACGATCACCACCAGGTCGCGGTCCATGCGCGCCTGCGGCAGCAGGCGAAGCTCCATGCCGCCTTCAACCGGCTGCAAGCTGATGGTGTGCGTGGGGCATTCGATGCGGCCCCGTGCCATCTGGCCGACGACGGTCAGGCTCACCGACAGCGGGTAGTCGGCGGTGAGCGAAGCCTCGGGCACCTGGTGCGGTTGCAGCCCGGCTGCTTCGGCAATGCCGTAGCGCGGCGCAATCGTCGTCGGGATCGCCAGACGCATGCGTCCCTGTTCGAAGGGCAGCAGCTGGCCAAAACGCAGTTCCAGCGTCACGGTTTCGTCCGGCCGCAGGTTGCCCAGGTTGGCCGAGTACAGGTTCTCGGGGCCGGGTTCCAGCAGGATGGGTGCATCGCCGTCGGCCAGCGCCTGCTCGTACACCGCCTCGGCCTGCGCGGCGGGCAGCACGCGGCCTGTCAGGCGCCGGCCATCGAATTCGGCGGCCATGTCGAGCAGCACCGCGCCGCGCGGCAGCGGGAAGGTGTAGACCACCTCCATGGGCTGTGCGCTGGTGTTGCGATAGGTCTGCCGCAGCGTCATGGACAGCATCAGGCCGTCCAGCCGACCGTGCGCGTCGACGCCCACCAGCGCGGGGGATTCGGCGCCGCGCATGTTTTTCAGGCTGAATGCGGCCTCGTCCTTGTTCTTCATGTTGCTCACTCCTGCAGGTGGGTGCGGCCGCTTGCGGCTGCGGGTTCAGGGTTCGGCTGCTTCGCGCACCCGGCGGTAGGCCGCAAGGACCTCACGCACCAGCGCTCGCAGCTGCTCGGGGGACAGACCGGACCGGCCGGGTTCGATCTGCAGCTCCAGGCCATCGGCCAGCGTCACCCGGCTCCAGACCTCGACCGATCCGGGGCGTGCCGAGCGCGGCGGCGGGTCCTCGCTGGCCCCCGCCAGCAGTTCCCGGATGCGCTCCAGCGACAGCCCGGCGTCGCTCCAGCGGCGGATCTGCAGCAAACGCTCCAGATGCCCCTGCACGTAGTACGCCCCACGCTTCTCGCCCAACGGACGTTCCAGCAGCCCCTCGGCGATGTAGTAGCGCACGGTGCGCGGTGTCAGCCCGGCCAGGGTGGAAAGCTCGTCAATCGAGAAACGCGACGGCGATGACGTGTTCATGCGCCATTAAACGACACTTGTTTTAGACAGTCAAGTGATCAAAAAAGCCGACGTCCTCAGAATGGGGTACGCGAGCCATCCCCGCCGTCGCGCGGCGCGGGCCTTTGGCCTCATCGCATCGGGCCAGGCCACGGCGCCAATGAGGTCTTGTGTCAGAGATGGCTGTGTAGTTCCACGCATGCCGGCGCGGCAGTCGCACGGACGACGGCGGGCACGGCCGTCGCCACAGTGGCGGCATCCCCCACCCGAACGGAGACCGCCGATGCATGCCTTGTTCTCTCCCCGTGCCCGCCTGCGCGGGCTGCTGGCCGTCGCGCTGCTGAGCCTGGGCGTGGCCCGGGCCGAGGTGGGGCCCGACGCGGCGCGGCAGCTGGTGCGCGACTCCGGCACTGCCGCGCAGCTGGCCCAGCTGCCCGATGCGGTGTTCAACGCTGCGGCCGAGACTGCGCAGGCCCTGAACCTGCCGCCGGCACTGCGGCCCGCGCTGGAACGGGCCGCCCGCCAGGCCTTCCAGCCGCAGCGGCTGCTGGCCACCACCGAGGCCGCCGTGGCGCGCGACCTGGATGCCACGGCCGCCGCTGCCGCGCTGAGCTGGTGGCGCAGCGCCGACGGCCAGCGCATCCGCCAGCTGGAGGATGCCTGCAGCGCGCGGCAGGCGCGTGACCTGTCGGGCTGGATGGCCCACGCCAATGCCGCGCATGCGGCCGCCGGCGCGCCGCGCCGCCTGCGGCTGGACGGCATCGAGCGCGCCGTGCAGGGTGCCGAGCTGATGGCCGATCTGCAGATCCAGGCCGTTGGCGCATTGCTGGATGGGCTGGCCGGCGCGGCACCGCCGCAGGCCGCCCGCGAAATGCAAGGCGCTCGCCAACAAATGCAACGGCAGCGGCCGCAAATGGTGGCCGCCGGCCGCGGCATGCTGCAGTCGATGCTGGCCGGCTGCTACCTGCAGGCCAGCGATGCCGAACTGGACCGCTACCTGGCCTTTCTGCGCAGCCCCGAAGGCCGGCGGGCCACGCAGGCGCTGCTGCGGGGTGTGGGCCTGGCCTTGTCCGACGGCGCACAGGCCTTCGGCCGCAGCCTGCCCGGGGTGATCGCGGCCGCGCCGCGCTGAGGCTATGCTGCGCCGCTGACCCGCAACCCCAGGAGACAACGATGCTCGTCGTGCACCACCTCAACGATTCACGCTCGCAGCGCGTGCTGTGGCTGCTGGAAGAACTGACGCTGCCCTACGAGATCCGCGCCTACCAGCGCGATGCCACCACGCGCCTGGCGCCGCCGGAGCTGCAGGCGGTGCACCCGCTGGGCAAGTCGCCGGTGCTGCAGGACGGCGGCCGTACGGTCATCGAATCGGGCGCCATCGTCGACTACATCCTGCGCCACCATGGCGGCGGGCGCTTGCAGCCCGCCGCGGGCAGCGATGATTTCGAAAGCTACCTGCAGTGGCTGCACTATGCCGAGGGCTCGGCCATGCTGCCCTTCCTGCTGAAGCTGTACGTGTCGCGGCTGGGCGATGCCGGCGCGCCGCTGGGGCCGCGCATCGAAAGCGAGATCGCCAACCACCTGGGCTTCGTCGAACAATCGCTGCAGGGCCGCGAGTGGCTGGTCGGCGGCGCCCTCAGCGGCGCCGACATCATGATGAGCTTCGTCGGCGAGGTGGCCGGCGCGCGCGCCGAGCGCGGCCGCTATCCGAACCTCGACGCCTGGGTGCGGCGCTTCCAGGCGCGGCCGGCCTACCGCCAGGCGCTGCAGCGCGGCGGGCCCTACAGCTTCGCGTCCTGACTGCCGCGGGGCTTGCGCGCCAGCACCTCGATCGGCAGCACGCGGCCTTCGGCCGTGGCGCGCGAGCTGTTGGCCATGGCCGCTGCGGCCACGCCGCCGTGGATCAGCATCACCGCGCGGTGCATCGGCTTGCCGCCCTGCGCCACCAGTGCGCGCGAGCGAGCGCCGTAGTCGCGCGCCTTGTCCAGCGTGTCTTCCAGGCGCAGCAACTCGAAGCCGGCAGCCTGCAGGCCCTGGCGGGTCTGTTCGGGCGTGCTCAGGAAGCTGCTGGCCGCGGTGGCGGCCCATGGCGTGGGGTAGTCGATCTCCGGCCCCGTGCCGCGCGCGATCTCCGACAGCGCCAGCCAGCCGCCGGGCTTGAGCACGCGCCACAGCTCGCGGTACAGGCCGGCCTTGTCGGCAATGTTCATCGACACGTTCATCGAATACGCGCCGTCGAAGGTGGCGTCGCCGAAGGGCAGGGCGGTGGCATCGCCGACGCGGAAATCCACCTGCGCCTGCAGGCCCAGTTGCTGCGTCAGCTGCGTGGCCACTTCGCAGAACTCGGGCGTCAGGTCGATGCCGGTGACGCGGCAGCCGAAGCGCCGCGCCAGGTAGCGCGCCGGCCCGCCGATGCCGCTGCCCACGTCGAGCAGGTGGTCGCCGGGCCGCGGCTGCACCATCGACGCCAGGTCTTCGGTGGCCTCCAGACCGCGGCCGTGGAACTGGTCGTAGGGCGCCAGCGCCTCGGCCGTGGGCCGCAGCGGGTCGGCGCCGTCTTCGGCCAGCGCGGCCTGCAGCCGCTGCAGCAGGTCACCGCGGGTGTAGTGGCGGCGGATGTCGTCGCTCAAGATTCCTCCTGCGCGCGGCGCGCCCGCTGCCGGTACCACAGGCCGTAAGCCACGGCCAGCAGCGCCACGCTGCCCAGGCCGCCCCATACGTAGGGCGAGGCGGGGCTGGGCATCTTCTGATGCGCGAACACGGTTTCCAACAGGAACACGCCGCAGATCAGCGCCACGCCGAAGGCCAGGCGCGAGCGCTTCAATTCATCGGGCCGCAGGGGCCCCGGGGCGCCGCGGCTCAGGCGTCGCTGCCCATCGAATGGCTGCAGCCGCCAGCCTTCTTGCTGTCGGCCGGCGTCGAGCGCATTGTCGACACGCCTTCGACCTTGGCCTTGCCGGTCTCGGCGGTGGCCACGGCCGGCTTGGCGGCGGTGGCCTTCGGCGCCGGGGCGGCCTTGGCCGGGGCTTGCGGGGGGCTGCTCTTGTCGGCGCTCTGGGCCTGGGCCAGGCCGGCGCCGCACATCACGGTCAGGGCGACGAGGGAAGCTGCGATGCGCATGTCGGTCTCCGCGGGGTGATGGACGCGCGCACTGTACGCGCCGGCGCGCGGGCTGTCACGCCGCCTGCGAAGCCCATGCCCAGGCCGCGGTGGTTTGCAGCGCCGCGGCCTGCACCACGCGGCCGATGACCAGCACCGACGGGCTGGGCAGCGCGGCCTCGCGCACGGTCTGCGCCAGCGTGTCTAGACGGCACAGGGCGTGGCGCTGCTGCGGCGTGCAGGCCTGGCTGACGATAGCCGCCGGCATGTCGGCCGCCATGCCGGCCTCGCGCAGCGCCTGCTCGATCTCGGCCACGCGCGCGATGCCCATGTAGACCACCAGCGTCAGCCCGCTGCGCACCAGCGCCGGCCAGTCAGGCGCGGTGCCGCCGTCGCGCGCATGGCCGGTGACCAGCGCCACGCCCTGGGCATGGCGGCGGTCGGTCACCGGCACGCCGATCGACGCCGGCCCGGCGATGCCGGCCGTCAGCCCGCAGAGCACCGACACCTCGATGCCGGCTTCGCGCAGCGCGTCGCATTCTTCGCCGCCGCGGCCGAAGACGAAGGGGTCGCCGCCCTTCAGCCGCACCACGCGCTCGCCGCGTCGCGCCTCGGCAATCATCAGCTTGTGGATGAAGAACTGCGGCGTGCTGGGGCAGCCACCTCTTTTGCCGACATGCACGATGCGTGCGCTGCGGCGGGCGTAGCGCAGCACCTGCTCGTCGACCAGGTCGTCGACCAGCAGCACGGTGGCCTGGCGCAGCGCCTTGATGGCCTTCAGCGTCAGCAGCTCCGGGTCGCCGGGGCCGGCGCCCACCAGCGTGAC
>Ga0209369_1001599_pt1 | contig 10585 bp, 8 predicted proteins | sample EBPBio142010_DNA_FD_185865 | JGI IMG/M metagenome (GOLD analysis project Ga0209369, IMG submission 185865) | Wastewater treatment Type I Accumulibacter community from EBPR Bioreactor in Madison, WI, USA - Reactor 1_10/4/2010_ DNA (SPAdes)... | ecosystem: Engineered > Bioreactor > EBPR >... | reverse complement strand
CTGACCGAGGCAAAACTGCATGTCCAGACCCACGGGCTGTTCGAGGGCTATGCCCTGATGGCGCTGGGGTCGGCGCTGCTGCCGCCGGAGGGCGACATGGCGGCGGCGGCTGAGGGACTTCGGGCCGACCTGCTGGCCACGGTCGGCGACCTGCCGGGGACGAGCTTTTCCGACGCCAGCAAGGCGGCGATGGCGGCGCTGGTCGGGGAATTGCCGAACCCCTCTGGCGATCTGGTGGTGCAGTTGCAGGCAGAGCCGGGGATCGGCCCGGTGCGCTTCGGCGGTTATGCGGTGACGGGAATGCGCGCGACGCTGGCCGAGGCAGCGCCGGCATTTCAGGGAGTGACGGTGGATGTGGACTGGACCCATGCGGATGCGCCCTAGGCTGGGGCTCGCGCTGGCGCTGCTGGCCGGGCCGGTCGGGGCCGGGCCTGCGGACTGCGACGCGCTGGTCGCGGCGGTGGAGGCGGCGACGGGGGTAAGCCTCTCGGCCCCGCCTGCGGGGATGGACGACGGTTGGTGCGTGCTGGACGGCGCGCGGTCGACCGGAGAGGAGCTGCGGGTCTCTGTCGAGCGGCTGCGGCTTCGCGGCGAGGCGGAGGGCGAGCGGCTTCTGGCGCTGGAGGTGATGGCCGAGGGGCTGCGGGTCGCCCCGGCCCTGGGCAACCGGGATATGGCGGGATGGCTGCGCGACCTGCTGCGGTTGCAGACGGCTTCGCTGGAGCTGGCGCTGCGGCGGGACGAGGCAGGGGACCGGCTGTTGCTGGAAGGCGGGCATCTGGGCCTGTCGGGCGATGGCGAGCTGGTTCTGACTGGCGAGATTGCCGGGGCGGACCTGTCGGCGGCCTCGCTGCTGGCGGGGCGCGTCACCGGGCTGCATCTGGAATGGCAGAACGATGGCCGGACCCTGCGCCCCGTGCTGGAAGCGCTGGGTGCGGGGCTGAAGCCGGGGACAACGGGTGCGAAGGCGGTGCTGGCCGCGCGCGAGGCGATGTCGGGCGTGATCGCGGCGATGCCGGGGGACAGCCTGCCGGAGGAGACCGCGGAGGCGCTGGCGGGTTTCGTCGCGGCCCTGCCGCAGGGGCGCGGGCGGCTGGTGCTGGACTTCGCCTCTGAGGACGGGATCGGGGCGGCCGGGCTGGGGTTGCTGGTGCTGGCGGAGGACCCGACCGGCCCGAAAGCGTTGGCGCGGCTGTTCGCCGGCACGCGGATCGCGGCGGCCTGGACGCCAGGTCTGGCCCCGTGAGCGGTCGCATTCCGGCTGGCGTGGCGGGGCTTTGCTGGCCGCTGGCCCGGGTCCGATTTGCCGCCTTGATCGACGGGCTGGTTCCGGGCGAGAAGGTGGGGTCCGCGCGGGCAGGGGTGATTGGCCCGGTCGCGGCGGGCAGGGTGTTCATGGAACGGGCGGGGTAGCGATGGCGGTGCGGAAGATAAACCCGATTCTCAAGCAGGTGCTGGAACTGGGGCCGACCGTGGTCTTCTTCCTGATCTACATGTGGATCAAGGATGAGTCGTTCACCCTGGGCGGCACCGAGTATTCTGGCTTCATTGTGGCGGCGCTGATCCTGATCCCGTTGCTTCTGGTTGCAACACTCGCGCTCTGGTTATTGACGGGCAGCATCAGCCGGATGCAGATCTTCGTCGGCGTGATGGTGGTCTTCTTTGGCGGGCTTACGGCCTGGTTCAACGACGCCACCTTCTTCAAGATGAAGACGACCTTCGTCTACGGCACCTTCGCGCTGATCCTGGGCGCGGGGCTTTTGCGCGGGAAAAGCCTGCTGCAATGGGTGATGGCCGAGGCTTTGGCCATGAAACCAGAGGGTTGGATGATCCTGACCCGCAGGCTTGCGCTGATGTTCGCGGCCCTTGCGGTGGCCAACGAGGTGATCTGGCGCACCCAGTCCGAGGCGACCTGGGTCGTCCTGGAGACCTTCGCGATGCCCGCCGCGCTGTTTCTGTTCCTGATGGCGAACTTCATGGCGCTGCAACGCTACCTGATCGAGGAGCCGGAGGACGAGACCTGAGGCGCGGCACAGGAATGCCCCGCTTGGGGCCGGGTTCTGCCCCAGACCTGCCTTGATGCATGGCTAAACCTTGGGATGAGCTTGAGAGGGTTCATCCATGCAACGCACTCCCTTCGATCTTGTCCGCCTGTTCCTCAGCCTGTTCCAGGATCTGCCGCCCCTGTCGCGGGCGCTGTATCTGCCGGGCGCAGTCCTGCTGATCGGTTATCCCGTGCTGTCGGTCCTGCTGGGGCCGGATCAGGGCGGCCAGGCCTTTGCCACCGCTTTCCTGCTGGCGCTGGCGGTGCGGATCGGCATGGGGTTCGAGGGCATGGTGCGGCGGATGCTGACGCGCTACTCGGTCGCGCAGGCCGTGGTCTTCGCAACCCTCTTCGCGGGCCTGCCGCTTTTGATCCTGGCGATGGTCGACGACCCGCTCTGGTGCCAGCGGATGCAGAGCGCCTTCTATGTGGTCATCGCGGGCGTCTTCCTGCAGGACGTGCTGAACAAGCGCGTCTCCACCGCCGCCAGCTTCTGGCCGGATGCCGAGATGGCCGAACACCTGCCGAACCTGACCCGGATGATGGTGGTCTACAACTTCGGCTTCCTCCTTCTGAACGAAACCATGATCCGCGTCGTCGAACCCTCGCACTGGCTGCTGTTCTGGGCGGTGCTGCCGATCGTCGGGCACATGGTGCTGCGTGCGATGGTCCTGACCGTGATCAACCTGGATGCGGGCCACGAGGCCTGAGACCGGTCCCCCCGGTGACGAGTGACGGGCGCCCCCTGCGGGCGCCCTATTTCATTCGACGATGACGCAGGCGGTCTTCTTCACGTCGATGCAGCGGCGCAACGCGGTCAGCACACCGGAAGGCGAGTTCGACAGCGGCAGGAAGCCAAGCTCCGACAACTTGCGGGCGTAGGTCTTCGACAGCGCGGCATCAAGGCTCAGCGCGGATTCGAAGTTTGTGTAGGCATCCTCCATCCGGCCCAGGGCGGCGTCGATCCGGGCCAGGGTGTCGTGGTAGGTGGCCTCCATCCGGGCGCCGTCCGGGTTCTGGCGCAGGACCTGGGTCACACGGTCGGCCTCTTCCGGCTTGCCGTCGGCCAGAAGCGCGGAACCCTGTACATTCACCGCCGCCAGATTCTGCGGATAGCGCTTGAGCAGCGCCTCGGCCTCGGTCGCCACCGTCGCCGGGGGCGCGTATTCGCCAAGTGCAAGCAACCGGCGGGCAAGGATGTCCTCCTCGATCGCGGGGTTCGGATCGGCGACCGTTCCGGGCTTTAGCGCCTCGTCGGCAACGGCGACGACATCTTCGTAGCGGCCAAGCGCGGCGAGTGCCGCCAGCTTGTTGCGATAGGCGTTCTGGTAGCCGGGGATCAGCGCGATGGCGGTGTCGAAATAGGACAGCGCCTGTTCGGCCTGGCCGAGGTCGATCAGGCAGCGGCCCTTGATCTCGTTCGCATAGGCGTATTGCGGGTCGATCCGCAGCGCGTTGTCGGCATCGTCCGAGCAGCGCTGGCCAGCGTTGAACTGCCACCAGCTTTCCGCGCGGTTGGCCCAGGCGTCGATGTTGTCCTCGATCGCCAGCGCGGCAGAGTAATGCGCCAGCGCCCCGGCGCTGTCGCCCTGGTCGTAGCGGACATTGCCAAGCTCGACCCAGACCCACGCGCTTTCGGGCGTGTAGCCGAGGGCTTGTTGCAGCGTGGCCGCCGCCTCGTCGAGCTGGCCGAGCATCCGCTGCGCCTCGCCCTTCAGCGACAGGGCATGCCCGGCGGACTCGGCGGTATCGGCGGCTGCGAAAGCCTGATCGCAAAGCGCGATGCGGGCCGCGTAATCCTGGCCGCGGTCGTCGCAGGTTTCGGCCCGGGCGGCGGCGGGGATCAGGGCAGCAAGGACAAAAAGGAAGGGGCGCATGGGGGCCTGCATGGTGGTTCCGGGGCGGAGCGTCCGTCACCTGCCGGGGAAAATCAAGGGTGATGGGGGGCGCGGCATTGACCGGGTCGGGGCAGGGGCGTAAGAGGTCGCCCGTGGCGATTTGTTACCGGATTGCGGGCCACGTTAAACAAGCCGCTAAAGAGGTGAAGGGCATGGGCCCCGGCACCTTTGGATTTGGGCCGGGGTTTTTTTATTTGGCCGGGAGGCCCGCGATGTCGTCGAAGGACTGGAAGACCCGCACGCAACTTGTGCATGAAGGCACCCGCCGCAGCCAGTATGGCGAGATGGCCGAGGCGATCTTCCTGACCCAGGGCTTCGTCTACCCGACCGCCGAGGCCGCCGAGGCGCGCTTCGTCAAGGCGGGCGAGGACGAGTTCATATATGCCCGCTACGGCAATCCGACGACCCGGATGTTCGAGGAGCGCATCGCCGCGCTGGAGGGGACCGAGGACGCCTTCGCGACCGCCAGCGGGATGGCAGCGGTCTCGGGCGCGCTGATCAGTTGCCTGCGGGCGGGCGACCATGTTGTCAGCGCGCGCGCGCTGTTCGGGTCCTGCCTTTATGTGCTGGAAGACGTGTTGCAGCGCTTCGGGGTGAAGGTGACCTTCGTCGACGGGGCGGACCTTGACCAGTGGCGCCGCGCGGTCGTGCCCGGCACGAAGGCGGTGTTCTTCGAATCGATGTCGAACCCGACGCTGGAGCTGGTGGATATCCGCAGCGTCAGCGAGATCGCGCACAAGGCGGGGGCGCTGGTCATCTGCGACAACGTCTTCGCGACCCCGGTCTTTTCCCGCGCGGTCGAACAGGGGGCGGATGTGGTGGTTTACTCGACCACCAAACACGTCGACGGCCAGGGGCGCGCCCTGGGCGGCGTGGTCTGCGGAACGCAAGAGTTCATCCGCAAGACGCTGGAACCCTACATGAAGCATACCGGCGGCTCGATGAGCCCGTTCACCGCCTGGATGCATCTGAACGGCATGGCGACGCTTGACCTGCGCTGCCGGGCGATGGCGGATTCGGCGCTGGCGGTGGCGAAAGCGCTGTCGGCGCATGGCAAGGTGTCGAAGGTGATCTATCCCGGCCTTGCCAGCCATTCGCAGCACGGGCTGGCGATGGCGCAGATGGGATCGGGCGGCACTCTGGTCACTTTCGAGGTGGCGGGCGGAAAGGACGCGGCCTTCCGCTTCATGAACGCTTTGGAGATTGTGAAGATCTCCAACAACCTTGGCGACGCCAAGACCATCGCCACCCATCCGGCGACGACCACCCACCAGCGTCTGCCGCAGGATCAGAAGGATACGCTGGGGATCACCCCCGGCCTGATCCGGCTGTCCTTGGGGCTGGAGGATGTGGACGACCTGATCGCCGACCTGACCCGGGCGCTTTCCGTCGCGTGACCGTCGCAATCGGTGCTTGCTTTGGGCGCCGGAATACCTATGTGATGAAGACCTGCCCCGGACCAGGGTGATCCGGCGGCGGGCCCTCTTCGTAATACTCTCCGGAAATTGACGGCGTGGCGATGGCCCGCCCGAACCGAAAGGACCAGCCCGATGAACATCCATACCCCCGAGATCGACCGTCTGCCCACGCGGGAAGAGGCAGCGGCCGCGCTGGCCCTGCTGCGGCAATGGGCCGGGAAATCCTCGGATGAGGAGATTTCCGGGCTGGATTCCGCCGTGGGCTGGCTGGTGCCGGGGCAGGGCTATCCGGCGCTGTCGCGGGTCTACCCCGAGGCATTTCGCCCCGATGCGGGCTACAAGGCCGCGATGCCCGATCTGCAGAACGGACCGCAAAGCCTGATCCTCGGCGCGAAATCGCGTATCCAGCATGTCGGCATTTCCAACTTCCGCCTGCCGATCCGCTATGCCACCCGCGCGGGCGCGCCGCTGGTGCTGGAGACCTCGGTCACCGGGACGGTCAGTCTTGAGGCCGAGAAGAAGGGCATCAACATGAGCCGCATCATGCGGTCCTTCTATGCCCATGCCGAGAAGGAGTTCTCCTTCGGGGTGATCGAGGCGGCGCTGGACGATTACAAGACCGACCTTGGCGCCTTCGACGCACGCATCCAGATGCGGCTGTCATTCCCGATGCAGTTGCAGTCGCTGCGGTCTGGCCTGTCCGGCTGGCAGTATTACGACATCGCGCTGGAACTGGTCGAAGTGGCCGGTGTCCGCACCCGGATCGCGCATCTGGACTATGTCTACTCCTCGACCTGCCCGTGCAGCCTGGAACTGTCCGAACACGCCCGCGCGACGCGGGGGCAGCTGGCGACGCCGCATTCGCAGCGCTCGGTCGCGCGGCTGTCGGTGGTGCTGACGGGCGAGATGGCGCTGGAAGACCTGGTCGAGCTGGCGCGGGGCGCGATCGTCACCGAGACGCAGGTCATGGTCAAGCGCGAGGACGAACAGGCCTTCGCCGAGTTGAACGCGGCCAACCCGATCTTCGTGGAAGACGCGGCGCGGCTGTTCTGCGAGGCCTTGCGCGCCGACGCGCGGATCGGCGATTTCCGGGTGGTGGCCAGCCATCAGGAAAGCCTGCACAGCCACGACGCGATCAGCCTTCTGACCGAGGGCGAGACCTTTGCGGCGACCAGTCTTGACCCGCATCTGTTCCAGACGTTGATCCACCGCGGCTGAGGTTGACCAAAGGTCCGGGGCCGCGTAGCCATGCGCGATCATGGTTGACCTCCGCCCCGTCGCCTATGTCATAGGCCGCATCCTGATCGTTCTGGCGATCCTGATGCTGGCGCCTGCCATCATCGACTGGCGCGCCGGGCTGGAGAACGGCTACGACTTCCTCGCCTCGGCGGCGCTGACCGGGGTGGTGGGTGGCGGGCTGACGCTGTCGACCGGGAATGCGCTGGGAAAGCTGCTGGACACCCGGCAGGCCTATCTTCTTACGGCGGGAATCTGGTTCCTGGTGCCCCTCTTCGCCGCGCTGCCGTTCTGGATCGGCGAGCCGGGGCTTGACCTGAACTACGCCTATTTCGAGGCGGTGTCGGGGATCACCACCACGGGCTCGACGGTGATCTTCGGGCTGGACGACCTGCCTGCGGGGATGAACCTGTGGCGCGGTATGCTCAACTGGCTGGGCGGCCTTGGCATCGCCTTCATCGCGATGATCTTCCTGCCGCTGATGCGGGTGGGCGGGATGCAGTTCTTCCGAACCGAAGGCTTCGACACCCTGGGGAAGGCGCTGCCCCGCGCGGCGGATATCGCGGCGCAGCTCTTGGGTGTCTATGTCGGGCTGACGGTCCTTTGCATCGCCGTCTATGCCGCCATCGGGATGGAGACGCTGGATGCGGTGGTGAACGGGTTTTCCACCATCGCCACCGGGGGGTTCTCGGCCTCGGATTCCTCGTTCAACAAATATGCGGGCTCTGGCGAATATTTCGGCGCGCTGTTCATGATCCTGGGCAGCCTGCCCTATATCCGCTACGCCCAGATGATGAGCGGATCGCCGCAATCGCTGTGGCGCGACAGCCAGGCGCGGGCCTATCTGCGCTGGCTGGCCTATGCCGTGCTGTCGGTCACCGTCTGGCGGGTCTGGACCACGGGTGACCCGGTGGAGCCGGTCTTCCGCGAGGCGCTGTTCAACCTGACCTCGATCATGTCGTCGAGCGGGTTCTTTACCGGATCCTTCCCGACCTGGGGCGGCTTCATGCTGGTGGTGGCCTTCGTGATCGGGATCGTCGGCGGCTGCTCGGGGTCATCCGGGGCGGGGCTGACGGTGTTCCGGGTGCAGCTCGTGCTGGCGGTGGTGCGGCGCGAGGTGCGGCGGATCGGCAACCCGTCAAGCGTCGAACCGATCCGCTATGACGGACGGACGGTGGGCGAGGATGTGTTGAACGCGCTGATCCTCTTCGTCTCGGGCTACATCCTGATCCTGGGGGTGATGAGCGTGGCGATGACGCTTCTGGGCGTCGATTCCATGTCGGCGCTCTTCGCGGTCTGGACCGCACTGGCCAATGTCGGCTACGGATTCGGCCCGCTGGTGGAGCGGACCGGCACTTTCATCGAATTCCCGCCCGGCGCCATCGCGATCATGTCGCTGTGCATGCTGCTGGGGCGGCTGGGTCTGCTCACCATCCTGGTGCTGGTGCTGCCGAGCTTCTGGCGGCGCTAAAAGCGGATCCGGGCCGCGCCCGGGGCACAGAGGACAGGCCGAGGCCCCATTGAAAGGGCCTGTCGGGGCAACGGCGCGCGGGCAAAGGCAGCGCGCCGCCTGAAACGAAAAAGGCGCCCGAAGGCGCCCTGTTTCATGGGAACAGGCGCTTCAGCCGCCCCAGCTGCGGACCGGGCCGCAATCCATGTGGACGAAGTTCGACCGCGAATACTTGCCGACGCCACCCGCCGAGCAGGCCGAAGCCGCCTTGGCCATCTGCCCGACCGAACGCGATTGCAGCCTGAGGTCGGCGGCCTGACCCTTCATGTGCAGCGAGTTCTTGGCGACGCCCTTGGAATTCGAGCGCAGCATGGCATTGGTCTTGGGCGAACGGTAGCCCGAGAGCAGCATATAGGGTTCGTTGACGTCCATCAGCCGGTGCGCGGCGGCCATGATGTCGAAGTTGCGCGGATCCATCTTGACGACATCGTCGGTCCGCCAGTCGCGCATGAAGTTGTTGATCTCCTTGATGACTTCCGGGATGTACTCGCCCTCGATCCAGTAGATCGTGTCGATGCTTTCCCCGGTGCGGCCGGAATACATGCGGATTCTGCGGATGTCGCCTGCACCCTTGAGCAGCCCGAATGCGTTGGTGTAGGTCGGTGCCGCCACCAGAGCCGTTGCCGCGAACACACCAAGAAGTCCACGCCGCGAGACGCTGTTAAGCTGAAGGTCCGTCATTCTAACGTCTGTCCCCGTGCTGTCTTCGACTGCCGTTTCGCAGCGTTTGTGCAACTTCTTCCCCAAGTGCAGCCACCTTATTGCACAAGTCGAATCGAAGCCCAAGCGCCGATTGTCCACCTCGGGGGAAGCACAACCTGAATCGGCAAATTTTTGCTGAACGACCGGGAAATCCCGCCGGTGTGGTGTATCTGCATCGGTTTCGGCGTCGTCTGTTGCCATAGGGGACACAGTTCACCGATGGAATCCCGGGATTCAGCTTTGTGAATGGACAGGGTTTGCAGAGATGCGAAAACATGGCACGAAAGCTTCAAGGTATTGAGATAGAGGGCCAAATGCTTTTTCCCGTCCTGCACAAGTTGCCTTGCCGCCCGGCCCTTGTGTCGCTGTCGCTTGTCCTGGCCCAGATGGCGCCGGCCGCTCATGCGGAAAGCACTTCCTTCACCCAGTCGCTGGCCGCCAGCGCCTCCGCCGATACGGCGGTTGCGGAATGGTATCGCACCACGGCCTACGACACGCTCTGGACCGGCGCCGATGATGTGGCGCGGCGCGAGGCGCTTCTTGCCGCCCTCGCGACGGCGCGGGACCACGGTTTGCCGGTGGCGCGCTATGACGTGGCGGCGCTGACGGCGATGCTGCGTGCGGCCCAGACCGAAGGCGACCGGGGCCGGGCGGAAGTGGCGATGACACGGGCCTATCTGGCCTGGGCGCATGACCTGACCTCGGGTGCGCTGACCCCGAAGCAGGTGGATGCGGGCATCGTGCGCGAGATCAACGTGATCGACCCGCAGGTCCTGCTGAGCCGGATCGCCAAGGGAGACCCCGAGGCGGTGCTGGCCTGGCTGGAGCCGAAATCGGTGCAGTATCTGCAACTGATGAAGGCGAAGCTTGGGCTTGAGGCGCAGATCGCGGCCGGGGGCTGGGGCGGGACGGTGCCCGCAGGCTCGATTCTGCCGGGCGATACCGGCGCGGCGGTGATTGCGCTGCGCGACCGGCTTGTGCGGATGGGATATCTGGCGCCGACGGCCGTGGCCTCCTACGACCGCAGCCTTCAGGCGGCGGTGACGGCGTTCCAGCTGAACCACGGGCTGACCCCGGACGGCGCGGCGGGCGAGGGCACGGTGGTCGAGATCAACATCGGTCCGGAAGCCCGGCTGAAATCGGTGATCGTGGCGATGGAGCGGGAACGCTGGATGCACATCGACCGCGAGGTCAAGCATGTCTGGGTGAACCTGCCGGACTTCCGCGCCAAGATCATTGAAGACGGCAAGACCATCTTCGAGACACGGGTGGTGATCGGGAAGAACGTGCCCGACCAGCGCAGCCCCGAATTCTCGGACGAGATGGAGCATATGGTGATCAACCCCTCCTGGGGGGTGCCGCGGTCGATCATCGTCAAGGAATACCTGCCGCTTTTGCAGCAGAACCCCAATGCGGTGGGGCATTTGCAGGTGATCGACGGCCGGGGACGGGTGGTGTCGCGCGGGTCGGTCAACTTTGCCGCCTACACTGCGCGCACCTTTCCTTACGCGCTGCGTCAGCCGCCCTCGGATGGCAACGCGCTGGGGAAGGTGAAGTTCATGTTCCCCAACCAGTACAACATCTATCTGCATGATACGCCGTCGAAATCCCTGTTCGACAAGGAAGTGCGGGCCTACAGCCACGGCTGCATCCGGGTTGCCGACCCGTTCGACCTGGCGCATGAACTGCTGTCCTGGCAGACCGACAATGCCGAGGCCGAGTTCGAGGCGGCGCTGAAGACGGGGCGCGAGACGACGGTGAAGCTGAAGCAGTCCTT
>Ga0209369_1001597_pt1 | contig 10593 bp, 10 predicted proteins | sample EBPBio142010_DNA_FD_185865 | JGI IMG/M metagenome (GOLD analysis project Ga0209369, IMG submission 185865) | Wastewater treatment Type I Accumulibacter community from EBPR Bioreactor in Madison, WI, USA - Reactor 1_10/4/2010_ DNA (SPAdes)... | ecosystem: Engineered > Bioreactor > EBPR >... | reverse complement strand
GGCCGGCGCCTATGCGGCGGTGGCGGCGGCGCTGTCCACCGAAGGCTATGGCGCGGTGGCGCCCATTCCCGATGCGGCCGCGGTCCGGCGCGCGCTGCAGGCATGACAGGAGACTTCAGATGACAGAACCCCAGCGCCGCGTGCTGGTCAGCGGCGGCAGCAGCGGCATTGGCGCGGCCATCGCCCGCGCCTTTGCCGCCACCGGTGCCGAGGTGCAGGCCACCGCCGCCAGCGAGACCGAGGCACAGGCCGCCGCCGCGCGGCCCGAGATGGCCGGCATCGCCTGCCGCGCGCTGGACGTGCGCGATGCCGAGGCGGTGGCCCGCGAGGTGGCGGCCCTGGGCGAGCTGGACGTGGTGGTCAACTGTGCCGGCATCATCCGCCGCGGTGCCGAGCTGGACCCGGCCGCCTTCGAGCAGGTGGTGGACATCAACCTGAACGGCACGATGCGCATCTGCGCCGCGGCGCGCGCCGGCCTGAAGGCGCGGCGCGGCTGCATCGTCAACACCGCGTCGATGCTCAGCTTCTTCGGCGGCGGGCTGGTGCCCGGCTACAGCGCCAGCAAGGGCGGCGTCGCGCAGCTGACCAAGAGCCTGGCCATCGCCTATGCGGCCGACGGCATCCGCGTCAACGCCATCGCGCCGGGCTGGATCGCCACGCCGCTGACGCAGGGCCTGCAGGACGATGCGGCGCGCACGGCGCAGATCCTGGCCCGCACGCCGCTGGGCCGCTGGGGCACGCCGGAAGACATCGCCGGGCCGGTGCTGTTCCTGGCCAGCCCCGAGGCCCGCTTCGTCACCGGCGCAGTGCTGCCAGTGGACGGCGGTTACCTGATCACCTGAACCCGAGGACCGCCATGACCCCGATCCTGCAACTGCCCGGCATCCAGCCGGAGATCGCGATTGCCGCCATCCCCGACGACGAGCGGGTGTGGGTGCCGCAGGCGCCCAAGGTGTGGTTCCGCCCGCTGCTGCTGAACACGGTCACCGGCAGCTGGTGCAACCTGCTGCGCGTGCGCCAGTCGGGCGTGCTGTCGCGGCACATCCATCCGTCGTGGGTAACGGGCCTGGTGCTGCGCGGCGCCTGGCGCTACCTGGAGCACGACTGGGTGGCGCGCGAAGGCAGCTTCGTCTACGAGCCGCCGGGCGAGATCCACACGCTGGTGGTCGACGAGGCCTCGGGCGGCGACACCGAGATGATCACCTTCTTCAACATCCACGGTGCGATGGTCTACGTGGACGAGGCCGGCCAGACCACCGGCTACGAAGACGTGTTCACCAAGATCGCGATGTGCCGTCGGCACTACACCGAAGTCGGCCTGGGCGCCGACTACGTCGATCAGTTCGTGCGCTGATCCTCGCCCGGCCCGGGCGGCATCGTGCGCAGCACGATCTCGCGCTGGGGCTTGGGCACCTCGATGCCGGCCTCGGCCAGGCCGTTGCGTACCTTCATCGCGAGCTCGGTGCGCACCTGCACCCAGTCGGTGAAGTCCTGCGTCCAGGCGCGGATGCTGAACTGCAGCTCGCCTGGCGCCAGCCCGGTCATGATGGCCGAGGGTGCGGGGTGCGTGGCCACGCCCTGCACGCTGCGCGCGATCTCGATCAGCAGGTCCATCGTGCGCTGCGGGTCGGCGGCGTAGGGCGTGCTGACGGCCACCTCCACACGGCGGCGCGTGCCGTGCAGCGTCCAGTTCACCAGCTTGTCGGCCAGCAGCATGCCGTTGGGCACGATGACGTCGGCGCCGTCGAAGGTGGTGACCACCGTCGCACGCAGGCCGATCTCGCGCACCTGGCCCAGGATGCCGGCCACCTCGACCGTGTCGCCGCGCTGCAGCGGCCGCTCGAACATCAAGATCAGGCCGGCGACGAAGTTGCGCACCACGTCCTGCAGGCCGAAGCCGATGCCCACGCCCAGCGCGCCGAACACCAGCGTCAGCTGGCCCACCTGGAAGCCGGCGGCGGCCAGCGCCGCCAGCAGGCCCAGGAACAGCACGACGTAGTAGCTCAGCGAGGACACGCTGTTGCCCACGCCGCGCGGCAGCGACAGGCTGGGCAGCAGGTCTTCGGCCAGCACCTGGCGGATGGTCTTGGCCAGCCAGAAGGCCAGCATCGTGGCCAGCGCAAAGGACACCAGGCTGCCCAGGCTGAGCGACAGCTCGCCGATCTCGAATTCGTAGGTCAGCACCGTCACCACGAAGGACGACACCGGCCGGTAGACGCGGAAGGACTGCAGCGCGAACAGCACCCAGCCGGACACCAGCAGCAGCCGGCCCACGGTGGCCAGCGCCGGCGCCAGCGACGCCGAATAGCGCTGCGCCAGCCGCGATGCGGTGGGCCCGGCCAGCAGCACCTGCACCAGCGCCACCACCACCTTGCTGCCGGCATAGATGGCCAGCGCCGCATAGCTGCTGTCCAGCGTGGCCGAGACCAGCATCGCCGACAGCGAGATGTTGCCCACCAGGTTGGACAGCGCCGCCACCGCCAGCACCAGGCAGGCGCCCCAGGCCACCAGGTGCCAGCTGCCCAGGCGCACGGCGCTTTCGCCGGCCGGGCGCTGGCCGTGGTGGCGCCACAGGTGCAGCGCCAGCGTCAGCAGCATCAGCAGGTTCACGCCCAGCAGCAGCGTGCGGTACAGCAGCGGGTTGCCGATCAGCAGCGAGATGGCCACGTTGAGCAGGTAGAACACCGCACTTAGGTAGGCCCAGGGCCCCACCAGGTCGAGCAGCCGCCGCTGCACCAGGCCGAGCACCGGGATCCACGCCAGCAGCATCACCAGCTGCTGGCGCAGGTTGGGGCCCTGCAGCCCGTAGGCCACGGCAATGGCCGCCACCAGCAGCAGCCAGGCCGCCCAGGGCCGCGACAGCGCCTGCAGCGCCGCTTCGCCCAGCTGGCCGGCGTCCACCAGCTGGCGGGCGCGGCGGCGCAGCCACAGGCACAGCGGCAGCAGCAGCAGCGCCACCAGGCCCAGCGCCGGCAGCAGCCGGGCATGCGCGCCGTCGAAGTCACGCGCGAAGGCGCGTTCGATCTCCAGGCTGCGGCGCAGGCCCACGCTTACCGGCTGCTGCGCGCCGGTCTCGGCCACAGCCTGCCACAGCGGCGGCGTGTCCATCGCCACCAGCCGGCGGTCCTGCTCGGCCACCTGCGCCGCCACGCGGGCGGTGCCGCGCTGCGCCTGCGTGGCCAGCGCATTGCTCTGGCGGCCCAGCGCCAGCAGCTGCGTCAGCGGCGCGGACAACGCCTCCTGCATGCGGTCGATGTGCGCTGCCACCTCCTCCGACCGTTCCACCAGCGCCGGCGACAGGTAGGGCTGCGCGGCGGTGGCCTGCCAGGCGGCGCGGCGGGCCGCCAGCTCCGCGGCGTCTTCCGAGGCGGCGTTGGTCAGACGCGCCAGCTCGGTGCGCGTCTGCGTCAGCGCGCGGTCTTTCAGCTGCCAGTGGCGCTCCAGGCTTTCCAGCCGCTGCACCGACAGCTGGTCCAGGTCGCTGCGCTCGGTGCGGGTGTCCAGCTCGTCGAGGGCCGCGCCCTGCTGGGCCAGTGTGCGCTCGATGCGCCGCACCTGGTCGGCGGCCTGCAGGCGGCGCTGCACGGCCTGCAGGAACTTCTCCTCGGCATCGGCCCGGGCGGGGATGTCGGCCGGCGCGATGGCCTGGGTCGGCTCGGCGGCCGGCGCCTGCGCCAGCACGGGCAGCGCCAGCAACGCCGCCAGCACGGCCGCCGGGCCGTGCCGCAGCCAGCGCAGCAGGGTCCGCTTCAGAACAGGAAGTAGCGTTGCGCCATCGGCAGCGAGGTCGCGGCTTCGCATGTCAGCAGCACGCCGTCGGCGCGCACCTCGTAGGTCTGCGCGTCGATGTGCATCTTCGGCGCGTAGCCGTTGTGCACCATGTGGCGCTTGGTCACGCCGCGGCAATGCTTGACCGCCGACACTGGCTTGCGCAGGCCCAGCACGCCGGCCAGGTCGTTCCCGACTGCGGCCTGGCTCAGGAAGGTGAGCGAACCGCGCGCCACTGCGCCGCCGAAGCTGCCGAACATTGGCCGGTAGTGCACCGGCTGCGGCGTCGGAATGCTGGCGTTGGGGTCGCCCATGGCCGACATTGCGATCATCCCGCCCTTCAAGATGAGCGAGGGCTTGACGCCGAAGAAGGCCGGCTTCCACAGCACCAGGTCGGCCCACTTGCCCACTTCGACACTGCCGATCTCGTGGCTCAAGCCGTTGGCGATGGCCGGGTTGATGGTGTACTTGGCCACGTAGCGCTTGGCGCGGAAGTTGTCGTTGCGCGCGCTGTCCTCGGGCAGGGCGCCGCGCTGCAGTTTCATCTTGTGCGCCGTCTGCCAGGTGCGCAGCACCATCTCGCCGACGCGGCCCATGGCCTGGCTGTCGCTGCTCATCATGCTGATGGCGCCCAGGTCGTGCAGCACGTCCTCGGCGGCGATGGTCTCGCGGCGGATGCGGCTTTCGGCAAAGGCCAGGTCCTCGGCGATCGACGCGTCGAGGTGGTGGCACACCATCAGCATGTCCAGATGCTCGTCCGCCGTGTTGGCGGTGTAGGGCATCGTCGGGTTGGTGGACGAGGGCAGGAAGTTCGGTTCGCCCACCACGCGCAGGATGTCCGGCGCATGGCCGCCGCCGGCGCCTTCGGTGTGGAAGGCGCAGAGCGACCGGCCCTTGGTGGCGGCGATGGTGTCCTCGACGAAGCCCGATTCGTTGAGCGTGTCGCTGTGGATCGACACCTGCGTGTCGGTGGCCTCGGCCACGCCCAGGCAGCAGTCGATGGCCGAGGGCGTGGTGCCCCAGTCCTCGTGCAGCTTCAGGCCCACGGCGCCGGCCTCGATCTGCTGCATCAGCCCTTCGGGCCGGCTGGCATTGCCCTTGCCCAGGAAGGCCAGGTTCATCGGGAAGGCGTCGGCCGCCTGCAGCATGCGCGCGATGTTCTCGGGCCCCGGCGTGCAGGTGGTGGCCAGCGTGCCGGTGGCCGGGCCGGTGCCGCCGCCCAGCATCGTGGTGACACCCGAGGACAGCGCCTCGTCGATCTGCTGCGGGCAGATGAAGTGGATGTGGCTGTCGATGGCGCCGGCGGTGACGATCATGCCCTCCGCGGCGATGACCTCGGTGCCCGGGCCGACGACGATGTCCACGCCCGGCTGGGTGTCGGGGTTGCCGGCCTTGCCGATGGCGCAGATGCGCGAGCCGCGCAGGCCGATGTCGGCCTTGACGATGCCCCAATGGTCGAGGATCAGCGCGTTGGTGATCACGCAGTCCACCGCCTCGGCCGGGCCGGGGCCGTTGACCACCTGGCTCTGGCCCATGCCGTCGCGGATGACCTTGCCGCCGCCGAACTTGACCTCTTCGCCATGGCCGCCGGATCGCAGCGTGTAGTCCTGTTCGACCTCGATGATCAGCTCGGTGTCGGCCAGGCGCACGCGGTCGCCGACGGTGGGGCCGAACATCTCGGCATAGGCGCGTCGTCCAATCGTGGCCATCAGAGGGCTCCTTGCACCTGGCCGCGGAAGCCGTAGACGTGGCGCGTGCCGCCCAGGTCCACCAGTTCCACGGTGCGGTGCTGGCCGGGCTCGAAGCGCACGGCGGTGCCGGGGGCGATGTTCAGCCGCATGCCGCGCGCCGCCGCGCGGTCGAAGCGCAGCGCGGCGTTGGTCTCGCCGAAGTGGTAGTGCGAGCCCACCTGGATGGGCCGGTCGCCGGTGTTCTCGACCACCAGCGTCAGCGTGCGGCGGCCGGGGTTCAGCGGATGGTCGGGGCCGTCGACCAGCAGTTCGCCGGGCACCATGGTCAGGCCGCCCCGTACAGCAGCGCAGCGCCGCACAGCGACGCCGCCACCCCGGCCACGCGCGGCCACCAGGCGCTGCGCGGTTGCAGCGCCCGGCCGGCCAGCAGGCCGGCGCCGTGCAGCAGCGCGGTGGCCAGCACCATGCCGGCCAGGGCGCCCATGCCGGCGAGCTCGCTGCCGTGCGCCGCACCGTGGAACAGCGCGAACAGCGCCGCCACCGCCGCCATCACGGCGGCCGGCCACTGCGTGCGCGTGGCCAGCAGCGCGCCCAGCAGCACCACCGACAGCGCCACCACCGGCTCCACCGCCGGCAGCACCAGGCCGGCCGAGGCCAGCAGCGCGCCGGTCAGCAGCAGTGCCACGAAGGCCAGCGGCGCCAGCCACCAGCGGCGCTGCAGCGTGGCGCTCCACGCGCCCACCAGCAGCATGGCCAGCAGGTGGTCGATGCCGGTGAAGGGGTGCAGGAAGCCGGCCGCGAAACCGTGGTGGGCGCCGCCGTCGGCGCCGGTGTGGGCCAGGGCCAGGGCGGGCAGGGCGAGCAGGGCGGCAGCGATGGCGGCGCGGGGTGCAAGGGTGGTCATGGGCTTCGGGCTCCGCAAGGGTGGGTCAGGCGATGGGCTGGTGCACGGTGACGAGCTTGGTGCCGTCGGGGAAGGTGGCTTCCACCTGGATGTCGTGGATCATCTCCGGCACGCCGTCCATCACGTCGTCGCGCTTCAGGATGGTCTTGCCATCGCTCATCAGGGCGGCCACGGTCTTACCGTCGCGCGCGCCTTCCATGATGGCCGCGCTGATCAGCGCCACCGCCTCGGGATAGTTGAGCTTCAGGCCGCGCGCCTTACGCCGCTCGGCCAGCAGCGCGGCGGTGAAGATCAGCAGCTTGTCCTTCTCGCGCGGGGTCAGTTCCATCGGCGGTCATCCGGCATCGGGGTTGCGGACCATGTTAACGGACGCCCCAGCCAGGCAGCAAGCCGCGTGCCCGGGCCTTCATTCACCGCACAGCAGGCGCATGCGGCGCTCGGCCAGGTTGAAGGCGTCGTCGGTGGTGGCCTCCAGCACCTGCTGCTTGGCCTGCTCGCAGGCCGTGGCAGCCTGCACGTCGGCCGGCTCGGGCGCGGGGGCCGGTGCCGGCGTGGCGGCCGGTGCGGCCGCGGGGCGCGGCGGCGGCGTGCAGCGGGAATCGGCCACCAGGCGGATGTTGGCGAACTGGCCTTGTTCGATGGCCACGCAATCGCCGACGCGCTTGCCCGCCTGGTCGGAGACGATGCGCACGGTGTTCGTGCCGCCTACCAGCACGGTGTATTCGAAGGCCTGCGAGCGCGTGGCCATGTCGGCCACCCGGCCGCCGACGGCCGCACCGCCCACCGTGCGCAGCGCGCGGTTGCTGCCCGACTGGCCGCCGCCGGTGGCCAGGCCCACGCCGCCGCCGACCACCCGGCCGACGTTGCGGCCGGTGTTGTCGTTGACGGTGGCGGGCGCCACGGCGGTGACGCGGCCGTATTGCACGCGGGTCTGCGCCAGCGACAGGGCCGGCAGCAGGGCCAGCAGTGCCAACGCGGCGGGCCGCGTCCAGCGCGGCGAAGGGGACGAGGGCTTCGGTGTCATGGGGGGCTCCGGAAATGGCCGGCGCTATGGTCTGCCTTCCGGCGGCCCGCAGGCGGTTATCGGGGGATGAAATCTGCTTCAATGCGGTCACCCGGGGCCGGGCTAGGCTGAAGGCCGCCGCCCGCCCCACCGAGGAACACAACCGCCATGAACGCCTGGCTGACCCCATGGAACGACGCCTGCTGCCGCATGCCGGCGCTGCGCCTGCTGGACGTGCACCTGCGCGGCATCGGCCAGGTGATGTTCCAGAACCACCCGCTCAGCGGCCTGCTGTTCCTGGCCGCGCTGGTCTGGGGCGCGGCGGCGGCCGATGCCTGGCCGGTGCTGTTCGGTGGCCTGCTCGGGCTGGTGGCCGGCACGCTCACTGCCTACGGGTTGCGTGCCGACCGGGCCAACCTGGCGGCGGGCCTCTATGGCTACAACGCGCTGCTGGTCGGGCTGGCGCTGCCCACGTTCCTGGAGCCCAGCGCACTGCTGTGGTTCTACGTGGTGCTGGGCGGCGCGGTGTCGGTGGTGGGCACGCTGGGCACCGCGCAGGTGACGGGGGTGTTCCGCGTGGCCGCGCTGACCTTTCCCTTCGTGCTGGTGACCTGGCTGCTGCTGCTGGCCACCTACGGCTTTGCCGGCCTGCAGGGCGCGGCGCTGCCCTACGCCAGCGCCGTGGCACCGGTGGACCCGGCGGCGACGAACCTGCTGGACCCGGCGGCCTTCGTCGGCGGCGTGCTGCAGAGCATCTCGCAGGTGTTCCTAAAGGGCGATGCGATCTCGGCGCTGCTGCTGCTGGCCGGGCTGGCGGTGGGCTCGGTCGCCGCCGCGGTGTGGGGCGTGGTCGGTGCGCTGCTGGCGGTGGTCACGGCCCATGCGCTGGGCGCCGAGAGCGACCTGGTCAGCGCCGGGCTGTTCGGCTTCAGCCCGGTGCTGACGGCCATCGCGCTGGGGGCGGTGTTCCATGCCGCGGATGCGCCGCGGCTGCAGGTCATCGGCTATGCGCTGCTGGGCACGGTGTTCACGGTGGTGGCGCAGGGCGCGCTGAACGTGCTGCTCACGCCCTTCGGCATCCCCACACTGACGGCGCCCTTCGTACTGGTGACCTGGCTGTTCCTGCTGCCGCGCCTGTCGGCCCCGCAAGCCGATGGCGGCTGAGCCCGGGGCCGACACGCCGCCGCCCGAGGCGGTGCCGCGCGAGCGCGTGCTGGCGATCATGGCGCTGTTCCCGCTGGCCTTCATCGCGGCCGCCTTCGCGCTGGACACGCCGGCCGAGTTGTGGGACGGGCTGCTGGCCATCCTGCGCTCGCGCGACACGCTGACCACCGACTACATGGGGCTGGGCGGCGTCGGCGCCGCGCTGCTGAACGCCGGGCTGCTGACGCTGCTGGCGCTGGCCATTTACTGGCGCAGCGGCGCGGCGATGGGCGGCGGCGCGGTGGCCTGCCTGTGGCTGGTGCTGGGCTTCAGCCTGTTCGGCAAGAACCTGCTCAACGTCTGGGGCATCGTCTTCGGCGTGTGGCTGTATGCGCGCTTCAAGGGCCAGCCCTTCGCGCAGCACATCAACACCGCCTTCTTCGGCGCGGCGCTGGCGCCGATCTTCAGCGAGATCCTGTTCAGCAGCGCACTGACGCTGACCACCAGCCTGCCGCTGGCGGTGGTGACGACCGTGCTGCTGGGCTTCGTGCTGGCGCCGGCGGCGGCGCACCTGTTCCATGCGCACCAGGGGCACTCGCTCTACAACATGGGCTTCGTCGCCGGCCTGCTGGGCACGCTGACGGTGGCGGTCTACAAGAGCTATGGCTTCGTGCCCGAGCCGGTGTTCATCTGGACGCAGGGCCGCAACGCGCTGCTGGGCACGCTGCTGGGGCTGATGTTCGCGGCGATGGCGGCGATAGGCTTCGCGCTCGACCGCCAGGCCGGCGCGCGGCAGTGGCGGCTGATGCGGCGCAGCGGCCGCGCGCCCAGCGACTACGTGGCCGACTTCGGCTTCGGCACGGCGCTGCTGAACATGGCGCTGACCGGGCTGATGGGTACGGTCTACGTGGTGGGCGTCGGCAGCGACCTGAACGGCCCGACCATTGGCGCCATCCTGTGCATTGTCGGCTTCTCGGCCTTCGGCAAGCACCCGGCCAACATCGTCTGGATCATGCTCGGCGTGTTCCTGGCCTCGATCACCAAGGACTGGAATGCCGCCGCGCCCTCGGCCGTGCTGGCGGCGCTGTTCGGCACCACGCTGGCGCCGATCGCCGGGCGCTTCGGCTGGCACTGGGGGCTGGTGGCCGGTTTCGTGCACTCGTCGGTGGCGCAGACCGTGGGCCAGCTGCACGGCGGCCTGGTGCTCTACAACAACGGCTTCGCCGCCGGCCTGGTGGCGGCGGTGCTGCTGCCGGTGATCCTGGCCATGCGCCGCGGCGAAGCTACTTCGTGACGATCTCGGACTCGACCACCAGGTCCAGCACGTAGACATAGCGCGACGCATCGGCTGGCGGCTGCGGCCGCTCGAAGCGGTTGATGCGCAGCACGTTGCGTACGCCCGGCTGGTGCGTGTAGCCCTCGATCGGGCTGTAGAAGGCCTGCCAGGGCCCGGGCTCGCCGACACGCAGGCCCTTGTCGTCGAAGCGCCGCTCGCGCACCTGCAGGCACTGCGTGGGCGCGCCGGCGCCCGGCTGGCAGGGCACGGTCTGCGCGTTCACTTCCAGGAAGATGCGGGTGGCCTGGCCGTACAGGCTCTGCGGCGTGCGCTGGCCGTTCAAGCTGAGCACTTGTCGTGCGGGCGTCTCCAGCCGCAGCACCGGCACGTCGCCGGGCTGCACGCGTGTCTTCAGCGGCTGCGTCAGCAGCGCCGACATCTGCCGGTCGGCGTTCATCAGCGGGGTTTCGCAGGCCTTCATCGTGCCGGCCAGCGGGCCGAAGCGCAGCTCGCCGCGCGGCGACAGCCGCCACGAGCCCATCATCTGGTTGCAGCCGCCGCGCAGGCTGGCGCGCGCGCCCTCGAAGCGCAGCACGAAGGGCTGGCCGGGCACCTGCACCGCGTCGATGGCGCGGCCCTCGGCATCGGTGGCCGACTGCAGCGTCCAGACATGGTCCTGCAGCGCGCGCACCAGCGCCGGGTCCGCTCCCCGGCGCGGTGGCGTGGCCGACGCCGCGGGGCCGGCGGCGGCCTGCGCGGCCGCCGGCAGCGGGTGGAAGGCCGTGGCGGCCAGCGTGGTGGCCAGCGC
>Ga0209369_1001593_pt1 | contig 10616 bp, 10 predicted proteins | sample EBPBio142010_DNA_FD_185865 | JGI IMG/M metagenome (GOLD analysis project Ga0209369, IMG submission 185865) | Wastewater treatment Type I Accumulibacter community from EBPR Bioreactor in Madison, WI, USA - Reactor 1_10/4/2010_ DNA (SPAdes)... | ecosystem: Engineered > Bioreactor > EBPR >... | reverse complement strand
AGGTGGCGGCCGGCAGCGTGCATGCCATCGTCGGCGAGAACGGCGCCGGCAAGAGCACGCTGATGTCGGTGCTCTACGGCTTCCACACGGCGGACCGCGGCACGATCGAGGTCGACGGCCGGCCGGTGCAGATCCGCAACCCGCACGAGGCCATCGCATTGGGCATCGGCATGGTGCATCAGCACTTCATGCTGGTGGAGCCCTTCAGCGCGCTGGACAACGTGCTGCTCGGCGCCGAGCCGCACATGCTGCTGCACCGCGCCGAGGCCGAGCTGCGCAAGAAGCTCTACGCGCTGATGATGAACACCGGCCTCAAGGTGGACCTGGACGCCCCGGTGGCCGATCTGCCGGTAGGCGACCGCCAGCGGCTGGAGATCCTGAAGGCGCTGGTGCGCGGCGCGCGCATCCTGATCCTGGACGAGCCCACCGCGGTGCTGACGCCGCAGGAAACCGAAACCTTGTTCGGCGTGCTGGAGCGCCTGGCCGCGCAGGGCACGACCATCCTGCTGATCACCCACAAGCTGAAGGAAGTGATGCGCCTGGCGCAGCGCGTCACCGTCATGCGTGGCGGCCGAGTGGTGCACGAGACCGACACCGCCAGCACCTCGATCGAGGCGCTGGCCGCGGCCATGGTCGGCCGCAAGGTGGCCATCGGCCGCGACGGCGCGGCCGCGCGCCGTGGCGGCGAAGTGCGCCTGCGCGCCGCCGGCCTGGCCTGCCAGGACGCGCTCGGCGTACCCAGGCTGCAGGGCGTGAGCCTGGAGCTGCGCGCCGGGCAGATCGTCGGCATCGCCGGTGTCTCGGGCAACGGCCAGAGCGAGCTGCTGGAGCTGCTGTCCGGCCTGCGCACGCCGCAGGCCGGCACGCTGGAGCTGGCCGGCCAGCGCTTCGGCGCCGCGCAGTGGCTGGACCCGCACAGCGCCCGCGCGCTGGGCCTGGCCCACGTGCCCGAGGACCGCCATGCGCGCGCGCTGGTGGTGGACTTCACAGCCTGGGAATCGGCCGCACTCGGCTATGAGGACCGGGCCGACGTCAGCACCGCCGCCGGCTGGGTGCAGCGCAGTGCGCTGCGCCGCGCCACGGCCGCGCTGATGGAACGCTTCGACGTGCGGCCGCGCAATGCCGAGCTGCGCTGCAGCCAATTCTCCGGCGGCAACCAGCAGAAGCTGGTGCTGGCGCGCGAGCTCAGCCGCGGCCCGCAGGTGCTGCTGGTGGGCCAGCCGACCCGCGGCGTGGACATCGGCGCCATCGAGTTCATCTACGGCCAGCTGCGCAAATTGCGCGATGCCGGCTGCGCGCTGCTGGTGGTGAGCAGCGAGCTCGACGAGATCCTGGCGCTGGCCGACCGCGTGCTGGTGATGCATGCCGGGCGCATCGTCGGTGAGCTGCCGGTGGAGCAGTGCGACGAGCAGAAGCTGGGTCTGATGATGGCGGGTGAGGCGCTGGCATGACCAGCAGTGGCCTGCCGCGCTGGGCCGACCTGGGCCTGCTGCCGCTGTTCAACCTGGGCCTCGCGCTGCTGGCCGCCGGCGGCGTGGTGGCCCTGGTCGGGCAGGACCCATGGCAGGTGCTGGGCGCGCTGCTGCACGGCGCCTTCGGCACGCCGCGCGGCATCGGCTACACGCTGTACTACGCCACCACCTTCATCTTCACCGGGCTGGCAGTGGCGGTGGCCTTCCATGCCGGGCTGTTCAACATCGGTGGCGAAGGCCAGGCCATCCTCGGCGGCATCGGCACCGGGCTGGTGGGGCTGTGGCTGGGCGCCGTGCTGCCGGCGTGGTTGCTGCTGCCGTTGATGGCGCTGGGCGGGGCGCTGGCCGGGCTGGCCTGGGCCGCAGTGCCGGGCTGGCTGCAGGCGCGGCGCGGCAGCCACATCGTCATCACCACCATCATGTTCAACTTCCTGGCCAGCACGCTGCTGGTCTGGCTGCTGGTCAACAAGCTCAAGCCGCCGGGGTCGATGGCGCCGGAAAGCGCGCCGCTGGCCGAGGCCGCGCAGCTGCCCACGCTGCACCAGGCGCTGGCTGCCTTTGGCATCGAATGGCCAGCCTCGCCGCTGAACCTGAGCCTGCTGCTGGCGCTGGCCGCGGCTCTTGGCGTGTACCTGCTGCTGTGGCGCACGCGCGCCGGCTACCGGCTGCGCGCGGTGGGCTCCAGCCCCGGCGCCGCGGGCTACGCCGGCATCGACCCGAAGCGCCAGACCGTGCTGGCGATGATGATCTCCGGCGCGCTGGCCGGGCTGGTGGGCATGAACGAGATCGCCGGCGTGCAGCACAAGCTGCTGCTCGAATACGTGGGCGGCGCCGGCTTCACCGGCATCGCGGTGGCGCTGATGGGCCGCAACCATCCGCTGGGCATCGTGCTGGCCAGCGTGCTCTTCGGCGCGCTGTTCCAGGGTGGGGCCGAGGTGGCCTTCGAGGTGCCGGGCTTCAGCCGCGACATGGTGGTGATGCTGCAGGGCTTCATCGTGCTGTTCAGCGGCGCGATGGCCTACGTGGCCGCGCCGTGGCTGGCGCGCGCATTGCGCGTGGGGCGTGCGCATGGATGAGGTGCTGGTCGGCACGGTGCTGGCGTCCACGCTGCGCGTGGCCACGCCGCTGCTGCTGTGCGCGCTGGCCGGGCTGCTGAGCGAGCGTGCCGGCGTCATCGACATCGGGCTGGAAGGCAAGATGCTCTTCGCCGCCTTTGCCGCGGGCGCGGCCGGCGCGGCGCTGGGTTCCACGGTGCTGGCCATCGGCCTGGCCTGTGGCGTGACGGTGCTGCTGTCGTGGCTGCACGGGCTGGCGTGTGTCAGCCACCGTGGCGACCAGGTGGTGTCGGGCGTGGCCATCAACCTGATTGCCGCCGGGCTGACGATGGTGCTGGGCATCGCCTGGTTCCGCCAGGGCGGGCAGACGCCGCCGGTCAGCGACGCGGTGCGGCTGCAGGCGCTGTGGCCCGGGGCGTCCGAGGCGCTGGGCCCGCTCTTCGGCGGTGCGCTGCTGGGTCACGACATCCTGGTCTATGCGGCGCTGCTGCTGGTGCCGGCAGTGTGGTGGCTGCTGTACCGCACGCGCTTCGGCCTGCGGTTGCGTGCCGTGGGCGAGAAGGCGCAGATGGTCGATGCCGCCGGCGTGTCGGTGCCGCGGCTGCGCTATGCGGCGCTGACGCTGAACGGCCTGCTCTGCGGCCTGGCCGGCAGCTACCTGGTGCTGGCGCAGAATGCCTCGTTCGTGCCGCACATGACGGCGGGGCGGGGCTTCATGGCATTGGCGGCAATGATCTTCGGCAATTGGCATCCGGTGGGCGCGTTCTGGGCCTGCCTGCTGTTCGGTTTTCTGGACGCGGTGGCGATCCGCTTGCAGGGCGTGGCGCTGCCCGGCATCGGCGAGGTGCCGGTGGCCGCGATCCAGGCGCTGCCCTATGCGTTGACGGTGGTGCTGCTGGCCGGCTTCATCGGCCGCGCGGTGGCCCCGGCCGAACTGGGCCGGCCTTACGTGAAGGTGCGCTGAGCATGGCTGCCGATCTCGACGAAGCCACGCTGCAGGCGCTGCTGCGGGCGGCGCATGACGCACGCGCAAAGGCCTATGCGCCGTACTCGAAGTTCCAGGTCGGCGCCGCGGTGCTGGACGAACAGGGCCGCGTGCACGCTGGCTGCAATGTCGAGAACGCCGCCTATCCGCAGGGCGTCTGCGCCGAAGGGCTGGCGCTGGGCGCGATGGTGCTGGCCGGCGGGCGGCGCGCGCGTGCATTGCTGGTGGTGGGCGAAGGTCCGGCACCGGTGACACCCTGTGGCGGCTGCCGGCAGAAACTGCGCGAGTTCGGTGGCAACGACACGCCGGTGCTGATCGCCAACGGCGGCGGCGTGCAGTTGCGCACCACGCTCGGCTCCTTGCTGCCGCATGCCTTCGGGCCGGACCATCTGGAGGGCGCGTGAACGCCGTCGACGTGATCCGCGCCCGCGCGCCGCAGGCCCGGCCGCGCATCGCCGTGCTGCTGGGCTCGGGCTGGGGCGGCTTCACGCAGCGGCTGGAAGGCGCCGTGCGCATCGCCTATGCCGACCTGCCGGGCTTCCCGCCCGCGGGCGTCGCCGGCCATGCCGGCGAGCTGTGGCTGGGCCGCCTGGGTACCACCGAGGTGGCGGTGCTGGCCGGCCGCAAGCACACCTACGAAACGGGCGCGGCCGATGCGATGAAGGGCGCGCTGCAGACGCTGCAGGCGCTGGGCTGCCGCACGGTGGTGCAGACCAACGCGGCCGGCAGCCTGGACACCGCCATGCCGGCCGGCAGCCTGATGCTGGTGGCCGATCACCTGAACCTGCCGCAACGCTCGCCGCTGGTCGGCGAGGCGGGCAACCAGCGTTTCGTCGGCATGGCCGAGGCCTACGACCCTGCGCTGCGCGCCATCGCGCGCCGTGCCGCGGACGCGATCGGCCAGACGCTGCACGAAGGCGTCTACGCCTGGGTGCTGGGCCCGCAGTTCGAGACGCCGGCCGAGATCCGCATGCTGCGCACGCTGGGCGCCGATGCGGTGGGCATGAGCACGGTGCCCGAAACCATCCTGGCGCGCTGGCTGGGCCTGAAGGTGCTGGTGATCAGCCTGGTCACCAACCTGGCGGCCGGCCTGTCGGACGAGGCCTTGAGCCACGCCCACACGCTGTCCCAGGCGCAGGCGGCCGGCGAGCGTGCCGGCGCCTTGCTGGCCGCCGTCGTGCAGGCCGTGGCTGCGGAGAGCGATGCATGAGCACTGACGCCGACCTGCAGGCCGCCGCGCGCACGGCGCTGCGCTGCCTGGACCTGACCAGCCTGAACGACGCGGACACCGAGGCCGACATCGAGCGCCTGTGCGCCCGCGCGCTGACGCCGTGGGGCAGCGTGGCTGCCGTCTGCGTGTGGCCGCGCTTCGTGGCGCTGGCGCGCGCGCGGCTGCCGGTGGGCGTGCGCGTGGCGGCCGTCGCCAACTTCCCGGCTGGCGGCCACGACGTGGATGCCACCCTGCGCGAGGTGCAGGCCATCGTCGCGGCCGGCGCGCAGGAGGTGGACGTGGTGCTGCCCTGGCGCGCGCTGCAGGCCGGCGACGAGGGCGCGGCGCGCACGCTGCTGGTGGCGGCGCGTTCGGCCTGCGCGCGGCAGGTGCTGAAGGTGATTCTGGAGACCGGCGAGCTGGCCGATGCGGCGCTGATCGAACGCGCGTCGCGCCTGGCGATCGCGGCCGGTGCCGACTTCCTGAAGACCAGCACCGGCAAGGTCCCGGTGGGCGCCACGCTGCCCGCGGCCGAAGCGATGCTGCAGGCGATGGCTTCGAATCCCCTCGCGCGCGAGCGCGTCGGCCTCAAGCTCAGCGGCGGCTTGCGCAAGGTGGCCGACCTGCCGCCGTACCTGGCGTTGGTCGAGCGTACTCTCGGTACCGATGCGCTGCAACCCGGGCGCTTCCGCATCGGCGCCAGCGGCCTGCTCGGCGACATCGGGTCCGTGCTCGGCGGCGGCCCCGCGCCGGCCCCGCAATCGGGCTACTGAGCATGCTGGCCCAGGAGATCATCCGCCTCAAGCGCGACGGCGGCAGCCTGGCCGACGCGCAGATCCAGGACTTCGTCGCTGGCCTGGTGGACCACCGCTGGAGCGAAGGCCAGGCCGCGGCGATGGCGATGGCCATCTTCCTGCGCGGCCTGTCGGCCGATGAGACCGTGGCGCTGACACGCGCGATGACGTTGTCCGGCGAGGTGCTGCAGTGGCCTGCGGCCGACTGGCACGGCCCGGTGCTGGACAAGCATTCCACCGGCGGTGTGGGCGACAAGGTGAGCCTGATGCTGGCGCCGATCCTGGCGGCCTGCGGCGCCATCGTGCCGATGATCAGCGGGCGCGGCCTGGGGCACACGGGCGGCACGCTGGACAAGTTCGATGCGGTCCCCGGCTACCAGACCGCGCCGAACCTGGACACGCTGCGCACCGCGCTGCGTGCGGCCGGCTGCGCGATCATCGGCCAGACGGCCGAACTGGCGCCGGCCGACCGGCGGCTGTACGGCATCCGCGACGTCACGGCCACGGTGGAATCGATCCCGCTGATCACCGCCAGCATCCTGTCGAAGAAGCTGGCCGCCGGCCTGCAGGGCCTGGTGATGGACGTCAAGTGCGGCAACGGCGCCTTTGCCGACACGCCCCAGATGGCGCTGGAACTGGCGCGCTCCATCGTGCGCGTGGCCTGCGGCGCCGGGCTGCCGACGCGCGCGCTGGTCACCGACATGAACCAGGTGCTGGGCCATGCCGCCGGCAATGCGGTGGAGGTGCTGGAGGCGGTGCAGTTCCTGCGCGGCGAACATCAGGAACCGCGCCTGTTGAAGGTGACGCGGCTGCTGTGCGCCGAGGCGCTGCAGATCGGCGGCCTGGCGGCCGACGAGGCGGCCGCGCTGGCCCGCGTGGATGCGGTATTGGCCAGCGGCGCGGCGCTGGAGCATTTCGCGAAGATGGTCGCCGCGCTCGGCGGCCCGGCCGATTTCTGCGAGCGCGCAACTTCGTACCTGCCGACGGCACCGGTGCAGCGCGAGGTACCCGCGCCGCGCGACGGCTGGGTGCAGGCCAAGGCCACGCGCGACATCGGCCTGGCCGTCGTCGAGCTGGGTGGCGGCCGCCGCAAGGCCAGCGACGCCATCGACCACCGCGTCGGCTTCAGCGCGGTGGTCTCCATTGGCCAGCACGTGGCGCGCGGCCAGCCGCTGGCGCGTGTGCATGCCGCCAGCGACGAGGCCGCCGCGATGGCCGTGGCTACGCTGCAGCGCTGCATCGTCATCGGCGACGCGGCCCCGGCCGCAACGCCGCTGTTGCTGGCCCGCATCACCGAGGAGGACACCCGATGACCCGACAGTGGATCAGCTCCGGCTCGCCCTACGAAGAAGAGTTCGCCTACGCCCGCGCGGTGGTCGATGGCGACTGGGTCTTCGTCAGCGGCACCACCGGCTTCGACTACGCGACGATGACGATTGCCGACGACATCCTCGCGCAGTGCGAGCAATGCTTCGTCAACATCGCGGCCGCGCTGCGCCAGGCCGGCGCCACGCTGGACGACGTGCTGCGGGTGCACTACATCGTGCCGCGCGGCGAGGAGTTCGCGTTGTGCGCGCCGGTGCTGCGCAAGCACCTGGGCCGCGCGCGGCCGGCGGCCACGATGATCAGCGCGGCGCTGCTCGATGCGCGAATGCGCATCGAGATCGAGGTCACGGCGCGGCGCCCGGCGCGCGGCGCAGCGTAGGCAGGCCCACGCCGGCGGCGTCGAAGCCGCCGTCCACCGCCAGCACCTGGCCGTTGATGTAGCTGGCCGCGTCGCTGCACAGGAAGCCCACCGTCTCGGCCATTTCTTCGGGCGTGCCGTAGCGGTTGAGCGGGATCACGTCGTGGTAGTCGGCACGGATGGCCGCCGTGTGCACCAGCTTGGCCATCTCGGTGTCCACCGGCCCGGGGGCCACCACGTTCACGCGCACGCCGGCATTGCCCATCTCCACCGCGAACTGCCGGCTCATGTGGATCAGCGCCGCCTTGCTGGTGCCGTAGGCCACGCGCAGCGTGCTGGCGCGCAGGCCCGAGATCGACGCGATGTTGACGATGGCGCCGCGGCCGGCGCGCAGCATCGTCGCGCCGAAGACCTGCGTGCACAGGAAGGCACCGTCCAGGTTGGTGGCCAGCACCTCGCGCCATTCGGCGAAGCTGGTGTCGAGTGCCGGCTTGAACACCGCGATGGCGGCGTTGTTGACCAGCGCATCGACGCGCCCGAAGCGCGCCTGCACCTCGGCGCCGGCATGTGCCACCTGCGCGGCGTCGGACACGTCGCAGGTCAGCGCCAGCACGCGGCCGCCTTCGGCCAGGTCGGCGGCAGTGCGCTGCAGCGTGGCCTGGTCGCGGTCCAGTAGGACCACCTGGTGGTCGTGGCGCAGGAACCATTCGCCGATGGCGCGGCCGATGCCACGGGCGCCGCCGGTGACCACCGCCACCGGCCGCGTCGAAACCGCAGGCGCCGTCATGCCGCTTCGGGCCGGCGCATGCGCTCGGCCAGCTCGTCGTGGCCGCGCGCGGCCAGGGTGTCGGCGGCGCCCAGGCGGTCGCGCGCTTCCTTGTTCTGGCTGAGCTTGCTCTTGCCCACGAGTGAGGTGATGTCCACCTCGATGCCGACGATGTTGCGCAGCATGGTGTCGATGTACTCGGGTGCCGAATCGCCCATCTTCCACGGCTTTGGCTCGGCGGCCTCGTGCACGCGGGTCAGCCGCGACACCAGGCCGCGCACGAAGCGCTCGTCGTCGCGCACCGTCAGCCGGCCGTGCGCATGCACCACCTCGTAGTTCCAGGTGGGCACCTGGCGGTGGGTCTCGTGCTTGCTGGGGTACCAGCTGGGCGAGACGAAGGCCTCGGCGCCGCGGAAGATCACCAGCACCGGCGTGCCGTTGGGGCAGCGCTGCCACAGCGGGTTGTTGCGCGCCACGTGGGCGGTCAGTCGGCCCAGCGGACCGGGCGCGGGGTCGAACTCGAAGGGCACGTGGTCGGCGTCCAGGCCGTCTACGTCCTGGCGCACCAGCACGCCCAGCGGATGCGTGCGCACGATGCGGTGCAGCGCGGCCGGGTCGGTGATGGCGAAATGGGCGGGGATGTACATCGTGGGTGCAGTCGTGGGGCAGAACCGCCACTGTGGCGGGGAAGGGTCGCGCTGGCAAGCCGGGGCGGCCCGGTGTGCGGCTATGCTTTTGCCCCGCTGGCAACCACAACCCGAAGACGAGGAGACAAGCCGATGAATGCCGCCCGTACCCTGCCGCTGAGCGCGCTCAGCGCCCTGAGTCTGGCCCTGCTGTCTGCCGCCCCGGCCCGGGCGCAGGCGCCCGACTGCAACGCGCTGGTGGCCAACGCGCCGCCCGGCGTCACGCTGTCGGCCGAGCTGGTGCCCGCCGATACCGTGCGGCCGCCGAACGTGACCACCGGCCCGATGCTGGTGGCGCATTGCCGCATCAGCGGCCGCATGGCCGAGCGCACCGGCATCGACGGCAAGCCGTACCACATCGGCTTCGAGATGCGGCTGCCGCTGCAGTGGAACGGCCGGCTGCTGTACCAGGGTGGCGGCGGCAACGACGGCATCATTCGCCCGGCCGTGGGCCCGCAGGCCGCGCCCGGCTATGCGCTGAACCGTGGCTTTGCGGTGGTGACCACCGACGCCGGCCACCAGGGCCCTACGGCCGACTTCGGCTTCGACCCCATCGCCCGCACCGACAACGCCTACAACGCGCACGACCGCGTGGCCGTCACCGCCAAGGACCTGCTGCGCCGCCACTACGGCAAGCCGGCCGACCGCGCCTATTTCATCGGCTGCTCGGGCGGTGGGCGCCAGGGCATGATGTTCACGCAGCGTTTCCCCGGCCATTTCGACGGCGTGATCGCCATGGCGCCGGCAATGCGCGTGTCCAAGGGTGCCACCATCGCCGCGGCCTGGGACACGCAGGCGCTGCAGGCCATCGCGCCGCCCGGCGCCGATGGCCAGCCGGTGCTGAGCCAGGCCCTCAGCAACGACGACCTGGGCCTGCTGCGCAAGGGCATCCTGCAGGCCTGCGATGCGCAGGACGGCGTGGCCGATGGCCTGGTGTCCAACCCGGCGGCCTGCAAGTTCGACCCGCAGGCGCTGCAATGCAGCGGCGCCAAGACGGCGGACTGCCTGTCGGCCGCGCAGGTGGGCGCGCTGCAGAAGATCTTCAGCGGTGCGCGCAACAGCGCCGGCCAGCCGCTGTACTTCACCTGGCCGTGGGACCCGGGCATCGGCCACCCGGCCAACGACTGGCGCGCCTGGAAGCTGGGCACCTCGACCACCGCGCAGGCCAACTCGCGGCATGTGTTCCTGATGCAGGACGCGCTGCAGGGCTACTTCGTCACGCCGCCCGACCGGTCCTTGAGCATCTACCGCTTCGACTTCGACCGCGACCCGGCGCGCATGGACGCGCATGCGTGGATCTTCAACACCGGCGACGACGTCAAGCTGGCCGGCTACAAGGCGCGCGGCGGCAAGCTGCTGTTTGCGCACGGCATGGCCGACCCGATCTTCTCGCCCGACGAGATGGTCGACTATTACCAGCGCCTGAGCCGCGAGCACGGTGCCGGCACGCCCGACTTTGCGCGGCTGTTCCTGATTCCCGGCATGGCGCACTGCCAGGGCGGCGCCGCCACCGACAGCTGGGACGGCCTGGGCGCGCTGGTCGACTGGGTGGAGAAGGGCCAGTCGCCGCAGCGCATCGTGGCCAGCGGCACCACGGTGTTCCCGGGCCGCACCCGGCCGCTGTGCCCCTTTCCGCAGTACGCGCACTACAACGGCAGCGGCGACCCAGAGAAGGCCGAGAACTTCAGCTGCCGCTGAGGGCGCCGCGGCCCGTCGTCCACGCACGCCGACAGCGGCGTCGCTTGCGTTAGGGCCTGTTCACACTACGGGAAGGGATCGCGTTGTGGGTCAGAAAGGCCGCAGGCAAGGCGCAAACCGCAGCCGGGTTGGATACCCGGCGAGGATTTGCAACGCCGCATGCGGCCTTTCTGGCCACAACCCTTCGGGAAGTCCCGCCGAGACGGGCCCCTCGTCGTTGCAGCCCTCGCCCGCACGTCAGTGCGGGCAGCGTGCTGCGCCTAGAT
>Ga0209369_1001589_pt1 | contig 10637 bp, 7 predicted proteins | sample EBPBio142010_DNA_FD_185865 | JGI IMG/M metagenome (GOLD analysis project Ga0209369, IMG submission 185865) | Wastewater treatment Type I Accumulibacter community from EBPR Bioreactor in Madison, WI, USA - Reactor 1_10/4/2010_ DNA (SPAdes)... | ecosystem: Engineered > Bioreactor > EBPR >... | reverse complement strand
CACCTCCTGGCTGCCGTCGGCGATGAGCGCGGTACCCGGGCGGAAGTCGACCTGGCTCAGGTCCTTGCCGCCGCCACCGATGGCGGCGAAGGGCGAGCTCAGCACCTTGGTGAACAGGTTGACGATCACCTTCCAGATCAGCGCGCCGATGCTGAACTGCGGGTCGCTGACCGAGCCGGTCAGCGGCAGGTCCAGGTCGATGACGCCGTTCTTGTCCTGCAGCAGCGCCACCACCAGCGGCACCGGCAGCTTGGTGGCATCGGGGCTGTCGGTCCTGGGGCCGAAGGTCAGCTGGTTGACGATGATCTGGTTGCTGGCCTCCAGCTTGCCGTCGGATTCGATCTTGTAGGCCACGTCGACGCTGAGCTTGCCGCGTTCGATCGGGTAGCCGGCGTACTTGGCCGAATACGGCGTCAGGCCGGGCAGCTCGATGTCGTGCGCCTTGGCCTTGATGTCCAGCGCCGGCGGGATGACGGTGGGGTTCAGCGCACCGCCGATCTCCAGCAGGCCGGTACCGGCCACGCGGCCGCTGAAGGCCAGCGTGGCCATGTCGCGCGAGCGGCTGTCCAGCCGGCCGATGCGGCCGTTCAGCTCGCTCAGGTCGGCGCGGTAGTTGGGGCGGATGAAGCGATCGTTGAAGTCGATGCGGCCATTGCTGAACTGCATGCCCTCGATCAGCAGCTCCACCGGCAGGCGGCTCAGCACCGAATCCGGTGCCGAGGCCGCTACGGCCGGCGCGGGTGCGGGCGCGGCGGCGGGCGCCGCCGTGCCGGCCGCCGCCGGCTTGGCGGCCACGTTCTGCAGGTTGAACTGGCCCTGCTCGTTGATCTCCAGCCGCGAGAAGAAGTCGGCCAGCCGCAGCTCGCCGATCTCGATGCGGGGCTTTTCGCCGGGCTGCAGCGCCAGGCCCAGGCGGTTCAGGTTCAGCGCGTTCCAGCTCAGCAGCTCGGCGGCCGAGCCGGCCGGCGCGCCGCGGGCCAGCACCTTCAGATCGGCCAGCAGCGCATCACCGCGCAGCTGGGCGCTCGGCCCCTGCGGCAGCTGGCGGAACGCGACGCTGCCCTGGTAGCCGGCCTCCAGCCGCTGCAGCACCACCGGCAGCGCGGCGCCAAAGTAGGGCTCGAACACATGCACCGGAAAGCGCTCCAGGCGCAGCTGCCCTTCGGCCGATGGTGGCTGCAAGCCGACGCGGCCGCGCCAGTCGACCCGCGCCGCGGCGGTGGCGGCGTCCTGGCGTGCCGGCAGCGCCAGGCGCAGCGCCAGCTGCGTGCCCCACGGCGCCTGCGCCGGCCAGGCGATGCCCTGCACGCGCAGCTGCAGCTGGTCCAGCTCGATCGGGCCGGCCGGCAGCGCTGCATCGGCCAGGCGCAGCCGGCCGCCTTCGACGCCCAGCTCGCGCAGCTGCAGCTGCCACGGGTTGGCGGCCGGCGCGCTGTCGGCCGGCGCCACGGTGGCAGGCGGCTGGCGCAGCCAGTCTTCGACGTTGAGCCGCCCTTCGGCATCGCGCGACAGTTCGGCCGCCGGCCGCAGCAGGCGCAGCGTGCCAATGCTCAGGCGCTGCTGCAGCAGGTCGGCCTGCAGCTCGCTCAGCTCCAGGCGGGCGAGCTGGGCGAGAGGCGCCAAGGGCGCCGCCGGCTTGCCGCGCGCCGGCGCCTCGGGCGTCAGCCGGAAGTCGTCGACGCGCAGCCGCGGCAGGCCGACCCGCAGCCGGGCGTCGTCGCCGTCGGCCCAGTCCAGCGTCACGGCAGCCTGCACGCGGGCGCTGGCCTGCGGCCGCAGCAGCGCGCGCAGGTAGGGCTCGGCCAGCGCGATGTCGAGGTCCTTCACTTCGGCCGCGATGCGCGCGCGGTGGTCGGTCAGCGCGCCTTCGGCCGACCACGCGCCGCGCGGCTGGCCCTGGGCCACCAGGCGGCCCTCGCTGCGCAGCGCCGTCTCGCCATCGACCGGCCAGCGCAGCGACTGCAGCGTCAGGCCCACGCCTTCGGCCTGCAGCTCGGCAGCCGGCTGCAGCGAGGCATCGCGCCAGCGCAGCGTGGCGTCCTGCAGCGCCACCTGGTCGATCTGCAATTGCAGCTGCGGCGCCGCGGCCGCCGCCGCCTTGGCGCCCGGACGCGGGCCGGCGCGGGCGGCGGCCTCGGCCAGCTTTTGCAGCTCCAGCGTGCCGTCGGCCTGCCGACGCAGGTGCAGCACCGCGCCGTCAAGCTGCACCGAGCCCAGCCGGACCTGCTGCTGCAGCGGCCGCACGTCGCTCAGCTGCAGCGCCAGCGTGCGCCAGGACAGCAGCGGCGCGCCGGCCGGCGTGTGCAGCGCGAACTCGCGCAGCGACACGTCGCCCTGCAGCTCGACGCGCGCTTCGCCCTGATCAGGCTGCTCGAAGCGCAGCTTCAGGTCGGCGGCCAGCCGGCCGCCTTCGGGCCGCGCCGGCAGGTCGCCGGGCAGGTAGGCCCACAGCGGCGCCAGGTCGAAGGGCTCGAAGCGCACCACCAGCTCGGAAGCCCGGCCCTTGGCGAAGGGCGTGGAATGGCCATGCTGGTCGAACTGCCCGCCGTTGAAGCGGAAGGCCAGCCGCGGCTCGACCCGCACCTGCACGTCGCTGGGCAGGTTCGACAGGAACGGCACACCGAGCATGATGTCGCTGACCACGTGCTTGCGCCCCACCGGCCGGTCGTCCAGTTGCAAGCTGCCGTCGGACACCTGCAGGTTGAAAAGCGCGAAGCGCTGCGGCTCGGCGGCCGGCTCTGGCGCGGGCCGGGCAAAGCGCTGCAGCAGGTCATCGATGTCGTAGCGGCCGGCTTCCAGGCGGGCCAGGCGCAGCCGCGGCGCTTGCACTTCCAGCGCCTCGACCACCGGCGCCAGGCGCAGCAGCGAGCGAGCGTCCAGATCGATGCGCAGGCTGTCGATCTGCAGTTGCGGCGTGGGGTCGGCATCGCCCGGCGCGCCGGCCAGGCGCAGGCCCTGCAGGCTGAGCGCCAGCGTGGCCGGTGCGAAGCGCACTTCGTCGACGCGCAGTTCGCGGCCCAGCAGATCGGAGCCGCGGGTCTCGAGCTGCCACTTCAGCAGCGGCGGCACGGCCAGCCAGGCCAGGCCCCACAGCAGCACCAGGGCCAGCGCCACCCCTCCCAGCAGCCGCAGCATGCGCGACATCGAACCGTCTCCCTCGTGAATGGCGGCAGCGCCTTCTCGCACAATCCTAGCAGCGCGGGCCGGCCCGCCTGCCCCCCAACCTGAGCTTCGGACCCCCGCTTGAACGACCTGCTGCTGCGCCTGGGCCAGCCCGACTGGAAACCGCTGCTGACCGCCCTGCTGCTGCCGCCGGTGCCGCTGCTGGTAGCGATGCTGCTGGGCGCGGCACTGCTGCGCCGCCGGCCGCGCACGGGCTGGCTGCTGCTGCTGGCCGGCGCTGCCGCGCTGTGGCTAAGCTGCACCTCGGCCGTGGGTGACAGGCTGGAGCAGCTGCTCGGCGCACCGCCGGCACTGACCACCGCCGACCTGAAGCGCCTGGCCGGGCAGCGCAGCGACACCGCCATCGTGGTGCTGGGCGGCGGCCGCGAGGCCCATGCGCCGGAATACGACGGCCCGAACCTGCCGCCGCAGGCACTGGAGCGGCTGCGCTACGGCCTGTGGCTGGCGCGCGAGACCGGGCTGCCGGTGGCCTACAGCGGAGGCACCGGCCATGCGGCCAGCGACGGCCCGTCCGAGGCCGAGGTGGCGGCGCTGATCGCCCGGCGCGATTTCGGCCGGCCGCTGCAATGGACCGAGAGCCGCTCGCGCGACACCCGCGAGAACGCCATCGCCAGCGTGGCGCTGCTGCGCGCGGCCGGCATCCGCCGCATCGTGCTGGTGACCCATGGCTGGCACATGCCGCGCAGCCAGCGCGCCTTCGCGCAGGCCATCGCCGCCAGCGGCGGTGCCATGGCGCTGCAACCCGCGCCGATGGGCCTGGCGCCGGACGACAGCCGCGCGCTGCTGCGCTGGCTGCCCAGCCACGGCGGCTTCGAAAGCACCCGGCGGGCCCTGCGCGAGATGCTGGGCCGGCTGGCCGGGGCCTGAGAATGGCCGCCTTCGCCACTGCCTGCCGCCCGCCATGAACCGAGTCCTTGCCCACTGCGGCGCCCGCTACCCGATCATCCAGGCGCCAATGGGCTGGATCGCGCGCAGCACCCTGGCCAGCGCGGTGTCGCGCGCCGGCGGGCTGGGCATCATCGAGACCTCGTCCGGCGAGACCGCGGCCTGCCAGGCCGAGATCACGAAGATGAGCGCGCTGGGCCTGCCCTTCGGCGTGAACCTGCCGATCCGCTTCCTGAAGGACGACGCGATGCTGCGCTTCGTCTGCGACAGCGGGGTGCGCTTCGTCACCACCTCGGCCGGCAGCCCGGCCAAGTTCATCGCGCCGTTGCACGATGCCGGCATCGTGGTCTATCACGCCGTGCCCACGCTGGAGGCGGCGCTGAAGTGCGAGGACGCCGGCGTCGACGGCCTGGTGGTCGAAGGCAGCGAGGGCGGCGGCTTCAAGAACCCGGAAGAGGTCTCGACGATGGTGCTGCTGCAGGCCGTGCGCGAACGGGTGGCGCTGCCGCTGGTGGCCGCAGGCGGCATCTGCGACGGCCGCGGCATGGCGGCGGCCTTTTCGCTGGGCGCCGAGGCCATCCAGATGGGCACGCGCTTCGTCAGCAGCCTGGAAAGCCCGGTGCACCCGAACTACAAGCAGGCCATCCTGGATGCCGAGACCACCGGCACCTGGATGCTGAACAAGAAGTCCACGCCCTGCATCCGCGCGCTGAAGACCGACTTCAGCGCCGCCATCCATGCCGAGGGATTGATGCCGGCCGAGGCCTTCAAGGGCATCCGCGGTGTGTACTTCGACGGCGACATGAATGCCGCGCCGGCGCTGGCCGGCCAGTCGGCCGGGCTGATCCATGAGCTGAAGAGCGCGCAACAGATCATCGACGACACGGTGGCCGGCTTCTTCGAGATCACCCGGCGCCTGGGCGCGCTGGGCAGCGCCAGCCACTTCGGCTGACAGGGCCCCAGAAAAGCGAAGCCCCCTCGGGCCTTGCGGCGGGAGGGGGCGGGCGGTGCGAACCGCCAGCGGGGCTCCGGAGATTCAAGTCCGGCGCTCCTGAAGCGCAGAGACTGCGCCATCACGGTTGCCTTGAACAGGCACGCAAAGCGTACTCCGCGGCGGCGCCGCCGGCAAGCCCCTTCGCGCAACGCGGGGCGCCGTCAGCTACCTTCTGCCGGACGCTGGGCCAGGCGCTCGACCAGGCCGGCCACGCGGGCGGTGACGGCCGGGTCCATCGTGATCGGCCGGCCCCATTCGCGCGCGGTTTCGCCAGGCCACTTGTTGGTGGCGTCCATGCCGACCTTGCCGCCCAGGCCACTGACCGGCGAGGCAAAGTCCAGGTAGTCGATCGGTGTGTGCTCGACCAGCGTGGTGTCGCGCACCGGGTCCATGCGGGTGGTGACGGCCCAGATCACTTCCTTCCAGTCGCGGATGTCCACGTCGTCGTCGGTGACGATGATGAATTTGGTGTACATGAACTGGCGCAGGAAGCTCCACAGCCCGAACATCACCCGCTTGCCGTGGCCCGGGTAGGCCTTCTTGATGGAGATCACCGCCAGCCGGTAGCTGCAGCCTTCGGGCGGCAGGTAGAAGTCGACGATCTCCGGAAACTGCTTCTGCAGGATCGGCACGAACACCTCGTTCAGCGCCACGCCCAGCACCGCCGGCTCGTCCGGCGGCTTGCCGGTGTAGGTGGAGTGGTAGATCGGGTCGCGGCGGTGGGTCAGCCGCGAGACCTCGAACACCGGGAACCAGTCCTGCTCGTTGTAGTAGCCGGTGTGGTCGCCGAAGGGGCCTTCCAGCGCGTGCAGGTAGCCGGCCTGCTCGCGCAACGGCACGCCGTGGGCGCTGCGGCCTTCGAAGCCCGGCTCGGCTGGTGGGATGTGGCCTTCTAGCACGAACTCGGCGCTGGCCGGCACCTGCAGCAGCAGATCGCCTTCGCCCACGCCGGTGGCCACCACCTCGGTGCGGCCACCGCGCAGCAGGCCGGCGAACTGGTACTCAGAAAGCGTGTCGGGCACCGGCGTCACCGCGCCCAGGATGGTGGCCGGGTCGGCGCCCAGCGCCACGGCAATCGGAAAGGGCCGGCCCGGGTTGGCGACGCGGAAGTCGCGGAAATCCAGCGCGCCGCCGCGATGGGCCAGCCAGCGCATGATCAGCTGCCGTGGGCCGATCAACTGTTGGCGGTAGATGCCCAGGTTCTGCCGCAGCCTGGGTGAGGCCACGCCCTGCGGGCCGCGGGTGACCACCAGGCCCCAGGTGATCAGCGGGCCGGCATCGCCCGGCCAGCAGGTCTGCACCGGCAGGCGGCCCAGGTCGATGTCGGCCTGCTCCAGCACCACTTCCTGGCAGTGCGCGCGGCGCTGCAGCGCCGGCTTCATGTCCCACAGCGCCTTGGCCATCTGCAGCAGCTTGCCGGCGTCCTTCAAGCCGCGCGGCGGCTCCGGCTCCTTCAGGCTGGCCAGCATGCGGCCGATGTCGCGCAGCTCCAGCACGTTGTTACTGCCCATGCCCAGGGCCACCCGTTCAGGGGTGCCGAACAGGTTGGTCAGGCAGGGAATGTTGTAACCGTCGGGCTGCTCGAAGAGCAGCGCCGGGCCGGCGGCGCGCAGCACGGCGTCGCTGATTGCCGTCATTTCGAGGCGCGGCGACACCTTTTCGGCCACCCGACGCAGCTTTCCGCGGCTTTCCAGCTGCCCGATGAAGTCCCGAAGGTCGCTGTAAATCATTCCAATTGGATATTAGAGAAGCATTTCTTATGCTTGACTCGATATATTTCGATTTCTAGAATTCGCCAAAATTTGACGCCCTCCAGGGTTAACCCTGGTCAACCTTCAGGGGCTCCTGAGGTGGGGGTGGCGAGCAGCCAGCGCCGGGACGGCGCGTATCCGACGGCTGCGGACCCTTCCGAACCATTATCACTGGCACCCCTTCCGCCCATGCGGCCGGGTGCGCGATGTCCGGCGCGGGGCGCCGACAACGGTTTAGAGGAATGCGATGAAGAGCTTGCAGATGCTTCGTGCGGCGCGAGACTCCACGGCGCGCTCGGTCCAGGTGTTCCTGCGGGACGTGGGCAACGGCCTGCTGGAGATCAGCCACAACAGCCTGGCGTTGCTGGGCCTGGCGGTGGTGGTGGCCCTGGTGTTCGTGGCCGGCCGGCCCGACCTGCGCCACCAGACCGAGGTCTGGGCGCTGGACTGGCTGCAGGAACGCCACGAGGCCCGCACCGCGGCCGACGACGACCTGACGGTGGCCGCCGCCGAGCCCGGCGCGGTGGAGCGCGCCACGGCCGTGAACCCGAAGGAACTGACGCCGCAGCAGGCCGCGCTGGCGAAGTGGATCTCGCGCCGCTACAACGTCGCGCTCGAGCCGATCGGCCGGCTGGTGCAGGAAGCCTGGGCGATCGGCCATGCGGTGGGCCTGGACCCGACGCTGATCCTGGCGATTGCCGCGATCGAATCGCGCTTCAACCCCTTTGCGCAGAGCGCGATGGGCGCCCAGGGCCTGATGCAGGTGATGACCCGGGTGCACGTCGACAAGTACGAACCCTTCGGCGGCACGCACGCCGCCTTCGACCCGATCAGCAACCTGAAGGTGGGCGTGCAGGTGCTGCGCGAGTGCATCGCCCGCGCCGGCGGCCTGGAAGCCGGCCTGCGCTGGTACGTGGGCGCCGCCAACACCGACGACGACGGCGGCTACATCGGCAAGGTGCTGGCCGAGCAGAACCACATGAAGCGCGTGGCCAGCGGCACCGCGGTGCCGCTGAACGCGCCGAACAGCATGCGCAAGGCGCCGGCGCCGGCCCAGGAAGCCTCGGCCACGCCGGCCGCGCCCGAAGGCGGCACCCCGGCCGCGGCGCCAGCCACCGGCGCCGACCAGGTGGCACTGGCGCGCTGAGCGCCGCCACCCGATCCGGCGGCTGCCGCTACACTGGCGGCCTGCGCGACTGGCGATAAGGGGGCCCTGGCGGCTGCCCGAGGTGGATCACCACCAGGAAGCGCGGCGCGCGGCCCCGGGCCGCGTCGTTCAGCCGTTCGCCTGGGCAGCCCTCCACCGCCGCACCCGACACCCTCGGGCCCGCGGCGATGCGACGGCACAGCTTCCTACCCGAAGAGGACTGCCATGTTCGACCGTTCCCAATCCACCATCGCCCGCGTCGACCCCGAGATCTGGGCCGCCATCGAGGCCGAGAACCGCCGCCAGGAAGAGCACATCGAACTGATCGCGTCGGAGAACTACACCAGCCCGGCGGTGATGGCTGCGCAGGGCTCGCAGCTGACCAACAAGTACGCCGAGGGCTACCCCGGCAAGCGCTACTACGGCGGCTGCGAATACGTCGACGTGGTCGAGCAGCTGGCCATCGACCGGCTTAAGGCCTTGTTCGGCGCCGAACACGCCAACGTGCAGCCCAATTCCGGCTCGCAGGCCAACCAGGCGGTGTTCTTCGGCCTGCTGCAGCCCGGCGACACCATCATGGGCATGAGCCTGGCCGAGGGCGGCCACCTGACCCACGGCATGCCGTTGAACATGAGCGGCAAGTGGTTCAAGGTGGTCAGCTACGGCCTGGATGCCAACGAAGCCATCGACTACGACGCGATGGAGCGCCTGGCCCACGAGCACAAGCCGAAGCTGATCATCGCCGGCGCCAGCGCCTACAGCCTGCGCATCGACTTCGAGCGCTTCGCCAAGGTGGCCAAGGCGGTCGGCGCGTACTTCATGGTCGACATGGCGCACTACGCCGGGCTGATCGCCGCCGGCGTGTACCCGAACCCGGTGCCGCATGCCGACGTGGTGACCAGCACCACCCACAAGAGCCTGCGCGGCCCGCGCGGCGGCATCATCCTGATGAAGGATGCGGTGGCCAAGCCGATCAACAGCGCCATCTTCCCGGGCATCCAGGGCGGGCCGCTGATGCACGTGATCGCCGGCAAGGCGGTGGCCTTCAAGGAGGCGCTGTCGCCGGAGTTCAAGGCCTACCAGGCGCAGGTGGTGAAGAACGCCGACGTGCTGGCGCGTACGCTGATCGAGCGCGGCCTGCGCATCGTCAGCGGCGGCACGCAGAGCCACGTGATGCTGGTCGACCTGCGGCCCAAGGGCCTGACCGGCAAGGCGGCCGAGGACCTGCTGGGTCGCGCCTACATGACCTGCAACAAGAACGGCATCCCGAACGATCCGCAGAAGCCGATGGTGACCAGCGGCATCCGTCTGGGCACGCCGGCGATGACCACGCGTGGCTTCAAGGAAGAACAGGCGCGCCAGACCGCGCACCTGATTGCCGACGTGCTGGACAAGCCGGACGACGAAGGCCGCATCGCCGAGGTGCGCGCCAAGGTGGCGGCGCTGACGCGCGAGTTCCCGGTCTACCGCTGAGCACGCCGGCCCGGCCATGCGCTGCCCCTACTGCGGCCACGACGACACCCAGGTCGTCGAGACGCGCGAGGCCGACGAGGGCGGCGCCATCCGCCGGCGCCGCCGCTGCCAGCACTGCGAGAAGCGCTTCACCACCTACGAGCGGGCCGAGATCGCGCTGCCGGCGGTCGTCAAGAAGGACGGCTCGCGGGTGGACTTCGACGCGGCCAAGCTGCGGGCGTCGATGCTGCTGGCGCTGCGCAAGCGGCCGGTCAGCATCGAGCAGGTGGACGCCGCGCTGGAGCGCATCCAGGACAAGCTGCTGGCCAGCGGGGCCAAGGAAGTGCCCAGCGCCCGGCTGGGGGAGCTGCTGATGCGCGAGCTGAAGCGCATCGACAAGGTGGCCTACGTGCGCTTTGCGTCGGTGTACCGCAGCTTCGAGGACGTGGACGAGTTCCGGCAGTTGATCCGGGACATTTGATCGCCCCTCTCCCCCCGATGGGGGATGGGTGGGGGCCCTCCAATTCGGCGCTGCGGTACCCCCGCGCTGGGGGCGCGCCCGAACCCCTGCTTTCCTACAGTGGACCTCACTCGATCCACCGCCCCGGAGAGCACCATGTCACAACGCACTTCCCAACCCCGGCTGCAGCGTCACCAAGCCGGCACCACCCTGGTCGAAAGCGCCGCGGTGGTGGCCGTGCTGGCGGTGGTGGCCGGCAGCGCGATCCCGAGCTTCGATCAGGCCGTGCAGCGGCATCGCCTGGAAGGTGCCGCTACGCAACTGGAGACCGACATCCACTTTGCCCGCTCGTTCGCGGTGGCGCGGAACACGCCGTTGCGCATCAGCTTCGACAATGCCGCGGGCTGCTACGTGATCCACACCGGTGCTTCGGGCCAGTGTTCCTGCTCGGCAGACGGCACCGCCACATGCCAGGGCAGTGCCGAGCCACAGCGCAGCGTGGCTGTCAGCTCGGGCAGCCAGCTCGGACTGCGCTCCAGCGTGCGCTCGGTGCTGTTCGATCCGCTGCGCGGCACCAGCACGCCGACGGCCACGATACGGCTCGAAAGCCGCAATGGCATGGCACTGCACCAGGTGCTCAACATCATGGGTCGCGTACGCTCGTGTGCGCCGAATGCCACGGTCGCGGGCTACCCGCGCTGCTGAGCCAAGGCCGACCGGCGGCCGGCCTCGGCCGATGAGCGGCACAGAAGGCGTTCGGCCGGG
>Ga0209369_1001584_pt1 | contig 10671 bp, 9 predicted proteins | sample EBPBio142010_DNA_FD_185865 | JGI IMG/M metagenome (GOLD analysis project Ga0209369, IMG submission 185865) | Wastewater treatment Type I Accumulibacter community from EBPR Bioreactor in Madison, WI, USA - Reactor 1_10/4/2010_ DNA (SPAdes)... | ecosystem: Engineered > Bioreactor > EBPR >... | reverse complement strand
AACTGGCACAGGCCTTCCGGAGCGTCGCCGAAGCGGGCCAGGGCGCGGTCCATGATCTTCTGGGTGGCAATGGCTGTCAGCGGGGTTTTTTCCGACGGCTTCCAGATCACCGGATCGCCGCAGACGAGCGCAAGCGCGGCGTTCCATGACCAGACAGCCACGGGGAAGTTGAAGGCGGTGATGATGCCCACCGGTCCCATCGGATGCCAGGTCTCGGCCATGCGGTGGCCGGGGCGTTCCGAGGCGATGGTCAGGCCGTAAAGCTGGCGCGACAGGCCCACGGCGAAGTCGCAGATGTCGATCATCTCCTGCACTTCGCCCAGGCCTTCCGAGGTGATCTTGCCAACCTCCAGCGTCACCAGCGCGCCAAGCTCGGCCTTGGCGGCGCGCAGTTCCTCGCCCAGAAGCCGGACCAGTTCACCCCGGCGCGGCGCCGGAACCTCGCGCCAGGAGCGGAAGGCGGCTTGCGAGCGCGCGATGACGGCGGGCATCTCGGCGGCCTGGGTTTCATGGACGCGGGCAATCTCGGCCCCGTCGATGGGCGAACGGACAGGCAGCGTGCCCCCGGTCAGGTCGGCTTTGGTGAGGCCTGCGGCGGCAAGGATCTCGGCATGGGTCATGGGGTCATACCTTCTGTAACAAGGGCGCGCTGCTCGGGCAGCGCCATGGAGATGAGGAACGGGGTCTCGGCCTGCAGCCGCTGGAAATCGGCCTTGCTGGACAGGCCGCGCCAGTTCGCCCGGATCAGGCTTTGCGCGACCGCCCCGCCAAGCGTAGTGCCGGGACCGGGAACGATGAAGTAATCCGGCGCAAATTCGCGGGCGGCCGTGCGGATCGCGGCGGTGAAGTCATAGGGCTCGACCACCTGATGGCCCAGCGTGTAGTCGCGAAGGGCTGCCGTGGTGGCGGCCCCCGGCCACCAGACATGGCCGCGCCCGTCGATCAGCGGGGCCTTCGACTGGCCGAACAGGGCCTCGGGCAGGGCGGCGCGGCCCTTCGCCGCCACCGGGGCCTGCAGCGCCGTATGGAAGGCCGCGTGATTGCCAAGCCGCAGCGGAAAGCGGCTCTGCACCGGCGGAACGGCGGCCTCGAAGGCAGCAAGCCCGGCCTCGTTCCCGGCGATCACCAGCATCCCGCCAAGGTCGATCGACAGCGCCAGGTCGTGCCCGGGCCGCGCGCTGATCTCATCGACCAGGGCCAGCAATTCCGCCCGCCGCGCCGGCGCATCCTGCCAGTCCTCGCCCATGAACGGATAGACCAGCTGGCCCCCGATCAACGCGTCCTGCATCTGGGTGCCCATGGTGTTCACCACCGTGAACCCCTCCATCGGCTGCAACGCCCCGGCGCAGGCCAGCGCCGAATACCAACCCATGGAATTGCCGGTCACCGCGACAACCTCCACGCCCTTCAGCGCCATGGCATCGCCCAGCGTGCAGGCGTAGATCAGGGCCGAGGCATTGTCGCCCCGCGAATGGCGCGACACCGAATAGGTCTGCGCGGTGTCCAGCGCGGTCAGCGTCTCCTGCCCCAGCCGCGCGCGTTCGGCGTCGAACCGGGCCAGAAGGCCCGCGTCCGGAAACTGCCGCGTCAGGCTGCCAAGCTCGGCCTTGGTATAGGTGCCCCTCCCGGGGCAGATCAGGACGGCGGTCTTCATGCGACCAGCCCCTTTGCAGTGGCAAGGATATCCGCCGACGAAGGCATCGTCGCCGCATAGGCGGGGCCGGTGGCGATGAAGCTGTCCTCGGCCGTCACCCGGGCAAGCTTCGCCCCCGGCGCGGCTTCGTGGAAATGCGCCATCAGCGCCTCGGCCACGCCTCCGGAATGCCGGGTCTCATCGACGATCAGGATATTCTTGCAGCCCTTCACTGCCTCGGTCAGGGCCGCCTTGGGCAGCGGCGAGAGCCAGCGGGTGTCGACGATGCGGGTCTTGATCCCCTCGGCCTCGATCCCCGGAAGGGCTTGATTGGACAGGTAAACCCCGTTGCCGAAGGTGACAATCGCCAAATCGGTGCCCTCGCCGCTGACGCCAACTTCGCCCAGCCCGATCCGCTCGGACGGGTCAGGATAGCGGGTCATCCAGGCCCCGTCCTTCTCGGCATGCAGGTCCCGCATCGGGTAAAGCGCGATGGGTTCCAGGAACACCACCACACGCTGCTCCTCGCGCGCCAGCCGAACGCATTCCCGCAGCATCCGCGCGGCGTCGGCCCCGTTCGAGGGCACGGCCAGGATCACGCCCGGAATGTCGCGCAGGACGGCGACCGAGTTGTCGTTGTGGAAATGCCCGCCGAAGCCCTTCTGATAGCCAAGCCCCGCGATCCGCAGCACCATCGGGTTGGTGAAAGCGCCGTGGGAGAAGAAGGGAAGTGTCGCCGCTTCTCCGCGAAGCTGATCCTCGGCATTGTGGAGATAGGCCAGGAACTGGATTTCCGGCATCGGGACGAAGCCGTTCTGGCCCATGCCGATTGCCAACCCAAGGATCGACTGTTCGTCAAGCAAAGTGTCGATCATCCGGTCCGGCCCGAAGCGCTGGGTCAGCTTCTGCGTCACGCCATAGACGCCGCCCTTGCGGCCCACATCCTCGCCCATCATGACGATCTCGCCATGGGTCAGCATCAGGTCGGTCAGCGCCCAGTTGATAATGCGCGACATGATCTGCGGCTCGCCCATCGCCTTCAGGTCGCCGCCGAACACCTCGGCGCGGGCTTCGGGCGTGGGGCCATTCGTCGGCCTGCAGGGGCGGGGCGGCGGGATCAGGCTCGCCATCACCTCGGTCGCGGTCTTCAGGCGGGGGCGTTTTACCGCATCGCCGGCCACGCGGGCCACCCGCGCGCCGGTCTCGTGATAGATCGCCAAGGCCTGATCGGGCGTCAGCACCCCGGCCTGATCCAGCAGGCGGACGGAATGCAGCAGCGGATCCTGTGCCTCTTCGGCCTCGACTTCCTCTTTCGGAAGATAGGTCGTGGGCATGTCGGCCCCGGCATGGCCGTAAAGCCGGATCGTGCGAAGATGCAGGAATGCGGGCTTGCGGCGGGTGCGGACATAGTCGGCGGCCTCGCAGGCAACCCGGTAGGTGTCGTAAAGGTCCAAGCCATCGGCCTGGAAGTACTTCAGGCCGGGGCGGGCGGAGAATGTGGCCTCGATCCAGCCTTTCGGGGTCTTGGTGGAAATGCCGATCCCATTGTCTTCGCAGACAAAAAGCAGTGGCAGGGGGACGGATTGGTACGAGGTCCACTGGGCGGTGTTGAAGGCGCCCTGCGCAGTCGAATGGTTGGCCGAGGCATCGCCGAAGCTGCAATAGACGATGGCGTCATCCGGCAGGATCGCGTGTTCCGGCCGGTGCCTGCGGGCCGCGCCGATGGAATAGGCGGCCCCCACGGCCTTGGGCAGGTGGCTGGCGATGGTCGAGGTCTGCGGCGGAATCATCAGGCTGTGCGAGCCAAGAACCTTGTGCCGTCCGCCCGAGATCGGGTCATCCTTCGACGAGGCGAAGGACAGAAGCATGTCCCAGGTCGGGTTCTGCCCCGGAACCTGGCCCGCGCGGGCGATCTGGAAGGCCGCGTCGCGGTAGTGAAGGAAGGCCATGTCGGTCGGTCGCAGCGCCAGCGCCACCGCTGCCAGCCCCTCATGCCCCGAAGAGCCGATGGTGTAGAACCCCTGTCCCGCCCGTTGCATCGCCCGGCTTTGCCGGTCAAGCGCCCGGGTCAGGCAGCCCGCGCGGAAGGCCTGCATCGCCAGGTCGGGCGACAAGGGACCCGAGGGCACGCGGCCCTGCGGCAGGTCGCGGGCGGCGACCCGGCGGAGGAAGTTCTCATGGACGATCTCGCAGCGGTCCATTCAGGCCCCAAGCGCGGCGGCAATGCGGGCGATGCCCTGGTCAAGCTCGTGGTCCGCATAGGAGAAGGAGAGCCGCGCATGACCCGGCAGACCAAAGGCGCGGCCGGGAACAATGGCGACAGCGGCGGTTTCGAGCAGCCATTCGCAAAGCGCCGCGTCACTGGCAAAGCCCCGCGCGGCCATCGCCCCGGTGACCCGGGGGAAGACATAGAAGGCGCCATCGGGGGTTGGGCATTCGATTCCCGGCACGGCGTTCAGCCCGGCAACCACCCGGTCCCGCCGCGCGCGAAGCGCTTCGCGCCTCTCCTCGATCAGCGCCTTGTCCCCCGTCAGCGCCGCGACCGCCGCCGCCTGCGCAATCGAGCAGGCACCCGAGGTGATCTGCCCCTGCACCGCCCCCATCGCCTGGATCAGCGGCGCAGGCCCGATGCCCCAGCCGATCCGCCAGCCGGTCATCGACCAGGCCTTGGAGGCCCCGTTCACCGTCAGAAGCCGCGGCTTCAGGTCCGGGGCGGCGTCGGCGAAGCGGGTGAAGGGGACGAAGCTCAGGTGTTCGTAGATCTCGTCGGCAAGGATCATCACCTGCGGATGGCGGCGCAGCACTGCGGCCAAAGCATTGATCTCGCTTGCGGAATAGACCGCGCCCGAGGGGTTTGACGGCGCGTTCAGCATCACCCAGCGGGTCTGGGGCGTCAGCGCGGCCTCCAGCCGGGACGGCGTCAGCCTGAAGCCGTCCTCCATGCTGCAGGGGATCACGTCCGCCACGCCCCCGGCCATCGCCACGATGTCGGAGTAGGAGGTCCAGTAGGGCGTCGGCACCAGCACGCGGTCGCCGGCATCCAGCGTCGCCAGCATCGCATTGGCGATCACCTGCTTGGCGCCGGTCGAGACGATGACCTCGGCCAGGGTCGCCCCGGCATCGGTTGCAACGGCGGCGCGAAGCTCGGCGGTGCCAAGGGTCGGCGTGTAGCGGGTCTGCCCGGCAAGTGCGGCGCGGTGGGCGGCCTCGATCACATGCGGCGGGGTCGGGAAATCCGGCTCGCCGGTCGCTAGCGACAGGATATCGCGGCCCGCCCTCTTCAGCGCGGCGGCGCGTTCGGCGATCTGGACGATCTCGGAAATCTCAAGGCCCGTCATGCGTTGGGCGCGACGGAAGGGGGGATGGATGGTCATTCTGGGGCCCGGCGTTTTCACCCGTGTATCTGAAGTAAAACTCAAGTAAAAACGACAAATAGTCGTGTATATGTGAGGTTCTCGCACATGATCGCCCCGCGCCGGTTCCTGCCCTCGGTAAGTTCGCTGCTGGCTCTGGAGGCGGTCGACCGCCTGGGTTCTGCCACGCTCGCCGCCGGGGAACTGGCGCTGACCCATTCGGCAATCTCCAGACAATTGAAGCACTTGGAGGATCAGATCGGGGTCACCTTGTTCGAACGGGCAGGGAGGTCGCTGGTCCTGACCCCGGCAGGGCGGGACTATGCGGCGACGGCGCGGGGGTATTTGCAGGATCTTGCCCGGGCGAGTTTGAAAATCCGGGCGGCGGGCGCGCGGATGAGTCTGAACCTGGCGGTCCTGCCCGCCTTTGGCACGCATTGGCTGCTGCCCCGGCTGAAGCGCTTTTCCGAAGCGCATCCGGAGATGGCGGTCAACGTCTCGACCCGGCTTGCGCCCTTCGATTTCGGGCATGAGGCCTTTGACGCGGCCGTGCATTTCGGAGTGCAGGACTGGCAGGGGGTGGAATATCTGGAACTGATGCGCGAGCGGGTGATCCCGGCGGGGGCGCCCACGCTGCTGCCCGACGGGCCATTGCGGGCGGAGGAGATCCTGTCCTTTCCGCTCCTGCACCTGGAAAGCCGACCGGGGGCCTGGGAGGAGTGGTTTTCCCGCCGTCGCGTCCCGGTGGATCGCCTGAGCGGCATGCTTTTCGACCAGTTCGCGCATATGTCCGAGGCGGCGGCTTTGGGCTTCGGGCTGGCGTTGCTGCCCTCGTTCCTGTTCGAGGCAGAGGCGAAACGGGGGCGGCTGGTGGCAGCGGTCGAAGACTATGACGCGCTGGAGGCGGGGTACTATCTTGTCTGGCCGAAAAGCCGGGCGCTGAGCCGGCCATTGGGGATGCTTCTCGACTGGCTGACGACCGAGGGCCGCAAGTGACTCGCGGGGGCTGCTCGACTTGCTTCAGCGCCATGAGTTCCTGCTGCTGCCGACCTCGATCGTGCCGCCCTTCCCGCTGGAAGTACGCTATGTTGAAGCATGCAATGGCCATAGGTATGGCAACTGTCTGGAATGGATGGCCAGCGCATATCTCATAACGCTGACCGGCTTCCCCGCGATTTCGATCCCAGCCGGGCTTGACGGCCAGGCGGCCCAAGACCGACGGTCAAGAAATGATCGCTCGGGACTGCGATTTGCCTGCGGATGGCGTCCCGCAGCCAACCCGGCATGACCCGGAAAAGCCAGCTGCCGGACCCCGTACACCAGCTTGCGCCAGCCAGCGCAGAACATGCAAAGCGGGGCATGGGCGGGATTTCCAGTATGGGTGACCCTGCGTGACCGCTCCCGGCGCGTCCTCCGGTCATGGGGCAGCCCTGCTGCCGCAGCCGCGCCTATTCTGCCTTCGCGTTCGCGTTCGCGGCCGAACTGCGTTGCACGGACAGGAATTCAACAAGCGAACGGCTTGCTCCCAGAATGTGGGCGCGGGTGCGCGCGGCGGCCTCGTCGGCATCGCGTGCCATTGCGGCTTTCAGGATTCCCTCGTGTTCGATCCGCGCCCGCGCGATTCCATGCGTCAACACAAGTTGGGCCCGAAGATAGCGGGCCACCTTGTCGATCGACTTGTCCACGACCTGCAGGTGGTAGGGGCGCCCGCAGTCCTTGTAGAGCGCAAAGTGGAACAGGCGGTTGAGTTGGGCCCATTTTCCGCTGTCGTGTTCGTTGGCGAAGGCATCGCCGTAGAACTTGGCCTCGGCAAGGGTCTGGTCGCTGATGTTCAGCACCGCCTGACGGATCACCTCGGCCTCAAGAAGTGCGCGGAACTCGAACAACTCGGCGATCTCTTCAAGTGACAGCGAGGCGACGACGGCGCCCTTGTGACGCTGGTTCGTGACAAGGCCCTGCTCTTCAAGCCGCGCCAGCGCCTCGCGGACCGGAATACGGCTGACATTGAAGAGCTGGGCGATGTGGTCCTGCCGGAGTGTTTCGCCTTCATGCAGGGTGCCTTCGACGATTGCCTCGCGAAGGGACTCGAAAATGACTTCGGCCGGCGAGGGCATCGAGCCCAGGTTCGTGGTCTTGAGCTTCAGTTCCATCCCATTCCATTCTGCCTCTCCGAGGCGTCTTGCTCAATGATTAGGGGTTCGCGGGAAAGTTTGCATCCGTATTCTTTTTTGCCGACAAAGCATGTTGTATCTTGGATCCATTATCCAGTATAGATCAAGAGGGCGCGATTCCGATAAGGCGCCACAACAGGAGTGGGATCCATGAACAAGAAATACCTTGCTGCCGCCAGCGCGATTGCGATGCTCGCCGCCGGCGCTGCACAGGCCGACAAGCTGGACGACATCATCGCCTCGGGCACGCTGCGCTGCGCCGTGGTGCTTGACTTCCCGCCGATGGGCTCGCGCGATGCCGACAACAATCCGGTGGGCTTCGACGTAGACTACTGCAACGATCTCGCCACGGCTCTGGGCGTGACCCCGGAATACGTCGAGACGCCGTTCCCCGACCGTATCCCCGCGCTCGTCTCGGGCCGCGCGGACGTGGGCGTCGCCTCGACCTCGGACACGCTTGAGCGCGCCAAGACCATCGGCTTCTCGATCCCCTACTTCGCCTTCACGAACGTCGTCCTGACGCGCGATGGTGCGGGCGTCGACAATTTCGAAGGCATGTCGGGCCATGTCGTGGGTTCGGTCGCGGGCACGTTCGAAGGCATCAAGCTTGAAGAAAACGTCAAGGCCTGGGGCACGGGCGAGTTCCGTCCCTACCAGACGCAGGCCGATGTCTTCCTGGCGCTGAGCCAGGGCCAGATCGACGCCACCGTCGTCACCTCGACCGTTGCCTCGTCGATCATCGCCTCGGGCCAGTATCCGGGCCTGAAGATCGCGGGCGATGCGCCCTATCCGATCGACTATGTCAGCCTGATCGCGCTGCGCGAGGAGCAGGGGTTGATCAACTACCTCAACCTCTTCGTAAACCAGCAGGTCCGCTCGGGCCGCTATCAGGAACTGTTCGACAAATGGGTCGGCGGTACTGCGCCAAGCCTGACCATTGACGGCGTCTACCGCTAGGCCGTCAACTTAGGGGATGCGCTCATCCTCCCTGAACGCGCATCCCCTTTTTGCTCGATACCGACCTGGGGGCGGTCATGCTCAACTACACCTTTCATTGGCATCAGGCTTTCCGAGCCCTGCCCGAGATGCTCTGGGGCGCACTGGTGACCATTGAGGTCGCGGTCCTCTCGATGGTTCTGGGGACAGCGCTCGCCGTCCTTCTGGCCGTCGGCCGCATGTCGTCCAATCGCATCGGCTATGGCGCAGCGACGGCCTGGATCGAGACCGCCCGCAACACGCCCGCGCTGTTCCAGATCTACATGGCGCATTTCGGACTGGGATCTCTCGGCATTCACCTCAGCCCCTGGTGGGCGCTTCTGGCCGGGATCACCTTCAACAACGCCGGCTATCTGGCCGAATCCTTCCGCGGCGCGCTGCGGGCCATACCGCCGACTCAAACCCGCGCCGCGCGATCGCTTGGCATGGGGCCGCTGCGGGCGTTCTGGTCGGTCGTGATGCCGCAGATGTTCCGGATTTCCTTCCCGCCGATGACGAACCAGATGGTCTGGGCAATCCTGATGACATCGCTTGGCCTGACCGTCGGCCTGGCCAGCGATCTGGCCGGAGTGACGCAGGAACTGAACGTGCGCACCTTCCGGACCTTCGAATTCTTCGCCATGGCGGCAGTGCTGTACTACCTGATCGCCAAGGCGGTCATGCTGGGTGCGCGGCTGGCCGCATGGCGCCTGTTCCGGTACTGAGGGGGCGCGGATGTTTCAGACTGCTTTGACCCTGAACGATCTCTGGTTCCTGGCCAAGGGGGCCGGGATCACGCTGGCGATCACGGCGATCGCGGTTCTGTTCGGGACTGTTCTGGGTGCCGTGTTCGGCGCGATCAAGGCCCAGGCCTCGGCGCTGGCGACCGCGCCGCTGACCTTCGTTCTGGACGTGCTGCGCTCGGTTCCGCTGCTGATCCAGCTCATCCTTGCCAACGCCTTCCAGTCGATCGCGGGGCTTGGCTGGTCGCCCTTCACCGTGGCCTGCGTGATACTGTCGCTCTACACCTCGGCCTATTGCGCCGAGATCGTCCGCGGCGGCATCGAGGCGGTGCCCGGCGTCACCCGCCGCGCGGCGCGGTCGCTGGGCATGACCTGGGCGCAGGACATGGCCAACGTCACCCTTCCCATGGCCTTGCGCGTCGCGCTGCCGGGGTGGATCGGGCTGACGCTGGGCGTGATGAAGGACACGGCGCTGGTGCTGTGGCTGGGGATCATCGAACTTCTCAGGTCCTCGCAGATCCTTGTCACGCGCCTTCAGGAACCCCTGTTCATCCTGGCCCTGACCGGCGCGATCTACTTCCTGATTTCCTTCCCCATCGCCCGTCTGGGCGGTCGGCTCGAACAACGGTGGCGCGAGAATGATTGAGATCGAGAACGTCAGCAAATCCTTCGGCGCGCTGCAAGTGCTGAAGGGCGTTTCGATGAGCGTGAACAAGGGCGAGGTGGTCACGATCATCGGCGGCTCCGGTTCGGGCAAGTCGACGCTTCTGACCTGCATCAACGGGCTGGAGCCCATCCAGGGCGGCAAGATCACGGTGGACGGGACGGTCGTCCACGATCCGAAGACCGACCTGAACAAGCTGCGCCAGAAGATCGGGATCGTGTTCCAGCAATTCAACGCCTTCCCGCACCTGACCGTCCTGGAAAACGTGACGCTTGCGCCGCGCAAGGTGCTGGGCATGGCCCGCGAAAAGGCCGACGAGATCGCGATCAAGCAGCTTTCCCATGTCGGGCTGGGTGACAAGCTGTCGGTCTACCCCTCGCGTCTGTCGGGCGGACAGCAGCAGCGCATGGCGATTGCCCGCGCGCTGGCCATGTCGCCCGACTACATGCTGTTCGACGAGGTGACTTCGGCGCTGGATCCCCAGCTTGTGGGCGAGGTGCTGGACACGCTGAGGCTTCTTGCCTCGGAAGGCATGACGATGATCTGCGTGACGCACGAGATGCGCTTTGCGCGCGAGGTGTCGGATCGCGTCGCCTTCTTCAAGGATGGGCTTATCCACGAGATCGGCGCACCGGCGCAGATCTTCGAACGGCCCGAGAAACCGGAAACCGCGGCCTTCCTCAAGGCCGCCCATTAGGAAACGCGAAGGAGTTTTGGGAGTATGTGGAGTGGAATGATGCCGGCCGTGACCACCAAGTTCACGGCCGAGGGCGGGTTGGACCGCGCCGAGATGGAGCGGTGCTTCGGCTTGCAGATCGAGGCGGGCAATGCCGGCCTGATCACCTGCGGGACGCTGGGCGAAGGCAACATGCTCTCGCCCGACGAACGGCTTGAGGTGCTGAAGATCGCCAAGTCGGTGGCCGGCAAGAAGCCGGTCCTGCTGACGATTTCCGAGGCCGGCACGCGCGAGGCCTGCGATCTGGCCGCCCGCGCGGGCAAGGCCGGCGCCGACGGGTTGATGGTCGTACCCTCGCCGATCTATCATACCAACCGCGCCGAGACGATCGCCAACCTGAACGCGATCGCCAATGCGGGCGGGCTGCCGGTGATGATCTATTCCAACCGCGTGGGC
>Ga0209369_1001583_pt1 | contig 10675 bp, 5 predicted proteins | sample EBPBio142010_DNA_FD_185865 | JGI IMG/M metagenome (GOLD analysis project Ga0209369, IMG submission 185865) | Wastewater treatment Type I Accumulibacter community from EBPR Bioreactor in Madison, WI, USA - Reactor 1_10/4/2010_ DNA (SPAdes)... | ecosystem: Engineered > Bioreactor > EBPR >... | reverse complement strand
AGTGATAATTCATTGATGAATTGCCAGTGCCGCCGCAGTCGCCGATACGTCGCTTGACGCAGCAAACCCGCCTTCTCATCCGTGAAGTGTGACTCGGGATGAATAAGACCCACCGAACCTGCGGGTTCGGAGTTGGTGCTCAATAGAAACATGAGAACAGAAACACCCGCTGCATGGCAGCGAGAACTCGTCGAATGGTCCATCGCGATGCAGGCGTCACGCCTCACCCCGCAAACGATTGAACTGCGTACGTCGCACATCCGACGCTTTGCGCGGTCAGGAATCGCTGATTCACCCTGGAAGGTCGAAGGTGAACAGCTAGTTTCCTGGGTTGGCAGTCACGTCTGGAAAAGGGAAACAGCTCGGGCGATGAGATCGTCGCTTCGCCGTTTCTGGGCCTGGGGTACCGAGACTCGACGCACTGAGATGAATCCCGCACTCGCACTCCCTGAAGTACGACCTGAGACACCTAGTCCTCGACCTGCGAGCCCCGAGGCCGTGGTATCAGCACTCACAGTTTGCTCCCCCCGGGTCGCCCTCATGGTGCGCCTTGCCAACGAGCTCGGTATGCGCCGCGGAGAAGTCGCGCAAGTGCATCCGGCCAATGACTTGGTGCGAGATCCCCAGGGATGGTCCCTGATCGTGCACGGCAAGGGAGCACGCAAGCGCATGCTACCCCTGCCAGAAGACCTGGCAGCACAGCTCCTTGCAGCAGGCGAGGACTACCTCTTTCCGTCACCGTTGGGCGGACATCTGACCGCTCATTGGGTCGGAAGCCTTGTGTCTCGGGCCCTCGGCGATGGCACCACCATGCACCAGTTACGGCATCTGTGCGCTACTGAAATCCATGACACCACCCGCGACGTTCGACTCGTTCAGGTAGTACTCGGTCACGCCTCACTCGCAACGACACAGCGTTACCTTGCCGTCGATCACCGCCAGATTCGTGCGGCTGTTGCAGATCGCTCAGCGCGATGGTCGGGACGTTGACAAAGCGTGTCGGTGGCGAAAGATAGAGTGGATACTATGACAGAGCTGTTGCCGAGTGACGAGGCCGCGAACTTCCGTGCATCACTCGTCGACTACCTAACGACGACCTTCGCATTCGCCGACGAGGAGGCCGAGCGCGAGCTCAACCGACTGCTCAACGACCCCGCAGCCGGCATCTTTCGCGGCCCCTACGCCCGCCTACGGATGCCTTTCCGTCCAGCGCTCGACGGGTGGCAGGAACTCCTCGGGTGGACGCCGGAGCATAGGCCGCACGCCCACCAGGCCGAAGCATGGCGACGCTTGACGAGCCGTGACCTCGGCGACAACACAGCTGGCCCGCACCCCACGCTTGTCACCACCGGCACAGGTTCGGGTAAAACCGAGGCGTTCCTTTACCCGATCCTCGATCACGTCATGCGTGCGAAGGCCGCAGGCCAAGGCGGCGTGAAAGCGCTGATCTTGTACCCGATGAATGCACTCGCGAACGATCAAGCACGGCGCATTGCCGAACTCATCAGCACTGTGCCGCAGCTTGCCGGGGTGCGGGCCGCGCTCTACACGGGCCAGAAGGGAAAGGAGTCCTCACGGGTCACCGCCGAGATGCTCATCACCAGCCGAGAGGCCATACGTGACGAGGCACCCGACATCCTTCTCACCAATTACAAGATGCTCGACCAGTTGCTGTTGCGACGAGAGGATCGTGGCATCTGGCGAGAGAGCGCGGAAAGCCTGCGCTATCTTGTACTCGACGAGTTCCACACGTACGACGGGGCCCAAGGTACAGACGTGGCGATGTTGCTACGCCGCCTCGGGCTCGTAATAGAGCGCGAGCTTCCAGCAAATGGTGTCATCGATGCGGAGGCGGGACCGCTGGGGCGCATCGTTCCAGTTGCGACATCCGCGACTCTTGGCGACAAAGGTGACCCTGAGGCAATGCTCACCTTTGCGCACACCGTATTCGGAGTAACGTTCCCACCCGAAAGCGTCGTCACCGAGACTCGCATTTCGGTTGAGGAATGGGCATCGAGCGAAGTGGAAGAGCAGGTCATACAGTCACTCTTACCCGCGGAGTTTGACAATCGACTGGTTCAGACCGTCAACGAAAAGGCCCGAGCGGCAGGTGACGATATCGTGGTGCGGACGACAGCGATCTTGTCATCACTGTTCCACAACCCGCAGAGTTCAAGACGCCGTGCGCGCGAGATCTCAATTGAAGAGGTGCTCGCAGGTGGTCCGATCGTGCAACTCGTCAAAGCTCATCCTTCAATTAGGTCATTGATCTCTGAAACTAGTGCAGCTACCCATCTCGACGATCTTGCCGAACGGATCCTCCCCCGCGGTTACCTCGATGGGCAAAGCGAAACCGACCGCGCAGCGGCCCGCCGCGAGTTCCTCACGAACCTGCTCGCCGCGCTCAGTCATATCCGCGCCACCGCCGGGTTCGGGCAGTCACCTGATATCAGCGTGCACCTCTGGGTACGCGAACTGACTCGCATGGATCGACGCTTGACTCCGCAAGTCTCGCTTGAATGGAGCGACGACGGGGAGACGGCGATCCAGGCCGGCGACGAACACATGGTTGAGCGAATGCCGGCGCTCTTTTGTCGCCACTGCGGGCGCAGCGGCTGGGGCGTCCAGATGGCCCCTACGGGCAATGACCTCGATGTAGCGAGCGTGGATCCGCGGGCAAAGCGGGTGAATGGAGACGGCCGCTTCCGTGCCCTCATCTATGCGCCTCGAGAACAGGAGACCTTCGAGAACGGCACCGAGGTCGACGGGCTGCATTGGATCGACCCGATCGCGCGACAAGTCCTCAGCGAACCAAACGAATCTGATTCGCTTCTACCGGTGCTTGCAATCATGGATGATCACGCCGAAGAAGCCTCGCGCGAGGATCAGTGCCCCTCATGCGGCCGTGTACAAGGCATTCGATTCGTGGGCAGTGCCCTTGCCACAATGCTCTCGGTCGCAGTCACGACTCTCTTTGGTGAGGCCTCACTCGACAATGCCGAAAAGAAGTCACTGATTTTTACCGACAGTGTGCAAGACGCGGCTCACCGAGCAGGCTTCGTGCAAAGCCGCGGGCACGTCTTTGCGCTCCGCAACGCCATCTACCGAGCTGTGAGCCGCGGTGGATTGAATTTGAGCGACACAGTCGACTCACTAATGGAACACGCCGAAACCCCAGCCGAGCGTTACCTGCTACTTGGTCCTGACATCGCAGACAACGATCGATTCTCCGGTTACTGGGACAGCACTTCTGAAAAGAAGATTCCCGCGCTCATTTCACGAAAGGTTCGACGAAGGCTCATGCTCGACGTTTCGTTCGAGTTTGGTCTTCGATCCAAAGTCGGCCGCACACTCGAGCTCACGGGAGCAGTTGCCGCTGGAGTGTCAGCCGGGTCGGCGAAACAGCTCGAGGCGATCGGCCGGAAAGCTCTTCAAGGAGCAACATTCCAAGCAGAGTTTCTTGCTGAGAGCACCGGTAAAGTCTCGAGTGAGGGGGTACTGCGATGGGTACGCGGTGTACTTGAACGCCTGCGTGAACGCGGTGCCATCGAGCATGAGTGGTTCAGAAAATACCTCGCAGAAGACGGTTCTCTCTGGCGAATCGGAGGCGGCCGTCCGCGAGGCGAGGGTATGCCGGGCCTCGGGTTTGGGCATGATGCCCCCGGCTTCCCGCGTGTAGGTGACGCGCTCAGCGTCGAGAAACGCAAGAAGTCCGGTCTAGAGAACGCGGTGAACACCCAAAGTTGGTACTCAACTTGGGGCCGGGACACGCTTGGAGTCACCGCGCAAACAGCAGCACACCTCACCCGCTCGCTTTTTCAAGAACTCGCCAAGGCTCAGATCGTCGAGGCCTTCACCACTGGGAGCGGAGCAACCGCCTACGGCCTGGCGCCCGAGCGCATCTGGCTGGAGCCTGTCAACGACGAAGGGCTACAGGAGGGCCACTATCGCCTCTCTTGCGAGATTTGTGAGCAGCCGGTCACTGGCATTCCAGAAGCTATCGACCAGCTCAACAACGGCCCGTGTACGTCGGGACGATGCCACGGAACACTACGTCGGGCGGCGTCAAAGACCGACAACTACTATCGCAAGCTGTATCGGGCCGGGGACATGCGCCGCATCGTCGCCCGGGAACACACTGGCCTGTTAAAGGACGAGTTGCGGCTACGCTACGAGACGGACTTCAAAGCCTCTGCGTCCAAGCCTGACGCCCCAAACGTACTCGTCGCGACACCGACGCTCGAGATGGGCATCGACATCGGAGACCTGTCTACCGTGATGCTCGCTGGCCTTCCGCGAAGTGTCGCGAACTACCTGCAGCGTGTCGGACGCGCGGGCCGACTGACGGGCAATGCGCTCAATCTCGCTTTCGTGATGGGTCGAGGGGAGCAACTCCCGCGGTTGGCCGACCCGCTCTCGGTGATTGAGGGGGCGGTACGCCCGCCCGCGACGTATCTGAACGCCGAGGAGATCCTGCAGCGGCAGTACCTCGCGTCAGTACTCGACCGCATGGCAGGTACTGTCGGTGCAGAGCAACCTCGCAGCGCATCCGACGCGCTCAAAAGCGTGGGGGCTGGCAGCTTCATCGGCGAAGTCGTTTCCTCTGCGGAAACGAACGCAACACAGTACGTCTCGGAGTTTCTCAATGCCTTCGACGGGCTTGAGAAATGGGCAATCGAAGGCCTGACCCGGTGGGCAAGTCCTGTGGATGGCACTGGCACCAGTCCACTCGCGGCCTTTGTGTACTCGGCTGCACGGCGCTGGAACGAGCTCATAAGCCAACTCGGACATCGTATCGAGATGATCGAAACCACGATTCCGGGGCTTAAGGAGAAAGCAAACCACCCGGCAGCACCCGACGAGGACAAGGTTGACTATCGCGCTGCCGTCGCGGCAGTGCGCGGTCTCCGCGATCAACTCAAGAAGCTCCGCACCGATCACTGGGTCAGTGCGTTGGAAGGGCTCGGGATCCTGCCGAACTACACGCTTCTCGACGACAGCGTCGAACTCGATGTTGCAATCACCTGGTACGACCCCGACGAGCTGAGCTACAAGAGCTCTACCGAGAGCTTCGAACGCGGAGCAGGGATCGCAATCCGAGAGCTGGTTCCCGGCGCTACTTTCTATGCCCAAGGGCTTGAAATCAGTATCGATGCAGTCGATCTTGGAGCAGACGGCAGCCATGTGCACGAGTGGCAACTGTGCCCAGCGTGCGGCTTTGCACGGAATCTGAGCTACGACGAGGCGGTAAAGGCCTGCCCCCGTTGCGGGGCCACAGGAATCGCTGACACCGGCCAGCGCGTTCCAATCGTGGCACTGCAGCGAGTCAGCGCCGAAGTCCGGCGCGATGAATCGACCATCACTGACCGATCCGACGATCGCCTGGGCAAGATGTTCACGGTGAATGTCTCCGCCGACATTGACCCGAGCAACATCGAGAAGCAGTGGTACGTCGATGGTGGCGGTCTTGCGGTGAAGTACTGCCGAGATCTGGTGATCCGCTGGATCAACTACGGAATGCAAGGCAGGGGTGGGCTCCCCCGTGAGATCGCGGGCCGTGATCTAAGAACCCCACTTTTCCGACTGTGCCGTCTATGCGGCAAGCTTGATCGCTCGACGAACGAGAATTCCCGCACCGAACACCGCGCCTGGTGCCCAAACCGCAGCCTCAGCGTCGAGGATGTAAAGCAAGTGGCGCTACTGCGCGAGCTGAAAACTCAAGGGATCGTTCTGCGAATGCCCCCGACGATCACCATGAACCGCGCAGCTGGCATCCTTAGCTTCATGGCCGCGCTGCAGCTCGGGATCCGGCATACGTTCGGAGGTAGCCCTGATCACCTGAGCGTCGCAGCCATCGTTGACCCGGTATTGAGCGACGGAAGTGCGAATCAGGAAGCACTGCTGCTGCATGACTCTGTGCCCGGCGGAACTGGGTATCTCGCAGACTTCGCAGATCCTGACCGGCTGAGGAGGATCCTCGATACTGCATGGGAGGTACTACGGAAATGCCCGTGCGCTGGCGAGGGACTCGAGGCGTGCCACAGGTGTTTGTTGCCGTTTGTGCGAGGCCGTGATTCGCGGGTGGTATCTCGCGCACTAGCCGAACAGGCGCTTCGGGAGCTGCTCTGCAACCGCCAGGGGGAACCGTGTGAGTGGGAGATCGTCAACGGTGAGGTACCTCAGGCTGACCCCATTGAGATCCTTGAACTGCGTTTTAGAGAAGTGATGCACCATCGTTTCGAACGTCTCGGTGCAAGTGTGACACGGAGTATTGATGAGAACGGTCAGCGCCTGACCGCAACGCTCGGCGGCGGGGATATCTGGGTGTTGCGCGAACAGGTGCCTCTCGGTGGAGTCAAGCCTGACTTCGTGCTCGAACGCTTCGGAGACCCGCAGAAGATCGCCATCTTCACTGATGGTATGAAATACCACGCAAGCGTTCAACACAATCGAATCGCTGACGACGCGCGGAAGCGTCGGGGGCTTCGAGAGGCAGGCTATCTCGTATTCGGGGTTACCTGGGATGATGTCGAGACGGCCGGATCCGCAACAGGGAAACAAGCCTCCATGCCGACGTGGTGGAGACAAGACGTAGCCGCGGGTATGGCTCAGAATTGGTCAATTCCAGCACACGCGCTTGCCCACGTGACACAGAACCCCATCGATCAGCTCATGAGCTACGTGCAGGATCCGAGCGTCCTGGGCACCTGGCAACGTATTGCCGAGGGCCTCCCAGCGCTTCTATGGGACGGCCAAACCTTCCACGACACTGGGAACGGGGCGTTGGACTCGTGGGCCGCCAGTGTGCTTGCCGGAAATGCAGACGGAATCGGGCGGCGATCCCAAGACAATACGATCGGCCTACTTAACCGCGTCGGAGCTGTCGCACTCGCCGGACGAAGTCTGAACCAGAAGGACTACAAGGCTTCGCTGATACTTGATGACCGCGATGAGACGCTAGCCTCCGAAGCGTTTCACAAGGCTTGGACAACCTGGCTCGCTTGGTCGAATCTGCTGGGTACTGCCGCCGAAGGACAGCAAGCGTTTATCGGAGCGCTCAGTGAGATTGAAGAACAGCTCGAGGACTTTCTGCCTATTACGCCACCAATTGGCGAGGCTTGGACAGCGCTGTTGAAGGCCGCCACGCTGGATGAGCGCGATGTACTTGAGCAACTCGCACAGCTGCCGTCATGTCCGTTGCCTGAACTTGGTTTGGAAGTCGGAGACGGTGTCCCAGTTGCAATCGCATGGCCTGAGATAAGACTCGCGCACCCGCTCGGTCTCACAGAGGACGATATCCAAGATCTAGCAGAATCGGAGTGGGAAGTTGCTCCCGCGGATGCCGCTAACACACTCGCTGCGATTGAGAGCAGGAAGGCCTGACATATGCCCCAAATTGTGTTTTCGAGCAGCTATGCGAAGCAGAGGCACGAGAAAGCAGTGAGTGCACTGGCCTTCGAATTTGTGCAGAAACTTGCACTGGATGACACCGTGCCAGGGTTACATATCGAGCCGATTCAACATTCGGTCGATCCCCGGGTGCGAACTGGACGATTGAATCAGAAGTATCGAGCCGTTCTATATCGCATCGATGATGAGACCCTTGGGTCAACCTACGTTTTCGCTGGCGTATGGAATCACGATGAAGCCATCGAGTATGCTCGCACCCACGAGTTGCGGGTCAACCCGGTCAATGGGGTCGCCGAACTCATCAGAGCTGGGTGGCTGGACACACCCGCAGCAGGTGGACGCAAAGCGGAGTATGTACCGGGCGGACCAGCGGCCGTCGCTCAGCCAACTTCTGTCTTGAAGGAGCTGAGTTACTTGCCGAGTGATTTGGTGGACGCATTCGGTTTCTCGCCAGAAACCGCGGACTTCGCCTTTGGATTGGCTACGGTCGACGAAGTGAAACGGTTCGCATCGACGCTCTCAACGGGTTGGCATACGGATGTGCTCGACGGCATGCTCGCCGAGATGTCAATCACTGAGATTCAGGAGAGCCTCGATCTCGTGCCAGTCGTTGATGACGGTGAAGACTTTCTGCCAGACGAGACTAAACGTCAGCCCGTCGATCTTGCACCTACCGCCGCAGGCACGCTTTCACCAGAGCCATCAGACACACACCCGGTTCTGGAACCCACCGCCACAAGCGATCATGAGTTGCTTGCCGCGCTGAAGCATCCGGCAGCGCAGTCTCAGTGGCGGTTCGTCGAAGACGAGGCTGAAATGCGCGATCTGATCGAGTCGGGTGACCTGGCTGGATGGCGAGTGTACCTGCATCCTGAGCAGCGGCGCTACGTCGAACGCGACTACAACGGCGCATTCCGCCTAACCGGCGGTGCTGGCACGGGAAAAACCGTAGTTCTTCTCCATCGCGCTCGCCGCCTTGTACGACAGAATCCTAAGACACGTGTGATCTTGACCACGTTCACAAGGCAACTCGCGGCGAACTTGCAGAAAGATCTTGAGCGCCTCGACCCAAAGCTACCGATCGCGGCGGAACTCGGAGAGCCTGGCATACTTATCCGAGGCATCGACCAACTCGCGGCAGCAGTGCGCAAGCAAGCGGGTACCGCGATCTCGGACTTGGCGGTTCAGATAGTCGGTATCCCTCTCGGTGCCAACGTCCAGCTAGTAGGTGATAACAACGGTTGGAAAGACACAGTCGATGGAGCCACGGAAAGTTTGTCGAAGGCGCTGGAGTCGGTGTCGTTCTTGCAGACTGAGTACCTGCAGGTAGTGCTCCCCAACCGCATCACTGAACGGGACGATTACCGCTCAGTGCGTCGCCCCGGTCGCGGGGTAGCCCTCGATCGTGGCAAGCGCGATATGTACTGGGAACTGCTCAGTCGACGACGTGACCGACTCAGCCTTGACCGCCAGTTCCCCTTCGCTGAGCTTGCCGAGACTGCCGCCGCATATCTTGAGTCGTCAGATTCACCTCCATCGGATCACGTGCTCGTTGATGAGGCACAGGATCTCACTCCATCGCATTGGAAGCTGCTGCGTGCGCTTGTCTCAGAAGGGTCAAACGATCTCTTCATCGCGGAGGACAGTCACCAGCGCATCTATGGACAGCGGGTGGTGCTATCGCGCTTTGGAATCGCGATTCGTGGACGATCGCGCCGACTCTCGTTGAACTACCGGACGACCGCTGAGAATCTTCGCTACGCTCTCGGAGTACTCGAGGGAGGCGACTACCTCGACGTTGATGGCGAACACGAAGGGATCGTTGGGCCATACCGTTCCGCTCGAACCGGCCCCGAACCGCGTGTTCTCCTTGGCAAGAACGCACAGGAACAGATTGATCTAGTAACGGGGATCATCCGGGCATGGCTGGACGCGAGCAATCCACCTGCATCGATTGCGGTGCTCTGCGCGACCCGGGCGACACGTCTCCAGGAAAAGCTCGCAGCAGCGGGTATCCCGGCCGCGGAGCCCAAGGGTGACGTGCTGCCAGAAGGCAAGGTGAGCGTGCTCACGATGCATAAAGCAAAAGGGCTCGAGTTCAGTCGCGTGGTGATCTTCGATATCTCGGAAGGTACTTACCCTTTACCTGTAACCATGCGAGTCCTGCCCGAAGAGCATGCTGAGGCCATCTCCAGGGCGAAGTCGCTCCTGTACGTCGCATCGAGCCGCGCGCGCGATGAGCTTGTGATCTCCTGCCAGGGGAGCTTGTCGGAACTCGCCCGCAGTAACTAGGGCGTGTCTCCTATATCGGTGGGTGATGTTTCGGCAGACTGAAGTGCATGGTTCGCCGGTCGAGGTTTACGCAGTTCACGAACGAGCAGTGGGAGCGAGTCGATCCGCTACTCCCCTCCAACGAGGGCCGGAAAGGCCGTCCGTTCGAAGACAATCGCCGGGTGGTCGAGGGCATTGTCTACCGGTATCGGACCGGGATCCCGTGGCGGGATCTCCCAGAGCGGTTCGGTCCGTGGCAGACAGTGTGGAAGCGGCACCGTCGATACGCCGTCGATGGCACCTGGGATCGCGTGCTGATGCAGATCCTTGCCGAGGCCGACGCTGCCGGTGACATCGACTGGGATGTATCGGTCGATGCGACAATCAACCGTGCCCATCAGCACGGTACGAATCTGCCGCGCCCGGATCAGGACACAGGGGGCTCTGTCGAATTACAAGAATCTGCCGATTCAGGTGGTCGAGCCTGACGGTCACGGGATCGGGCGTTCCCGTGGCGGACTCACGACGAAGGTGCACTATGCCGTCGATGGGAACGGCCGGCCGATCGCAGTCGCCGTCACCGGCGGACAACGCAATGACGGGGCGATGCTGCAGACGGTGCTCGAGGAGATTCGCGTGCCTCGGCTGGTCGGTGGTGCCGCGCGTACGCGGCCAGATCACGTGCTTGCTGACAAGGCGTACGCGACTGGCGTGAACCGAGGCTACCTGCGAGGCCGGAGGATTGGTGCGGTCATCCCAGAGAAGACGACCGAGATCTCTTCGCGGAAACGCAAGGGAAGCCGGGGAGGGCGGCCTCCGAAGTTCGACTCTGAGAGGTACAAAGATCGCAATGTGGTCGAGCGTGCATTCAGCCTCATGAAGCAGTGGCGCGGACTCGCGACACGCTACGACAAACTCGCGGTCACGTACCGTGCAGGGGTCGTGATCGCAGCGATCCTGACCTGGCTACGCATATAGGAGACACGCCCTAGAG
>Ga0209369_1001582_pt1 | contig 10676 bp, 9 predicted proteins | sample EBPBio142010_DNA_FD_185865 | JGI IMG/M metagenome (GOLD analysis project Ga0209369, IMG submission 185865) | Wastewater treatment Type I Accumulibacter community from EBPR Bioreactor in Madison, WI, USA - Reactor 1_10/4/2010_ DNA (SPAdes)... | ecosystem: Engineered > Bioreactor > EBPR >... | reverse complement strand
AGGCAGGGACGGGACCAGCGTACCGCGAACGGGGCCTGCGCCCGCGGACCCGAACCGCACGCCCTGCCACCAGCTGCGGTGTTCGGCGAGGCGCACTGCCGCAGCGGTTCATGCAGGCAATGAGGAGTCACGCACCATGACGCTGATCCCCCCGCAACACGAACACACCGGCGCCGCGCGCGTCGAGATGTTGCACTTCAGCAAGCGCTTCGGCGCGCTGCAGGCGCTGGACGACGTGTCGATGACGGTCGAGGCCGGCAGCTTCCACGCGCTGCTGGGCGAGAACGGGGCCGGCAAGTCCACGCTGGTCAAGGCGCTGATCGGCTTCTACAGCGCCGACACCGGGCAGGTGCTGGTCGACGGCCGCGAGCAGGCGATCCACAGCCCGCGCGATGCCGCGGCGCTGGGGCTGGGCATGATCTTCCAGCACTTCACCGTCGTGCCGGGCATGAGCGTGGCCGAGAACCTGGCGCTGGCGCAGCGCGACCTGGGGGCGGTCATCGACTGGAAGGCCGAGCGCGCGAGGCTCACCGAATTCATGGCCACCGCGCCCTTCCCGCTGAAGCTGGACGCGCGCGTGGCCGAGCTGGCGGCGGGCGAAAAGCAGAAGCTCGAGATCCTGAAGGCGCTGTACGCACGCCGCCGCTTCCTGGTGCTGGACGAGCCGACTTCGGTGCTGACGCCGCAGGAGGCCGACGAGGTGCTGGGCCAGATGAAGGCGCTGTGCCAGGCGCAGCAGCTGACGGTGCTGATCATCACCCACAAGTTCCGCGAGGTCTTCGGCTTCTGCGACGAAGTGACCGTGCTGCGCCGCGGCCGCCGCACCGGCGGCACGAAGACGGCCGACACCACGCGCGACGAACTGGCCGGCTGGATGATGGGCGTCAGCACCGAGGACGTCTCGGCGACCAGCGCCGCGGCCACCGCGCAGGCTGTCGGTGGCACGGCTGCCGCGGTCGCTGAAGCGCTGGGCGAGCCGGCCGCGGCGCCGTCGGCGGTGCCACGCGGCACGCCGCGGCTGTCGATCGGCCAGCTGCGCGTGGCCGGCGTCGAGGGCCGCATGGCGGTGGACGGATTGAGCCTGAACGTGATGCCCGGCGAGATCGTCGGCGTGGCCGGCGTCTCCGGCAACGGCCAGCGCGAGCTGGTGGCGGCACTGACCGGCGCACTGCCTATCGCGGGCGGCCAGGTGTGGGTGGACGGCCAGCCCTACAAGCCCACGCGCCGCATGATGCGCGAGCTGAGCGTGCGCAGCCTGCCCGAGGAACCGCTGCACAACGCCTGCGTCGGCAAGCTGGCGGTGGCCGACAACCTGGCGCTGCGCGGCTTCGACCAGGCGCCGCTGTCGCGCGGGCCCTGGCTGTCGCGCAGCGCGATCCGCGCGCAGGCGCTGCAGAAGATCGCCGCCTTCAAGGTCAAGACACCGGGCCCGGACGCGCCGATCGAGACGCTGTCCGGCGGCAACGTGCAGCGCGCCGTGCTGGCGCGCGAGCTGGAAGGCTCGCCCCGGCTGCTGATCGTGGCCAACCCGTGCTTCGGGCTGGACTTCCAGGCCAGCGCCGAGATCCATGCGCGGCTGCGTGCCGCGCGCGATGCCGGCGCCGGCGTGCTGCTGGTCAGCGAAGACCTGGACGAGATCCTGGCGCTGGCCTCGCGCATGGTGGTGCTGTCGCACGGCCACGTCGGGCTGGAATGCGCCACCGCCGAGGCCGACATCGCCGCCATCGGCAAGGCGATGGCGGGCGAACTGAAGGAAGCTGCATGAGAACGGTTGCTGCCCGACCCTATCCCTTCAACTTCGATCCGGCGCACACCGCGGTTGTGCTGATCGACATGCAGCGCGACTTCCTGGAGCCCGGCGGCTTCGGCGCGATGCTGGGCAACGACGTGCTGCCGCTGCAGCGCATCGTGCCGGCCTGCCAGAAACTGCTGGCGCTGGCGCGGGCGCACGGCCTGCACGTCATCCACACGCAGGAGGCGCACGACCCGCAGCTGGCCGACTGCCCGCCGTCGAAGAAGGCGCGCGGGGGCTTGAGCTGCGGCATCGGCGACACCGGCCCGCTGGGCCGTGTATTGGTCATCGGAGAAGCCGGCGCGGACTTTGTGCCGGAGTTGAAGCCCGAACCCAACGACACCGTGCTGCGCAAGCCCGGCAAGGGGGCGTTCCACGCCACCGGGCTGGACGCGCTGCTGCATGCCAAGGGCATCACCCACTTGCTGATCGGCGGCGTCACCACCGAGGTCTGCGTGCAGACGACGATGCGCGAGGCCAACGACCGCGGCTACGAATGCCTGCTGGTGCAGGACTGCGCGGCCAGCTACTTCCCGCACTTTCACGACGCGGTGGTGGAGATGGTCGTCGCACAGGGCGGCATCGTCGGCTGGGCGGCGCCGCTGGCGGCCGTCGAGGCGGCGCTGGACCGCTGAGCCGCGCCCATGCTGCGCATCGTCTTCACCCGTCTGCTGTCGGCGCTGCCCAACCTGGTGGGCGTGGTGGTCATCACCTTCATCCTGACGCGCGCGCTGCCTGGCGACCCGGCGGCCTACTTTGCCGGCGCCGCCGCCACGCAGGAGGCCATCGACCAGGTGCGCACGCAGCTGGGCCTGGACAAGCCGCTGCTGGAGCAGTTCTTCCTGTACGTGGCCGGGTTGGCGCGCGGCGACATGGGCCTGTCGCTGACGACCGGCCAGCCGGTGGCGCAGGAACTGCTGGCGCGGCTGCCGGCCTCGCTGGAGCTGGTGCTGCTGGCGCTGCTGCTGGCCTGCGCCATCGCGCTGCCGCTGGGCGTGCTGGCGGCCACCCGCCCGGGCAGCTGGATCGACCAGCTGTGCCGGCTGGTCACCACGGCCGGCGTGTCGCTGCCCACCTTCTTCACCGGGCTGCTGCTGGCCTATGTCTTCTACTTCCTGCTGGGCTGGGCGCCGTCGCCGATGGGCCGGCTGGACCCGATGTTCTCGCCGCCGGCCACCGTCACCGGCCTGTACCTGGTGGACACCGCCTTGGCCGGTGACCCGGCCATGTGGTGGGCCAGTTTCAAGCAGCTGATCCTGCCGGTGCTGACGATGGCCATCTTCGTGCTGGCGCCGATTGCGCGCATGACGCGGGCGTCGATGCTGGCCGTGCTGTCGGCGGACTTCATCCGCACCGCGCGCGCCAGCGGGCTGTCGCGCGGCACCGTGCTGGTGACCTACGCGCTGCGCAACGCGCTGCTGCCGGTGGTCACCACGCTGGGCATGGTGTTCGGCTTCATGCTCGGCAGCAGCGTCATCGTCGAAAAGGTCTTCGGCTGGCCCGGCGTGGGCAGCTACGCCATCGACGCACTGACCGCCAGCGACTACGCGCCGGTGCAGGGCTTCGTGCTGGCGATGGGCGTGCTGTTCGTGCTGCTGAACCTGCTGGTCGACTTGCTGTACGGCCTGATCGATCCTCGCGTGAGCGTGGAAGCATGAACGCCGAGACCTGGAAGCACATCCGCCACGTGCTGGGAGAGAACCCGGTCACGCTGGCCGCGGTGGCGCTGTTTGGCCTGTTCGTGCTGATGGCCGTCTTCGGCCCGGCGCTGGTGCCCTACGACCCGCTGGCCAGCAACAGCGCGATGGCATTGCAACCGCCTTCGGCCGCGCACTGGTTCGGCACCGATGCGCTGGGCCGCGACATCTTCTCGCGCACGGTGGTGGCGACAAGGCTGGACCTTGGCATCGCCGTGTCGGCAGTGGCCGCGTCCTTCCTGATCGGCATGCCGCTGGGCCTGGCGGCGGGTTTCTTCGGCGGCTGGTGGGACCGCATCGTCACGCGCCTGTCCGACACCATCATGGCCTTCCCGCTGTTCGTGCTGGCGATGGGCATCGTCGCCGCACTCGGCAACACCGTGGGCAACATCGTGCTGGCCACGGCCATCATCAACCTGCCCTTCTACGTGCGCGTGGCGCGGGCCGAGGCCAACGTGCGCCGCGGCGCCGGCTGGATCGAAGCCGCGCGGCTGTCGGGCAACGGCGATGCGCGCATCCTGGCGGTGCACCTGTTCCCCAACGCGCTGCCACCGGCGATGGTGCAGGTGAGCCTGAACATGGGCTGGGCGATCCTGAATGCCGCCGGCCTGAGCTTCATCGGCCTGGGCGTGCGCCCGCCGACGCCCGAGTGGGGCATCCTGGTCGCCGAGGGCGCGCAGTTCATCGTCAGCGGCGAATGGTGGGTGAGCTTCTTCCCCGGCGCGGTGCTGATGCTGGCGGTGTTCAGCTTCAACCTGCTGGGCGATGCCTTGCGCGACATCTTCGACCCTCGCCGCAGAACATGAGCCAGCCCCCTCTTCTGGACGTCAAAGACTTTGGGCTCGAGTTCCGCACCCGCGGCGGCACCGTGCGTGCGCTGGAAGGCGTCAGCCTGCAGTTGCAGAAGGGCGAGATCGTCGGCCTGGTGGGCGAAAGCGGCTCCGGCAAGTCGGTGCTGTCCTACGCGCTGCTGGGCATCAGCGACCGCGCCGCGCGCGTCACCGGCGGCAGCGCGCTGTTCGGCGGCATGGACCTGTTGCGCGCCAGCGAAGCCGAACTGGCCGACCTGCGCGGCCGCGAGATCTCGATGATCTTCCAGAGCCCGCGCACCGCGCTGAACCCGATCCGCCGCGTCGGCCAGCAGCTGCAGGACGTGCTGCGCCGCCATGCGGCCGCGCCCGGCGCCGACCTGGGCAAAAGCCTGCGCGAACGCGCCGTGCAGGCGCTGCGCGACGTGGCCATCTCCGACCCCGAGCGGCGCATGGCCGCCTACCCCTTCGAGATGTCGGGCGGCATGTGCCAGCGGGTGATGATCGCGCTGGCGCTGGCCTGCAAACCCAGCCTGCTGATCGCCGACGAGCCGACCACCGGGCTGGATGTCACCACGCAGGCGGCGGTGATGGACCTGATCACCGGCCTGGCGCGCGAGCGCCACATGGCCACGCTGTTCATCACCCACGACCTGGGCCTGGCGGCCGACCACTGCGACCGCATCGTCGTCATGCATGCCGGCCATGCGGTGGAAAGCGCGCCGACGAAGAGCCTGTTCGCCGCGCCGCGCCACCCCTACACCGCGCGGCTGATGAGCAGCACGCCCGGCGAGCGCAGCAGCATCGCCAGCCTGCAACCGGTGCCCGGCAACCTGCCCGACCTGAAGCGCAACGACCTGCCGGCCTGCCGCTTTGCCGAACGCTGCGAGCGCGCCACCGAGCGCTGCCGCACCGAGCGGCCGCTGCTGGACGGCGCGGCGCTGCACGGCGTGGCCTGCTGGCATCCGCTGACCGAAGCCGCGCCGCACAAGGAGCCGGCCCATGCCTGAAGCGCTGTTGCAGGTGGAGGCGCTGCACAAGCGCTTTGCGGTCAGCGGCAAGCGCGGCGCGATGCTGCACGCGGTGGACGACGTGTCGCTGCATATCGGCGCCGGCGAAAGCGTGGGCCTGGTCGGCGAATCGGGCTGCGGCAAGAGCACGCTGGTGCGGCTGCTGGCGCGGCTGCTGGACCCGAGCGACGGCCGCATCCTCTATGCCGGCAGCGACCTGGCCGAGATCCGCGCCGAGCGCTTTGCGCGCCACCCGCAGCGCGCGGCGATCCAGATGGTCTTCCAGGACCCCACCGATTCGCTGAACCCGCGCTTCAGCGCGCGCGAGGCCATCGCCGAGCCGCTGCGGCTGCTGCAGGGCCTGTCGGCGGCAGAGGCCGCGGCGCGTGTCGACACCGTGGCGCAGCAGGTGGGGCTGCCGCTGGCGCTGCTGCCGCGCTACCCGCACCAGCTGTCGGGCGGGCAGAAGGCGCGCGTGGGCATCGCGCGCGCGCTGGCCGTGCAGCCGCGGCTGCTGATCCTGGACGAGCCCACCGCGGCGCTGGACGTGTCGGTGCAGGCGGTGGTGCTGCAGCTGCTGGCCGAGCTGCGGCGCACGCTGGGCTTGAGCTACCTGTTCGTGTCGCACGACCTGAACGTGGTGCGCCTGTTGACCGACCGCGTGGCCGTGATGTACCTGGGCAAGATCGTCGAGGTCGGCCCGTCGGAGGCGGTGTTCCGCGCGCCGCGGCATCCGTACACCCAGGCGCTGGTCTCGGCCATCCCCGGCCAGGGGCCGCGCATCAAGCTGACGGGCGAAGTCTCCAGCCCCATCGACCCGCCGCCGCATGTGTGCCGGTTCCACGGCCGCTGCCCGCAGGGCGAAGACCGCTGCGCACGCGAGGCGCCGCTGCTGCGCCGCGTGGGTGCGCGCGAGGTGGCCTGCCACTTTGCCGAGTGAACGGTTCCCGACCCGATTGCCGCATCATCACGCCATGAGCCTTTCGACCGCCACCGCCGCGCCGGCGCAGCGCGCCAACCTGGCCGAGCAGGTCTACGCCCAGCTGAAGGCCGAGCTGCACGACTTCACCTGGGTGCCGGGCGACCGCTTCTCCGAGGCCGAAATCGGCCAGCGCGTGGGGGTGTCGCGCACGCCGGTGCGCGAGGCGCTGTTCCGGCTGCGCAACGAGGGCTTCCTGGACGTGGAGTCCAAGACCGGCTGGTTCGTCAAGCCGATCGACTTCGGCAAGCTGGACGAGCTGTACGACCTGCGCATCGTGCTGGAGCTGGACGCCGTGGCCAAGCTGGTGGCGCGGCACGAGGACCCGCCCGCGCTGGAGACGCTGAAGGCGGTATGGCTGGTGCCGGCCGCGCTGCGCTCGGCCGACGCGCGGGCGGTGGGCGAGCTGGACGAGGCCTTCCACGCCACGCTGGTCAGCGCCGCCGGCAATGCCGAGATCGCCAAGGTGCACCAGGACGTGACCGAGCGCATCCGCATCGTGCGCCGACTGGACTTCACCCGCAGCGACCGCATCGAGGCCACCTACCAGGAACACGCCAAGATCCTGCGCGCGGTGATCCAGCGCAAGCTCGATGCCGCACAGATGCTTTTGCGCGCGCACATCGAGCAGAGCAAGGTCGAGGTGCGCAAGATCAGCCTGCACGCGATGCACCAGGCCCGCCAGCGCGCCGGCGGGTGACGGCCACGCGATCGTTGCCAATTCGCGCGACGCCTTGATGCCGGTCACGGCGCATTGCAGTCTTCGGTTTCAGCCCTGCGCGGGCCGAGGGCGGGGGATGCGAATCCGCTCCTGTCCCCCGGGTCGGGCTGACGCCCGACCCTCCTCCTTTACCTCGCGGATTCGCATCCCCCGCCCTCGGCTGGCATCTGTTGTGGCGTTCGTGGCCGAACGCCACGGGCGCTCGTTGTAGTGCGATGGTGGCCACCCTCGGGCGCAGGCCCCATTCGCGGTACGCTGGATGGTGACCTGCCTGGTCGGTGTTGATGAGGAAACGACGGCAAACAGAAGCCGGCCGCCCGCGAGCGTGGGCCGGAGAACGCGGGTGACGCCAGCGCGCTACTGCAGCCGATGCGGCACGCCGGCCGTCGCGAACAACAACAGGCCATCGAGACGGCTGCCATTCGCCGTCAGCCGACATGCCGGCTTCAAGCTCGCCGCGCCTTCACCGCATCGCTCAGCACGCGCAGCACCTCGCGCGAATCGTCCCAGCCCAGGCAGGCGTCGGTGATGCTCTGGCCGTAGGCCAGCTTGGCCGGGTCGTCCTTGCCGGCGCTGAACTTCTGCGCGCCGGCTACCAGGTGGCTTTCGACCATCGCGCCGAAGATGCAGCGGCTGCCGGCGGCCAGCTGCGCGGCGATGTCGCGGGCCACGTCCACCTGTTTTTCGTGCTGCTTGCTGCTGTTGGCATGGCTGCAGTCGACCATCAGCGTGCAGTCCAGCTTAGCGGCCTCGATCTCCTGGCAGGCCGCGGCCACGTGGGCAGCGTCGTAGTTGGGCGCCTTGCCGCCGCGCAGGATGACGTGGCAATCCTTGTTGCCGCGGGTCTCGACGATCGCCACCTGGCCGTTCTTGTGCACCGACAGGAAATGGTGCGGCCGCGCCGCGGCCTGGATCGCGTCGATGGCGATCTTGATGTTGCCGTCGGTGCCGTTCTTGAAGCCGATCGGTGCGCTCAGGCCCGAGGCCAGCTCGCGGTGCACCTGGCTTTCGGTGGTGCGCGCGCCGATGGCGCCCCAGCTGATCAGGTCGCCGATGTACTGCGGGCTGATCACGTCCAGGAACTCGCTGCCTGCGGGCATGCCCAGGCGGTTGATCTCCACCAGCAGCTGCCGCGCGATGCGCAGGCCCTCGTCGATGCGGTAGCTCTCGTCCAGGTAGGGGTCGTTGATCAGCCCCTTCCAGCCGACCGTGGTGCGCGGCTTCTCGAAGTACACCCGCATCACCACTTCCAGCGTGTCGGCGTACTGCTGACGCAGCGGCAGCAGCTGGCGGGCGTAGTCCAGCGCCGCGGCCGGGTCGTGGATCGAGCAGGGGCCGATGATCACCAGCAGCCGGTCGTCCTTGCGCTGCATGATCTGGCGCACGGCGTGGCGCGTCTTGCCGATCAGCTTCTCTACCGGCGTGCCGGCGATCGGGAAGAAGCGGATCAGGTGCTCCGGCGGCGGCAGCGGCGTCACGTCCTTGATCCGCTGGTCGTCGGTCTCGCTGGTCTTCTCGCTGAGCACATAGCGGCCCTCGCCGGCGCTGCTGCTGCTTCTCGAGTTCATGGTCCGCTCTCCTCTTCGCTGTCGTGGGGGCAACAAAAAACCGCCGGGGTTGCCGGCGGTTTTCTGGGTTCGGTGCGTCGTGTCGTTCTATGCGCGCAACGGAGTCCAGCCGCCGGGTGGGGCCGTAAACCAGTAGCTCGTAAAGTGGAACGCGGTGGAACGCATGGCCAAGAATGTAGCACGCCGCCGTTGACGGCCGGCTGACGCCGGCCTACACCGCCTGCGCCACCGCGCGCCGCGCCAGCACACCCACCAGGTGGGCGCGGTAGCCGGCGCTGGCGTGCAGGTCGCTGTTCAGCCCGTCGGCGCTGACCGACAGGCCGTCCAGCGCGGCGGCCGACCAGGCCTTGGCCAACGCCGCCTCGAAGGCCGGCACGCGGAACACGCAGGGTCCGGCGCCGGTGACGGCCACGCGCACGCCGGCGGGGCCCTGGCTGACGCACACACCCACCAGCGCAAAGCGCGAAGCCGGCTGCTTGAACTTGACGTAGGCCGCGCGCTGCGGCAGCGGGAAGCTCACCGCGGTGATCAGCTCGCCCGACTGCAGCGCGGTTTCGTACAGGCCCTTGAAGAAATCGTCGGCGGCAATCTCGCGCCGGTCGGTGTGCACAGTGGCACCCAGGCCCAGCACGGCCGCCGGGTAGCAGGCGGCCGGGTCGTTCTGCGCCAAGCTGCCGCCGATGGTGCCGCGGCTGCGCACGGCCGGGTCGCCGATGCCGGCGGCCAGGCAGGCCAGTGCCGGTGCGTGTTTCGCCACGTCTGCCGAGGCGGCCACCGCGGCGTGCGGCGTCATCGCGCCGATGCGCAGCTTGTCGCCATCGACGGCGATGCCGCTGCTGCCGGGCAGCAGCGCCAGCTCGATCAGGTCGCTGGGCGCGGCCAGGCCCAGCTTCATCGCCGGCAGCAGCGATTGGCCGCCGGCCAGGTAACGCGCATCGTCGCGGCCCTGCTGCAACTGCAGCGCCGAGGCCAGCGTGGCGGGGCGGTGGAAGGCAAAGGGGGTCATCGCGGGCTCCTTCAGGCGGTACGGCCATGCAGCGCGGACCACACGCGCTCGCTCAGCAACGGCATCTGCAATTGCGCGGCGCGCTCGCCGGCACCGGCGCGCGTCAGCGCGTCGATCACCGCGTTCACCACCGCCGGCGTGGCGCCGATGGTGCCGAGCTCGCCCACGCCCTTCACGCCCAGCGGGTTGGTCAGACAGGGCGTGCTCTGGTCCAGCTGGGTCTTGAAGCGGCGCGCCAGGTCCACGCGCGGCAGTGCGTAATCCATCAGCGTGCCGGTCTGCAGCTGGCCGGATTCCCGCTCGTAGACCACCTGCTCGCACAACGCCTGGCCCAGGCCCTGCACCGCGCCGCCGTCCAACTGGCCGACGACGATGGTCGGGTTGATCACGCGGCCGACGTCGTTCACCGACGCGTAGGCCGCCACCTCGACCACGCCGGTGTCGGGGTCGATTTCTACCTCGCAGATGTGGCAGGCATTGGGCCAGCTGGGCGCCTGCACGGCGCTGGTGCTGTCGACGAACACCTGGTGGTCGGCCTGCTTGGCCGCCAGGTCGAACAGGCCGATCTTGCGGTCGGTGCCGACCACGCGGAACACGCCCTCGACGTACTCGATGTCCTTCGGCGCGGTCTCCAGCACTTCGGCGGCCAGGCCCTGGGCCTTCTCCACCGTGCGCTTGGAGGCCACCTGGATGGCCGAGCCGCCGACGAAGATCGAGCGCGAGCCGGCGCTGCCGAAGCCGCTGCCGCGGTCGGTGTCGCCCTGCACGATGCGCACCTTGTCGATGGGCACGCCGAACACGTCCACCACCAGCTGCGCGTAGCTGGTGGCGATGCCCTGGCCCATCGCCTGGGTGGCGCTATAGACCTCGATGAAGCCATCGCCCGAGACATTGACGGTGACGCGTTCCTCGAAGACGTTGCCGCCGGTCCATTCCAGGAAGGAGGCCATGCCGCGGCCGCGCAACTTGCCCTTCTTCTTGGCTTCGGCCGCGCGGGCGTCGAAGCCGGCCCAGTCGGCCAGCGCCAGCGCCTGGGTCTGCACCGATTCGAACTTGCCGCTGTCGTAGGTCTGCCCCATCGGGTTGGTGTAGGG
>Ga0209369_1001581_pt1 | contig 10684 bp, 9 predicted proteins | sample EBPBio142010_DNA_FD_185865 | JGI IMG/M metagenome (GOLD analysis project Ga0209369, IMG submission 185865) | Wastewater treatment Type I Accumulibacter community from EBPR Bioreactor in Madison, WI, USA - Reactor 1_10/4/2010_ DNA (SPAdes)... | ecosystem: Engineered > Bioreactor > EBPR >... | reverse complement strand
CCACCGGTGCCCGCCAGGGTGCGGCCCAGCACCGCAAGACCATCGGCGCCGACGGCCGCTGGGGCCCGTTCACGGCCGACAGCCGCACGGCCTATGAGTTCGTGGTCAGCGCGCCGGGCTATGCAACGACGCATGTCTACCGCTCGCCCTTCCCGCGCAGCAGCAGCGTGGTCAACCTGCGCGCCGAGCGCCTGGCCGAAGCCGACAAGGGCGCTGCCGCGGTCGTCACGCTGACCCGGCCGCGCGGCTACTTCGGCCTGCCGCGCGACCGCATCGTGCTGGACGGCATGGACCCGGCGCCGGGCATCCCGCCGGGCGTGGCCGGCGTGTCCAGTTCCAAGCTCAAGCTGGGCAGCGGCGCCGGCCGGCCGGTGGCGGCCTCGTACCGCTCGGGCGTCATCGAAGAGCGGCTGGTCGGCGTGGCCTGGCCGGCGGCCGAGAACCGCGTGGTGGTGCTGGAACTGACGAACTGAGCCTACTTCGGCTTGGCCTCGTAGGCGGCGATGGCCTTCTTCAGCGTGTCGAACTCGGCGCAGCCGAAGAAGCAGATCTTGTCCAGCGCCGCCAGGTGTTCCTTCGCCTTAGGCAGGTTGCCCACCATCAGGTAGGCCTCGCCGATGTATTCCTGCGCGCCGCGGTGCTTGGGGTCGATGCGCAGCGCTTCCTCGTAATGCTTGAAGACCAGCGCCATGTCGGGGTTGGGGCCCTTGCGGATCGAGTAGGCATACAGGTTGTGCAGGTCGGCATTGCCGGGGTTGGCGGCCACCGCGCCCTTCAGCGTGGATTGCGCGCCGGCATAGTCACCGGCGGCCAGCGCGGCCTGCGCCGATTTCAGCGCCGGGTCCTCGGTCTTGCTGCCCGACCAGGCCGAGCTGTCGCTGCCCCCGCTGGGCGCGGCGAAGGCACCGCCCAGCGCCATGCACAGCGCCCCACCCACCAGCCATGCCCACTTCGTCATCTTGGCTCCCTGCGTGTCGACATCGGCGCGATGCTACGCAGCCGGGGCCGCGCACGCCGCTAACATCGGCCAATCCCCCCTAAGACCACGGCCATGCACCCCGCCATCGACACCTGCCTGCGCGCCCCCACCGCGGTGCCCGAGCGCAGCACCGTGGCCGCCTGGTGGCCACGCTGGCGCGATGGCGCGGCGCTGGCCAACGGCCCGGCCGCCATGGCCATCGCCGGCGGCTTCGATGCCGACCGCGTCGGCTGGGCCTTCGCGGCCGGCTACCAGGCCGCGCTGCGCGCGCTGCTGCCCGATCTGCCGGCCACCACCGTGGCGGCCTTCTGCGTCACCGAAGAAGGCGGCAACCGGCCCCGCGACATCGCCACCCGCATCGCGCCGGCACCGGGCGGCGGCTGGACGATCCACGGCGCCAAGCGCTGGACCACGCTGGGCCCCGACAGCAACCTGCTGCTGGTGGTGGGCGCGCTGCAGGCCCCCGCCGCCGACGGCCGGCCGCAGCTGCGCGTGGCCCGCGTGCCTGCCGGCACGCCCGGCCTGCAGCTGCTGCCGATGCCGGCCACCCGCTTCGTGCCCGAGGTGCCGCATGCCCGCGTGCAGCTGGACGGCGTGACCGTCGGCGCCGACGCACTGCTGCCCGGCGACGGCTACGACGGCTATGTGAAACCCTTCCGCAGCATCGAGGACACGCACGTCACGCTGGCAGTGCTGGCCTACCTGCTGCGCGAGGCGCGGGCCCGCGCCTGGCCGGCGGCCTTCGCCGAGCGTGTTGCTGCGGTGATGGCGCTGCTGGCCACGCTGGCCGACGGCCCGGGCGAGGCGCCGGCCACGCACGTGGCGCTGGCCGGCGCGCTGGCGCTGGCGCATGCGCTGTACGACGAGGCCGGCACGCTGTGGGCCCGGCAACCCGAGGACCCGGCCGCGCAGCGCTGGCAGCGCGATGCGGCGCTGTTCGCGGTGGCCTCGTCGGCACGCACGCAGCGGGCCGCGCGCGCCTGGGAGCGGCTGCAGGCCGATGCCTGACCTTTCGCTGCGCCAGGTGCTGTTCAGCCAGGGCTTCGGCACCCGGCGTGAATGCGATGCGCTGATCCTGCACGGCCTGGTGCAGGTCGGCGGCCAGGTGGTCGACGACCCCGGCGCACGCGTCGACATCGCCGGGCTGCAGTTCCAGGTGCGCGGCGAGACCTGGGCCTTCCACGACAAGGCGCTGCTGATGCTGCACAAGCCGGCGGGTTACGAATGCTCGCGCAAGCCGCGCCACCACCCCAGCGTGATGAGCCTGCTGCCCGCGCCGCTGCGCACGCGCAACGTGCAGCCGATCGGCCGGCTGGACGAAGACACCACCGGACTGCTGCTCTTCACCGACGACGGCACGCTGCTGCACCGCCTGACCTCGCCGAAGTGGCATGTGCCCAAGCTCTACCAGGCCGATTGCGCCGAGCCGCTGACGGCCGCGCAGCTGCAGCGGCTGCGCGACGGCGTGGTGCTGCACGACGACCCGCTGCCGGTGCGCGCCGCCGCGGCCGAAGCCGCCGGCGAGCGCCGCCTGCTGCTGACGCTGACCGAAGGCAAGTACCACCAGGTCAAGCGCATGGTGGCCGCGGCCGGCAATGCGGTGCAGGCACTGCACCGGCTGCGCTTCGGCGCGCTGGCCCTGCCCGCCGACCTGGCGCCCGGCGAATGGCGCTGGGTGGCGCGCGACGACATCGCGCCCGGACTCTGAGCGCCGTCTTCGGCAGAATGGGTGCAGCGCCGCGCAGACCGGCGCCCACCAGGGAGGCTCCGATGGCAACGAACCCGAACCCGATCCGCGGCCTGCGTGCCGCCTTGCTGGCCACGGCCACGCTGGTCTGGGCCGCCGCCGCCGGCGCGCAGACGGCGGTGGCCGACTTCAAGGCCGGTCCCGGCAGCGGCGTCTACAGCTTCCCCAGCTGGACGCCGAAGACCCTGCCCGAGCTGATGCGCGGCCAAGGCAGCGCCGAGGCGCAGAACGTCACCGGCCACCTGTTCCTGCCGCCGGGCGATGCCAAGGTGCCGGCCATACTGCTGGTGCACGGCTCGGGCGGCATCTACAAGGCGATGCTCGAGTTCTGGCCCAAGGCCTTCAACGCCGCCGGCATCGCGGTGCTGTCGATGGACAGCTTCGGCCCGCGCGGCGTCAAGAGCACCGCCGACGACCAGTCGCAGGTGCCCTTCAGCGCCGACACGGCCGACGCCTTCGCGGCGCTGAAGCTGCTGGCCACGCACCCGCGCATCGACCCGCAGCGCATCGCCATCATGGGCTTCTCGCGCGGCGGCATCACCGTGCAGCGCACCGCGGTGGAACGCATCATCGCGTCGCAGAAGCTGCCCGACGGGCTGCGCTTCGCGGCGCACATCCCCGTCTACTCGGGCGGCTGCGTCGGCTCGTTCCGGCTGCGCGTGAAGCCGGGCGTGTTCTCGAAGGCGCCGCAGCTGTGGATGCACGGCAATGCCGACGACTACACCGGCCTGGCACCGTGCGAGGCCTATGCCAAGCAGATCGCCGAGGCCGGCACGCCGGTGGAATTCGTCGTCATCGAAGGCGCCGGCCACAAGTTCGACGAGGACGACCCGCGCAAGCATTTCCTGCGCAACGCGCAGCGCACGCTGGACACCTGCCCGGTGGAGATGGACATCGACAACTTCGCCTTCTTCGACCGCAACACCGGCCAGCGGCTGCAAGGCGAGGCGCTGCCCGCCGCGCTGAAGACCTGCGGCGCCGCCGGTGCCAGCATCGAAGGCAACGCCAAGGCACGCGACCGCGCGGCCGAGGTGACGCTGGCCTTCCTGGCCAAGGCCTTCGCGAAGTAGCGGCCGTGGCCGACGCGCTGGCGGCCCTGGGCACGCTCTGGCAGGCGGCGGGGCTCGAGCCCGCGGCGCTCGGCCGGGTGCAGCTGAGCGGCGCCGATCCGGTGCTGCCCTCCTCCTTCGCGGTGGGGGCCGCCGCGCAGGCCGCCACCGCGGCCGGCGCGCTGGCCGCCACCGAGATCGGCCGGCAGCGCAACGGCCTGGCCCAGACCGTGGCGCTGGACATGCACCACGCCGCGCTGGAATGCTGCACCCATTTCCTGATCGACGGCCAGGCCCTGCAGCTGTGGGACAAGCTGGCCGGGCTGTACCCCTGCGGCGGCGACGACGGCGCCGCCGGCTGGGTGCGCATCCACACCAACTTCGCGCACCACCGCGACGGCGCGCTGCGCCTGCTGGGCCTGCCCACCGACGGCAGCGCCGAGCCGGCGCACATCCGCCATGCGCTGCAGCGCTGGGACGCACTGGCCTTCGAGCAGGCCGCGGCCGATGCCGGCCTGGTGGTGGCGGCGCTGCGCCGCTTCGACGAATGGGACGCGCACCCGCAGGGCCAGGCCGTGGCCGCGCAGCCGCTGCTGCACTGGACACGGCTGGGCGATGCGCCGCCGCGGCCGCTGCCGCCGCTGGCGCAGTCGGCCCGCCCGCTGCAGGGCCTGCGCGTGCTGGACCTGACGCGCATCCTGGCCGGGCCGGTGGGCACACGCGCGCTGGCCGCGCACGGCGCCGACGTGCTGCTGGTCAGTTCGCCCCACCTGCCCAACATCGAGGCCATCGCCGAGACCAGCCAGGGCAAGCGCTCGGCCCATGCCGACCTGCGCAGCCCGGCCGGCCGGGCCGCCTTCGACGCCGTGCTGCGCGATGCGCATGTCTTCGTGCAGGGCTACCGGCCCGGCGGCCTGCAGGCGCTGGGCTACGGCGCCGAGGCGCTGGCCGAGCGCCACCCGGGGCTGGTGATGGTGTCGCTGTCGGCCTACGGCCCGGCGGGGCCCTGGGCCGGCCGCCGCGGCTTCGATTCGCTGGTGCAGACCGCCAGCGGCTTTAACCACGCCGAGGCGCAGGCCTTCGGCAGCGGCCCGCCGCGCGCGCTGCCGATGCAGATCCTCGACCATGCCAGCGGGCACCTGATGGCGCTGGCCGCCTGCGCGGGCCTGTGGCGGCAGCAGACCGAAGGCGGTAGCTGGCATGTGCAGGTGTCACTGGCACGCACCGGCCTGTGGCTGCGCAGCCTGGGCCGGGTGGTGGGCGGCTTCGACGCGCCGAAGCCCGACTTCGCGCCCTACCTGCACACCTGCGACAGCGGCTTCGGCCGGCTGACGGCGCTGCGCCATGCGGCGCGCCTGTCGCACACCGCCACCGACTGGCCGCTGCCGTCGATGCCGCCGGGCACGCATGCGCTGGCCTGGGCCGAGGCCTGAAGGTCGGCGGCGATAATCGCCGCATGCAGGTATTCCGCGGCTTGCGCCACCCCGGCATCGCACCGGCCTGTGCGCTGACCATCGGCAATTTCGACGGCGTGCACCGCGGCCACCAGGCCATGCTGGCGCTGCTGACCAACGAGGCCCGGCACCGCGGCGTGCCCAGCTGCGTGCTGAGCTTCGAGCCGCACCCGCGCGATTTCTTCGCCGCGCGCGCCGGCACGCCCGAGCAGGCGCCGCCGCGCGTGGCCACGCTGCGCGACAAGCTGTCCGAGCTGGAGCGCTGCGGCATCGACCAGGTGGTGGTGATGCGCTTCGACGCGCGCTTTGCCGGCCAGTCGCCGCAGGCTTTCATCGACGACGTGCTGGTGAACGGGCTGCACGCGCGCTACGTGCTGGTGGGCGACGATTTCCGCTTCGGCGCCCGGCGCGCGGGCGACTACGCGATGCTGGATGCCGCCGGCGCCCGCCAGGGCTTCGACGTGGCCCGCATGATGAGCTACGAGGTGCATGGCCTGCGCGTGTCCAGTTCGGCCGTGCGCCAGGCGCTGGCCGACGGCGACATGGCCCAGGCCGCCACGCTGATGGGCCGGCCCTACAGCATCAGCGGCCATGTGCTGCACGGCCGCAAGCTCGGCCGCGAGCTGGGCACGCCGACGCTGAACCTGCGCTTCGGCCATGCCCGGCCGGCCGCGCAGGGCATCTTCGTCGTGCGCGTGCACGGCCTGGCCGACGCGCCGCTGCCCGGCGTGGCCAGCCTGGGCGTGCGGCCCACGGTGGAAGACGGCGGCCGGCAGCTGCTGGAAACCTATTGCCTGCAGTGGCCCGAGGCCCTGGGCCGCGAAGGTGCCTACGGCCGCTGCGTGAAGGTGGATCTGCTGCACAAGCTGCACGACGAGCGCAAGTACGACTCACTGGAGGCGCTGCGCGAGGGCATCCAGCGAGATATCGCCGATGCGCAGGCCTGGTTCGCAACCCCTTGCGGCAGTGTGAACAGGCCTAAAAGCGCCAGGCCAGCCCGGCGTTGATGCCCCAGCCCAGCGGCTGCTCGACCAGCGGGCTGTCCAGCAGCGGCCCCAGCGATTGCGAAAGGCCAGTGTTCACGTAGCCCACCCAGTCGGGTGCCAGCTCGCTGCGCAGCCCGATCGACAGCGCCAGGTCGCGCAGCCCGGCCGACGGGGCATACTGTGGGTAGCCGGTGTTGGCCGACTGCGCGGCCGTCACGCCGTAGTAGCTGCGCATGAAGGTGCCGTCGCCGAAGGTCAGGCTGCCGCCCCAGATGAACGCGGTGTCGTTCGTCAGCGGCACTTCGCGCGAGAACGACAACTCGCCCACAGTGCCCTGGCCGCGGCCCAGCGCGTCGACGCTGACCGCCGCCACCCACAGCCAGCCTTCGGCCGGCCGCCACTGCGCCGACAGGCGGGCGCGCAGCGTGCCTTCCACGTCGCCCATGCCGGTCAGCGCCGGGCTGCTGGATTCGGAACGCCCGCTATCCAGCCGCGCCGCCAGGCTGACGCGCAGGTTGTCGCTGCTCCACACATCCACGCCCAGGCCGCGCAGCACCTGGTCGGCCCGCCGCGTGGTGAAGCCGGCGCCGGTGCTGAGGCTGAAGCGCCCGTAGCGCAGGTACAGCGCGGGCTTCAGGCCGACGTTGTAGTCGTTCGAGCCGATGTAGGCCGGCCCGTAGCCGACCGTCATGCCGATGGCGCCTTCCCAGCGGTGCTTGCCGGTGCCCAGGTCTTCCAGGCCCTGCAGCACGTCCAGCGGCCCCGCCTGGGCACCGGCCGCCGCCAGCGCGGCCACCAGCAGCGTTGCAATGCGCAAGGACGCAGCTTTCATCGCCCGCCGATTTTCGGCCCGGGGCCTCTGGCCAGGGACCTGCGGAGGGGGCCCGTTAGAATGAAAGCTTGTCCTGGAGCAAGTCACGCCCCACCATGCCGAGTGCCCATGTCATGACATGCCGGCAGACCACGCGCGACCGAATTTGACGCGCTGAGCGTAGCCGCGCCCCGCGGCCTGCACATTGCCCCGCCCAGCCCGGGCCCGCCAAGGGCTCTCAAGCGCACCGTCGAAGGTGCCCACTGCCATGAACGAACCCGTCCGCGCGACCGATTACCGAGCGACGCTGAACCTGCCCGACACGCCCTTCCCGATGCGCGGCGACCTGCCCAAGCGCGAGCCGGGCTGGGTCAAGGGATGGAACGAACAAGGCCTGTACAAGCAGCTGCGCGACGCGCGCTGCAATGCGCCGAAGTTCATCCTGCACGACGGCCCGCCCTATGCCAACGGCCAGATCCACATGGGCCATGCCGTCAACAAGGTACTGAAGGACATGATCGTCAAGGCGCGGCAGCTGGCCGGCTTCGACGCGCAGTACGTGCCGGGCTGGGACTGCCACGGCCTGCCGATCGAGAACGCCATCGAGAAGCAGTTCGGCCGCGGGCTGGGCCGCGACGACATGCAGGCCAAGAGCCGAGCCTATGCCACCGAGCAGATCGCGCTGCAGATGGGTGACTTCCAGCGCCTGGGCGTGCTGGGCGACTGGAACAAACCCTACCGCACGATGGACCCGGCCAACGAGGCCGGCGAGATCCGCGCCTTCAAGCGCGTCATCGAGCGCGGCTTCGTCTACCGCGGCCTCAAACCCGTGTACTGGTGCTTCGACTGCGGCAGTTCGCTGGCCGAGTTCGAGATCGAATACGCCGACAAGAAGAGCCAGACGCTGGACGTGGCCTTCCTCTGCGCCGAGCCCGACAAGCTGGCCGCGGCCTTCGGCCTGAGCGAATTGGTGGGCGAGGCCTTCGCGGTGATCTGGACCACCACCGCCTGGACCATCCCCGCCAACCAGGCGCTGAACCTGAACCCGGAACTCGAGTACGCGCTGGTGCACACCGAGCGCGGCCAGCTGCTGCTGGCGGCGTCGCTGGTGGAGAAGTGCCTGGAACGCTACGGCCTCAAGGGCCATGTGGTGGCCACCACGAAGGGCGAGAAGCTCGCCGGCATCCAGTTCCGCCACCCGCTGGCTCACGTGCACGAAGGCTACGACCGGCTGTCGCCGGTGTACCTGGCCGACTACGCCACCGCCGACGACGGCACCGGCATCGTGCACTCGTCGCCGGCCTACGGCCTGGACGACTTCAACTCCTGCGTGGCGCATGGGTTGAAGACCGAGGACATCCTGAACCCGGTGCAGGGCCACGGCAGCTATGCGGCCGACTTCCCGCTGTTCGGCGGGATGAATATCTGGAAGGCGGTGCCGCAGATCATCGACACGCTGCGCGAGGCCGGCCGGCTGCTGGCCACCGAGACCATTACCCACAGCTACCCGCACTGCTGGCGCCACAAGAGTCCGGTGATCTACCGCGCCGCGGCGCAGTGGTTCGTGCGCATGGACGAGGGCGTGGGCGTGTTCACCCAGGACAAGGCGCCGAAGACGCTGCGCCAGATGGCGCTGGAGGCCATCGACCACACCGGCTTCTACCCCGAGAACGGCCGCGCGCGGCTGCGCGACATGATCGCCAACCGGCCCGACTGGTGCATCAGCCGCCAGCGCAGCTGGGGCGTGCCGCTGCCCTTCTTCCTGCACAAGGCCACCGGCGAGCTGCACCCGCGCACGATGCAGATCCTGGACCAGGCGGCCGACATCGTCGAAGCCGGCGGCATCGAGGCCTGGAGCCGCGTCACTACCGAAGAGATCCTGGGCGCCGAGGACGCGCCGCACTACACCAAGAGCAGCGACATCCTCGAGGTGTGGTTCGACTCGGGCTCCACCTTCTGGCACGTGCTGCGCGGCACGCATGCCCACACCGGCAGCAGCCTGGGCCACCACGACAGCGGCCCCGAGGCCGACTTGTACCTGGAAGGCCACGACCAGCACCGCGGCTGGTTCCACAGCTCGCTGCTGCTGGCCTGCGCGATCTACGGCCGCGCGCCGTACCGTGGCCTGCTGACGCACGGCTTCACGGTGGACAGCCAGGGCCGCAAGATGAGCAAGAGCCTGGGCAACGGCATCGAGCCGCAGGCGGTGAGCCAGAAGCTGGGTGCCGAGATCATCCGCCTGTGGGTGGCGGCCAGCGACTACAGCGGCGACATCGCCGGCGACGACAAGATCCTGGCCCGCGTGGTCGACGCCTACCGGCGCATCCGCAACACGCTGCGCTTTCTGCTGGCCAACACCAGCGATTTCGATGCGCAGGCCGATGCGGTGCCCTTTGCCGAACTGCTGGAGATCGACCGCTGGGCGCTGACCCGCGCCGAACAGTTCCAGGCCGAGGTGCTGAAGCACTACGAGGTCTACGAGTTCCACCCGGTGGTGGCCAAGCTGCAGGTGTTCTGCAGCGAGGACCTGGGCGCCTTCTACCTGGACGTGCTGAAGGACCGCCTGTACACCACCGCACCGAAGAGCCACGCCCGGCGCAGCGCGCAGACCGCGCTGTGGCAGATCACCCAGGCCATGCTGCGCTGGATGGCGCCCTTCCTCAGCTTCACGGCCGAGGAAGCCTGGGCGGTGTTCGCGCCGGGCCAGGGCAGCGTCTTCAAGCAGACCTACTGGAACTTTGCCGGCGTGGGCGCCACGACGGACGCCGCGCTGCTGGCCAAGTGGCAGGCGTTGCGCGAGGTGCGCGACGCCGTCAACAAGGCCATCGAGGCGGTGCGCACCGAAGGCGGCGTGGGCTCGTCCTTGCAGGCCGAGGTGACGGTGACCGCGCCGCCCGAGACGCATGCACTGCTGGCCTCGCTGGGCGAGGACCTGAAGTTCGTGTTCATCACCTCCAAGGCCACGCTGGTGGCGGGCGACGCGCTGGCGGTGGCGGTGACGCCGTCGTCGGCCACCAAGTGCGAGCGCTGCTGGCACTGGCGCGACGATGTGGGTGCGGATGCAGCACACCCGACGATCTGCGGCCGCTGCGTCAGCAACCTGCACGGCGCCGGCGAAGTGCGCACGGTCGCCTGAGCATGGCCGGCCGTTCGACCGGCGGCGGGCCCAGCCTGTGGCTTTGGCTGGGCCTGGCCCTGCTGGTGGTGGTGCTGGACCAGCTGAGCAAGACGCTGATCCTGGGCATGTTCCAGCTCAACGACAGCCGCACCATCACCAGCTGGTTCAACCTGGTCCGCGTGCACAACACCGGCGCGGCCTTCAGCTTCCTGGCCGGCGCCTCGGGCTGGCAGCGCTGGTTCTTCGTGGGCCTGGGCACGTTGGCCTCGGCCTTCATCGTCTGGATGCTGAAGAAGCACCCCGGGCAGACGCTGTTCTGCTTTGCGGTGACGATGATCATGGGCGGCGCCATCGGCAACGTGGTCGACCGGCTGCTGCACGGCTACGTGGTCGACTTCATCCAGGTGCACTACGGCGGCTGGTATTTCCCGTCCTTCAACCTGGCCGACAGCGCCATCACGCTGGGCGCCATCTGCCTGATCCTGGACGAACTGCTGCGCGTGAAGCGCGGCCGCTGAGCCCCGGGGCAGCCCCGATGGA
>Ga0209369_1001579_pt1 | contig 10687 bp, 9 predicted proteins | sample EBPBio142010_DNA_FD_185865 | JGI IMG/M metagenome (GOLD analysis project Ga0209369, IMG submission 185865) | Wastewater treatment Type I Accumulibacter community from EBPR Bioreactor in Madison, WI, USA - Reactor 1_10/4/2010_ DNA (SPAdes)... | ecosystem: Engineered > Bioreactor > EBPR >... | reverse complement strand
GCCAGGGCGCGCGCCTCGGCCTCGGCATAGGCAGTGGTGCGGTAGGCCAGCCCCAGGTGCAGGCGGCCATGGGCGGTGGTGGCCGCCAGCACCAGCGGGCACAGCGGGCCGGTGGGCACGGCGCGCTGGTAGTCCAGGTGGTCGCGCGCCTGCGGTGCGGCATCGGCCCACAGCGGGTCCAGGTTCAGCGTGGTCACGCCGGCGGCCAGCGGGTAGTGCTTGGGCAGCCAGGCATGGCGGTGCTTGGGGCTGAGCCACGGCCAGACCAGCGAGGTCACGCCCAGCGCCAGCAGGCTTTGCAGGTACAGGTGGTCACGTTTGATGGCGGCGGTGTGCGCGTGCACCTGCTGTGCCAGCGTGCGCAGGTCGATGCCGTCCGGCACGGCGTGGTTGATGCGCAGCGCCGCCAGGCAGGGGCCGGGCCAGGTCTCGCTGCTGCGGTCGAAATCGCGGCGGATGTTCATGATCGAGGCCACCGCGATCTCGTTGCGCCGCGCGCCGCTGCGCCGCGCGGCCGTGCGCGGCGCCAGCACCAGCAGCAGCGCGGCCAGCAGCAGGTCGTTCAGCGTCACGCCCCAGGCCCGCGCGCTGGCCAGCAACGCCTGCGATTCGCCGGCCTGCAGGCTGAAGCCCAGATAGCCGTTGCGCGCGTCGCCGGCATCGGCCAGCGTGGTGCGGCAGGCGCGACGGCTGCTGGCGGCCATGCGCGGCATGCCGGCCAGCGCGCGCAGCGTCCAGCCGGGGTGGCGCCACAGCAGGTGCCGGTAGGTGCGCGGCCGCGCCGCGGCATGGGCGCAGTGCGGCGCCGTCGATTCGCCCAAGTAGGCCAGCGCGATGTCGCTGAGCAGCGCCGCGATCGCGTCGCCGCCGGCGGCAAAGTGGTCGTAGGCCAGCCCCAGCTGGAAGCGGCCGCCGCTGTCGATGACGAAGAAGCGGAACGGGTCGCCCTCGCAGCCGCGCTCGAAGGGCCGGTTGAAGGCCTGCACGATGGCCGCCTGCAGCGCCGCACGCGCGGACGGGGTCGGTGCCACGTTGTCCAGCACCACGCTGGCCGGGCCGCCGCGCCAGGCAAAGCGGCCGCGTGCGGCGTCCAGCGCCAGCCCGGTCAGGCCGGTGGCTTCCAGCCGGCCGGCAATGCAGCGGCGCAGCCGGTCCACGTCCAGCGCCGCCGCCACCTGCACCACGTGCACCGGGTTGTAGGGATGCAGCCCGTCCCAGTTCAGCATCATGCGCTGGAACAGGTTGAGCCGGTGGGGGTAGCGCATGGCCATGGCCGTCAGTCGGCGCTGCGTCCGAGGCGGGGCACGAAGCGCCCGGTGCGCCGGCAGTAGTCGGCATAGGCGGGGCCGTGCAGGCCGCTGAGGAAGCGCTCCTCGTTGTGCGCTTTGGTGACCATCATTCCGATGTGCAGCGCCGCCATCAGCAGCACCGGCAGCGTGGGCACCACCGCCAGCGTGCACAGCATCAGCAGGATGCTCAGCGCGTAGATCGGGTGGCGCACGCGGGCGAAGGGGCCGGAGGTGACCAGCTCGGTCTCCTCGCCCGGCGCCACCGCCATGCGCCAGTTGCGACCCATGCGCCGCCACGAGCGGATGCTGTAGCGCAGGCAGGCCAGCCCGACCAGCGCCGCCGCCCAGCGCAGCGCGGCCCAGGGCAGCTCGCGGGCAAAGGCGGGCAGTGCGGCCCAGCTGCCTTCGGCGCGGCTGACGGCCAGCCAGGGCAGCGTCATCCAGGTCAGCACCAGCGGCACCCAGACCAGCCACATCGCCTTCTCCAGCGGCTGGCTGGGCACGATGCCGGCCATCTTGCGGGTGCGGCGGCGCACCCGCACGCTCATCGCGGCCACGTAGCTCCAATAGGCGCAGACGGTGCTTGCGAGCACGATGCCGGGCCAATCGGGGGAGGGGTTCATCGGGTTCTGCAGAAGGGTGCGATGCTGCGCTGCAACCGGCACGGCAATGGTAGTGGATGGGACACGCACCGCCGTTGTGCAGAATGGGGATGGCCGGCCAATGCTTGGCCGTGGAGGGTGCGCATGAAGATCCGTGAAGTGGCCAGCGGCCTGCAGTTTCCCGAAGGCCCGGTGGCCCTGGACGACGGCTCGGTGCTGCTGGTGGAGATCGCCCGCGGCACGCTGAGCCGCGTCACGCCCGACGGCCGGGTGCAGGTGGTGGCGGCGCTGGGCGGCGGGCCCAACGGTGCGGCCATCGGGCCGGACGGGGCGGTCTGGGTGTGCAACAACGGCGGCTTCGAATGGGCCACCACGCACGACGGCCACCTGCGGCCGGTGCTGCAGGCCAAGGACTACGCCGGCGGCCGCATCGAACGGGTGAACCTGGCCACTGGCCGCTGGGAACGCGTCTGGGACCAGGTTGAAGGCCTGCCGCTGCGCGGCCCCAACGACCTGGTCTTCGATGCCGACGGCGGCCTGTACTTCACCGACCTGGGCAAGACCCGCCAGCACGACATGGACCATGGCGCCGTGCACTACGCACCGTCCGGCGGCGGCGCGCCGCAGACCGTGCTGCGCAGTGCGCTCACGCCCAACGGCGTGGCGCTGTCGCCGGACGGCCGCACGCTGTACTACGCCGAGACCGCCGGCGCGCGGCTGTGGGCCTTCGATCTGGCGTCGCCGGGCGTGGTGCGCCGTGAGCCCTGGCCGTCGCCGCTGGGCGGCCGGCAGCTGGTGGCCTCGCCGGGCGGGCAACTGCAGCGCTTCGACTCGATCGCCGTCGATGCCTACGGCAACGTGCACGTGGCCACGCTGCTGCACGGCGGCATCACCATCGTCTCGCCGGACGGCGCGCGCTGGCACCATGTGCCGCTGCCCGACCGCATGGTCACCAACCTGTGCTTCGGCGGGCCGGGCCTGCGTACAGCCTACGTGACGCTGTCGGGCACCGGCCGGCTGATCGCCATCGACGACTGGCCGACGCCGGGGCTGAAGCTGGCCTTCAACGCCTGACCTTCAACGCCTGACTACAGCACGCCCTTGGCGTGCAGGGCCTGCAGCTCCTCGTCACCGAGGCCCAGCTGCTGCTGCAGCACCTGCCGGGTGTGCTCGCCCAGCCGCGGCGGCGGCAGCTCGTAGCGCACCGGCGTGTCGCTGAAGCGCATCGGGCTGGCCAGCAGCGAGATCTCGCCGGCGGCATGGGCCATCTGCATGCGCATGCCGCGGTGCTGCACCTGCGGGTCCTCGAACACCTGGTCGATGGTGTTGATGGGGCCGCAGGGCACCTTGTGGGCCTCGAGCAGGTCGATCCATTCGTGCATCGTGCGCTGCATCATCAGCTCGGCCACCATGCTGCACAGCAGGTCGCGGTTGGCGCCGCGCGCAGCGCCCACCTTGAAGCGGGCGTCCTCGGCCCATTCGGTCTTGCCGACGGCCTGGCAGAAGCTCTTGAACTGGCCGTCGTTGGCCACCGCCAGGATCAGGTGCCCGCCCTTGCAGGCGAACACCTGGTACGGAACGATGTTGGGATGGCCGTTGCCCAGGCGCTGCGGCACCTCGCCAGAGACAAACCAGTTCAGCGTCTGGAACGAGGTCAGCGCAATCAGGCAGTCGAGCAGCGCGATGTCGATGTGCTGGCCCTTGCCGCTGAAATGGCGCTGCTCGATCGCGCCCAGGATGGCGCTGGTGGCGTACATCGCGGTGATCAGGTCGGCCACCGCCACGCCCACCTTCATCGGCCCGGCGCCGGGCTGGCCGTCGGGCACGCCGGTGATGCTCATCAGCCCGCCCATGCCCTGGAACACGAAGTCGTAGCCGGGCCGCGGCGCATAGGGCCCGGTCTGGCCGAAGCCGGTGATCGAGCAGTACACCAGCCGCGGGTTCAGCGCCGACAGATTGGCGTAGTCCAGCCCGTAGCGGGCCAGCGTGCCGACCTTGTAGTTCTCGACGACGATGTCGCTCTGCGCGGCCAGCCGGCGGATCAGCGCCTGCCCATCGGCGCTGGCCAGGTCGACGGTGATCGACTTCTTGTTCCGGTTGGCCGACAGGAAGTAGGCCGAGTCGCCGCGTTCGTCGGGCTCGGCCTTCACGAAGGGCGGGCCCCAGCCGCGGGTGTCGTCGCCGGCGCCGGGTTTTTCGACCTTGATGACCTCGGCGCCCATGTCGGCCAGGTTCTGCGTGCAGAAAGGGCCGGCCAGCACGCGCGACAGGTCGAGCACGCGCAGGTGCGACAGCGGGCCGCGGCGGGGAGAAGGGGCGTCGTTCATCGGGGCCTCCGGCAATGGCGAGGCGGCATGCTAATCGCCAGCGTGCGGCGGGGGCGTCGATACAATCGCGCGCCCTCGAAATCCCGCTTCGCGAACGCATGTCGAACGACCGCCTGGCCGTGCTGCCCCAGTACCTGCTGCCCAAGGGCGCGCTGACGCGCGCGGCCGGTGCGGTGGCTTCGGCGCGGCGCGGCGCGTCCACCACGCGGCTGATCCGCTGGTTCGTCGGCCGCTACGGCGTCAACATGGCCGAGGCCGCCGAGCCCGACATCGCCGCCTACGCCACCTTCAACGACTTCTTCACCCGGGCGCTGAAGCCCGGCGCGCGGCCGCTGGCGCAGGCCGACCTGGTGTGCCCGGTGGACGGCGCCATCAGCCAGTTCGGCCGCATCCGCGGCGCGCAGATCTACCAGGCCAAGGGCCACGACTACAGCACGCAGGCGCTGGTGGGCGGCGACGCGACGCTGGCCGCGCGCTTCCAGGACGGCTACTTCGCCACGCTGTACCTGAGCCCGAAGGACTACCACCGCATCCACATGCCCTGCGCCGGCCGGCTGCAACGCATGATCCACGTGCCCGGCGAGCTGTTCTCGGTGAACCCCACCACCGCGCGCGGCGTGCCGGGGCTGTTTGCGCGCAACGAGCGTGTGGTCTGCGTGTTCGACGGCGCGGCCGGGCCCTTCGTGATGGTGCTGGTGGGCGCCACCATCGTCGGCAGCATGGCCACCGTGTGGCACGGCGTGGTCAACCCGCCGCGGCTGGGAGCGCTGCGCGAATGGACCTACGACACCCAGCCGGTCGAGCTGGCGCAGGGCGCCGAGATGGGCCGCTTCCTGCTGGGCTCGACCGTGGTGCTGCTGTTCCCCGACGGCGGGTTGCAGTTCAACCCGGCGTGGATGCCGGGCGGCGCCATCCGCATGGGCGAGATGATGGCGCGCCGCTGGGTCACTCGGGCAGGCGACCGAGGCCGTACATGACCTCGATGATCGGCGCCGGCCGGCCCAGCGCCGCGAACCAGCGGTTGTAGAGCTCGGGCAGCGCGGCGCTGCGGTAGATCTGCGACAGCGCCGAATCCACCGCCTGCTTCATCGCCCAGTCGCCGCGCGGCAGCACGATCGCATAGGGCTCATAGGACAGCGGGTCGCCCAGCAGCGCCAGCGCCTTCGGGTCCTTGGAGCGCGCCACCAGGCCCACCAGCAGCACGCGGTCGCTGGCCAGCGCGTCGATGCTGCCGGCCTCCAGCTGCGCCAGGCCTTCCTCGCGCGACTTCACCGGCACCACGGTGGCCGTCACCACCTTGGCCTTCATCGCCTCGGCCAGCGCGCGTTCGTTGCTGGTGCCGGGGATCACGCCGATCTTCTTGTTGGCCAGGTCCATCAGCGAATTGCCCGGTGTGGCGGCGCGGATCAGCAGGCCGGTGCCGTCGACGAAGGTCAGCGACGAAAAGCCCACCTCCTTCATGCGGCCGATGGTCACCGTGGTGGCGCCGCATTCAATGTCGGCCTGGCCGCTGCCGATGGCGCTGAAGCGCGTGGCCGTGGTCACCGGCACCCAGTTCACCTTCAGCGGCACCACGCCCACCTGCTTCTCGATCACGCCGATGACGCTGCGGCACAGCTCCACCATGTAGCCGGTGGGCTTCTTGTCGTTGTCCTCGAAGGAGAAGGGCGTGGCGTCGGTGCGGTAGGCGACGTGGATCGTCTTGGTGTCCTGGATCTTCTTCAGCCGGCCCTCGAAGGGCGCGCTGGCCAGCTGGGCCAGGGCCAGCGCGGGCGCCAGGCAGAGCGTGGCCACCAGGGTGGTGTGCAGGCGGGACATGGTCGGGACTCCTCGGTATGTGGCGGGCGCCAGTCTGGCGCGCCGCGCATTCTAGGAGCGTGCAGGAGCGTGGGGCGGCCGCTCAGGCGTTGCGCCCGTGGCCGCGCGACTCGCGTCCCGCGATCCAGATCGTGGCCGCGCAGATGACCACGCCGCCGATCAGCGTGCTGGTGCTGGGCACGTCGGCAAACACCAGCCAGCCGATCAGCGAGGCCCAGACCAGGTCGAGGAACTTCACCGACTGCGTCGACGAGATGTCGGCCACCTGGAACGAGCGCGTCAGGCAGTAATGCCCCAGGCTGCCGAGGATGCCGGTCAGCAGGAAGCCGGCCCATTGCAACGGTGTCGGCATCTGCCACGCCAGCAGCGCCAGCGGCAGGCTGAAGATCGTCACCGTCAGCGCTTGCCAGACCATGATCGTGCCGGTGGTCTCGTAGCGCGTCAGCCCCTTCGTCAGCAGGAAGGACGCTGCGAACATCGGCGCCGAGGCCAGCATCACCAGGTTGTAGAAGCCGCCGCTGCCGCTGAGCTTGGGGCCGACGACGATCAGCACGCCGACGAAGCCGATGCCCGAGGCCAGCCAGCGCTCCCAGCGCATCGGCTCCTTGAAGAAGATGTAGGCGCCGATCATGATGAAGATCGGGCCGGTGAAGCCGATGGCCGTCATGTCCGCCAGCGGGATCTTCGGCAGCGCCGCAAACCACAGCATCAGCCCCAGCGTGTGGAAGCCGCCGCGCAGGAACTGCCCGCCCACGTGCTTGGGCCGGTAGGCTGCAATGCCGTGCCGCCAGACCAGCGGCATCAGCACCAGCAGGCCGAACAGGTAGCGCAGGAACTGCGCCTGGAAAGGGTCGAGCTGCTGCGCCAGGCCGCGCATCAGCGCGTTCAGCACGCTGAACACCATGCCTGCCGCGGCGGACCACATCAGGCCCTTGACCACCGGGTCCAGCCGGTTGAAGCGGTGCCCGGCCAGCGCCAGCCGCCGCTGCAGCGGGGTGCGCGGGTCTTTGGGCGGGGTGAGCACGGCCGTCAACGGCCACCCCCAGATGCTTCAGGCATGAAGCAATTGTCGCCGCTAAGGTGGCGCCGCGGCGTCGCGGCCATGACAGCAGTGCTAGATTGCACCGATGCGCCCGCCCCGTTGCCTGCCCGCCGTGCTTCTGCTGCTGGCGCTGCCGCTGGCCGGCCATGCGGCCGAAGGCGCCAGCCCGGCCTTGCTGCAGGCCTGCCCCAAGGTGTCGGCCGAGATCGTCGACCTGCATACGTTGTCCGAAGGCCTGAAGAATTCCAGCGCCGTGGGCCTGGTGGAAAAGCTGCGGCTGAAATCGGCCATCGACACGCTGATCGATCGCTTCAAGGCCTATCACCAGGGCGGCCGTGCCTACACGCTGGAGCAGCTGCAGGAACAGTACGACCTGCTGATGATGCGCATCGCCAAGCAGCTGCAGGACAAGGACCTGCCGCTGCACGGCCAGCTGTGCAATGCCTGGGGCTCGATCTGGGCGGCGCTGCAGGACCGGGCGCGTTTCGCGGAGATGGTGTCGTGAAGGCCGCCGCCGCACTGCTGGCGCTGCTGCTGGCCGGATGCCAGACGCCGCCACCGCCGCCACCACCGTCGCCGCCCGAGCCGAGCCAGGCCGAGGTGGTGCGCGAGCACCTGGCACAGCTGCTGGCCGACACGGTGCCGGCCTGCGGCGCGGTGCGCCAGTATCGTCGCCAGGACAGGCTCGACTACCGCGTCGACTGCAGCTCGGGCCAGGCCTTCCGGGTGCGTGTGCTGGCCGACGGCCGGGTGCTGATCACGCCGCTGGCGCCCTGAAGGCGGTTTCGGTTCAAGTTGGCCCGCAGGCGGGCCGATACCGGAACGATGGCACTCCCTGGGCAACGCAGGTCCGGCGGGCCGCCGGCATGGCGCTGCCGGTGGCGGCTGCTGCTCGTCTGGCTGTTGCTGGGCTGGGCCGGCGCGGCCCAGGCCTGGCCGGAAGACTGCCAGCCGCCAGGCCACCTGAGCCTGGCCGAGCAGGTGCTGGAACTGGAACGCGAGGGCCGCGCCCGGCCGGCGGCCTGCGCCGCCCAGCTCGGCCGGCTGGCGGCCTCGGGCACGCTGACACCCGCCGGGCGGGTGGAGGCGCTGATGCTGCAGGGCGCGCTGCATGCCCGTCTGGCCGACCGCGGTGGCGTCGAGGCCGTGGTCGGCCAGCTGGAACATGCCGCAACGCAGCTGCCGCTGGCCGGCGCCGCCGTGCCCTGGGTGCGTGCCCGCCTGGCCGACCAGGGCGGCGACACCGCGCAGGCCAACCTGCTGGCCGACCAGGCGCTGGCCCAGCTGCCGGCCGATGCCGGGCCGCTGCAGCGGCTGCGCTTCCTGTCGCTGCAGGGGCAGCTGCGCAATGCCGCCAGCCGGCTGCAGGAGGCCATCGCCATCGACCTGCAGGCGTTGCGGCTGGCCGATGCGCTGGGCGTGGCCTGGCGGCAGTCCGAGGTGCGCGGCGACCTGGCCTACAGCTACTTCCAGGCCCACCAGAACGACCAGGCGCTGCGACTGAGCCATGAATCGCTGGCCTATGCGCAGCGCGCCGACGATGCGATCACGCTGGCCCATGCCTACACCGTGCACGGCATCGTGCTCGACGGTGCCGGCGACAAGGACGGCGAGCGCGAGGCCATGCGGGCCGCGCTGGAGCATGCGCGGCGCGCCGGCGCCAAGTACGAAGAAGCGCTCTACCTGGCCAACCTGGCCGACTACCACCTGAAGAGCGGGCAGTACGAGCAGGCGCTGCGCCATGCGCAGGCCGCGCTGCCGCTGACCCGCGAGCTGAAGAACCTGGGCGGCGAGACGGTGGCGCTGGCCAACATCGGCCTGGCGCAGATCGCGCTGGGCGATGTCGAGTCCGGCAAGCGCCACCTGCGCGAATCGATCGCCATCGACGAGCGCCGCGGCTCGCTGACCGGCGTGTCCGATTCCTATGCCGAGATGGCGCAGTACCTGGAGCGTGCCGGCGACGCCCGCGGCGCCATCGAGGCCTGGCATTCGCACCGCGCGCTGGCCGGGCAGATCCTGGCGCGCGACCAGCAGCAGGCCATCCTGGAGCTGCAGGAACAGGCTGCCGCCGAGCAGCGCCGCCACGACCTGGTGCTGCTGCAGCGCGAACGCCAGATCCAGGGCGAAGCGCTGCGCGCGCGCACGCTGCAGCAGCGCCTGGGCTGGCTCGCGGCGGCCTGCGGCGCGCTGGCGGTGGGCGTGGTGCTGCTCGGCGTGCGCCGCGTGCGCCAGGTCAACCACCAGCTGCAGCAGAGCAACGCCCGGCTGGAACAGCAGGCGCTGGTCGACCCGCTGACCGGCCTGGCCAACCGCCGCCAGCTGCAGGAGACGATGCGCCGCCGCGGGCCTTCCGAAGGCTTTGCTGGCACGCTGTTCCTGGCCGATCTGGACCACTTCAAGCGCATCAACGACCGCCACGGCCATGCCGCCGGCGACGCCGTGCTGGTGCAGGTGGCGCAGCGGCTGCAGGCGCTGCTGCGCGAGGCCGACCTGGTGGTGCGCTGGGGCGGCGAGGAATTCCTGGTCATCGTGCGCAGCGCCGCGCCCGACGCGGTGCAGGCCATGGCCCAGCGCATGCTCGATGCCGTCGCGGCCACGCCCGTCGTGCACGAAGGCCGGTCGATCCCGGTGACGCTGTCGATCGGCTACGCCACCTTCCCGCTGGAGCCCACGCGGCTCAGCGTCGGCTGGGAGCGTGCCATCGGCCTGGTGGACACCGCCATGTACCTGGCCAAGGCCCATGGCCGCAACCGCGCCTACGGCGTGCGCCGCCTGCAGGCGCGCACCGACCCGCAGTTCGAGGCCGTGAGCCGCGCGCTGGAATCGGCCTGGATGGCCGGCGAGGTGACGCTGGCCGCGCTGCGCGGGCCACCGCCCGCGGGGGCCGCGGCACCGGCCGATCTGACCGAGGCCACCGCATGAGGGCGGCAGGGCTGCTGTGCGCGGCGGCGTTGGCGTGGGCCGGCGCGGCGTGGGCCGCCCCGCCCGCGGACGAGCGCATCGACGCGCTGATGCGCAGCGGCTGGGACCGACCCGATGCGGCCCTGGCCGCCCTGCGCGACCTTCCGCCGGTGGGAGGCGACATCGCGGCCGAGCGCTTGCGGCTGCTGGCCCGCGGCACCGTGCTGGCGCAGAACGGCCGCGAGGCCGACGCACAAGGTGTGGTGGCTGCGCTGCGCAGCCTGGCCCGGCAGCGCCTGGATCCGCAGGCCGAGGCCGCCGCCCGCGTGGTGCAGGCGCTGCTGGCGCAGAACGCCGCGCAGCTGGACGTGGCGGCCTCGGTGGCGCGGGCCGCGGCCGACCAGTTGCAGGCCCACTGCCCGCCGCTCAGCCCGCTGGCGGTGGGCGCCTTGCGCAGCAGCGCGGTGGCCGACGCGGTGGCCTTGCCGGCAGCGCCGGCGCCGTGCGAACACCGCGCCGCCTGGCAGGCGCTGCTGATCCTGCAGCAGCATGCGCTGCACAGCGGCGACCGGGCCGCCGCCACCGAACACGCCCGGCTGGCGCACGAGCTGGCGGCCACGGCCGGCGACGAATGGCGCCGTGCCTGGAGCGCCGCCGACCTGGCCTGGCTGCGCGCGCGCAGCGAAGGCTTCGACGCCGCGCTGCCGG
>Ga0209369_1001575_pt1 | contig 10705 bp, 10 predicted proteins | sample EBPBio142010_DNA_FD_185865 | JGI IMG/M metagenome (GOLD analysis project Ga0209369, IMG submission 185865) | Wastewater treatment Type I Accumulibacter community from EBPR Bioreactor in Madison, WI, USA - Reactor 1_10/4/2010_ DNA (SPAdes)... | ecosystem: Engineered > Bioreactor > EBPR >... | reverse complement strand
GCTCGGCGAATTCCTGCTGCGCTTCGACCCTGCGCGGGACGTGTTCCGCTGCGCCACGGGGCAGGGACGGGTGTTGGGCTCGCTGGTGCTGGATTGCGGGGAGGATCCGGCTTCGGCGCATCTGCGCTGGTTCATCATGGACCCCGCGCTGCGCGGGCAGGGGCTGCGGCTGGGGGTGGCGACGAACGATTCCGAGGTTCCCGCCCGGCGGCATCTGGCGAACCACGGGATCACCGACTGCTTCGATTTCATCTCGGGCTACGACTCGGGTCATGGTGCGAAGCCGGGGCCGGGGATGTGCCTGGCCTTCGCGCGCGCGCTGGGGCTGGATCCTGCCCGGGTTGCGATGGTGGGCGACAGCCGGCACGATCTGGACGCGGGCCGCGCGGCGGGAATGCGCGTGGTCGCGGTGCTGACCGGCATCGCCGGGCGCGAGGAGCTGGAGCCGCATGCCGATGTGGTCCTGGCCGACATCGGCGCGCTGCCGGGCTGGCTTTCCGGCCTGAAAGTCTGATCCTTCGGTGCGATCTGCGAAAAACGACGCTTTTTCGTCGCAAATGCGGTGACCACTCCTGCGCGGGTTCCGTCATCCTTGGCTGAAGCCAAGGGAGAATGACGATGACCGATGAACCAGCCCGGAGAAAGCGCGCCGGCGGGCGGGCGGGCATGAAGGTCCGCGCGGGTTCGTCGGTGATCGACCAGATGCCCTGGCGGATTCCGGTGAACCCGGACGCCCCGGTGGAGCCATTGGACGCGGAGGGCGTGCAGCGCATCCACAAGACGGCGATGCGCATCCTGCGCGACATCGGGATCGAGTTCCTGAACCCCGAGGCGGTGGAGCATCTGCGCAAGGCGGGCTGCATCGTGAACGGGACCAATGTCCGCATGGACGAGGATTTCGTGATGGAGATGGTCGGGCGGGCGCCCGAGAGCTTCACCATCACCCCGCGCAACCCGGAACGCGAGCTGATCATGGGCGGAAAGCACATGCTGTTCGTCAACGTCTCCTCGCCGCCCAATGCCTGGGACATGGAGCGGGGCAAAAGGTCGGGCGACTTCGAGAGCTTCAAGGAGTTCATCAAGCTGACGCAGTATTTCAACTGCATCCACATCGCCGGGGGCTATCCGGTGGAGCCGGTGGATATCCATGCCTCAGTCCGGCACCTCGACTGCCTGTATGAAAAGCTGACGCTGACAGACAAGGTCGTCCACGCCTACAGCCTTGGGGCAGAGCGGGTGGAAGACGTGATGGAGATGGTCCGCATCGCGGGCGGGCTGACGGAGGAAGAGTTCCAGGCCAAGCCGCGGATGTACACCAACATCAACTCGGTTTCGCCGCTGAAGCACGACTATCCGATGCTGGACGGGGCGATGCGGATGGCGAAGCGGGGCCAGCCGGTCGTGGTGACGCCCTTCACGCTGGCAGGCGCAATGGCGCCGGTGACGATGTCGGGGGCGGTGGCGCTGTCGATTGCCGAGGCTTTGGCGGCGGTGGCCTTGCTGGAATACATCGCGCCGGGCTGTCCGGTGGCGATCGGGACCTTCACCTCGAACGTCGACATGAAGTCGGGGGCACCGGCGTTCGGGACCCCGGAATACATGCGGGCGACGCAGATGACGGGGCAGCTGGTGCGGTTCTATGGGGTGCCGCTGCGATCGTCGGGGGTCTGCGCGGCGAACGTGCCGGACGGGCAGGCGATGTGGGAAACCTCGAACAGCCTGTGGGCGGCGGTGCAGAGCCGGACCAACATGGTCTATCATGCGGCGGGCTGGCTGGAGGGCGGGCTGATCGCGTCCCCCGAGAAGTTCGTCATGGACTGTGAGGTCCTGCAGATGATCCAGCGGTACTTCGAGGAGGTGACCTTCGCGACGCGGGACGAGGACCTGGCCTTCGACGCGATCAAGGAGGTCGGCGCGGGGGGGCATTACTTCGGCATCCAGCACACCCAGGACCGCTATCAGCACGCTTTCTATGCGCCCTTCGTGTCGGACTGGCGGAACTATGAGGCGTGGCAGGCGGACGGGTCGGTCTGGACGGTCGAGCGGGCGCACCGGATCTACAAGCAGATCCTGGCCGAGTTCGAGGCGCCGGAGATGAACGGGGACCATCTGGAGGAGTTGCAGCGGTTCGTCGCGCGGCGGAAGCAGGAAGGGGGCGCGCCGACGGATTTCTGAACTGTCCACGGTGGACAATCGGCGTTTGTCGTTTAAAGACAATATCTTGTCTGTTGGCGTTTACGATTTTTCAATCTTTTGGGACCGCGGATCAACCTGCGGCCCAGGGCGCGGGACGGCCCGCGCGGCCGGGCTGCGCGCGGCGGTCTCGTGGGTGGGGACGGCTTTCAGATTGAGCGGCTGCGCCGCAAGTCTTTCCTCTCGGCCCTGCGCGTGAAGGACGCGCAAGACTTCGGGCGTTTGCCTCCGGCGGGGATATTTGGGCAAATGTGAAAGGGTTTTTCTGACGGGGCCGGGTCGGGCAGGGAGGCCGAGCTGCCCGATCGGCCGTGGATTTCGGCGCGGCCGGGGGTGGTCCGGGCCTTCGGGAGGCCCGGACCGGGAGGCTTACTTCGACAGCTCGGCCATCATCTCGTCCATCGCCTTGCAGGTGGCGGCGAGGTCGTCACCGCCGGCAGCGGCCTTGGTGGCAAGCTCTTGCAGCTTGGGCGCCAGTGCGGCGACTTTCGTCGGGTCGGCGGCGGCAAGTTCCTGGATCTTGGTGGTCAGTTCGGTGGCTTTCTTGGTCGCCACTTCCTGGGTGCAATCCTCTTCGCCGCAGGCGGCCAGGAAGCCGGTGGCGGCAAGCGCCAGAATGGTGGATGCAAAACGCATGGGGTGTCCCTCGTTATCGGTATGTATGCGCGACGGAAATCGCCGCGGCGGCACCCTTAGCGCAAGCCCCGTGGTGCCGACTAGCCTATTCGCGACATGTGCGGGAATCCGCGCGGGCGGGAGCGTGCCTTGACCTTTGCCCCCGGCTAACCGAAGGTCGCGCCAGTTTTGGGCGAGAGCGAATGGCAGCGAGAACCACCCCCTTTTCCGGCTTCGAGTTCATGATCGCCTGGCGCTACCTGCGCGCGCGGCGGGCGGAGGGCGGCGTCTCGGTGATGACCTGGATCAGCCTGATCGGGATCACGCTGGCGGTCTTCGCGCTGATCGCGACGATGGCGGTCCGGGCGGGGTTCCGCGAGGAATTCGTCAACACCATCCTGGGGGCCAACGCGCATGTGACGGTCTATTCGGCGGGGCAGCTTGATGCCGATGGCCGATTGGTCCGGGGCTTTGCCGATACCGGCGAGATCGACGCGGCGCTGCGGACGGTGCCGGGGGTGGTGGAGGCCGCGCCGGTGGTGCGCGGGCAGGTCATGGTCTCGGACGGCGAGGAGAATGCCGGGGCCGAGGTCTACGGGATGCGGCCCGAGGATTTTGCGGCGATCCCGGCGATGCATGAGGGCGGGGACGACCTGGGCCGGATCGAGGATTTCCCGAACGGGGTGGCGCTGGGATCGGGCGTCGCGCGCGAGCTGGGGGTGACGGTGGGCGACCGGGTGCGGCTGATTTCGCCCAACGGGGTGAAGTCGGCGCTGGGGTCGACGCCGCGGGTCAATGCCTATGAGGTGGTCTATGTCTTCAACACCGGCAGCCCCGACATCGACCGGACGCGGGCCTATCTGCCGCTGGCCGAGGCGCAGTCCTTCTTCAATGCGGAAGGAAGGGTGGACGAGTTCCAGGTGATGGTCGATCATCCCGAGGAGATCGACAGCTATGGCCCGGCGCTGATGGCGGCCGGGGGCCCGGAGGCGATGCTGTGGAGCTGGAAGGACAGTTCCGGCGCTTTCCTGCGGGCGCTGACGGTCGAGGACAACATGATGTTCATCCTGATGTCGATCCTGGTGCTGATCGCGTCGATGAACATCATTTCCGGCCTGGTGATGCTGGTGAAGAACAAGGGGCGCGACATCGGCATCCTGCGGACGATGGGGCTGACGGAAGGCTCGGTCCTGCGGGTGTTCTTCCTGTGCGGGGCCTTTACCGGGGTGGCGGGAACTTTGCTGGGCGTGGCGCTGGGGTGCCTGTTCTCGATCTATTTCACGCCGATCTTCGATTTCATCAACTGGCTGGCGGGCGGCGGGGTCTGGGACCCGACGGTGCGGCCGATCTATCACCTTTCGGCGCGGTTGCAGGCGGGGGATGTGCTGTCGGCGGTGGTGCTGTCCTTGGTGCTGTCCTTTGTGGTGACGCTGCTGCCGGCGCGGCGGGCGGCGCGGATGAACCCGGTCGAGGCTTTGCGCTATGAGTGAGATGCTGGAGCTTTCGGGGATCGAGAAGGGCTACAACCGCGGGAAGCCCTCGGAGGTGCTGGTGCTGCGGGGGGCGACCCTGACGGTGGCGAAGGGCGAGGTGGTGGCCCTGGTCGCGCCATCGGGGGCGGGGAAGTCGACGCTTCTGCACATCGCGGGGCTGCTGGACGTGCCGGATGGCGGCACGGTGCGGCTGGGCGGGCGCGAGATGGGGGGGCTGTCGGACAGGGCCCGGACCGAGGCGCGGCGGGCGGAGGTGGGGTTCATCTATCAGTTTCACCACCTGCTGCCGGAGTTCACTGCGCTGGAGAATGTTGTGATCCCTCAGCTGGCGAACGGGGTGACGAAGGCTGCGGCCGAGGCGCGGGGGATGGAGCTTCTGTCCAAGGTCGGTGTGGCGGCGCGGGCGGGGCATCGTCCGGCGGCGCTGTCGGGGGGCGAGCAGCAGCGCGTGGCCTTCTGCCGGGCGCTGGCGAACGGACCGAAGCTGCTGCTGGCGGACGAGCCGACGGGGAACCTGGATCCCGCGACCTCGGACCAGGTGTTCGGCGTGCTGATGGAACTGGTGCGGGAGACGGGGCTTTCGGCGCTGATCGCGACGCATAACATGGAACTGGCGGCGCGGATGGACCGGGTGGTGCGGCTGACCGGAGGCCGGGTGACATGAGGAAGGGTTCGGGAATGCGCTGGGGATGGATCGCGCTGCCGCTGGCGCTGGCAGGCTGCGTGGAGAAGGAGAAGGTGCCCTCGGGCGCCGAGGATTTCGCGACCTTCTGTTCGGCCTGCCACGGGGCAAGCGGCAAGGGCGACGGCGAGGCGGCGGCCGGGCTGGACCGGAAACCGGCGGACCTGACGCGGCTGTCGGCGCGCAATGGCGGGGCCTTCCCCGGCACGCCGGTGATGGCGAAGATCTGGGGCTATACCGGCGGGCATGACGGCAAGTCGCCGATGCCGCAGTTCGGGCCGCTGCTGCAGGGCGAGCTGGTGCCCTATGACGGCGGGGACGGCATAGCCTCGCCCACGCCGGTGCGGCTGGTGCAGATCGCGGAATACCTGAAGACCCTGCAGAAGTGAGGCGGGGGGCCGCCCCGACGGGCGTGGCTTCGCCAGGAGGAAGGGCAGGACCGCAGCGCCTGTCCGGTGGTCTCAGAGCGGGCGGATGTAGCGGATGAAGGGCGTGACCTTGGCGATGCGGTCGTACAGCTGGCGCGCCTCGGCGTTGAAGTCCTGCGTCAGCCAGTAGACGGCGGGTGCGCCTGCGGCATCGGCGCGGGCATAGACCGCCTGGATCAGCTGGCGGCCAAGGCCGGTGCCGCGCGCCGCCGGGTCGACGAAGAGGTCTTGCAGGTAGCAGACATTCTCGATCTTCCAGGCGTGACGGTGGAAAAGGTAATGCGTCAGGCCCAGCAGCCGGCCGTCGCTTTCGGCCACCAGCGCGCTGAAATCCTGCGGGTCTTCGCCCAGTAGCCGGGCGAAGGTGGAGGCATAGACCGTCTCGGGCACGGTGGTCTGGTAGAAGGCGAGGTAGCCGGTCCAGAGGCGGCGCCAATCCGCCTCGTCCGTGGCGCGAAGGGGGCGGATCGTCGGGGGCATGGTGGTCCTTTCCTGAGGCCGGGCTTAAGCTTAGTCCGGGCGCAAGGCGCTTGGCAATCGGCTGGAAATCCTGACTATGGGTCGGGACTGCACAAATGAACAACAACGGGCAGGCAGGAGGAACGGCGATGACGGGGCAGATTGCAGCTCGGGTCCGGCTTGCGATTGCGGGCGGTCTGGGCGGGGCGCTGGTCTGGGCCGTGTTCAAGGCGGGCGAGAAGGAGTGGATCGGCCACTACCCGGCCTTTGCGCTGTTCGGCCTGATCCTTGTCGGCTTTGGCGCGTTGCTGGCGATGGCCGGACCCCTTGGCGTCGGACGGGCGCTGCCGCGGGCCTTCGGGCTGGGCGCGGGGGTGGCGGGGCTGATTGGCCTGACCGCGCTGCGCTGGGACGAGGCGGAGGACATCTTCAACGGCCCGATCCCGGCCCTTGCGCTGCTGGTGGTGGCGGCGCTGCCGGTGCCCTTCCTGATCGCGGCGGCGCGGACGAGCTGGCGGGACTATCCGACGCTATTCCTGGAGGCCTGGGCCATCGTGCTGCGCGGGGCGGCGGCGGCGGCCTTTACCGGCCTGGTCTGGCTGGTGATCTACCTGTCGGACGAGGTGCTGCGCATCGTGGGGATCGACGCGATCCGCGAGCTTCTGAGCCATGAGGTGGTGCCGATGGTGCTGACCGGCGCGGTCTTCGGGCTGGGCATGGCGGTGATCCACGACCTGGCCGAGCTTTTGTCGCCCTATGTGGTGCTGCGGGTGTTCCGGCTGTTCCTGCCGGTGGTGCTGGCGGTGATGGCGGTGTTCCTGGTCGCCCTGCCGTTCCGGGGGCTGGACGGGCTTGCCGGCGGGCTTTCCCCGGCGGCGCTGCTTCTGACCATGACGGCGGGCGGGATCGCGCTGGTCTCCATCGCCATCGACCAGACCGACGCCGAGGCGACGCAGAGCCCGCTGCTGATCCGCTGTGCGAAGGGCATGGCGCTGGTGCTGCCGGTGGTGGCGGGGCTGGCGCTGTATGCGATCTGGCTGCGGGTGGACGATCACGGCTGGTCGCCGGAGCGGCTGTTCGTGCTGCTGGTCGCAGGCGTCGGGCTGGTATACGGGCTGATCTATGCGCTGGCCGTGCTGCGCGGCGCGGGCTGGATGGAGCGCATCCGGCAGGGCAACATCCATATGGCGCTGGTGATCATCGCGCTGGCGGCGCTGTGGCTGACGCCGGTGCTGAACGCCGAGCGGATCTCGGCGGAGAACCAGCTGGCGCGGTTCGAGTCCGGCAGGACCGATGTCGCGGCGCTGGATCTTCATGCGCTGCGGAGCTGGGGCAGGCCGGGGGCGGCGGTGATCGCCGCGCTGGAGGAGAAGGCGGCCGCACCGGGGCAGGAGGCGCTGGCGGCGGCGCTGGCGGGGCAGACCGCCGCCCCGGCCGTCGACCGCGAGGCGCTGCTGGCGGCGCTGGCCGCGGCGATGCCGGTGCAACCCGCGACGGCGACGGAAACGCGCGACAGGCTGCTGCACGCGGTCGACGACTATCAGTTGCAGGACTGGAATCAGGTCTGCACCGGCGAAACCGGCGCCGACGCGCCCCGCTGCCTGATGGTGGTGGCCGACCTCTTGCCGAACCAGCCGGGCGAGGAGGCGATCCTGTTCCTGCAACGCAGCCCGGACTATACCGATATCTCCGGGCTGTATCTGGACGCGGCCGGTAACCCGGTCCTGCGCACCGCCTCGCATCCCGACGGGCGCTATCCCGATGCGGCCGAGGCCACGGCCCTGCTGCGGCAATACCACGAGGCCGCCCCGCCGGTGACGGCGGTGCCGCTGAACCAGCTTGGCTCTGGTCCCTCGGGGCTGATCTTACTGCCGTGACGCGGGGGAATCTGTTAACCTATGCGCGCTAGGCTTGGGGCGGAAATTGCGACGGGGTCGGACATGGATGCGCTGCTCCTGCGGTCCTTGCAGGGCTATGTGCTGGATACGTTCGGGCTGAGCGAATGGCAGGAGGTCTGCCGTCGCGCGGGCCTGACGGTCGGGACGTTCGAGCCGATGCTGCGCTACGATCCGGGCACCGCGGACCGGATCGCGCTGGTCGTGGCGGCGGTGCTGGGCCGGTCGGTCGATACGATCTGGGAGGATGTGGGCATCTATCTGGTGACGAACCCGGATCGCGAAGGGGTGCGCCGACTGTTGCGTTTCGGTGGCACCTGCTATGCCGATTTCCTGCATTCGCTGGAAGAGTTGCCGGGCCGGGCGCGGCTGGCGATGCCGCATCTGGAGGCGCCCGACCTGACGCTGGACGAGGTGGGGCCGGACAGGTTCGAACTGCGCTGCCACTCGCCGCTGCGCGGGTTGCAGCGGGTGCTGGTCGGCCTGTTGACCGCGATGGCGGACGATTATGGCGCGCTGTGCCTGATCGAGCCGGGGGCGGACGACTGCACGGTGATCTCGGTCCTGGACCGGCGGCATGCCGAAGCGCGGCACTTCCACCTTGCGCTGCCGGAGGGATAGGGATGCAGGCCGACGTTCCCGCGCACCGGATCGAGCTGGACGGCGCCGCGCTGGCGCGGTTCATGCCGATGCACCTGCTGCTGGATGCGGAAGGCCGCGCCCTGAGCTTCGGGCCGACACTGGCGCAGGTGCTGCGGGATACTGCGGTGCCGGGCTCAAGGTTCGAGGAGCTGTTCGAGGTGCGCTCTCCCGGCGGGGCGGTGACGATAGGGGAGGTTCTGGCGCGCGGCGGCAACCGCTTTCGGCTGGTGCCGCGCAACGGGGTGAAGGCCGGGCTGCGCGGCCTTGGCCAGCGCCTGGGGCCGCAGGGCGCGATCCTGCTGAACCTGTCCTTCGGGATCGACCTGATCTCGGCGGTGCGCGAGCTGGCGCTGACCGACGCCGATTTCGCGGCGAACGAGCTGGCGATGGAACTTCTCTACCTGGCCGAGGCCAATGCCGCCGTCACACGCGAGCTCAGGGGGCTGAACCTGCGGCTGGAAGGCGCCAGGATGGCCGCCGAGGAAGAGGCGATGACCGATCCGCTGACGGGCCTGCGCAATCGCCGGGCGGCCGACCTGGTGCTGGAGCGGATGTGCGCGGCGCGGACGGGGTTCGGGCTGCTGCACATGGACCTCGACTATTTCAAGGCGGTGAACGACACGCTGGGCCATGCCGCGGGCGATTTCGTGCTGGAGACGGTGGGCCGCATCCTGCGCGAGCAGGTGAGGGCCGAGGATTGCGCCGCGCGGATCGGGGGGGACGAGTTCGTGGTGATCGTTGCCGGCCGCAGCGATCCGAAGACGCTGCAGGCCATCGCCGACCGGATCATCGCGCGGATCAGCCGGCCGATCGAGGTAAGGGGCGGGACGGCCAGCATCGGCATCGCGCGGTCCACCGATTTCGCGGTGCCCGATGCGACCCAGCTGCTGGCCAGCGCCGACCGCGCGCTTTACGCCGCCAAACACGCCGGACGGGGCCGTGCGGTTCTGCTGGGGGCGGGAGAGTGAGCCTGGGGAAGTGGCAGCCCGTAGGGGAGTCGAACCCCTCTTGCCTGGTTGAAAACCAGATGTCCTAACCGATAGACGAACGGGCCACTGCCGCGCGTCCTAGCCGGGCGCGCGGGGGGATGCAAGGGGTCAACCGTCGATGCGGGCGCCCATGATGGCGATGGCCTGCTGGTACACCTTGGCGGCGTTCCATTCGCGGATCACGGCGAAGTTCGGCTCGCCTTCCTGATAGCCCTTGCCGGGCTTCCAGCCCTTCTTGCGCAGGTAGTTGGCGGTGGTCGCCAGCGCGTCGGCCTGGTTGTAGAGATCGACCTTGCCGTCGCCATTGCCGTCGACGCCATAGGCATAGGCGTTGCCGGGCAGGAACTGGGTGTGGCCCAGTTCGCCATGCTTCGCGCCCGTGGTCTTGCCCGAGATCATGCCCGCATCGACCATCTTCAGCGCGCCGATCAGGTGCGGGCGGAAGAAGTCGCTTCGACGGCAGTCATAGGTCAGCGTCGCGATGGCCGAGACGACATTGGTGTCGCCCATGAAGCCGCCGAAGCCGGTCTCCATCCCGTGGATCGCGATCAGCACCCCGGCGGGGACGCCGTAGGTGGCCTCGAGCGCGGCGTAGAAATCGGGGTTCTTGGCCTTGCGGGCGCGGCCCTGGGCCACGATCGTGTCGGCCCCGCGGACGTTCAGGAATTTCTCCAGGCTGTATTTGAAGCTTTTCTGGTTCCGGTCGGCGCCGATGGTGGCCTTGGAGTAGGAGGTGGCCATCAGCGCGTCGATCCCGCGCTTGCCGACGCCTTCGGCCTTGGCCTCGGCAGCCATTTCGGCCTTCCAGCCGTCATATTTGCCGCCGGTGTCGCTGCAACTGGCGGCCTGGGCCGAGACGGGGAGGAGGGAGAGAAAGGCGAGGGCCGAAAATCGGGACAGAAGGCTCACGGTCAGACACCTGTGCTGGGAATTTCCGCCAATCTATTGAAGGTGCGGCAACAATCAAGCACGCCTTTGTGAGGGGCGGCGGTGTGGTGCTGACATGTTGGTGAAGTGGCAGCCCGTAGGGGAGTCGAACCCCTCTTGCCTGGTTGAAAACCAGATGTCCTAACCGATAGACGAACGGGCCACGCTGTCTGAGGCCGGTGTCTAGAATCTGCTACCGGGTTCTGCAAGCGGAAAATGCAGGCTTACGCCGGGGCCGCGTCGTCGAGGCGAAGCTGGACCTTGGTGCGGCCGTTCCAGTGGTTCAGCTCCAGCTTGCCCGCAAGGTGAAACCGGCGGTGGCCGGGGTCTTCCAGCGCCGGGCCGAGCGGGCCGTCGAAGGCGCCGAAGGCGATGGCGTCAA
>Ga0209369_1001570_pt1 | contig 10740 bp, 10 predicted proteins | sample EBPBio142010_DNA_FD_185865 | JGI IMG/M metagenome (GOLD analysis project Ga0209369, IMG submission 185865) | Wastewater treatment Type I Accumulibacter community from EBPR Bioreactor in Madison, WI, USA - Reactor 1_10/4/2010_ DNA (SPAdes)... | ecosystem: Engineered > Bioreactor > EBPR >... | reverse complement strand
CTCGGTGATCCGCGGCGGCGACATCGTCGGCGACCACACCGTGCTGTTCGCCGGCACCGGCGAGCGCATCGAGATCACCCACAAGAGCGCCAGCCGCGTCACCTATGCGCAGGGCAGCCTGCGCGCGGCCCGCTTCGTGGCCGGCCGCCCGCCCGGGCTGTACGGCATGGACGACGTGCTCGGCATCTGATGCAGGGGCTGGGCGAGTTCTGGGGCCAGTCCGACACGGTCGGGCGAGCGGTGGCGGTGCTGCTGCTGCTGATGTCGGTGTGCGTGTGGGTGCTGATCCTGTGGAAGGCCTGGGTGCTGCGCCGCGCCGCTGCCGACCTGCAGCGCGCGGTGCCGGTGTTCTGGGATGCCGCGTCGCTGCCCGAAGGCCGCGAGCGCATGCGCCCGCTGGACCGTGAATCGCTGCTGCTGCCGCTGCTGGACGCCGCCACGCAGCCCGCCGGCAGCGGCACGCTGCAGGCGGCCGGGCGGCTGGATTCGCAGCTGACGCGACGCCTGCGCGATGCGCTGCACCGCGGCCTGGCGCACCTGCAGTATGGCCAGGTGATGCTGGCGTCCATCGGCGCCACCGCGCCCTTCGTCGGCCTGTTCGGCACCGTCTGGGGCATCTACCACGCGCTGGCCGGCATCTCGGCGGCGGGCAGCCTGACGATCGAGAAGGTGTCCGGTCCGGTCGGCGAGGCGCTGATCATGACCGCCGCCGGCCTGGCGGTGGCCATTCCGGCAGTGCTGGCCTACAACGTGTTCGGCAAGCGCGTGGCGGCCTGCGAGGCCGATCTGGAAGGCTTCGCGCACGACCTGCGCGAGATGGTGCTGGACCAGCAAGGACGCTGAACATGGCCTTCGGACGCCTGCAGCGCGACCCGGGCGCCCGCCCGATGAGCGATATCAACATGACGCCGCTGATCGACGTGATGCTGGTGCTGCTGGTGATCTTCATCATCACCGCGCCGCTGATGAGCACCAGCCTGAAGCTGGACCTGCCCAAGACCGAAGGCGCGCGGCCGTCGGACGCGCCGCTGTACCTCGCGGTGGCCATCAACGAGCAGGGCCAGCTTTTCGTCGGCGACGAGGCGGTCACGCCCGAGCAGCTGCTGCAGCGCGCGCGCGAGGCCGCGCAGCGCGACCCGGCCACCGAGGTGCAGCTGCGTGCCGACAGCCGCGTGCCCTATGGCCGCGTGGCCGAGCTGATCGGCCTGGTGCAGGAGGCCGGGCTGTCGCGCGTGGGCTTCGTCACCGAGGCGGCGCCCAGATAGCGCCTCCTACAATCGCGGGATGAACGAGAAGTACATCCCCGCCGAGGTCGAAAGCAGCGCACAGAAGGCCTGGTCGAAGGGCGACATCTACCGCGTCGTCGAGGACGCCTCCAAGCCGAAGTTCTACGCCTGCTCGATGCTGCCGTACCCCAGCGGCAAGCTGCATATGGGGCATGTGCGCAACTACACCATCAACGACATGCTCGCGCGCCAGCTGCGCATGAAGGGCATGAACGTGCTGATGCCGATGGGCTGGGATGCCTTCGGCCTGCCGGCCGAGAACGCGGCGATGAAGAACAAGGTGCCACCGGCGAAGTGGACCTACGAGAACATCGCCCACATGAAGGGCCAGATGCAGGCCATGGGCCTGGCCATCGACTGGAGCCGCGAGGTCGCCACCTGCAGTCCCGAGTACTACAAGTGGAACCAGTGGCTGTTCCTGAAGATGCTGGAAGCCGGCATCGCCGAGCGCCGCACGCAGGTCGTCAACTGGGACCCGGTGGACCAGACCGTGCTGGCCAACGAGCAGGTGATCGACGGCCGCGGCTGGCGCAGCGGCGCGGTGATCGAGAAGCGCGAGATCCCGGGCTACTACCTGAAGATCACGCAGTACGCCGAAGAGCTGCTGCAGCACGTGCAGCAGCACCTGCCGGGCTGGCCCGAGCGCGTCAAGCTGATGCAGGAGAACTGGATCGGCAAGAGCGAGGGCGTGCGCTTCGCCTTCCCGCACGAGATCCGCGGTGACGATGGCGCGCTGATCCAGGGCGGGCGCATGTACGTCTTCACGACGCGTGCCGACACGATCATGGGCGTGACCTTCTGCGCGGTGGCGCCCGAGCACCCGCTGGCCAGCCATGCGGCGCAGCGCGACCCGCAGGTGGCCGCCTTCGTCGAGGCCTGCAAGGCCGGCGGCACCACCGAGGCCGAGCTGGCCACCAAGGACAAGGAAGGCATCGCCACCGGCCTGACGGTGACGCACCCGCTGACCGGCGCGCCGGTGGCGGTGTGGGTCGGCAACTACGTGCTGATGAGCTACGGCGACGGCGCGGTGATGGGCGTGCCGGCGCACGACGAGCGCGATTTCGCGTTCGCGAAGAAGTACGGGCTGCCGATCCAGCAGGTCACCGAGGTCGAGGGCCTGCCCTTCAGTACCGAGGCCTGGGCCGAGCACTATGGCGACAAGCCGCGCGCGCGCTGCGTGAACAGCGGCGTGCTTAACGGCCTGGGGTACAAGGCCGCGGTGAACAAGGTGGCCGAATTGCTGGCCGCCCAGGGCCTGGGCGAGAAGAAGACCACCTGGCGCCTGCGCGACTGGGGCGTCAGCCGCCAGCGCTACTGGGGCACGCCGATCCCGATCATCCACTGCGCCACCCATGGCGCGGTGCCGGTGCCCGAGAAGGACCTGCCGGTGGTGTTGCCCGAGGACCTGATCCCCGACGGCAGCGGCAACCCGCTGAACAAGTGCGAAGCCTTCCTGAACGTGCCCTGCCCGGTGTGCGGCGCGCCCTCGCGGCGCGAAACCGACACGATGGACACCTTCGTCGACAGCTCGTGGTACTTCATGCGCTACTGCGACCCCAAGCTCGACGACGCGATGGTCGGCGCCGGCACGCAGTACTGGATGCCGATGGACCAGTACATCGGCGGCATCGAGCACGCCATCCTGCACCTGCTTTACGCGCGCTTCTGGACCAAGGTGATGCGCGACCTGAAGCTGGTGACGGTGGACGAGCCCTTCACGCGGCTGCTGACGCAGGGCATGGTGCTGAACCACATCTACAGCCGGCGCGGCGCGGCCGGCGGCATCGAGTACTTCTGGCCGCACGAGGTGGAGAACGTCTTCGATGCCGACGGCAAGGTGCTCGGCGCCAAGCTCAAGAGCGACGGCAGCGCGGTGGACTACGAGGGCGTGGGCACCATGTCCAAGTCCAAGAACAACGGCGTCGACCCGCAGGAGCTGATCGACAAGTACGGCGCCGACACCGCGCGGCTGTTCGTCATGTTCGCCAGCCCTCCGGAGCAGACGCTGGAATGGAACGACGCCGGCGTCGAGGGCGCGCACCGCTTCCTGAAGCGCGTGTGGGCCTTCGGCGCCAAGCAGGCGGAGGCCTTGCGCCGCGCCACCGCCGGCAACTTCAGCGCCGCCCCGCTGCGCGCCGAGGCCAAGGTGCTGCGCCGCGAGGTGCATCTGGTGCTGCGCCAGATGAGCTACGACTACGAGCGCATGCAATACAACACCGTGGTCTCGGGCTGCATGAAGCTGCTGAACGCGCTGGAAAGCCACGGCTTCGACGGCAGCGACGGCGACCTGGCGGTGCTGTGCGAGGGCACGTCGGTGCTGCTGCGCGCGCTGTACCCGGCCTGCCCGCACATCACCCACGAGCTGTGGGTGGGCCTGGGCTTCGGCCGGGCGGTGGGCGGCCTGCTCGACGCGCCCTGGCCGCAGGTGGACGAGGCGGCGCTGGTGCAGGACGAGATCGAACTGGTGCTGCAGGTCAACGGCAAGACGCGCGGCAGCCTGCGCGTGCCGGCGCAGGCCGATCGCGCGGCCATCGAGGCAGCGGCCGCGGCCAGCCCGGACTTCGCCAAGTTCGCTGAAGGGCGCGCGCCGAAGAAGATCATCATCGTGCCCGGCCGTCTGGTGAATGTGGTCGTCTGACACCCCGCCCTCGCGCCGCCGCCTGCTGGCGGCGCTGCCGCTGCTGGCGCTGGCCGGCTGCGGCTTCCAGCTGAAGGGCGCGGCCTCGCTGCAGTTCGAGAGCATTGCGCTGACCGGCTTTGCGCCGCGCTCGCCGCTGGAGCAGGAACTGCGCGCCGCGCTGGCGCGCAGCGTCACGGTCAAGGATGCGCCCGACCAGGCGCAGGTGGTGTTCCAGGCACTCAGCGAAGAGCGGCTGCGCCGCGCGGTGGCCTTCACTGCATCGGGCCAGGTGCGCGAGATCCAGCTTCGCACCGTTTTCCGCTACCGCGCCCAGACGCCGAAGGAACGCGAGCTGATCCCCGATTCGCGCATCGAGCAGATCCGCGAGCTGACCTTCATCGAGCGCCAGGCGCTGGGCAAGCAGCAGGAGGCCGACGACCTGTTCCGCGAGATGCAGTCCGACATCGTGCAGCAGCTGCTGCTGCGCCTGTCCACGGTGCGCGTATAGGCCATGCAGGCGCGGCCCGAGCAACTCGAAGCCCTGCTGCAGCGCGGCCTGAAGCCGCTGTACCTGGTGCATGGCGACGAGCCGCTGCTGGCGCAGGAGGCCGGCGACCTGATCCGTGCCGCCGCGCGGGCCGCCGGCTTCGAGGAACGCAAGGTGTTCACGGTGAGCGGCGCGCACTTCGACTGGAGCGGGCTGATCGGCGCGTCGCAGGAAATGAGCCTGTTCGCGCAGCGCCAGCTGATCGAGATCCGCATCCCCTCGGGCAAGCCCGGCAAGGAGGGCTCCGAGGCGCTGCAGCGCTATGTCGAGCATCTTTCGGAAGACGTGCTGACGCTGGTGCACTGCCCGCGGCTGGACGGCCAGCAGCAGAAGAGCGCCTGGTTCGGCGCGCTGGATCGCGCCGGCGTCACCGTGCGCGTCGAAGCCGTGCCGCGGCAGGCGCTGCCGGCCTGGATCGCGCAGCGCCTGGCCCGCCAGCAGCAGCGCGTGAAGGACGGCGAGGAAGGGCAGCGCACGCTGGCCTTCTTTGCCGACTGCGTCGAGGGCAACCTGCTGGCCGCCCACCAGGAGATCCAGAAGCTCGGCCTGCTGTACCCGGCCGGCGAGCTGGGCTTCGAGCAGGTGGAGGCGGCGGTGCTGAACGTCGCCCGCTACGACGTCTTCAAGCTGGGCGAGGCGGTGCTGGCCGGCCGCGTGGCGCGCGCGCTGCGCATGCTGGACGGCCTGCGCGCCGAAGGCGAGGCGCCGGTGCTGGTGCACTGGACGCTGGCCGAGGACATCCGCGCGCTGAAGCGCGTGCACGACGCAGTGGCCGGCGGCCAGCCGCTGCCGCTGGCGCTGCGCGATGCGCGTGTCTGGGGCCTGCGCGAAAAGCTGTTCGAGCGCGCGCTGCCGCTGATGACGCCGCTGACGCTGGACGGACTGCTGCGCGCCGCCAGCATCTGCGACGGCCTGGTCAAGGGCCTGCGCCACCCCGACTGGCCGGCCGATGCCTGGGACGGCCTGCGCACGCTGATGCTGATGCTGATGCAGCCGCTGGCCCGCAATGCGCCGGCGGCGGCGCTGCCGCGGCTGGCGCTGCACGGCTGAAGGCCGCTGGATCAGTAGCCGCGGTCGCGGTCCACCAGGTGCTCGGGCGCCGCGCCCGAGAAGCACCGCCGCAGGTTCGCCACCACCACCTGCGCAGCACTGCGCGGGTCGGTCTGCGCGGCCACGTGCGGCAGCACGGTTACCCGCGGATGTGTCCAGAAGGCATGGCCGGCGGGCAGCGGCTCACGCGGGAAGACGTCCAGCACGGCCTGCGACAGCTGGCCGCTGTCCAGCGCGGCCAGCAGGTCGGCGCCGACCACATGCGCGCCGCGCGCCAGGTTGACGATCGCCGCGCCGCGCGGCAGCGCCGCGAAGAAGCGCGCATCCAGCAGGCCGGTGGTGGCCGGCGTCAGCGGCAGCAGGTTGATGACGATGCGGGCCTCGGCCAGCAGGCCCGGCAGGGCCGCGGCGCCGTGCCGGCAGTCGATGCCGGCCGCATCGCCGCGCTGCGGGCCCAGGCTCCAGCCGCGCACCGCATAACCCTGCTGCGCCAGCCGCCGTGCGGCCGTCAGGCCCATCTGCCCCAGGCCCAGCATCAGCACCGGCACCTCGTCGGCGCGCTGCTGCGGCCGTGGCTGCCACAGGCCGTCGCGCTGCGACCGGGCGTAGTCGAAGAAACCGCGGTGCAGCGCCAGCGTGGCCCACAGCGCGGTCTCGGCCATGGCCGCGTTCATCGCCGGATCGACCATGCGCGCGATCGGCACGCCCGGCGGCAGCGTCGGGTCCAGCAGCAGCCGGTCCACGCCTGCCCACAACGACTGGATCAGCCGCAGCTTCGGCAGCCCGCGCAGGCTGCCCGGTGGCGGGTTGGCCACCACCGCCACCTCGATGGCTTCGGCCAGGGCCCGCGCCTCGTCCAGGCTGCGCCAGCGCGCTTCAGGCAGCGCCGCGCTCAGGCAGCGCCGCCATTCGTGAAGTTCCGCCGCTTCGAATTCGCCGCACAGCAGGATGTCCATACAGGCCGAGGGTAGCGCAGCCGACAATTCCGCTCATGCAGGTGTCGCGCAGGCGTATCGGTTCGTGGGCGTTCGCCTTGGCGTTCGGTGGCGCGCTGCTGCCGGCCGTGGCGGCCCGGGCCCAGAGCCTGACGCTGCACTACCAGGAGCGCCCGCCCTATTCATCCACCCAGCCCGACGGCGCGGTGCTCGGCCTGGTGGCCACGCCGGCCGCGCAGGCCCTGGCCCAGGCGCAGCTGCCCTTCGCCTGGGCGCGCACGCCCAGCCAGCGGCAGCTGGCGCTGATCCAGGAAGGCGAGGGCCTGCACTGCGGCATCGGCTGGTTCCGCAACGCCGAGCGCGCCAGCCGCGGCAAGTTCAGCAAGGCGCTGTACCGCGACCGGCCCTTCGAGGCGCTGGCCCGCAGCGACAGCCCGCTGCGCCCCGGCCTGACGGCCACGCAGGCGATGGCCCTGGCCGGCGACAGCCTGCTGGTCAAGGAAGGCTATTCGTACGGCGCGCAGTTCGACCGGTTGATCCTGGCGCAGCAGCCGGCGCCGGTCAGTACCAGCGTCGAGCCGGCGCAGATGCTGCGCATGCTGCTGGCCGGCCGCGGTGGCTGGATGATCGTGGCCCCCGAAGAGGCCCGCCAGCTGCGCCTGGAGGCCGGGCCCGCCGCGGCCGGCCTGCGCAGCGTGGTGCTGGCAGACATGGCCCAGGGCGAGACCCGCCATCTCTATTGCAACCGCGCCGTGCCCGATGCCTGGGTGCAGCGCATCGACCAGGCGCTCGTCGCCGGGGCCCGATGATGCGCTGGTGGCGCGGGCCTTCGCTGTCGATCCGGGCCACGGTGCTGGCCGCCATCGTCGTCGGCATGGTGCTGCCGGCGCTGGTGGTGCTGGGCGTGGACAACTACATGTCGCGCGCCGCGCACGAGCCGCTGGTGCAGCGCAACCGCGCTGCGGTGCTGGTGCTGGCCACCGCAGTGGTCACCGAGCCGGCCTGGACGCTAAGCGAGGCCGGCCTGAACGCCGCCGCCCAGCGCATCCTGCAGGAGCCTTCGGTCTGCGCGGTGGAAGTGCGCGACCTGCAGCCCACGCAGGAGCCGCTGAGCATCAAGGCGCAGCGCTGCGAGCCCGGCCTGCCGGTGGTGGTGCGCGACGCCCAGGTGCTGCACGAAGGCCAGCTGGTGGCCAACCTGCGCCTGAGCTTCGATGCGACCGAGATCGATCAGCTGGTGGCGCAGCGCCAGAACATGATGTGGTGGCTGGTGGCTGCGCAGGTGGTGTTCGGCGTGGTGGTGCTGCTGGGCGTGCTGTCGCTGCGGCTGCTGCAGCCGATCCACCGGCTGAAGCTGCAGGCCAGCACGCTGGCCGCGCGCGAGGCCGTGCCCGCGCTGCCCTGGCGGCGGCGCGACGAGCTGGGCCAGCTGGGCCAGCACCTGAACACGGTGCGCAACCGCATCCAGGAACTGTTCGAGGAACTGGAGACCAAGAACCGCCAGCTCGGCAAGATGGCGATGTACGACCACCTGACCGGGCTGCCGAACCGCACGCTGTTCCGCGAGCTGTTCCAGCAGCATGCGGCCGAGGCGCGGCGCAGCCGCGGCAGCTGTGCGCTGCTGTTCATCGACCTGGACCGCTTCAAGGCGGTGAACGACAGCATGGGCCACGCCGCCGGCGACGAGCTGCTGCTGGGCATCAGCCAGCGGCTGACCACCACGCTGCGCGAGGCCGACATCGTCTGCCGTGTCAGCGGCGACGAGTTCCTGGTGCTGCTGCCGCGCGCCGGCGCGTGGGAGCAGGTCTCGGCCACCGCCGAGCGGCTGCTGCGCGCCATCCAGGTGCCGATGCTGCTGCAGCGCGCGGCCGGCACCGCGCAGGTCAACGCCAGCATCGGTATCGCCATGTACCCGACGGACGGCGAGGACTTCGAGGCGCTGGCGCGCTGCGCCGACCTGGCCATGTACAAGAGCAAGGACCAGGGCCAGGGCCGCTACAGCTTCTATCACGCCGACCTGGAATCGGCCTTCCGCCAGCGGCTGCAGATGGAAAGCGAGCTGCGCCAGGCCATCGCCCGGCACGAGCTGCTGCTGCATTACCAGCCGGTGTTCGACGTGCGCAGTGGCCGCCTGGTGGGCTGCGAGGCGCTGGTGCGCTGGATGCACCCGCAGCGCGGGCTGCTGATGCCCGGCACCTTCATCCAGACCGCCGAGGAAACCGGCCTGATCCGCGAGCTGGGCCTGTGGACGCTGGACGCCGCCTGCGCGCAGCTGGCCGCCTGGAAGGGCGCCGGCCTGCACCCGGGCCGGCTGGCCGTCAACGTGTCGGCGCTGCAGTTCCGCGACCAGCGGCTGCCGCAAGTGCTCCGCCATGCGCTGGACGTGCACGACATCCAGCCCGGCGAGCTGGAGCTCGAGCTGACCGAAAGCACGCTGATGGCCGACACCGAAGCCGCGCAGGGCATCGTGGCCAGCCTGCGCGAGCTGGGCGTGGCGCTGGCCATCGACGATTTCGGCACCGGCTACTCGTCGCTGTCCTACATCAAGCGGCTGCGGCCCGACAAGCTGAAGATCGACCGCAGCTTCGTCAAGGACCTGCCGGCCGATGCCGACGACCGCGCGCTCACCGAGGCCATCGTCAGCATCGCCCAGGCGCTGTCGATCACCGTGGTGGCCGAAGGCGTGGAAACCGCCGAGCAGCGCGAATACCTGCTGGGCCAGGGCTGCGCGCTGCAGCAGGGCTACCTGTATGCCAAGCCGATGCCGGCCGACCAGCTGGCGCGGCTGATGGCTGCGCGCGAGACCGAAGCCGCCGCCGAAGCGCTGGCCTGATCAGCCCAGCGCGGCGCGCAGCCGCTGCAGCGCGATGACCACCGTCTGGGCGCGCACCGCGCTGCGGTCGCCGTCCAGCTGCAGCCGTTCGGCCTGCACCCACGGCGTTTCCCCAGGCGCCTGGCGCCCCACTGCCAGCCACACCGTGCCCACCGGTTTGCCGGGCACCGCGCCGCCGGGCCCGGCGATGCCGGTGACGGCCACGCTCAGCGCCACCCGGGCCTGCTGCAGCGCGCCCAGCGCCATCGCCCGCGCCACCTCTTCGCTGACCGCGCCGTGCGCGGCCAGCAGGGCCGGCGGCACGCCCAGCAGCTCGGTCTTGGCGGCGTTGCTGTAGGTAACGAAGCCACGCTCGAACCAGTCGCTGGAGCCGGCCACCGCGGTGCAGGCGGCGGCGATCAGCCCGCCGGTGCAGCTTTCGGCGCTGGCCATCAGCCAGCCGCGGCCGCGCAGCGCGTCGCCCAGCGCACGCACGGCGGCTTCGGTGGTGTTCAGGTCCATAACCAGAGCAGGGCGGCCATGACGGCGAGCGTACACGCCGCGGCCACCAGGTCGTCGAAGAGGATGCCGAAACCCTGCGCCCAGCCCACCGCGCCACCGGGCGGCGGCTTGAACAGCCGGTCGGCCCAGCCCACCGGCCCGGGCTTGGCGGCGTCGAAGTAGCGGAACAGCCCGAAGGCCAGCGCCTGCGCCAGCAGGCCGTGCGGCGCCACCCACCACAGCACGGCCCAGAAGGCGATGACCTCGTCCCAGACGATGGCGCCAGGGTCGGCCACGCCCATGTGGCGGGCGCACAGCGTGCAGGCCCAGACGCCCAGCGCCAGGCCGGCCAGCAGCAGCGGCGCCCAGGGCAGCGGCCCGAAGGCGCGTTCCAGCGCCCAGAAGGCGGCCCAGGCGGCCAGCGTGCCGAAGGTGCCGGGCGCGCGTGGTGCCAGGCCGCTGCCGAAGCCCAGCGCAATCACGTGCGCCGGATGGCCCAGCATGAAGGCCAGGCCCGGCCGCTGCGGCGCCTGCGCCGGCCCGTTCACGGCTTGAAGTGGTCGAAGCCGCGCAGGGCCACCGGCAGCGCCTGGCCGGCGGCGTCGGTGACGCGCAGCGCGCTGCCGGCCTCGATGCGGCCGATCGGCGTCACCGCCACGCCGGCCGCGGCGGCCGCGTCGCGCACCGCGTCGGCACGCGCGGCCGGGGCGGTGAACAGCAGCTCGTAGTCGTCGCCGCCGTGCAGCAGGCATTCGTGCTGCAGCGCCTGCGGCAGTGCGGCCAGCACGGCGCTGCGCGGCAGTGCCGGCAGCGACAGCGTCGCGCCCACGCCCGAGCGGCGCAGCACATGGCCCAGGTCGCCGACCAGGCCGTCGCTGATGTCGATGGCCGCGCTGGCGATGCCGCGCAGCCGCTGGCCCAGCGCGACGCGCGGCTCGGGCAGCTCCATCGCACGGCGCAGCGCCTCGAAGGCCTCGCCGGGCACCGCC
>Ga0209369_1001569_pt1 | contig 10741 bp, 9 predicted proteins | sample EBPBio142010_DNA_FD_185865 | JGI IMG/M metagenome (GOLD analysis project Ga0209369, IMG submission 185865) | Wastewater treatment Type I Accumulibacter community from EBPR Bioreactor in Madison, WI, USA - Reactor 1_10/4/2010_ DNA (SPAdes)... | ecosystem: Engineered > Bioreactor > EBPR >... | reverse complement strand
CTGGTCGCTGCAAAAGCCGGACTGGGAGGTGCGCTTCGACGCCGACAAACCCGCCGCCGCCGCCGTGCGGAAGCGGGTCTTCGGAATGATCGCAGCCGACCGCATCCCCTTCATCGGCTACCACATGCCCTTCCCCGGCATCGGTTTTGTCGAGCCCAGGGATGACGGCTTCCGCTTCGTGCCCGCCAGCTACCAGCTGATGCTGAACGGCTGACACCGGGCCAAATTCCTTCGAAGGAATTTGCCAGAAGCCTTCGAAAACTTTTGCCCCCGGCTGCAACCGTCGGGGGCGTTTTCATTTTGGCGCAAAGCCTCTATGATAGCGGTAACATCCACAGGTGCCGCATGTCCCAGCTTCCGATCCTGACCCTGACGCTCAATCCCGCGCTCGACATGGCGACCGAGGTGCACGAGCTGATCCCCGGCAACAAGCTGCGCTGCGCCGAGCCTTTGCTCGACCCCGGCGGCGGCGGGTTGAACGTCAGCCGCGCGATCAAGGCGCTGGGGGGCGACAGCCTGGCGCTGGTCGCCATCGGCGGGCTGACCGGCGACCGGCTGGCCGGCCTGATCCGGGCCGAAGGCGTGACCTTCCTGTCGATCCTCGGCCCCGGCGAGACCCGGCAGTCGCTGACCGTGAACGAGGCGACCAGCGGCAAGCAATACCGCTTCATGCTGCCCGGGCCCGTCTGGGGCGAAGCCGAGCGCGCCCGTGTCTTCACCCTTCTCCGCGCCACCGCCCGGCCCGGCGGAATCTCGGTGATCTCCGGCAGCCAGCCGCCCGGCGTGCCGGTCGACTTCCCCGCCCAGCTTGCCGCCTCGATGCCGGAAAGCCGCATCGTGCTGGACACCTCCGGCGCCACCCTGACCGAGGCCGTCCGCCATCCGATCCCCGGCCTGGAAGTCCTGCGCATGGACGGGCCGGAGGGCGAAGAGCTGGCGGGCAAGCCGCTTCCCACCCTCTCCGACACCGCTGAATTCGCGCAAGGCCTGGTCCGCCGGGGCGTGGCGAAGACGGTGATCGTCGCGCGCGGGGCCGAGGGCAACGTGCTGGCCGACGCCGGGCAGAAGCTTTTCGCCAGGGCCGCCAAGGTGCGGGTGAAGTCCACCGTCGGCGCGGGCGACAGCTTCGTCGCGGCCTTCGTGCTGGCGCTGGCGCAGGGCCAGACCAATGCCGAAGCGCTGGCGCTTGGCTCTGCCGCAGCCTCTGCCGCCGTGACGACGGACGCCACCCAGCTTTGCCGCCCGGAAGACGTGATGCGCCTTCTGCGCGAATGCGCGGTAAGTGAAGTGTAAGGCGGGGTTCGACCCCGCCTTACACCCGCACCTGCCCGCTCAGAACTCCACTTCCGCCACCACCGCCCGGTGATCCGAGGGCCAGGGCATGACCACGATGTCGCTTCGCGGACCATCCTCGCCGACGATGGCGGCTTCCCTGACCGTCACCCCCTCGCCCCGCACCATCACGAAGTCGATCCGGTCCGGCTCGTCATCCGTCGCCGCCTCGTCGTAGGTCGGCGTCCAGGTATAGGCGGGCTTTGCCACCGGATCGGGGTTCACCGCGCGGTAGGCGTCGGTGAAACCCTCGGCCAGCAGCCGCCCGGTCGAGGGCCATTTCACCGCCACGGGCTTCGCGCCGCTTTCAACGACGGCAGGCGTCCAGTCCAGCGCCGAAGGCTCGTTGAAATCCCCGGTGACGAAGACCGCCGCCGCCCCCTCTGCCGCAGCCATGTCCCCGGCCAGAAGATCCAGCCCCGGTGCGCGCGTCTCGGTCGCGAACTTCACCGCCTCCGCCTCGGTGGTGATGAAGGGCGCGGGGCCGTATTCGATGCCGAGCAGCTGGTAGGGCTGGTAGGGCTCGTCATCCAGATGGATGTTGAACAACCATACCACCTTGCCGTTCACATCCAGCGCCACGCCAAGATCGTTGGGTGAAGCCGCGCCGATGGGATAGCGCGAGATCACCGCATTGGCCCAAAGCGCCGCGTTCTCTCCCGTCTGGTCATGCACCTGCCAGCCGAGGGCCTTGGCGATGGCCGGGGCCACGCTGTCCCCCACCGCGGGGCAACTTTCCGCCGTGCAGGGGTCGCTTTCCAGCCGCGTCTCCTGCAGGCCCACCACATCGGCCCCGGCCGCCTTGATCGCGGCCACCGTCTCCTCGATCCCCTTGCCCTCGTTCGCGCCACCGCCCCAGACGTTGAAACTCATCACCCGCAACGTCTCGGCCCCCGCCGGGGCGGCGCACAGCGCCAATAGGCTTGCCAACCGGATCATCCTGATCTCCCCAAGGTGTCTCCCCGGGGTCAGGCTAGCGCAAACGCCCGTATCGGTCGACAGTCCAGCGTTATCGCCGGAACCCGGCAATCGCCTCGCCCTGGTGGCGCAGCTTCGTGCCCAGTCCCATCTGGTCCACCCAGTCCCGCATCGGCGGGGTCAGCGGGCCATACAGGTCCACCCGCGCCAGCCGCGCCGCCGCGCGCAAGCCCACCATCTCGGGCCAGGCCATGATCAGGTCGTGATGCCCGACCCAGGCCTCCGGCGCTGCATAGATCGCCACCAGCCGCCGCTCCCTCGGCCCGGACCCGAAGAAGCGGTAACTCCTCAGCCCCTCATGCCCCTGCAACCGCACCCTCGGCACCAGCGTCCGCAGCGCGCGGTCGAATCCCTCGGGGTCGCGCAGGGTGTAGAAATTGACGACGACGATCTCAGAGATCATCGCGCCAGCGGTTCACGATGGGATAGCGCCGGTCCAGCCAGAAGGCCTTCTGCGTCAGCCGCACGCCGGGGGCCGACTGGAACCGCTTGTATTCCGCCAGATACAGCAGGTGTTCGACCTTCTTCACCACCGCACGGTCAAAGCCCAGGGCGACGATCTCGGCCACCGCCATCTCCTTCTCCACCAGGCATTCCAGGATCGCGTCCAGCACCTCGTAGGGCGGCAGGCTGTCGTCGTCGCGCTGGTTCGCCCGCAGCTCGGCAGACGGCGGGCGCGCGATGATCCGCTCCGGGATGACCTCCCCGGCAGGGCCCTTCATCCAAGCCCGGTGGTTCTCGTTCCGCCAGCGCGCGGTCAGGAACATCCGGGTCTTGTACATGTCCTTGACCGGATTGTAGCCGCCGTTCATGTCGCCGTAGATCGTGCAATACCCCACCGCCATTTCCGACTTGTTGCCGGTGGTCAGCAGCATCTCGCCGAACTTGTTCGAAAGGGCCATCAGCATCACGCCCCGAAGGCGGCTCTGGATGTTCTCCTCGGTGATCCCGGCCTCGGTCCCTGCGAAAAGGGGCGCCAGCGCCTCGCCCACCGCAGCCTGCGCGCCGCCGATCGGCACCGAGTCATACCGGCACCCCAGCGCCTTTGCCGCCGCCGTGGCCAGGTCCAGCGACTGCTGGCTGGTGAACTCGCTCGGCAGCATTACGCAGCGCACATTCTCCGGCCCCAGCGCATCCACCGCCATCGCCGCGACGATGGCGCTGTCGATCCCCCCCGACAGGCCCAGAAGCGCCTTCTTGAACCCGGTCTTGCGCATGTAGTCACCCAGCGCCAGCACGCAGGCCCGGTAGTCCGCCTCGCCGATGGGCGGGATCTCGGAAATCTCGCCGGGGTCCGCCAGCCACCCTTCCGCCCCCCGGCGGAAGGTCACCATCACCTCGCACTCATCGAACTGCGGCAGCTGCGCCACCAGCCGCCCGCCGGGGTTCAGCACCATCGACGACCCGTCGAACACCTGGTCGTCCTGCCCGCCGACCATGTTCAGATAGACCAGCGGCAGGCCCGTCTCGACCACGCGCGAGACCATCAGGTTCAGCCGCAGGTTCGGCTTGCCCCGGTGATAGGGCGAGCCATTGGGGATCAGCAGGATTTCTGCCCCCGTCTCGGCCAGCGTCTCCGCCACATCCGCGTGCCAGGCGTCCTCGCAGATCGGCGTCCCGATCCGCACGCCCTTCACCACATAGGGCCCATGCACATCAGCGGACGCGAACACCCGCTTCTCGTCGAACACCGCGTCGTTCGGCAGATGGTGCTTCAACACGCGGGCATGGACCCGCCCGCCCTCCAGCACATAATAGCCGTTGTACAGCCTGCCGCCCTGCATCACCGGCCCGCCGATCCCCAGCGCCGGGCCGTCGGCACACTCCGCCGCCAGCCGATCAACCGCCGCCACCGCCGCCGCCACGAAGGCGGGCTTCAGGATCAGGTCCTGCGTCTGGTAGCCGGTCACGAACATCTCGGTCAGCGCGACCATGTCCGCCCCCGCCGCCTTCGCGCTGTCCCAGGCCTGCCTGGCCCGCGCCACGTTCGCGGCAATCGCCCCCACGGTCGGGTTCAGCTGCGCCAGCATCAGTTTGAATGTGTCGGTCATCGCCCCGGCCCCCACTACATCCTCTCTTTCTAGCAGAGACAGCCCCAAGGGAAAGTGGTTCGGGCGGTCAGACGGACAGTCGGGGCCAAAACCTTGTCACCTTGGGGCCACCCCCTTACGCTCCGCCAGATCAGCCCCGGGGATTCGTCCATGCGCCTGTCCATCGCCGCCCTTCTTGCCGCCCTCGCCGTTCCGGCAGCCTTCCCGGCCCAGGCCCAGGAAGGAGAGGTCATCACCAAGCAATACGACGACGGCTCGGTCTATGAAGGCACCTTCCTGAACGGCCGCCAGCACGGCACCGGCACCTATCGCCTGCCCTCGGGTTTTGAATACACCGGCGACTGGGTCGATGGCGAAATCACCGGCCAGGGCACGGCCCGCTATCCGAACGGCTCGGTCTACGAGGGGACGTTCCTCAAGGGCCAGCCCGAGGGGCAGGGAAAGATCACCGCCCCCGACGGCCGCACCTATGAAGGCGACTGGGTCCAGGGCCAGATGACCGGCGAGGGCAAGGCGACCTATGCCAACGGCTCGGTCTACGAAGGCAGCTTCGTCAAGGGCACCCACAACGGCAAGGGCAAGCTGACGAACCCTTCGGGCTACACCTACGAAGGCGACTGGCTGCTGGGCGTCAAGGAAGGCACCGGCAGGATCACCTACCCCGACGGCACCGTCTACGACGGCACGCTGGTCCAGGGGCAACGCTCCGGCCGGGGCAAGCTTACCATGCCCGACGGCCTGTCCTACCAAGGCGACTGGGCCGAGGGGCAGATCAACGGCAAGGGCATCCTCACCCAGCCGAACGGCGACCTGTATGAAGGCAGCTTCAAGGATGGGCTGCGCGAGGGGCAGGGGAAACTGACCCACAAGAACGGCGACATCTACTTCGGCTCCTGGGTCAAGGACCACCGCCAGGGGCAGGGCAGCTTCACCACCGCCGACGGTTTCAAATACGAAGGCGCCTGGGTCGCCGGCAAGATGGAGGGCACCGGCTCCATCACCTATCCCGACGGGTCCGTCTACATCGGCGCGATGAAGGCCGACCAGCCGAACGGCCAGGGCGCGATCACCTATCCCGACGGGTCGACTTACCAGGGCAACTGGACGGCCGGGGTGATCGAGGGCCAGGGCCGCTCCACCTACAAGGACGGAAGGGTCTACGAAGGCACGTTCAAGCAGGCCAAGCCTGACGGCACCGGCGTGATGACCTATGCCGACGGCTACCGCTACGAGGGCGACTGGGTCGCGGGCGAGCGGCAGGGCGTGGGCGCCGCGGTCTACCCCGACGGCAGCCTCTACAAGGGCGAGTTCAAGGCGGGTCTAAGGGATGGCCAGGGCGAGTTCTCCACCACCGAAGGGTTCAAGTATGTGGGCAGCTGGGTGGCAGGTCAGATCGAAGGCCAGGGCGTGGCGACCTACCCCGGGGGCGATGTCTACGAAGGCATGTTCAAGGCCGGCAAGCGAGAAGGCCAGGGCAAACTGACCTACAAGAAGGGCGGCGAGGTGGCCGAGGGGATCTGGCAGAACGGCATCCTGACCGCCCCACCGGAGGGCGCAGCGGAAGCGGCCCCAACAGAACCCGCGGCGACCCCGTAGGTCGGGGCTTGCCCCGACTCTCGTGGGGTGCGCGTTCATTGCGCACCGCGCCAAGGCACACCACAGGGCAGCGCCCGACCGCCGGGTGGGCGAGCAGCGCCCGAATGATGCGCTTTATGGTGCCAAGTTCTTCCCCCGCAGTTCCGCTGGCTCCGTCGCAAAGCGCCCGCCCGAGGGGGCGGTCGGGCGCTGCCCGCCGGCGCATTCGCGCCTTGATTCCGGGCAAGACAAGCAGGCCAAACAGAGAGGCCAGGTGTTCAGCCCCCGGTTAACCCCACCCTAACACCCACACCCAACCCCTTGATATCCCTCACCCCCGCACCCCCTGTCCTGCGTGGACAGCCAGAATCCCTTGCGGCCCCCGCCCCCGGCCCGCTACTCCTGACTCCATGCGCCAGACCCTGACCGAGATCTACGAGGCCCGCGTGGCCGGGGGCACCCTCCGCCCCGACCCGGCCCAGCACGCCCTTCTTCCCCGTCTCGAAGACCTCCGCGCCTGGCTGGAGGCGAACGCGAGCCGCAAGGTCGGCCTCTTCGCCGGCCTCTTCGCCAAGCCGATCCAGCCGCCGAGGGGCCTCTATCTCTGGGGCGGTGTCGGCCGGGGCAAGTCGATGCTGATGGACCTCTTCACCGAAGCGACCGAGATCAGCCAGAAACGCCGCGTCCATTTCCACGCCTTCATGCAGGGCGTCCACAAGGGCATGCATGCCGCCCGGAGCCGCGGGATCGAGGACCCGCTGGTCCCCGTCGCCGACGAGATCATCCGCGACCTGCGCCTCCTTGCCTTCGACGAGATGCAGATCACCGACATCACCGACGCGATGCTGGTGGGCCGCCTGTTCGAAAAGCTCTTCGCCGCGGGGATCGTGATCGTCACCACCTCGAACCGCCCGCCCGGCGACCTTTACAAGGACGGCCTCAACCGCGCGATCTTCCTGCCCTTCATCGCCATGCTGGAAGAGCGGCTTGATGTGGTGGAACTGGAAAGCCCGACCGACTATCGCCAGCACCGCCTGCAAGGTGCGCAAGTCTATTTCCACCCGGCCCGCACCGCCACCGCCCAGATCGCGGCGATCTGGACCGACCTGACCGGCGGCGCGACGGAGCAGCCGCTGGTGCTGGAGGTGAACGGGCGGCAGGTTTCCCTTCCCCGCTTCGCGAACGGGGTCGGGCGGGCCAGTTTCTGGGATCTCTGCTCGAAACCCCTCGGACCGGCCGACTACCTCGCCATCGCCCGCGCCGTGCGGGTGCTGATCCTGGAAGACATCCCGCAGCTCTCCTCGGCCAACTACAACGAGGCGAAACGCTTCGTCACCCTGATCGACGCGCTGTACGAGGCGAGGGTGCGCCTGATCGCCTCGGCCGCCGAGTCGCCGGAACGGCTGTATATCGAGGGCGAGGGGTCGTTCGAGTTCGAGCGCACCGCCAGCCGGTTGCGCGAGATGCAGGGCGCCGACTGGGGGCTTTAGCCGAAAGCCTGCCACAGAAGCCGCAGCGCCATCGCGGTCGAGACGAAGACGAGCAGCGGCTTGATCAGCCGCGCGCCGACCCGCATTGCCACCCTTGCGCCAAGCGAAGCTCCGGCGATCTGTCCCACCGCCATCGCCAGCCCCACCGCCCACCAGGTCGCGCCCGAGAAGACGAAGACCAGAAGCGAGCCGATGTTGGAGGCGAAGTTCAGCATCTTGGTATGCGCCGTCGCCTTCAACACGCCATAGCCCGCCAGCAGGACGAAGCCCATCATGAAGAACGACCCGGTCCCCGGCCCGAAGAACCCGTCATAGGCCGCGACCAGCGGCACGACGGTCGCGCCAAAGACCGGCAACGGAATCCGCGCGGCGCGGGCGTCGTCGGACAGGCCGGGTTTCAGCGCGAAGAAGGCGGCGACGCCGATCAGCACCACCGGCATGATGATCCGCAAGACCTCGGCCGGGATCAGATGCGCGACCATCGCGCCCCCTGCCCCTGCCACCGCGCTGACCGCGGCCATAGAAAGCTGGTCCGCCGGTCGCACATGCCCGGCCCTTGCATAGGCCACCGTCGCCGTTGCGGACCCGAACGTCCCCTGCAACTTGTTGGTCGCCAGCGCCTCGACCGGCGAGGCCCCGGCCAGCAGCAGCGCAGGGACCGAGATCAGCCCGCCACCGCCCGCAATGCTGTCGATGAACCCGGCGCAGAAGGCGGCAAGGATCAGAAGAAGGGCAAGATGCGTAGCGACTTCGAACATGGCGCGGTTGTGGCCCGTTCCCGGACAAGGGACAAGAGGGGCCGGTCAGAGATCGAAGCGGCGTGACACCCGACCTACGACTCGGCCATCCTCCAGCACCCAGCCGGGATCTTCGGCATAGTCGACAAACCCGGCGCGCGCGTAGAAGGCAAGGCCCGGGCGGTTGTCGGCGCGGATGGTGGCGTTCAGCGCGACCAAGCCACGCGCCCGCGCAGCCGCGCAGGTTGCGGCAAACAGTGCCTGACCCGTCCCTCTGGCCTGCAATCCGGGCGCGACGAAGGTTCCGATATCCCCCCAGCCCTGCGGCAATCCCGGCCAGACACCGACGGCCTGAAAGCCGACGACCTGCCCGGCACTCTCGGCAACATGGCAGATCAGCACCTCGGGGCCGTCGATGTAATCGGCGCGCACGTCGGCTTGGGTCTTTTCGTGCTGATGCGCGGTGGTGCCGCCGATCGAGATGATCTTGTTCAGCAGCGCGGTCATGGCCGCAGCATCGGCAGGTTGGGCGGGTCGAATGATCATGCCGCGAACGCGTCGCGGGAATAGCCTTGCATGTAAAGCAGCGCCGTCAGGTCGCCGTGGTTCACCCGCACCTCACATTCGGCCTGCACCCGTGGCTTGGCGTGCAGCGCCACGCCTGTCCCCGCCGCCAGCAGCATCGGCAGGTCGTTCGCGCCGTCGCCCACGGCAATCGCGTCGGCTGGCGTCAGCCCAAGCCTCGTCGTGATCTCGTTCAGCGCCTGAAGCTTCGCCTCTTTGCCCAGGATCGGTTCGGCCACGGTTCCGGCCAGGACGCCCCCTTCGACGGTCAGCACATTGGCCCGGTTCTCGTCGAACCCCAGCATTTCCGCCACGCTTGCCGTAAACGCGGTGAACCCGCCCGAGACCAGCGCCGCATAGGCCCCGTTGGCCTTCATCGTCGCCAGCAGCACCTTGCCCCCCGGCATCAGCGTGATCCGGTCGCGCAGCACGCGGGCGATCACCGCTTCCGGCAGGCCCTTCAACAGCCCGACCCGTTCCCGCAGCGCGCCCTCGAAGTCGAGTTCGCCATTCATCGCCCGCGCCGTGATTGCGGCCACATGCGCACCGACCCCGGCCTCGTCGGCCAGCTCGTCAATGCATTCCTGCCGGATCATCGTCGAATCCATGTCGGCGATCAGCAGGCGCTTCCTGCGCCCCTCCGCCCGCTGCACCGCCATGTCGATCCGCAGCGCCTGCAACCCCTCCCAGACCTGCCAGCGGTTTTCCGGCACCGTCTCCAGATCGAACTCCGCCGCCACGCCGGGGTCAAGCCAGCGCGCCGCCCCGCCGCCCCAGGCATTGCGCAGGGACTCAACCGTCGCCCGCTCCAGCACCGGGGTTTCGGGGTTGGTCAGCAGGGTCACGACATGCATGGGCAGGTTTCCGATAGTGAACAGGCCTGTCGCTTTTTCGCGACCAAGCGTCGGCCTATCGCGATTTTCCCGCTTGCGCCAGCCCAAGGCGCCCATTACCCACGGCGGCGGGACACCCTTCCCCACCGAAGGGCTTTTAGCTGGAAGGCTACCATGACTGACCTGACCCCGCCGGCCAAGCGCCCGGCCAATCCGCGCTTCTCCTCTGGCCCCTGCGCCAAGATCCCCGGTTATTCCCTCGACATGCTGGCCGACGCGCCCCTTGGCCGCTCGCACCGTGCCGCCGTCGGCAAGGCCAAGCTGAAAGAGGCGATCGACCTTACCCGCGAAATCCTTGGCGTTCCCGCCGAGTACCGGATCGGCATCGTCCCCGCCTCGGACACCGGCGCGGTCGAGATGGCACTCTGGTCGCTGCTTGGCGCGCGCCCGGTGGAAATGCTGGCCTGGGAATCGTTCGGCGAGGGCTGGGTCACCGATGTGGTCAAGCAGTTGAAACTCGACGCCACCGTCCGCAAGGCACCCTACGGGCAGATCGTGGATTTCGCCCAAGTGGACTTCGACAAGGATGTCGTCTTCACCTGGAACGGCACGACCAGCGGTGTGCGTCTGCCGAACGGCGATGCGATCCCGGCCAACCGTCAGGGCCTGACGATCTGCGACGCGACCTCCGCCGCCTTCGCGATGGACCTGCCCTGGGCAAAACTCGACGTCACCACCTTCTCCTGGCAGAAGGTGCTGGGCGGCGAAGGCGCGCATGGCATCCTGATCCTGTCGCCCCGCGCCGTCGAACGGCTGGAAAGCTACACCCCCGCCTGGCCGCTGCCGAAGATCTTCCGGCTGACCGCCAAGGGCAAGCTGATCGAGGGCATCTTCCAGGGCGAGACGATCAACACCCCCTCCATGCTCGCGAACGAGGATTACCTTGTCGCGCTGAAATGGGCCAAGTCCATCGGGGGCCTGAAGGGCCTGATCGCTCGGGCCGACGCCAATGCGCAGGTGGTGCATGACTTCTGCGCCGCGAACCCCTGGATCGCGAATCTGGCGGAAGACCCGGCCACCGCCTCCACCACTTCAGTCTGCCTGAAGTTCACCGATCCCCGCATCACCGATGGCGAGGCTTTCGCCAAGGCGGTCGCCAAGCGGATCGAGAAGGCCGGCGC